>Ga0189288_10010_pt1 | contig 368276 bp, 318 predicted proteins | sample UW105minimetaG_FD_130316 | JGI IMG/M metagenome (GOLD analysis project Ga0189288, IMG submission 130316) | Marine microbial communities from the Costa Rica Dome - UW105 mini metaG | ecosystem: Environmental > Aquatic > Marine > Oceanic > Photic zone | place: Costa Rica: the Eastern Pacific... | reverse complement strand
GGATTGGATGTTCCATTCTCACCTGACATGAAATACTCACTGTCAGCGGAGTACTTCATGGAAACAGAGCATGGTTTTGACGTTTACTACAACGCGTCTTACATCTATACCGATGAACAGTACTCTGACTTGCCAGGCAACACGGGTGAATTCAATCCTCACTCATTGTTACCTGACTACAGCATGCTTAACGCAAGCGTTAGCTTCTCATTCAAAGACGATGCCTTCCGCGTATCTTTGATTGCGAAGAACTTGCTTGATGAAAGCTACGCGACCACATATAGCGGCGACAACTTCCGCTATCAAATACCGCGCGATGCAGATCGCTATTACGGCGTAGCATTTAAAGTAAGGTTTTAATCTCGTTATAAATTAAAAAACGTGTGTGTTGAAAGGGGCGTGTGAACGCCCCTCTTTTTTGCACAACTACAGACTGTTAGTCCCTGAAAATCAAAACAAACGCCTTTGACCAAATAATAGTATTAATTTATCTCTTCGTGCTGGTGTTCATGAGAGTGGGCGTGTAAATGGTCATTATCATCACGACATGGCTCACCCGGCAACTCAAACTCTATCGTGGTATGAGCAAGTTCAAAGGGGGCTAAACGCTCGTGAACTTCCTTTTTGAGTGCTCTCAGTTTGTCATTGTCTATTGCACAGTTTATTACCACGTGTGCAGTAAGCACGTGCTGCTCTCCGTCAAGCGACCAAAAATGTACATGGTGAATTTCTTCAACGTGCTCGATTTTCAAAAGCGTGTTGCTAATAGCACTCCTTGTAGCCAAGTCAGGTACGCCCTGTAGAAACAAAGACATGGTCTGCACAACATGCCGAACAACATTGACCAAAATAAATAGCGTAAAACCAATAGATAAAATTGGGTCGAGTATAGGCCATTCAACAAAATGGAGCACAATGGCTACTACCAGTACCGCTACCCACCCCATCGTGTCTTCAATTAAGTGCCAGTTAAGCACCTTTTCATTCATCGAATGACCGCCGTGGAGTTTATAAGCTGCAAATCCATTCACGACAATACCTAGGATCGCTAATCCAATCATACCCTCTGTAATGGGCATTTCGGGGTTAGATAAACGAGGGATGGCCTCAGACAACACCCAAATTGAGCCAATCACCAAGATAACGCCGTTGATCATAGCTCCCATAAGGCTTAGCCGTTTGAAGCCATACGTATACTTTTCGGTAGATGCTTTATTCCCGAGCTTATTTAAATACCACGCCAGACCTATGGATAGAGAGTCTCCTAAATCATGAACAGCATCTGCCATTATGGCGACACTGTTAGTAAGCCAACCCCCGATGAATTCAATAATAGTAAAGATGAAATTTAGCCAGAACGCCCATCCAATGCGTGTGGAATCTGTGCCTAGCGCTTCAGCATGCGCACCGTGGTGATGGCCGTGATGCTGACCTTTATGATGATTGGAGGCGGTAGTGCTGTGATTGTGGTGATGCATAATAACAACTCACATGAGATCGTATATTGAGCTTAACGTGATGTGTACCTAGGTGCGAACAAAATATCGAGCACAGGTCATTAACAAGTCCCTGAGATAATTTGTAAATAGTGAGTGAAACAAGCACCTTTAAATTTTAACCTACCCTCTAATACAACCTTATATTATTGTTTTACTTGAAAATAAATGAAAAACAACAAAAATAAGACCGACAGCCAAATGTTAATTTTTTGAGAACAGTATTGATCTTTATGTGTCAGTCGCTTAATGTAATGTAAGCGCTTTCAAACAGCCATTTTTATTTGACCTAAATTGTAAGCGCTTACAAAAAGCTTTTTACGTGGCATTTGCCACTACATAAAAACCCAATTTCTTTAGATCAGGGCTGAAAACAATGACGAAAAAAGCATCTCAACTTTCGCGGATAGCTGCCGCGATCTCAGTCGCAACCCTATTTGGCTGTGGAGGCGGAGCAACCACATCTACAGACATCGACGTTGTTGATCCTGCGGCACCCGTTTCTGACTGGGAGCTGGTATGGAGCGACGAGTTCGATGGGAACAGTATTGACGATGACAACTGGACTCATGAAGTAAACTGCGACGGTGGCGGCAATAATGAATCTCAGTGTTATACCGACAGCGAAGACAATTCATTTGTGTCTGACGGTAGCCTAAAAATTGTTGCTCTACCCGCGGAAGAAGGAGCGCAAAAGCCTTATACGTCAGCCCGTCTAAACACGCGCTACAAAGCAGACTTTAAATACGGCCGTATTGAAATGCGTGCTAAATTACCCTCGGGCCAAGGCAGTTGGCCGGCGTTTTGGATGATGCCTACTGATGAAGTTTACGGTGGCTGGCCTCGTTCTGGCGAAATTGACATCATGGAAGCCGTAAACCTTAAGGCACTAGATGCCGATGGCAATCCTGAAAGCCATATTCACGGCACCCTTCACTATGGTCAAGAATGGCCAAATAACGATAGCTCAGGCAAAGCCTACTCGCTTCCTGATGGAGCGAATCCAGCAGACGACTTTCACACCTACGCCGTTGAATGGCAAGAAGGCGAAATTCGCTGGTACATGGACGATTACCTTTACGCTACGCAGCGTCGTTCAGAAGTTCGTTATAACGCAAACGGTGACGCAACTGGACTTTCTCACCGCGGCTGGTATGCGGAATACTTTGAGCAAGGCACAGGTGAGCTAACCACTCACTGGGACAACGCGCCATTCGATCAAAAATTCTACATTATCCTTAACTTTGCAGTAGGTGGCGACTGGCCAGCTAACGTAAACGAAACAGGTATTGATGCTGAAGCGTTTGCCGAAGGTCAGACTTACGAGGTCGATTATGTTCGAGTGTACGAATGTGCATCGAACCCAGACACCGGCAAGGGCTGTGAAACTGTTCGCCCAGGTTACAACTCACTAGACGATGCATTAGTGGAAGGCGAGGCGCCTATCCCTTCACCACCGTCAACCGGTGTTGCACAAAACCTTACTATTTTCGACGGAACACCTAATCCAAACTGGCCTGCGTGGGACTGCTGTGGTGGGTCAACACCAGCACTCGTAGAAGATGCCGAGCAAGGACAGGTTTTCGAATTTGCTATTAATGAAACACCTACGGTAATGGGCTTTATCAGTCGAGCTCAATTCATTACCGATCCAGAAGGTGAAGCGTCTCCGTTTGATGCGTCTCCAATGGAAGAAACTGGCAGTGTTAAATTCGATCTAAAAGTTACATCGCTGCCTGCAAATGCGACAACTAATTGGCTATTTAAGATTGAAAGTTCTGAAGGTTCAAATGCCGCAGAACTTCCACTGATGGACGGCTATGTAGGACCCGCAGACACCGCTGGTGCTGCGCCTGAACAGGGTGTGTGGGAGTCTTACGAATTTCCACTTAGCGCGCTTGCAGCAGCAGGCTTAGATACAAGTGCTATCGATGTCATCATGGTTTTCCCTGCGTGGGATACCGGCAATGGCGCGGTTTATCGCATGGCTAACGTAGAAATTTCGCAAGAAGGCGGAGCTAGCTACCCAGAATTAGTCATCTTCGAAGATGGGCAAAACCCTAACTGGCCTATGTGGGACTGCTGTGGCGGCTCTACCCCTACTGAAGAAATGGACAACGAAGAACACGGTCTAACTGCAGAATTTCGAATTGGCGCAGAACCGACTGTAATGGGCTTTATCACGCGCCCTGAATCTGGCGGCGGTGACACCCCGTTCGATGCTACAGCACTTACCGACGGTGGCTTATTGCAGTTTGATATGCGCGTAGTGAGTGCGCCTAGTAACGCCGAAGCATCTTGGATATTCAAAATCGAGTCTAATGGCGCATCTACTGCTGTTGAATTGCCACTTTCTGATAGCGTTGAGGGTCAGGAGCCTGTGGAAGGTGAATGGCAAACCTACACATTTACTATTTCAGAATTGCAGGCACGTGGTTTGGACGTAAGTGCTATCGACGTCATTATGGTTTTCCCAGCTTGGGGCACAGGTGAAGGCGCGGTTTATCGCTTAGACAATGTGAAATTTTACCACCCTGATAGCGGCGAAGATGCGTCAGGTGCGGGCATCACGCTCTTTGCTGATACAGCAGCTGAACAATGGTCAATCTGGGATTGTTGTGGTGGCTCAACGCCAACTGAAGAAGTAGACGACGCGGAACACGGCACAGTAGCAGAATTTCGCATTGGCGCAACACCAACGGTGATGGGTTTCTTAGCTGATGAAACCGTATCATTCGATGCTTCATCACTACTTTCAAATGGCGCGATTAAGTTTGAAATGAAAGTAAGCTCAATGCCTAACGACGCCTCTGCACCTTGGTTGTTCAAAGTAGAGTCCATTAATGTCTCTTCTGCTGTTGAACTTCCAATGTCGGCCAGCTTGGAAGGTGCTGATCCGGTTGAAGGTGAATGGCAAACATACACTTTCCCACTACAAACCCTATATGACGCAGGCTTAGATATCAGCGCTATCAACGTCATCATGATGTTCCCAGCATGGGGGCAAGGCGAAGGTGCAGTTTATCGCATCGACAATGTAGAAATAGCAGCACAGTAACAAAGCAAATGCCGCTTTAGCCTTTAAAGCGGCAGTGACCAATTGATAAGAATTAGTAGGGCAATTATGAAAAACACACCATTTAAAAAGACCCAGCTTGCCACATCAATGGCTTTGTTGATGGGCTCTACCCTAGCTCTTCCCTCTTACGCACAAGAATCAGAAGCGGTAACACCGGCAGAGGGCGAAGTTGAAGTTATTCAAGTAAGCGGTATTCGCGGCAGTATGATCCGCTCTATGGATTTGAAACGCAGCTCAAGCGGCGTAGTAGATGCCATATCCGCTGAAGAACTAGGTAAATTTCCTGATACCAACCTGGCTGAGGCACTTCAACGCATTACAGGTGTAAGTATTAGTCGTTCAAACGGTGAAGGTAGTGAAATTACCGTTCGTGGTTTTGGTCCTGAGTTCAACCTAATTACCCTGAACGGTAGACAAATGCCGGGGACGGGCTTTACCCGTTCCTTCAATTTAGCCAACCTTTCTTCTGAAGGTGTAAACACGCTTGAGCTTCAGAAGACCGCCCGTGCAGAAAATCCCAGCGGGGGACTAGGTGCAACGGTAAACATTATTACCATGAAGCCGTTGGCGCAATCAGGACAAAATGCCACGTTTTCAGTGAAAGGTATTTACGACTCGTCTAACGAAGCGGGTGATGACGTAACCCCTGAAATTGCTGGTGTCTACAGCAACACGTTTGCCGATGACATGTTTGGATTTGGTCTGTCATTCTCTCATCAAGAACGTGACTTTCAACAACAAGCGGCTAATATTCAAGGCTGGCAGCTTCAAGAAAACGCTGCACTACCTGACTTAGACCCTGAAAATGTGGTTGATAACCGCACCAATATTACCGACGCTGCGTTCTTCCCTAAAGACATGAACTACAGCATTACTGACGTTCAGCGTGAGCGTTCAAACGCCCAAATTACTTTCCAATTTCGCCCAGTTGACGATTTTACGGCAACGATAGATTACACTGCAACACGCGCCACTACTGGCACCAACACAGTGGGATGGGGTATTTGGAATAACTTTGGCGCTAATATTAATGCGTACGAATTAGACGAAAATGGTACAGCAGTCTATGCCGATATTAGTGGCGACGACGGCTCGTTTACTGCCAGTCGCGAAACCACGCGAGTTGACGCGCGTTCAATTGGTGTAAACCTAGACTGGGTAGTGTCTGACGATTGGCATTTCCGTCTGGATTACCACGATTCTTACAACGAGATTGATAACGGTTATGACAAAGGTTTGGGTAGCTCTGGCCAAATTATACTGGGCTCAAACCAGCTTGAGTCAAAAGTTTACGACTACAGAGCAGGCGAGATTCCACAAGTTTATGTGAACTGGAACAACGGTACGAATGAAATCTTACCTAGTGAAATTGACTCTAACTTCAGCCAATTCATTTACTCACCAGGTCGCTCTGATATTGAGCAGCTGCAGCTTGACGGCACGTGGTATAACTCAGCTTTCGACATTCCACTGGTTAAAATTGACTTTGGTTACGCCCGAACAGAACAAGCATTGACGGGTTTTGAAGCGTGGAGCGGACTACGCGGCGGCCCGGGTTTTAGTCCATCTTTCACAGAAATTTTCCCAGACAGCATGTTTATTCGCAATGACACATCAGGCTTCCTAGACGCCTTTGACGGTGGCGGCGCAGGCATGAATCCGGGTTACTATTACACCTATGATTTTGACGAAGCCATTGCCCGTCAACTCGCTTTCATTACTGGTGATGTCGTTGGCGAGAGTAACGCTTACTCTATCGACCCTTACTTCAGCGGTGCGCCTTCTGTCAGTAACGTAGAGGAAATTACCGACTCTATTTATGTTCAGTCAGAGTGGGACTTCGAGGTCGGTGATTATTACGTGCAAATAAATGCTGGTGTACGCTACGAAGAAACAGAAGTGCCAAGCTCTGCGGAGGTTCGTGTACCTGTGCAGGTAAATTGGGTCGCAGCTTCTGAGTGGATCACGCAGTTTGAAGACGAGCTACAGGTGCAAGACTTTACAGGCGAATATGACATTTTATTACCCATGTTCGACGTAAAAGTAGATGTGACGGATGACATTGTTGCGCGTTTCTCTTGGGGTAAATCAATTACCAGAGCGCCGATTGGCTTGCTACAAGGTGGCTTGGCATTCAGTGGAAGTCCTAAAATTGGCGCGAGAACCGCATCGGCGGGTAACACCAGCTTGCTACCGTTCGAGTCAACTAACTTAGACCTTTCATTTGAGTGGTACTACGACGAGTCGAGCATGCTTGCCGTGGGTTTATTCAGAAAGTCGGTTGAAAACTACATTACAACCACAGGTCAAGATCAGCAGTTCGAAGGTTTACGTGACATCTATCAGGGTCCTCGCTGGAACGAAGCCGTGACCGCATTAACGGCAGCTGGTGAGCAAGCCACCGATAGCGCTATCTATAATTACTTTATTGATAACGGCTATGCTGACGAAAACGGTGTGGTAACCCCTAATGCGGACGACCCGTTAATTACCTGGCGTACCACACAGCCTGGTAATTCCAGCGATTCAAAAACGGTTGAAGGTATTGAGCTAGCTATACAGCACACGTTTGGCGACACTGGTTTTGGTTTCGGCGCCAACGCAACGTTAGTTGACGGTGACGTTGAATACGATCCTTACAACCTGAACGAGCAAGACCCGCTAGTAGGTATCAGTGACTCGGCCAACTTCCAAGTGTTTTATGAGAAAGAAGGCCTTTCTGTAAAAGTGACCTATGCATGGCGCTCAGACTATGTTGTGGGTATTGGCCAAGCACAAGGTTCTTCAGATAACCCAGCAACTCAGTTCGACACCTTTGGTCAAGTTGATGCCAGCATCAACTATGATGTGAATGAGCACCTAACTGTCTTCCTAGAAGGCGTAAACATTAACGACGAAACAGAGCGTGGCTACGGCCGATTCGAAGAGCAATTCTTATTTGCTCGTCAGTACGGACCTCGCTACACGCTTGGCGCTAGATATACTTTCTAAGTTGATAGAGCAATAATACTAAGGGCCTTTTCAGGCCCTTTTTTGTTTTAGCACGCTAGAATTATCAAACATTTCTTCCAATATTTGATAACCTCACTGGACAAGCTCAGGTACGAGTAATAAAAGAAGAAAGCGAGTGAAGTATAAGAAGTGTATTAGCGTACTAGTGCTATTTTTGTTGGGAATAAACAATACCTTCGCATCTGACGATGACAGATATTTCCAAGCGTATTCCCAAATTATAGGCAGTAAACCCGACAGTGAAGAAGAGTTAACGGCATTAGTCTCTGACTCTGATGTCTTATCTGAACAGTCATCTCTTGCATCTGTTTACATTGCTTTACTGCAATCTATGCTTGATCATCCCACGGGATTCGAAGAGTACAAACTTGCCCCGAAAGACCACTTAAAAGATATAAAGCGTTCACACCCAGCGTTGTATTTCAGACACAACATTCTGTCAGCTTATAACCTCGCCATTCAGGAAAAGTGGCGTTTAGCCCATAGCACTATTGACGAAGTAATAGCGTTTGCTAACGACAACGATCCTGAGCTTTACTTTGACGCTATTGCGACTAAATCCATTTTTCTAGCGAGAATGGGACTAATAAGAGCATCCCTAAACTCAGGCGCGAAAGTGTTAGGCGAACTGCCTTCATTAACCGAAAAACGCTTCTTTGGAGACGGTGCTATAGAAAACATGGAGCTTGAGATAGGGCTCAATATGTCTTACTTAGGGGAGAATAAGCGTGCTTTAGAATTGTGTTCTCGTGCAGAGACCTTTTTTTATACTAGGCCTTTGTCTAGCCCCCATCGGTATTACCAAATTGCCCTAGACTGCCAACGAAGAAGCCTCGAGAACTTAGGTCGAATAGATGAGGCTTTCGACATGCTCGAAAAATACACCGAATACGCTACATCCATTGAGGACTGGAATACCTACACCTATGGACTAGTTTTAAAAATTGAAAATTTCTATGCTCTGGGAAAAGTAAAAGAGGCACATGAATTAATTGAAAAAACTAAGAGTTTCATATCCTTACTACCAACCTCATACGATACTAATACTTATCAAATTTCTCGGTTCAAAGCACTAGTAGAACAGAGTGAGTTTGAAAGGGCTAACGCGTTGTCAGCTTTAATTATCGACAACTTGAGTGACGAGTACAGCTCACCCGATTTACATTGGGCACAATTCAAATCTATTCAGTCTTCTCTTTTCGAGCAGCTGGGGAACAAAGAGGCTGCCATTTCAGCATTGCGAGATAGTAAGAACTTTTATCAATCTCTTTACTATCAAACTGACGACAGAAAAGAACTGTTTAGCGACTATTATGAAAGTGCGTTAGCTGAGCGAAAACTACAACTCTTAAAACAACAGCACGAATCATCTCAACTGGAACTTGCAAATAGCAACAGAATGAATCTAATTCTTACTGCTGGGGCGCTGACTTTATTAGGACTTTTAGCCCTCATTAGCTATCTATATGCTGTCCAGCGAAGGTTGAAAAGAGAACAGGAAACATTAGCGACCGTAGATACGCTCACAGGCGTTCGTAATAGAAGAAGTTTACTCGGCGCAGTGCAGTTAGAGCTAAATGAAGCAAAGGCGTATAAAAACGACTTATCTTTAGTGTTAATCGATTTAGATAACTTCAAAGAAATCAATGACAACTATGGCCATGAGTGTGGGGACGATTTACTCAAAGCCTTTTGTGAACACGTTTCCAAGTCGATTAGAAAAACAGATACATTTGGACGTTATGGTGGAGAGGAGTTCATTCTGTGCCTTCCTAACACGTCGGCTGCCGAGGCTAAAAAAGTTGTTAGCTCTATCCTTGATAGTTATCGAAAAGTGCGTATTACGCCAAATATCAGCGCACAAACCTTTTCTGCTGGCATTGCGCAGTATCAAACAGGGATTGAAACATCGAATCTCATTAAGCAGTGTGACGAAGCGCTTTATGTCGCTAAAAGGTTTGGTAGGAATAGAGTTTGTATTTTCAGTCAGGATGACTAAGAAAACCAAAGAATTGAACGCCAATAAGTCGAGTGTACTACAGTATTAGAGTCATCAGACTTTAACACTGTAGTAACTAATTTTAGCTACGGTCACTTGCGCGTTTCAAGCGACTGTTTTCGCTTATCCAACATTACTCGGTAACGGGCGTTCCGTCCTTATTAAATTTCGCTATTTCGGCGCCAGAAGACTCCCATTCTTCCTTTTCAGCTTTAGTGGCTTTGGGTGAGAACCAGCCAACGTAGGCGTAAAATATCCCTATTAGGGGCGCCGTCCAACAAGCAAAGGCAAGAGGGATGTACAGCAGGTTTTCTAAGTTTGCGCCAGAAATACCCAGGCCAAGAGCAGATATCACAAACGCACCACCGGCATTCCAAGGGATGAGCGGAGACATTAACGTGCCCCCTTCTTCAATGCCACGGGACAGGTTAAGCGTGGAATAACCCATGCCTCTATAAACGGGTGAATACATTCTTCCCGGCAAGGCTACCGACAAGTACGGGTCGCCAGCCACCAGATTAGTAGAAAACGCCGTACCAACCGCTGCTATCTGTGTACCAGCAAAGGTTTTCGCTTTGCTCTTTATTGCATTGATAATGCTTCTTAGGCAGCCTGTCGTTTCTAGCGCTCCACCGAAACCAAGCGCAATCAATACCAATGAAATAGTCCACATCATTGACTGAACGCCGCCGCGATTAAGCAAACTATCTATTTCAACAATATTGGTTTGGATGGCATATCCGTTATTTGCATAATCGAAAACGGCTTGCAAACTCTGCCCTTGCATAAATATGGCGAAAGCTCCTCCCACAACCGCTCCTGCAAATAACGCAGGAAGGGGTGGAATTTTCTTTAAGGCCAACCCCATAACAACAAGCGCTGGCAATAACGCCCACCCCGTAACGGTAAAGTTATCTTCTAATGCACTGGTGATACCTGCAATTTTTGCAAATGAGACGCTCTGAGCATCGATAACGAAGAAGCCGACGCCAAGGTAAATCAGAAATGCGAGCACCATGGCAGGGATTGTCGTTGCCATCATATTCTTGATATGTGAAAACACATCGGTACCTGTAACCGCTGGAGCAAGGTTTGTAGTATCCGACAGCGGCGATACCTTGTCTCCGAAAAAGGCGCCTGAAACTACTGCTCCCGCCGTCCAGTACATGGGGATATCGAATCCTTCACCGATACCCATTAATGCTAAACCAACGGTGCCTACGCTGCCCCAACTTGTGCCTAAAGAAACTGAAACGACTGCACAGATAACCATACCCGCGGCCAGAAAAATTTGGGGAGACAGGGTCTTTAACCCGTAGTAAATAATGGTGGGTACCGTACCGCTGGCTATCCAAATACCTATGATCATCCCTACAACGATAAGTACACTTACCGACGGCAAGGCAACATGGATAACTTTAAAGATTCCTGCCCGCACTTCTTCCCACGTTAGACCAAGATAAGTACCAACAAAACTTGTTAATGCTATGCCAATGGCAAGCGGTATATGAGGCTCAAACACGCCGAAGTAAAATATCTGGGTGCCGAGGATTAAAAGCGTCAATACAACAGGTGTTAACGCAAGTAAGAGACTTGGTGTTGCACGCTGTTCATCTGTCATTTTACTACCCTGTAATTTTCCCGAATGACAAGAATGAATGCAGGACGGAAACACGTCTTATCTACTTTCATCTCACCAACGATTGTTGTTTATATTACAGGTTGGCTACGGGATGAACTGCATAATAGATCGATAAACGGAAGGCTCAAGGTCGGTGCAAACAAAAAAAAGCCGCCAGTTTTTGAGGTTGGCGGCGTTGTTTTTTCTAGTAGCGTTGAGAGCTACTTACTGTTTAGTTTTGGCAACTTATACTCGCCGATTTGTCAGCCTCAGGGGTAAACTGAATATCTGCTACACTCAAGCTAGCCTTCCCTGAACTTCCCAGCTCAAACGGCACAACAAGGCCGGTAAAATCGATACCTTCATTAACAAAGCACTGTAGGTCAATACTTATGTTTGTCCATGTGTCAGCTGGCATTGCCTTTAGCTGCTCGCTAATATCAATTTGAGTTGAACAGCTGCCCGCTGCGTCTCCCTCGCCTTCACAGTTCATGCCTACCTTTACAGGTGCATTTATGTCTGAGTGACGACTAACGTTAAAGCTTAAGGCACCATGCGTAAGTAGTTGCGCACTTAAATCTTCACGGAAGAAGCTCTTGCTTGCAAAACGCATAGCGGCGAACTCGGTGCCATCGAAAGTGATTTTACGCGCATCTTCCTGCACTTCCTTATCAACCGTACGATAAGTAATGGCTCCAACAGTATGCGTGCTTGCGTTCACTGCCAGAGAATCATCACCAGAGTAGAGCCATAATACCCAAGGTGCCTCAACCGAGCCCTTTAGAATTTCCATCGGCTTGTTGCTGTCAGTACTCACCTTAATTTCAGTATTTAGCGTATCGCTTAGAACATTGTCATCGCTGTACGTTAAGCCGAAGCCATAAGGCAGCAAAGGTTCATAGGTTTCATCGCCCTTGTTAACGATCTGCTGAGGCTCTGACGGCCACGAGAAAGACAGCTTGCCTTTAAAGTCCTGCTCACCAAACAAAACGTCTGCCACCGCTGCACCTTCAGAGCCAGGAAGCCAAGCTGCAACAAATGCATCAGATGCATTAAGCTCTGCGTTAACCCACATCGGTCGGCCGCTGATAAACACCGACACCACCGGAATGCCCTGAGATTTCAAGTTTTCTAGCAACGCTAGATCTGTCTTGCTCCCGTGTTGATAAATTAAGGTTTCTCTATCGCCATGACCCTCGGCATAAGGCTCTTCACCGAACACCACTATGGCGACATCAGGTTTAGTTTCAAAGCTACCGTCAACCGATAGCTGTACGTTACCACCAGCATTGTCTACATGCGCTTTAATGCCGTCATAAATAGAGCTGCCGCCGGGGAAGTCATCGTTGGTATTATTTGTGCCTTGCCACGTAATACTCCAACCACCTGATTGCTTGCCGATGTTATCCGCACCATCGCCCGCTACCAATATGCGTTTGCTTGCAGAAATCGGGAGGGTTTTATTTTTATTTTTCAGCAGTACCAGAGACTCGCGCACCGCTTGCGCCGCTACTTCTCTATGCTCTGCCTTACCAATAAGCGAACGGTCGCCAGATAACGGGCGGTTTGCCGGACTTGGCTTTTCGAAAAGTCCAGCGCGTACTTTCACTCGAAGAATTCGGCGTACCGCATCATCAATACGCGACATAGGAATGATGCCATCGTTTACTTGAGCAAGAGTGTTGTCATACAGCACCTTCCAATCGTTTGGCACCATAAAAATATCCAAGCCTGCATTGATGGCCTGTGCACAATCTTCGTTGTTGCAACCTTTAACTTGCCCATGACCGTTCCAATCACCGACTACAAACCCGTCAAAGCCCATTTGCTCTTTAAGTACGTCTGTTAGTAAGTATTTATGACCATGAAGCTTCTCGCCATTCCAGCTATTGAACGACGCCATAACAGACTGCGCGCCCGCCGTTAATCCGCCCACATAGCCTTGGGCGTGAATATCAAATAACGCTTGTTCGCTGGCAACATTGTCACCTTGGTCATCACCGCCAACCGTACCGCCGTCACCTACAAAGTGCTTTACCGTACTAATTACACGCTGGTCGCTTAAGAAGTCTTTGTCAGCTGCCCCTTGAAGACCTTTAACCACTGAAGCAGCATACTGTCTAACAATGGCTGGGTCTTCAGAATAGCTCTCGTAGGTTCTGCCCCAGCGATCGTCACGTACCACAGCAACGGTAGGCGCAAATACCCAATCGATACCTGTCGCCATGACCTCTTTAGCTGTAATGTGCGCAATCTTCTCTACCAGTTCAGGGTTATTTGCAGCGCCTAATCCAATGTTGTGAGGAAACAAGGTTGCGCCTATAACATTGTTATGACCGTGAACAGCGTCTGTCCCCCACATTGTAGGAATTGTCGAGCCGTCCAAACTGTCATCGATGGAAGCCTGATAAAGCTTTTCTGCAAGTGCTACCCAGTCTTCTGGTGTGGCGTGCTTGTCGTTATTAGGGAATGCACCACCGCCGTTAAGATAAGAACCAAATCCATATTTGCGCATATCTTCTACCGTGATATTGCGAATTTCAGGCTGGATCATCTGCGCAATTTTTTGCTCGATAGTCATGGTAGACAGAATTTCTTCTACCTTAGTTTCGACAGTAGCGTTTGTTTTAACTTCAATATCCAGTTTAGGCCATACCTCGCTCGCTTTGCTTGGCGTCGGCTCAACGCTTTCGACTGAAGCAGCATCTTTTTCAGCAGAACATGCACTAACTAAAACGCCAACCAATGCACCGGTAACAACTTTCGCGATTATACTTTTTCGCATTCTTAATCCTCGTTACTTTTCAGTGGTATTAATGTGAGATACGCGACTTCCTACAAGGCCATAGTAGGCAATGTAAAGGTAGCAAGAAGCGGGTAATAAAAATGACAGCGTAACGCCGATAGTGTCTGCCAGCATGCCCTGTAGAAGTGGAATAATGGCGCCGCCAACTATGGCTAAACAAAGAATGCCAGAACCTTGTGGGGTGTCTTTTCCTAGCTGGTGAAGTGCAAGACTAAAAATGGTAGGGAACATGATTGAGTTAAACAAACCTACTCCCAAAATACTCCACAGCGCGATGTCTCCTGTACTTGAAAGTGATAGCAAAATAAGCGCAATAGCCATACAAGCATTAAACGCCAGCACGTAGCCACCCGAGATTTTTTGCATAACCACAGCACCGATAAAGCGCCCTACCATCGCGCCTCCCCAGTAGTAAGCAAGTAGCTTGGCCGCCCCTGCCTCACTTAATCCGCCAACCGCCGGACTCGCTAGATAATTCACCAGCATGCTGCCAATAGCCACTTCCGCGCCGACATACATAAAAATGCCGACAGCGCCTAAAACAAGGTGCTTGTGATGCCATGCACCTCCTTTAAATACTCCAGTGCTTGCGCTGGTGTGATTTAGCTTCGGCAGCTTTAAATACATGAAAATAAGAGCCAGAAGAAGCAGTGATGCAGCAAGAATTAGGTAAGGCACTTGCACGTCTGATGCACTTGGCGTACCGCCTCCGTGCTCTCCTGTAGCGCCGTAGATAAGATAAGAGCCGAAGAAGGGAGCCACGGTTGTACCAAAAGCGTTAAATGCTTGGGTCATGGTGAGTCGTGACGAGGCAGTTTTAGGGTGGCCGAGTGCCGTTACATAAGGGTTGGCAGACACCTGAAGTACGGTTATACCAGACGCTAATACAAAAAGAGCTAACAGAAAAATACCGTATATTTGACTTGATGCAGCGGGGAAGAACAGCAAGCACCCCACGCAGGCTATAGCGAGCCCAAGTACAATACCTTTCTGGTAACCAATGCGCGACACCACCATGCCTGCAGGCAGTGACACAATGAAATAGGCACTAAAAAAGCAAAACTGAATCAGCATTGCTTGTGTGAAGCTAAGGTTAAATGCACCTTTTAAGTAAGGAATAAGGATGTCATTCAAACAGGTAATAAAACCCCACATGAAGAACAGCGTGGTGAGTGAGATAAGCGCAAAACGGTATCCACCGTTTGCCTCTGCCTCTTGGGCGCTTGAAATATTAGGCTGCACTGGTGTGTCCACGAATAACCTCTGTTGCTATTTTTCTATTTAATGATAAATTTACATTTGAAAGCGCTTACATCTAACTGCAAGTAATTTTGTAAGCGCTTACATTGAAGAGATAATTACACGAAGCGTAATCGAATTCAATGTAAATATGATGTTATTTGCCCTGTCTAGCGCAGGGTTAATATGAAAAAATTGTTATAGTCAGGACATACCCACGATGCAAGAAATTAACCTTCCATCCAATTCAATGATGTTGTCGAAAGACTTTTTGTTTGGTGTGGCTACATCAAGTTTCCAAATAGAGGGAGACAGAAAAGGAAGATTAGATTGTATTTGGGACACGTTCTGCGAAAAGAAAAATGCCATTACTGATGCCACTAACGGTGACATTGCCTGTAACCACATAGATTTGTGGAAACAAGATGTAGAGCTAATTGATTCTCTTGGTGTTGATGCTTATAGACTGTCTATCTCGTGGCCACGAGTGATGAAACAGGACGGTAGCGTAAACGAAGTGGGCATGCGCTTTTACGTAAACTTAGTCAATGAAGTTATCAAGCGCGGCATGAAAGTGTTCGTGACGCTTTATCACTGGGATTTACCGCAACACCTTGAAGACAACGGTGGCTGGCTTAATCGCAATACAGCCTATGCATTCGAAAAATATGCTGAAGCCGTAGCAAACGCGTTGGGCGAAAAAGTCTACTCCTACGCGACATTAAATGAGCCATTTTGTTCAGCCTATTTGGGTTATGAGGCAGGCATTCATGCACCTGGAAAGACAGGCATGGCAAATGGTCGAAAGGCAGCGCATCACTTATTGCTTGCTCACGGTTTAGCGTTGAAGGTGCTTAACCGAGTTTGCCCAAAAAGCCAAAACGGTATCGTACTTAACTTTAGCAATTGCCATACAAAAAGTGATTCACCCGAAGACATACACGCCGCCAAACTCGCCGATGATTACCACAATCAATGGTATCTAAAGCCTATTATTGAAGGCAAATATCCAGACATTATCGATAAGCTCGCTCCCGACGTTAAGCCAGACATTGCGGAAGGTGATATGGCTATTATTTGCCAACCAATCGATTACTTAGGCATTAATTATTACACCCGCACTGTGTATCAAAGTGATGGCAATGGTTGGTTTGAAATTGTGCCTCCAGCCACAACCGAATTAACCGCAATGGGCTGGGAAATCACTCCTGATGCCTTTACCGAGCTGCTTGTTGATTTGCACCAACGCTACGACTTACCGCCTATCTATATCACTGAAAACGGAGCAGCAATGGATGATGAGCTCATAGATGGGGAAGTGTTGGACAATGGGCGTACCGCCTACTTCCACACCCATTTAAATGCGGTAAATGAAGCAATAGAAAAAGGCGTAGACATACGCGGATATTTTGCATGGAGCCTAATGGACAACTTTGAGTGGGCACTGGGCTATTCAAAGCGTTTCGGCATAGTTTATGTCGACTACGCAACCCAAAAACGTACGCCAAAACAAAGCGCTTTGGCTTATTCAAAACTGGTTAAGAGCCGGATAAATGGGTACATTAGCGGTATCAAATAAGGACAAGTACCAAACCGTATGGCAACAATTTACCAAGTATCAGAGGCCGCAGGTGTTTCGTTAGCTACCGTTTCTCGCGTTATGAATGGCAACGCGAAGGTAAGCGAGCGCACCCGCAAAAAAGTAGAGGATGCTATGGCATCGTTGGGATATCAACCCAATGCCATCGCTCAATCTCTTGCGTCAAACCGCACTAACAGCGTCGGTTTGCTCGTATCAGAACTGCACGGCTCTTACTTTGGCGACTTGATGAGTACGGTAGAACATGTACTTAAACAAAACGGTAAGCACGTTATTATTACCGCCGGTCATGTGGATGAAAAGCGCGAGCACGAAGCTATTGAGTTTCTAAAAAGCCGCCGTTGCGATGCCTTGATTCTTCACGCTGAAGCCGTCTCCGATGACTACTTAAAAACACTAGTAGACAGTAAGATCCCCGTTGTTGTGATAAACCGAAAAGTGGACGCTCTCGACGAGAACTGCTTTGTTGTGGACAACGAAAGAGGCGGCTACATGGCAACGAAAGCTGCTATTGATGCAGGCCACAAAAAGATTGCGTACATTAGCGGGCCGCTATTTAAAAAGGATGCGAGCGATCGTCTGGCAGGTCACAAAAGAGCCCTTCAAGAAGCAGGGGTTACCTTTAGTGAAAACAGTGTCTTTGAAGGTGACTTCCACGAGTCATCAGGCCAAGAAGGCATGCAGCATCTTCAGAAAACATTCTCTGACTTTACCGCATTGGTATGCGCGAACGACGAAATGGCCTCTGGTGCAATGACCGCCGCAAGAGAAGCGGGATTTGATATACCGTCCCAGCTTTCTATCATTGGCTTCGATAACGTACTGTTTTCGCGCTACCTTTATCCGAAACTCACTACCATTAATAACCCTATTCACGCTATGGGAGAAATGGCTGCTTATTGGGTGCTACAACATGTTTATGACATAAAAAGCCCTATTCCTATTGAGCACTTATTTGAACCCGAAGTAGTAAATAGGGACACATTAGGCAAACTATAAAATGAATAAAGCCCTGTCTCCGTCGCTGTATTACACACTCATTGTCTCTCTTGGAGGGTTTATTTTTGGCTTCGATGCCAGTGTAATAGCAGGAGCCAATGGCTTTATCGATGCCGAATTTAACCTAAGCGATTGGCAGCAAGGCTTCGTCGTAAGCTCACCGACACTAGGCGCGCTAATAGCCATGCTATTTGCCGGCGGCGTTAGCGACGCTATTGGCAGGCGCAAAGCACTCATTCTTGTCGCTTTCCTTTACCTGCTTTCTTCTGTCGGCTCAGCCTTAGCCCCTAATTTCGAACTATTAGTGCTTTCTCGCTTTATTGGCGGCATTGCGTTTTGTTCGCTGATCATTGCCCCGCTGTATATTTCGGAAATAAGCGCCCCAGAAAACCGAGGCAAAATGGTGTCGGTGAACCAGCTAAACATTGTATTTGGCTTCGCCCTATCCTATTTCACCAACTATTACCTGCTACAGCTGAGTAACAGCGGTGCAGGTTGGGTTGCTGAATGGGGTTTAGATACACATTTATGGCGCTACATGCTGGGCTTGGAGGTTATCCCCGCAGCACTATGGTTTGGTTTACTGTTTACTATTCCGCGTAGCCCCAGGTGGCTGGTACTCAAAGGCCAACACGAGGAAGCCGAACAGGTTATAAACCGCTTATTCGACAAAGCCCAAGCCAGCGCTCTTGTTGAAGATATAGCGTCTTCACTTAAAGAAAAGTCGTGGCCTTTTCGTGAACGCCTAGGCTTTCTAAAGGCAAAGGCCATGCGATTTCCGTTAATGGTCGGCATTATCATTGCCATTGCTCAGCAAATTACCGGCATTAACGTTATCTTTTTTTACGCGCCCACGATTTTTGAACAAAGCGGTGTAGGTACCAATGCGGCATTTATGCAGGCTGTATGGATTGGCTTGGTTAACGTAGCATTTACCGTAGTCGCTATGCTAACTATTGATAAATGGGGAAGAAAACCGCTGCTACTGATTGGCTTAACTGGCGTAGTGATCAGCATGTCTATTTGTACCTATGGCTTTAAACAGGCGACATATCAAGTACAGCAAACGGCCATAAACGAAATACAGCAAGATGCGCCGAGTGTGGCAATAAAGCTAACTCCACTAACCAGCGATATTTATTATTCAGACGTTGAGTTTAAGCGCACGCTAAAGACCACACTTACCAGCGACGAATACGATGCGTATCAGCAACCATTGCTTACGAGCAGTATTAATATGAATGCACCTTTAGTGTTGTTTGGCATCATTGCGTTTGTTGCTTCGTTCGCGATGTCTCTTGGCCCAGTGATGTGGGCAATGCTTGCTGAAATTTTTCCGAATCAAACCCGCGCTTTGGCTATTTCATTAGTTGGCATGGTGAATTCACTCACCAGTTTTCTAGTTCAAGTTGTTTTCCCTTGGGAGTTGGCCAACTTGGGAGCCGCGGCCACGTTTGCAATTTACGGCGTGTTTGCCTTAGTCAGCCTGATCTTAGTTGCTAAGTTCTTCCCAGAAACAAAAGGAAGAACGTTGGAAGAAATCACGGAAGAATTTGAGCGATCCGCTTAGCTGAGGTCAATCCTGTATATTAAGGCAACCTGATAGCATGCTGACCTGCACAAAGGTTATTCATTCTCGCCTCTTCTAATAGTAGTGTTGATGATACATTTAACGCGCTTGGCGTAACGTGAGAAGCAACTAGGATGAGATGGTTGGCAGCGTAGCGATTTAATACCTCACACACTTTATGCTGAGTAGTCACATCCAAGCCCTCGAAGGGTTCATCAACAAGCAACACTTTTGCGTGAGATAAAATAGCGCGCGCTAAGGCTAGTCGCTTACGCTCTCCCCCAGAGAGCGTCCTACCCGTCTTGCCAACCCACATAGACAACGGCAACAGTGCCTCTAGCCCTAATTGAGCTAACAGGTTAGTCATGTCATCAAGGGGAATACCCATTCCGGCAGGGTCTAAATTTGAAGAGACACTGCCAGAAAGCACTATTGGCTCTTGTTCCACATAGCGCCAGTTTTTAATTAAGCCATCGGCTATACGCATGCCATCCACTTCTTTAAGTCCAGTAGAAGGCACAACCCCCGCAATTGACTGAAGCAAAGATGACTTACCACAGCCTGACGGCCCGGATATACATACGATGCCAGTGGCTGGGAATGTAGCATTGACCAAAGGTAAGCGTCTATTTTTGGCAGTATAATCAGATAACGTAAGTGAATGGTGCAGTTCGGTGCGTTCAAGTACTTTAATGGGTGAGGTTTTGAGCTTCTTAAGGGCTTTCGCGCTTTGTTTGTGCTGTGCAAACTTGGTAATGCTGTGAAAAGCTGCACCAGCCCAATCAGGCGCAGCCATCAATATCATGGGCACAACAATAGCAATAGGCATATACGAAAAGTCAGATATTGGACTTACTGCGCCCGACATAACTAACACTACCGCGAAAAATGCCGCGCCTTGAAACCACCAGCTCGCGCGTTGCGCTTTGTCTTTCTGCGTAGTTTGTTGTCGCCACACCCTGTCAGCACTCGGCACACTATTGATCACATGCCCATCCTCTTCCTGCGGCTTATCTGTCATTGTTTTATTTAAGTGCCATAAAGCGCTGCAGTTAAGGAAGTCGGCTGACTCTTGCCGAAACACTTTATTTTCCTTTGTCGCTTTTTTCGCAACGTTTAAACCACTAAAGCCTTGCAGCACAACGATGAAGAGCCAAATAACAAAAAGTGTAAGTAAATATGACGTGCCGGGAAGGTCAAACCATACTGCAACAATGCAAAGATTTGTGAATATAAATGTAATGTTAGAAAGCGGAGCTATCCAAGCAATCCACCGACTGGCAAGCGTTTCGGTATGCTGGGCTAATGCTTCTGTTGTGAACGCTTTGTCGGTAATTTTACTGTTTTCAAGTTGACTGAATACAAGTAAGCGACCCTCTGCGATACGGGTAAGCAAATCGTTATGACCCACCCACATACTTGCATATCCCGAAGCAATGCGAAGTAGTGCTAGCGCGCGAATAACCACCGCGGGAATAACGTAATTAAAACCTATTGGTGCAATAGCGCTGATAGCAATAAACCACGAAGAAATAACAAGAATGGTTATTCCTGCCACACCATGTAAAAGAGCAAGCAGCAGCGTGAGATAAGCCGGTTTACTTTTCATCAAGGCTACGTTCCTTTTGATTGGCATTCATCTTAAAGCTCGTTTCCGTCACGCTGCTACAGCCTTGTAGGTGCCCGTCTTGTACCGCGCCTATTTTGCTTTTAAGCCCTGCCTCTGATTTTGACATTGAGTTGAAGTTTGAGTTGGAAATGGCGTCTTGTTCGGGCGTGCTTCGCGATACCGTCCAAAAGCGGTTAAACCAGTTTGCAGGGAGTGCTTTGTGAGAAGCCCAAATCAGTGTTTTGTCTCTACCCAAACGTTCAATTAGCTGTGCCAATCTTGCATGCTGGGAATCTGGCAAATGGGCTGTAGGCTCGTCTAGTAACCATATATCGTCTTTGCGCAACAGCGCTCTCGCTAGCGACAGCCGTTGCGCTTCTCCACCTGAAAGCAGCGGATAATCAGTCATTACCGTATCAAGCCCGCAAGGCAATAACGATAGCCACGCGTCAAGTTCTACTGTTTCTAGTGCTTTCATAAGCGCGTCGTCTGTATAGGTGTCGTTTAAGCACAAATTTTCACGCACGGTACCTGGCGTGATCACGGGGTGCTGGGTAATCCAAATTACCGGTTCACTGAATGTATGTGTGCTAGGTCTTTGACCGCCTAAGGCTTCTAATAATAGTGTTTTACCTGAACCAGAGCGCCCGCTAATGAGTATTTTATCGCCCTTTAATACTGCAAGGGATTCAGCGTGCAATAGTGCAGGAGTATCATCAACAGCCGATTTATCCTTACCGCTCGGCAAGCGAGGTTGCGGGGCGTTTATGTCAAAAACCTTAAGGTTTTTAGCCGCAAGCAATACCTCGTGTTCTGATGAATAATGGTGGGTTGTGTCAGCGTTGACCGGATTCACTGCACTACAAGCAAGATTTTGCGTGAAGCACGAGAATAACGGCGCGAGTTCAGCTTTGGCGGCTTCTGCTTGCGCCTTCTGATGGTATACCTGCCCCAACTTTTTCATTTCACTGAGTAACAATGGCACAGTCAGCAATATCCATAAGCCTTGCTGGAGCGTTATTTCCGGCCCAATACTCAATTCACCTAACAGTGAAAAACCAATAAATACTGCCGTAAGTGCAACCGCGAGTGTTGCGAAGAAGTCGAGCACGCTGTTGGACAAAAACGCTACGCTCACTACTTTCATAGTACGCGCATTCAAATTTTCACTGGCATCTTTAAGCAGGGCTGTTTGTTTTTGATGCGCCTGATAATTTGCCAGCATCGGCAGCGCGGCTAACCTATCAGTAAATAAACTTCCCAAACGTTCAAGGGCGATAAAATGCTTTCGATGTAGGGCAGCGGCTCCCTTGCCCACAATGATCATAAAAAGCGGCACAACCGGCAATGTTAGTAATAGGCCAATTTCTATAACGGGGTTCACATAAAAGATAACGGCTAAAGCAAACAAGGGGACAACAACTGCAATCATTTGCTGCACTCGATATTCAAGTGCCCAGTCAGCAAAAGCCTGTAAGTGCTGCAGCCACACCGTTTGCCAATAGTAAACCGAGTGCTGTCGAATAAGCGCATATTGACGCTCAATGAATACGTGTTGTAGGTGCTGTTCGAGCTTGTTTAATACCTGCATTCTTGCACTACTAGATAAGGCATTGAATGCGCCTTGTAGCAGCCAGCTAAGCCCCAGAGAAACGGCAAGTCCTGTGACATCACTCGCTGTTGCAGGAGACTGGTTTACTACCCAGTCATGAGCAATATGAGAAAAATAATAGAACCCAATAATCAAAGAAAAAAGCGACAAACACTTAACCACTACTTGCGCCATAAGCGAAGTGCGCAAGCCAAGCGACTGCGCCTTATCCATCTCATTGCACCACGCATTAAGCGTTTGCCGGTTGGGAACTTTTTCTTTGATCACTGTGGTTTTGACTCTTCTTTTGCGTTACTTAGTAATGAGAGCAAATTTCGCATTTCTTTTTCATTCTTTTCCAAGTGGTGGTGGGCTGGCTGCAAGAACCCTCAGCGGCAGGGACGCTGCCGAAGAGCCCCCATGGACGAGTTCACCCCGTGTCCTTGCGGCCAGCCTACCTCCACTTCTATTCTTGGTCTTCGGGTCTATCCATATTTTCCGTCGACTCCAACCACATGGCGTTGATAATGCCAAAAGAGCACGCCAGCAAAACTCCTAAAATCCAAGCGAAATACCACATAGCGTTCTCCTTAATAAATGGTGTGAGACTGGTCGAGGTCTTCGTTTTTAATGCGCCCGCGCATTACGTAAAAGCTATAGGCCGTGTAGCTAAGTACAATAGGCACAAAGATACAGGCAACGATAAACATTACGTTTAGCGTCATATGGCTAGACGTAGCGTCCCATACGGTTAAGCTCGCCTCTGGCATAGTGATGCTTGGCATTAGGAATGGGAACATTGAAAAGCCAGCCGTTAAGATAACGCCTGCTATAAATAGCGCACTCGATACAAACGCCATGCCTGCATTACCTTTCTTAGAGAAAAGCGCACAGGCCAGACCCGCAATAATACCCAGCACAGGTGCTGCCATCATAAGGGGGTATTTGCTGTAGTTGCTCACCCAAGCTCCAGCTTCAATGGCAACCTCTTTCTTAAGTGGATTTGACGTAGCAATGGTATCGACTGCCGACGTAATCACGAAGCCATCTAATCCAAATGCTACCCAAAGACCTGCAAGTACAAATAGCGTGACACCAGCCAGGCTTAACACAACCGATACTGCACGTGCGCGAACTTCAATAAAGCCATCGGTTTTCATTTGTAGCCAGGTTGCACCGTGATTCAGCAACATAGCCACAGATAGCAGTCCTGCCACCAGCGCAAACGGTGTTAAAAGGCCAAAGAACGAGCCTGTGTAAGTTGATTTAAGCGTGCTGTCCATTTCAAACGGTACGCCCAACAGCAGGTTACCAAACGCCACACCAAAGATAAGGGCTGGGATAATACCGCCAGCAAATAACGCCCAATCCCACGCTTTACGCCACTGCGGGTTAGGTAATTTACTGCGGTAATCAAAGCCTATCGGGCGCATCCAAAGGGCAATTAAGGTAAGGGCCAGCGCGAGGTAAAACCCAGAAAACGCAGTGGCGTAAATCATCGGCCACGCGGCGAAAATAGCGCCACCTGCGGTGATAAACCAAACTTGGTTGCCATCCCAGTGCGGCCCTACTGTATTTATCATTACGCGGCGCTCTTTGTCATTTTTACCAATAAGCGTGAGCAGTGCTCCAACGCCCAAATCGAAGCCATCAGTAACCGCGAAGCCAATTAGCAGAACGCCAACCAAGCACCACCAAATGACTCTCAGTAGTTCATAATCAATCATGCTTTTGCTCCTTGCTCATCAAGGTCAATAAGATCAAATTCAGTGTCAGGCTGCTTATCTTCAGGTGGAACTGGCCCTTTCTTGGCAAACTTCTTCATTAGGTAAAAACCAATAATGAACATGCCGGTGTAGAAAGCACTGTAGGCTACAAGGGTTGTCACCACGTCGCTTACGGCGAGATTAGATACCGACGTATGCACCGGAAGCACCTCTGCAATTGACCATGGTTGGCGGCCATATTCAGCGACAAACCAGCCAGCCTCACAGGCAATCCAAGGAAGCGGCAAACCGTAGAGCGCGCTTTTTAATAGCCAACGTGGCTTAGTAATCTTGTGTTTAGTACTGTAGTAAAAGGCGCACACAAATAGCGCAAGCATAATAAAGCCAGCCACAACCATAAGGCGGAAACTCCAAAACAATGGGGCAACCGGCGGAATGCTGTAATCTACTGCCTGTTGAAGCGCGGCATCAGAAGGATTTGAAACGTTCTCAGTGAAAGGCTCTAGCAACATAGCGTAGCCCAAACTGTCTTTATTTTGGTCGAAGGCAGTACGTTGCTCAGCTGTCGCGGTGCCGTTTCTTACATCATCAAGTACTTCATAGGCTTTAATTCCGCTTAGAATACGCTCGCGATTCTCTTCTTTAAGATCCTTAATACCTTTTACTTCTTCGGTTAACGAACGGGTAGCAATAATGCCCATTGCCCAAGGAATTTGAAGGGCGTACTCGGTTTCCTGCTTTTCGTCGTTTGGAATACCAAACACAGTAAACGGCGCAGGTGCAGGATGGGTTTCGTACTCAGCTTCAACTGCTGCCAGCTTCACTTTTTGTACATCACCAAGCTCATAACCACTTTCATCTCCTAGCACGATCACAGAAAGCGTTGAGGCTAGGCCAAAGCTAGCAGCTATGGCGAACGAACGGCGCGCAAAGGCGATATGCTTATGATTAAGCAGGTAGTAACTTGAAATTGCCAACACAAACATTGCGCCGGTAACGTAACCTGCTGATACAGTGTGAACAAATTTGACCTGTGCTACGGGGTTAAAAATAACCTCAGCAAAGCTGGTCATTTCCATACGCATGGCTTCAAAATTAAATTCAGCGCCTACTGGATATTGCATCCAGCCGTTAGCAATCAAGATCCACAGTGCAGAGAAGTTTGAACCAATGGCCACCAGCCAAGTCGCCATCAGATGCTTCACCTTTGACATTTTGTCCCAGCCAAAGAAGAACAACCCCACGAAGGTAGACTCTAGGAAAAAGGCCATTAGGCCTTCGATGGCAAGTGGCGCACCGAAGATATCGCCTACATAGTGAGAATAGTAAGACCAATTCATTCCGAACTGGAATTCCATGGTTAAGCCTGTGGCTACACCAATGGCAAAGTTAATTCCAAACAGCTTTCCCCAGAATTGGGTCATCTGCTTATAAATTTCTTTACCCGTCATTACGTACACCGATTCCATAATGGCGAGTAGGAAACTAAGCCCCAAAGTTAAGGGTACAAATATAAAGTGGAACATTGCAGTTAATGCAAATTGCCACCGCGATAGTTCTATTAACGTATCGCTCATGGGTTATCTCCCTTGTATTTCGTGTGCGCGTTAAACGCTTAGCAGAAAAGTGGTTTAAAATTCAGTGATGAACACATGAATATGCCGCATGGCAAGAGCACGGTTTATGCCATACATCAGTAATTTGGCTGCTAAAGCGCAATTACCGATAAACGGCGGTATTTCCGTACTGTGCAGATAAATTATTCCACGACCGAGCGTGTGGCTTATTGATCCAACGCAACAATTGATGGCGATGCATTCGCCATATTTGTCATTTAGGTGACAAATATGGCACAAGAGAAAGGCTGCTTAGCAGAATGTCAAAAAGTGGAGTATAAGGAAAAGTTAAGGGGTATATGAGAGTGTGAACGCGCCTCGTAATTCTCCCAATTCGAACCCTGTAGCTTGATCGTTGGGATAGTGCTTTAGAATGGATTGTTTTACTGAAGGTGCCACGTTAGCTCCGTGGCATGCCATGCATACCTGACCTTGTTCAATAGCCATCATGTACCTAAACTTACCGCTTTCGCTATCGTATTGATAAGTTTCAAGGGGTCTTTTAGGGGCCAAATTGTCTTGCTTAGCTTTGGTCAGTAATTGTGAAAACCACGCTAACTGCTCACGCTCCCACTGATCTGCCGCATTGTTTGGGTTCCTTACTTTCAGCGCGGTACGCCCAACCTCCCACCCGTTTTGACTAAGCGCCAGAGCAATAGGAGCCGCTGCAATCTGGCATTCGTTAACGCCAGCCTCTAGCCCTCCGGATTGAATTGCTTGCTGTAGTCGTGACTTTAGCGCGCCTCCCAGTGCTTTTGCGTGTAATCGCGCTTCTTTAACTTTTTCCTGTACACTGTTTTCACTTTTTTTCTCATTGGCAGTCACTGTATCTGCCAATGAATGAGCACTACTTGCCAATAAGCTTATCGCCACCAGCATTACGCTATTTTTCATTATAAAACTCTCTTTGGAACTGAATGAGTTGCTACCGAAGTATTGTCGTTTGTCTCAAACAGTGAACAAGCTCTATGCCAATATGATAAATTGCCAAAATTAAATTAGAACAAACTAATATTCAGCCGCCCATGAATATATCCATAGTACAAGCGATGATAGATGCGATAGATAAACCCGCAATCTTCATTAACCCAAGCTACGTTATTGAAGCTGTCAACCAGCCCTACAGAGATACCTACCCTGTGGATATAAAGCTTGGCTTTAGTACCTGCTATCAAGTCTCTCACCGCAACAGCAAACCTTGCGATAAGTGCGGCGAGCATTGCCCCATGCAAGAGAGTAAAGCCACAGGACGAGCGGCTAGTGTAGTACACGTTCATACCACCAGTGAGGGTCAAAGCTACTGCGACATCCTCATGCGCCCGATCTTCGACGGTAGCGGAGAATTATTAGGTTTCTTGGAAATACTTGATAAGCTTTCGTTTGCCTCAAACCGACCTTCAGCAGGAAAGATGGTCGGCGAATCAGAGGCATTTAAAGCAATGCTAAACAAAATAAATCGCGCCGCTAACTCAGATATTTCAGTACTACTGTTTGGCGAAACCGGCACGGGTAAAGAGCTGGTGTCCCAAGCACTTCACTCGAGTAGTCACCGTGCTGGCAAACCATTTGTTGTCATCGAGTGTACCGGCATGTCTGACACGCTGCTTGAAAGCGAACTATTCGGTTATGAAAAAGGGGCATTTACAGGCGCAACCACAAATAAGAAAGGGCTCGTAGAAGCAGCGGAAGGCGGCACATTGTTTTTTGATGAAGTCGGCGATATCCCACTTTCCACACAAGTAAAGCTTCTGCGGCTGTTCGAGTCTCAAACTTATCGGCCTGTAGGAAGCACAGTGTCTAAAAAGGCTGATTTTCGTTTGGTGTGTGCATCACACAAAAATTTAAAGCACATGGTGGAAACGGGCGAATTCAGACAGGACCTCTACTACCGCATTGCCGGTTTTCCTATCAACCTCCCTTCTTTAAGACAAAGAAAATCAGATATAGCACTGATAGCCGCTCATTTTTTGGCAATGTCTAAAGAGAAAAAACGGTTTCATAAAAACGCGCTAGAAAAACTAACCAACTACCCGTTCCCAGGCAATATTCGCGAACTCAAAAACATTGTAGACCAAGCTATTTTACTGGCTGATGAAACCGTTATTTACGATACAGACTTACCCGAGCTCGATAACATAAGCTCTGATGCTATCAATGATGCCTCTTCATCTCACGGTAACGTTGTAACCTTAGACGAATTGGAACGCCAATACTTACGTCAGATTCACACGTCTTTTGAAGGCGATACCCAGCAACTTGCACAAGCGCTGGGAGTGAGTACCCGTACACTTTACAGAAAGCTGAAAAAAGCGGGGGTTGGAGATACGTAAAAAATAATAGGTAGAAAAATTACCAAAACGCAGGCTATGATAAAAAGGCGCTAACCAGATAAAGAAAAATGACTTTAAGACGCCTACTTACACTAACACTTTGCCTTTGTATGCTTTTGCAAAATGCATTAGCACTTGGCCTTGCTGCCCATACTATGCAGCAAGCACGTGCGTTTGTAGGTGAAGATATTGAACTTATTTGTACTGGCAAGACCATGCGCTACATTTCAATTAGCGCCACTGAGTTTGAAGGTGAGTTCGTTTTTGTTAGCCCCGAACTGCTCAAAGCACCCGCCGAGCACGTTGACTGTACCAATGGCACGTTAGCCGACTTACCTCAGGTTGACGAGCCACTACATGCCACATTACCTTTACTATCGCTGGTTCGCTATCGCGCTTTAGTCGCGCGTTTAGCGGCTAAGCCCTTTACAGATTTTGCTTACGCGGCGCCGCTAAGTCGTGCCCCACCACACGCATAACAACCTCCAAACACACTGAACATGCATGCTTTCACCATGCACAACACTCGTTTTTTAAAATGGAATTGTTATGAAGCAATCTATCATTGCGCTTGCCGTATTCACTGCGTGCGCGCCCGTACACATTTACGCAAACACCATCGACTTAGCCGATAACACTTCGACAGAAGTGGTCACCGTTATTGGCACACCGCTTTCCCTTAGCACGCAAAATATCGAGCAAGAGTCTGTTAGTGCTACCAGCAATATTGACGCTGACTTTGGCGATCAGCTTGCCACATTACCTGGCGTGTCGATATCTCGAAACGGCCCAGTCACCGGGCTTATTCAGTATAGAGGACTTTATGGTGACCGAGTTGGCGTAAGCATTGATGGCGTTGATATTGCTGGAGCAGGACCAAACGCCATGGACTCGCCCCTTTCTCATGTGCTGCCAGAACCAGGACTGACCGCCACCCTTTACCGGGGGATTGTGCCAGTAAGTGCAGGTGTGCAGACGCTAGGCGGAAAGCTTCGCATTCACTCTGATGCCTCAGCACTTTTTGACTTGAATACAGGCTTTAGCGGTAGCGTAAGTGCCAGCGCAATATCTCCGGGGAGCGGTCAGCAATACCAAGGCAATGTGTTTTATAAGAGTGAGCAGGCTTTTGTTAGCGGCGCCTTCACTCATCAGCAGCGCGACGAACAAGAGTCGGGAGATAACAGCGTTATACCAAACAGCCATTACCAAAGAAATGGCGGTAAGTTTAGGGCGGGCTATGAGTGGGGCAATCACCAAGTCGATGTGAGTTATCAGCAACTTAATACTAACGAAAGCGGCACGCCTGCTTTAGCCATGGACATTGGTTTTATTGATGCCGCTTGGTATCGACTGGGCTATCGCTATAACGCAAATGATAGGGAGTTCTTCACGTTAAGCTGGTTTGGCAACAGCAACCAACATGCCATGGACAACTTCTCACAGCGCATGGTGATGTCTGCCGACATGGCGAGAGAGAATAACGCTGATGCTATTGCTCAAGGTCTGGATGCCACCTATGTAATGCCATTTTATAAAGGCGACCTCAAACTGGGTGCCAATCTGCACCACAGCAGGAATAACTCGACCATCACCAACCCTAATAACGGCATGTTCTTCGTTGATAACTTTACCAACGTAGAAAAAGACACAGCCAGCGTATACGCAGAATGGCAGCGAGATAAAGCATCTTTTTCAACAACAATTGGTACCCGATATACACGTGTTGACATGGATGCCGGGCTAGCCGGTTCTAATATGGTTATGATGAACCCAGCCATTGCTTCACTCGTTGATGATTTCAACGCGGCAGAACGCAGTAAGAGCTATAACATGTTAGATATTGCCGCTAGCACGCGATATCACGCCAGCGACAATGTCGATGTTGTCCTTGGGGTATCGCAGAAAAACCGTGCCCCTACTTACTTCGAGCGCTATACGTGGCTACCTCTTGGTATTTCTGGGGGAATGGCAGACGGATTTAACTACATTGGTAACTTGGCTCTAGACAACGAAACTGCACGCCAGATAGATGTGGGTATTGATTACCGTTTCAAAAGCTGGTCAGTTTCTCCTCGTCTCTTTTATCAAGATATTGAAGACTATATTACTGGTTCTCCCAGCACGAATATGGCTGCCAATATGGTCTCTACCATGATGGCAGGCACAACACCATTTCAGTGGACTAATACAGACGCCGTAATCAAAGGGGCAGATCTGACTGTTTCGGGTAATGTGTTTGATAACGTGAAGCTTAACGCAGTAGCAAGTGTTCAGCACGGTAATCGCGACGATATCGACGATGCGTTGTTTCGTATTGCCCCCGAACAGCTCATCACTACCATTCAGTGGGACACACAGCTGCTTGATTTGCCAATGGCACTCCAATTAACGTCAGAATTGGCAGGAGCACAAAACCACGTTTCAGCGCTACAAAGTGAAAACACTACCGCTGGATATGGATTGGTGCATATTACGGGGCTTTTCACCCTTATAGATAATGCACAGTCAAACCTTCAGGTAACGGCAACCGTTCATAACCTGTTTGATAAACACTACGCCCCACACACAGCAGGAATTAACCGCGTGATGAATACTGATGTCGCAGTAGGTGAGCGAGTACCCGCTGCCGGACGAGAGTGGCATTTATCGCTGAGCTACAGGTTCTAACCGTTTAAAACTCAAACTCCAAAAGGCATAAAGATAAACCAGTGATTCTCCTTCGCTGGTTTATCTACTCGTAATGTCTGATACACATGCCGTTTTAAACGCTAGAAATGAAAACTTGCGCACTAACGTAAGTATTTTGAAGGTAAAGAACTGTGTCAGATTACAGCGGGAAATAAGGTTGAGAATGCCTGCCACAAGAGCCGCAGGGCCAACAGTGTCACCACTATCTTGAACGCCAGCATAAATTTTTCAGCTGGGACACGCTTTAATACTTTCAAGCCGATGAATGTGCCGAGCGCACCACTGGCAATCATAATAATGATTAGCCCGGCCCACTGGGCAAAAGAAAACCCTACAAAGGTAAAAACAAACGCTTTAAGGCCGTGTTGCAGTGTCATACAGCTGGCAAACGTGCCGGTAATCTGCATTTTGCTGTAATTATTTCGGTGTACAAATGCCGCCACCAGAGGCCCTGTGGCACCTACAAACATTGAAACCAGCGTGGTTACCACTCCGGCCAATGTTCTACCCGCGGGGTTCATTTCTTGTGCTTTGGGTTTACTCCCCCACACCAGAAATAAAATAAATGCGGCAACCGCAAATTGAATAATAACCAACGGCAGCTGAACCACAACAAACGAGGCCAAAAAAGCGCCAACGATTGCGCCTAAAGAAAAATACTTCAGCATATTCCAGTCGATATGCCTTGCCGTCATCAGTGCACGGTTACCGTTTGAACCAAGCTGTACTAAACCGTGAACCGGGATCAGCGCACTGACTGGCATAGTACCGGCCATTACTGCCAGTAATAAGACCCCGCCACCAATACCCAGCGTTGCTGTCATCATCGACGTAAAGAAGGAGGTAACAACAAGTACTACTGATGATGACATCGACATCGCATCATTGGCCGTTAACCAGCTATAAAGTAACTCCAAGGGTCAAATTCCACCTTAATTCGTAACACAGTTTGTATGGTTTGAGTGATCATTACACCAAAACATATCGTTTAAATATTATACAAAACTCACGCCTAGCGCGTAAGGTTATTTATCATGCCTTCTATTAGTTATTTAAACAAAGCACTTCGAATAATACGTGACAAGCAGTGTACAAAAGGCGCTAAGCTAGTTGCTAGGCAACTTCTCCGCAATAGCGGGTTCACTGATAAAGATATTTATGATTGTTTAAAGCAGGGCTCGATTATTCGCATTACCATATTTGAAGCCTAGGGTAGCGTGAGACCTTACATCTTACACTTACCGCTTGCCCACCCACTCGCATGGGTCTAATTTCTACACCTAAAAACCCATTGACTTTCTTCATTATGCACAGGATACTCGGGTCATTAAATACTCACTAGCAGCGCACTGTTTTTAAATACTATGCCTAAAAACACGAATACACATACTGCTTACTCAGCGTCTGCGCTGATTATTATTCTCGCTATTCTAAGGAATGGGCGGGTTAGCTAGTGCGTAAATAGAATTCACTAAACCCGCCGCAAAGGCGGGTTTTTTATTGGCTCGTCTTGCGGTAAAAATAACGGAACGACAGCCATGAACAATCCAATATCTCACGTGTTACAACAGTTGCATGACGCAGTAAACCGCGGCGATCAAGACGCCTTATCCCAATGTTATGCTAGCGATGCAACAGTGGTCGCGACCCCTATGTCCAGCTCAACGCAAAACCAAGCCGCTGAAGAACATGCCACGCAGCGAGACTGCGTTGATGCCCTGCTTAAATTTCAAAAGAAATTCATGCCCGATCATTTTGTTACAACCGGAGATGAACGGGTTATACAAGCCGGTGACGTAGCGCTAGTCGTCGCGAAGCTTTACCTTGTTCCCAAAACAACACCCAACGCCCTACCCTGCGAGGGTAAGCGCGCCGTTTATGTTCTGCAAAGGGATGCAAGTGGTGAATGGCGCTGTGTCATCGATAACTTCTTCGGTACTGATTTGTTAGATTTTGCGTGATTCTCTCAAATCTAGTCATTTAATTCTAAAAATTAGAATAATTTGATGAATTTTTACGCATTTTAAGTTAATAAAAACGAACATAAGATTTATCTCGAGGTTTACGAAGTACTCACAACAAACTTAATCCAAGAGGAAATCACAATGTTCAATATTAAAAAATCAACGGCAGCACTTGTTACTGGCTTAACCTTTCTTGTTCCTTCTGTGCAAGCGGGAGAGCCAGCCAAGAGCCTTCTGACACCCGACAACCACACGGTCATTCTTATCGACCACCAGCCTCAAATGGCGTTTGCAACACGCTCACATTCAATCGAAGATGTGCGCAACAACGTTACAGGTCTAGCAAAATCTGCAAAGGCATTTAATGTACCCACCATTCTGACAACCGTAGCTGAAAAGTCATTCAGCGGCCCGCTATTCCCGGAATTAAAAGCAGTATTCCCCGACCAAACACCTATTGACCGCACAACGATGAACACCTGGGAAGATAAGCGAGTAACCAACAAGGTTAAGAAATTTAAAAAGAACAAAATTGTTATTGCAGCGCTTTGGACAGAAGTTTGCGGTGTAGGGCCAGTGCTGTCTGCCATTGAAGAAGGCTATGACGTGTATTTTGTAACCGATGCGTCTGGTGGTGTATCTAAAGAAGCTCACGACATGGCGGTTCAGCGTATGATTCAGGCAGGTGCTCAACCCATTACTTGGTTGCAGTACCTTCTAGAACTTCAACGTGATTGGGCTCGCACTGAAAGCTATGTGGACGTGACAAACATCGCAAAAGAACATGCTGGGGGATACGGTTTAGGCCTTATTTACGCAACCGAAATGTTTAACGCCAAAGAAGGCCAGTAGCCTTTGATGCGACAGGTCACCGTGACCTGTCGCACTTGTATCGTTACTGCACGAGGAGTTTAACATGAGAGCTTTGCACCCACTTGTAGCACTATTGACCGCGCTTCAAATCGCAACACTTTCTTTCAGCGTTAGCGCTAATACCGATAGCGCGCAATACGAAAAAGGCCAAACACTTTCACAATACTGTATGGGGTGTCACGGTGAAACAGGCATTGCCAACATTGAAAGTAACCCTAACTTGGCAGGTCAGAACAAACCGTACCTAGTTTATGCACTTAAAGCTTATCGCGACGGCATCAGGAAAGGCGGTATGGCCAGCATCATGCGCCCCAATGCATCAGGGCTTAGCGATGACGATATTGACGCCCTAGCCACTTATTTTGCAGCCCAGTCAGGTAAACAAACCACTAGCCAAAGCAGCAATAACTAGGAGCTATCCCATGAATTTATTATTGTCACGTTTTTCGATTGTTGCTCTATTGTTTGGCGCTAGCCAGGCAATGGCTGCCCCAGATCTGGTCGTTGTAAATGCAAAAATCACAAATTCGAGCGGCCAAACCTATACGGCTCTTAGCGTAGAAAAAGGTAAATTTAGCGCCTTTTCGCAAGATGCCCAACAGCTGCTAGCAGACGCAGATAGTGCCACTCAAGTAATCGATGCAAAAGGACAGCGGCTCATTCCAGGTATTAATGACTCGCATATGCACGTAACGCGTGGAGGACGTTTTTATAATTTAGAAACTCGCTGGGAAGGTATTACAAGCTTGAAAGAAGGCTTAGCCATGCTAGAAGCACAAGCCAAACGCACGCCCAAGGGGCAATGGGTAAGAGTCATTGGAGGTTTCAGCCCTTATCAATTTGAAGAGAAGCGCTTACCTACATCACAAGAGCTTACCGACATCGCGCCAAACACACCGGTATTTGTGCTTCATCTTTACTCAGGTGGTGTGCTCAATAAAAAAGGCCTTGAAGCACTGGGAATAGACAAAGACACCCAAGCGCCAAAGGGAAGCGTGATAGAGCGAGATGCTACCGGAAACCCTACAGGTGTTTTGCTTGCTCAACCCAACCCAATGATTTTGTATAAAACCATTGCAGCGCTGCCTCAGCTAAGCGCAAATGAGCAGTTAAATTCCAGTCGACAGTTTTATCGCAAGCTACTTAGCTTAGGCGTAACTAGCGTAGTAGACGCAGGCGGCGGTGGCCATACCTTTCCTGAAGACTATACAGCCAGTGAAACCCTTGCCAAGCTCGGTGAGTTACCGATACGGGTTTCTAATTACTTGTTCCCGCAAGTTCCCACTAAAGAAATGGTGAGTTTTGCTACATGGATGAGTAAGTATGAAGCAAATCAAAACCAGCATATTCATTTAGACAATGGCTATGTAATTGAAGGCGGTGGCGAGCTACTCACTTATAAAGCGTCAGACTATGAAAACTTTCGTGCGCCACGCCCTGAACTTCCAGGCGAAGCCGAAGATGCGCTGGAAGAAGTGACTAGGCTTCATCTATTGCAGCAGTGGCCGTTTAGGCTCCATGCCACTTATGACCAATCTATAACACGTATTTTAAACGTACTTGAACATATTCACTCAACACAGCCCGTTGATAGCGTGCGCTGGATTATTGACCACGCTGAGACGGTGTCTGATGAAAATCTCTCGCGCATCAAAGCGTTAGGTGGCTCGATTGCGGTACAAGGTCGTATGGCCTCTGCCGGTGAGGATTTCGTTGAGCGATATGGCGCCGAGCAAGCCAAGCGTACGCCCCCTATAAAGCAAATGCTTAGTGCTGGTATCACAGTAGGCTTAGGCACAGACGGTACCCGCGTTTCAAGTTTTAATCCATGGGCAACCTATTACTGGGCAGTGAGCGGAAAAACCGTGGGTGGTTTTGATTTAGGTACAGAACATGTAGACAGACTGACAGCCCTTAAGCTATTTACTCAAGGCAGCGCTGCACTATCTGGAGAAGAAAAGGTTAAGGGTAGATTACAACCTGGCTTTTACGCTGACTTTGCTATTCTTAACCACGATATCTTAACAGTAAGTGAAAAGGCATTGCTAAACACACAAGCACAGTTAACTGTCGTAGACGGCAACGTCGTTTTTGCCGATAGACAGCAGTACCCAGAACTCGCAACACCAATAGAAACAGCCGAGCCCGCGTGGTCACCGGTTAACTTCTCCCAACAACGTTAATTGAGAAAGATCATGGCAAAACGAATTTCATCTCACAAAAAAGATTTAGGTGGTTTCTCAGTAAGTCGCATTATTTCCCACGTTGACGCAAGGAGCATTGGCCCATTTGTTTTTGTTGACCATATGGGACCTGCACATTTCCCAGCAGGCAGCGGCATTAACGTTAGGCCCCACCCGCATATAGGACTGGCCACCATTAGTTATTTAATGGAAGGTAGTATGCTGCATAGGGATAGCTTAGGCACTATTCAGGAAATACAGCCTGGTGACGTAAACTGGATGACAGCGGGTAAAGGCATTGTTCACTCTGAGCGAGAGACCATTGAAACCCGAGGCAGTGACCATGTGCTAAACGGTCTACAGTGCTGGGTTGCATTGCCTGAAGAAAAGGCAGATATGGAGCCCAGCTTTATACACGTTAACAAAGCTAAACTGCCGTATATACATCGTGAAGAAGTACTGATGCGCCTAATTGCAGGGGAAGCGTACGGCTACACGTCACCGGTTAAGACGTACTCACCCATGTTTTATTTAGATGTGATAACAGAAGCAGGAGCGGTTATTGAGCGTCCATGTGGCAATTCTCAAACGGCCTGTTACGTTATTTCCGGAAAAGTAAAACTAGGCGATGCAGTATTCAGCGCAGGCGAATTTGTGCTATTGGACGATGAAAGTGAAATTGAAACCATGGAGAATAGTCGCTACTTCCTTTTAGGTGGAGAGAAAATGGAGAAACAACCCATTTTACGTTGGAACTTTTTGGCGTACTCTCAAGAGAAAATAGAAGACGCTGAGGCTCGTTGGGCAAACGGGTTATTCCCAACTATTCCGGGCGATGACCGCGAGTTTATTCCGCTGCCTAAATAATGCCTTGCTAAGGTTAGCTAAAACTAAAAAGAGCAGGTTTGTAGCCTGCTCTTTCGTTAGTGAAATGCCACTGTGTATTAATGGTCGTGATCGTCGTGCTCGTGTTCTTCAGCAATACCTAGCCAAACTGCACCTGCAGGCTCAAAATCCAGTTCAAGCAAGGTTTCCGAGGTCTCGGCTTCCAAATCAACAGCGAGGATAGCTTGCGCAACAGGGTCAACAACAAACAAGGCTTCTTCGTGTTGCGATGCCGCCATGCTAAATGACTGACCTTCTGCTAGGTTTGCGGCGCTGGCACTGGCCACATCAATTTTGTGCGAAAATTCCCAGTGCGTGTCACCGTCTTCTTCATGCGCTTCTAGCAGTGTTACAAAACCTTTGTCATCTAAAATAACAAAGAATTCACCGCCCATTGAGAAGCCGTATGACACTGCATGAGCGTCAGTCTCTGGCTGCCAGTCAATCACGCTCATTGTGCTAGTTACAGGCGACACATTGGCCAAGATGGCGCTGCCACCGCCGTGCTGTGAAGCAATACCAATAAACGCTTCTGCGTGTTCATGTCCATACATTGTGCCAATGCGCAGATCGCCAAGCCCATCAATGTTGTCAATAAACGCGCTGGTAAATACCTCATCATCTTCGTTGAGAATTAATACGCCGTCGCTACAGCCAAATGCCACAGCGATTTCGTTTTGAGCGGCGCCATGTAAATCAGCACACTCGCCACCAAAGCGTTGCTCTTCTTCGTACTCGCCATCATGCCAGTGATATACCGCAACGCTGTCTGGCAAGATTGGGTTAGCAGAACGAGACTCTGCATCATCACGACGTACAGTACTAATTAGCATGTCTCCACGCGGTTCCGCGACACCGTGCATATTTACGGTAAATTCCAAAGTAGGAACTTCTGTAATTTCACTGGCAATTTGAGTATCAGTTACCACTTTTACCGCTGCCGGCATGCTGGTATCGGCATCTCCGTCGTAAAACACAGCAAGCTGACCGTCATGTGTTACTACGTGAGTCGGTTGACTACCTTCAAGTGTGAAACCAGACAGACTTGGAGCTTCTTCATAGTCGTGCAGATGCTCTACGTGATCTTCTCGCCATAATCCACCATCAAGAAACTCAGTTAATCCGTTTGCTCGGCTGTTGATGACTGCAAAGCGATAGTCTGCGGAGGCGCTTACACTACTTCCATCAAAGGTTGCAGAAAACGTATCAAGTACTGAATTATCATCTAGATCAAAGACAGTGAGCGTATTTGATGCAGCATCGGCAACAACCAATCTGCCTTCACTTTCAATTTCATAATCTGAGCCGTGGTCGCCATCGTGATCATGGTCGTGATCATCCTCTGGCACCTCAATAGGATCCAGCTCTACAATATTGGTTTCTGCATCACCACAGCCTGCAAGCAAAAGTGCGCTGGCTATGGCGCTTAGTACTAGTCTATTTTTCATGTGTGTATCCCTATCAATAATTCTTTTTTATAAGCTGATCTTAGAAATAACCGCGTACGCCGAAAGCAAAGTTTCTACCCGGACGTGGTGCAATATCTTTCAGAAATGAGGTGTGAACGCGCGCTTCTTCGTCGGTTAGGTTTTCACCGCTCAGGTAAACCGATAAATCAATATCTCCCAAAGGAATGTCGTACGTGATTGAAGCATCAACAAGGGTGTAGCCGTCCGTTTCAGTCTCGAACGTCGAGATATCGTCTTGTTTTGCAAAATATGTGATGTCTAAATCTGCGCGAATGTTATCTAACGTATAGGCAACGTGTGAGCCCACTCGCATGGGCGAAGTGCGAGGCAGTGCGCCACCATCTTTAAGGCGGGCTTTAACGTAGTCGGCGAAGAAATCGAGTTTTAGGTTGTCAGTGGTTTGCCAGGCAACTTGTAACTCAAAACCATGAAGGATGGCGTCAGCTGAACCAAACAGGTAAACAGGTAGTTCATCGCTGTGTTCATCATGCCCTTCTTCACCGTGCCCCTCTTCGCCATGATCATGGTCATGACCACTTTCAGCGAATAAGCCGGTTTCTTCTTGGAAGTAGTAGTTATCTACTTGGTTATAAAAAGCATTAAATACAAAACCAACGTCACCCTGTGTTTTTCTGAACGTTAGGTCGATGTTATTTGCTGTCTCAAGATCGATTGCCGTTTGAGAAAGCACAAACTCGCCTTCCTCTGACAAATCAAACAGGGCGCCAATTTCATAGGTACGGGTGCCAATATGCGGGCCAAAAGAAAGTAGCTCAGAGGCAGAAGGGGCGCGCTCTGAACGGGAAAGTGAAACGCCCACGTTATAGCTTTCATTAATGGTATAAACTACACCCGCTGATAGCGATATAGGTGTAAACTCTTGATCTACCGCGAACTGTCGTACGAACTCGCTGCCTTCATGTTCATGTTCGTCGTGAGCATGCTCATCATGATCATGTTCATCGTCGTGCTCGTGAGCGTCAAGCTCAGGCAACAGCACACTTGATGCGTCTAATGTTACGCTTTCCGCTCGCGCTCCTAGTTGAACCAGAAAATCACCAAAGTGACGCTCTTCCATGAGTGCTACAGCAAACATCTCCATTTCTGAAGGCGGTGTAAAGGCTTCTTCGCCTTGAGCAAATACATCGCTCCCTTTGTAATGAAGGCTGATACCACCGCGCCAGCCAGCCATGGGTTTATGCAATAACTCTACGCGAAGTTCTTCGGTTTCATTACTAAAAGTGGTACCTACTAAACCGCCCTCAACTTCAGCATGTTCATAATCGGTATAGCCCGCTCTAAAGTGAACACTTTGCAAAAAGTCATTAGTAAAGTTGTACTCACCTAAAAGCTGATACTTAGTTTGCTCAAGATCAGCGAATACCGAAGTATCTCCGCCGTGACTGTGCCCAGGCACGCCATACTCTCGCTCAAACCGCTCTACCGCTACGCCAACATAGCCTTGGTCGAATAAGTAGCTGGTCCCTAACGTAAACCCACTCGATTCTTCGTTACTGTTTTCAACCACATGGGCGCCATCCGGGTCATCAATGTCAGGGGCAACAGGTGTTTCATAATCATTTGAATCGCGATAAAAACCGTCAGCATAGAAGGCCATGTTGTCCACGCCAGTAGTCACGTTAAACGTTCCAAGTTTCTGGTCGTTAACGGTTTGCGTTTCTAATACAAATTCACCGCGCGTTTCAGTGGACGTGGGCACACGTTGGTCAACTACGTTCACCACACCGCCTATCGCACCGCTTCCGAAGAACAGGGTTGCTGGCCCACGCAGCACTTCAATTTGTTTAGCGGTTGAGGCTTCACTTGCTACTGCGTGGTCGGGGCCAACACGGGAAACGTCGCTCACATCCAAGCCATTTTGAGTAATCAGTACCCGTGGTCCGCTAAGGCCACGAATAATTGGCGTGCTCGCAACATTGCCATGGAAGTTAGACTGTACGCCGGGTAATTTTTCTAGCGTATCGCCCAGCGTGGCCGCTTGTTGCCGACGTAAGGTTTCGCCAGATAACACGCTCACTGGTGTGGCCGATTCCATCACCGATAAATGCATAGGCGTGGCGTGCACGTCAATCACTTCGATAGCACTGCGCGCCAAGACAAAGTTAGCGCCTTCTGCGTTGTCAGATTGAACTTGCGCATGCTCATGTAAGTGAGCGAAGCCAGAGGCGAATATGTGAAGCGTATAGTCGCCTTCCTTTACGTTAGAGAAAGTAAACTCGCCCAGCTCGTTAGTGCTGGTAACGCGCTTTAGCGCCTCAATTTCAACAGTGGCATTGGCGAGCGGCTTTCCGGCTGCATTAGTTACCGTGCCAGAAAGTGTTTGTGCCAGCGCTGACGGAGATGCTAATAGCAACGCAGGCGCTGAAAGCGATAAGCCTAACGCCAATCGAGACAGTTTCATTATTCTAACCTCTGAATTTGTGTAATGTGATAATGTATCATATTTATTTTTATGGTATGTTATATTGTAACGTTTACGCAAGAGGTAAAAATGAAAACTATTTCTATTACGTGGAAGAATTCACAAAAAGCGCTACGCGCCTCTTCAACTTTTCTTAAGGTAGGTACTTTTGTCGGATTGAATTTGGCTGGGATTGGTATCAACGCTGTTCATGCTGCGCCTCATACTCACGGCGAAGGCAAACTACAAATCCTACAAGCGGGAAGTGAGTGGCAGTTTGTGCTGCAGCTGCCTGCTGCTGATGTTCTGGGGTTTGAATACGCGCCATCCACGGCTAGCGAGAAAAAACGTTATAAAGAAACGCAAAAGGTTTTTCAGCGCTTTGACGATATTTTTACCCTGAGCAATACGTGTGAATTACTCGATACCACACTTGAAAGCCCATGGGAGGTAGCTAACGAGCATGAAAGTGAACACGAAGGCCATGCCCATCGCAACACGCATTCTGATTTTCGTGTCGCATATTTGCTTAGTTGCCAAGGCCCCATAAAACGTATTGAGATGTCAGGGTTTCCCCATTGGCCAAGCCTGCAGCACGTTAATGCAATTTGGGTAACCAACAAAGGACAAGGCGCACTAGAGATAACTCCAAGTCAGCCAACCTTACTGATAAGCAGCTAGTTAGATTTTTTACTCTCTCAGGCGCAAGCTTCACCCATTATAGCTGCGCCATAGCAATTTTCGGACATACTATGAATTCGATATATCAAGGAAGCAGCGCAATGCCAAAAGTGCAGTTTATTTCAGACAAGCTCGCTATGCTCCTTTCATCCCTTTGCGTAATACATTGTTTATTAACGCCTATTTTATTAGTTTCCATACCTGCATTGGCAGGTGTGTCAATTCTCAATGATGAAACCTTCCATCAAATATTGCTGTTCTTTGTGTTGCCCATCGGTGTTTTTGCGCTCTCACTAGGCTACCTACATCACAAAAATAAGTGGGTAGTATTTGCTGGCGTTTTTGGCCTAACACTTTTAAGTAGTCCACTGCTCGTTGAGTGGATAGGCTTAGGACACGAAGTGCTTGGTGAATATGGTGAAGTGATAATCACAGTAATCGCGTCGTTTATTATCGTTGGTGCGCACCTGATTAACTATAGGCTTAGGTCGACCGTGCAAGTGCCTATTTGCGAAGAGCGCGAGACCACCCAATCACAACCCTATTAGTTTCATCATAACCTCAAAAGCGGGTAATTCTTATCGAGCGACGCTCGCAATATTATTGATGTAAGCCGTTTTTGAGGTCTCATTCTGAGGTTATTTTGTCTAGTTTTAATCATTCCGACACGGTACTTCCCGATGTCACTACAGAGCATTCCACTGCGCAACTTCCTGTTATTGATAGTGTAGGCATGCAGGGCATTGCTATCCCTCTGCACGTGCTAGGTAAACGCGGTGAGCGCTTAGCCAGCCAAGCAAAAGTCGATGTAACAGTAAGTTTAGATCATCCCAATGCTAAAGGCATTCACATGTCTCGATTGTACAGCTTGCTGCAGCGATATTTGAGCAACCAAGACTTACATAAGTCGGCACTTGTGTCGTTAATGAACGCGCTTATCGAGTCTCAAGATGGACTGAGCAACAGCGCCCAGCTTAATCTACACTTTGACCTCACCGTGTCTCGTCCGGCGCTCATAAGTAGGATGTCAGGATATCAATCGTACCCAGCTTCACTTTGCGTAAGGCGTTCACCTGAACGTTATGAGGCACAGCTTAAGTTAAGAGTACCGTACTCTAGTACTTGTCCTTGCTCGGCCTCCCTCTCTCGCAAGGCGTTATCAGAAGTGTTTGTGCAGCAATTCGAAGGAAAAGGTTTATCCGTAGAAGAAATGGGCGCTTGGCTCGCTTCTAAACAAGCCAGCATCGCCACGGCGCATGCACAGCGATCCTTTGCCGATATAACCCTAGATTTGAGCGACAACGAGATCCCCGATTTTATTGGTATTATTGACCTGATAGAAAACGCGTTAGGCACACCGCTTCAAACCGCAGTTAAGCGTGAAGATGAACAGGCGTTTGCCAAGCGTAATGCTGAAAACCTAATGTTTGTAGAAGATTCGGTAAGGCGACTGCATGAAGCGTTAAGTACGTATTACCAAGCTACCTATTTTCGTGTAAAAGTAGAACATCAAGAAAGTCTGCATGCACACGACGCCATTGCTGAATTATCAGGCCCTGTTCATCGATAAATTCAGACATAATTTGGGTGTTGAAACCGGTAGGCAGAAGAAACAATAAAAGGAAAATAACATTGTTATCTCTTAACAAGCTCTCTTACATCAGCAAAGCAGCGTGCATAGGCGCTGCAGTATCAGCTATTGCGGCGTGCTCGTCTGCGCCCTCAACCCCGCTTGCTGGTGTAAAATCACACACTCTGTCAAATGCTGTGATATACCAAACCAGCAGCAAAGAGTACCCTGTTCTTTCAAGTTTTGTGTATGGCCAAGCTATTTCAGCGCTACCTACGCGTTTTGCTAATGGCGATGTTGTGGTGATGGATGTTGATGAAACCGTGCTAGACAATAGCACCTATCAAAAAAAACGGGAAAGTGCTGGCTTGGGATATTCTTCACAAAGCTGGGCCGAATGGGTAAAACGTGAAGAAGCCACACTTGTGCCTGGTGTAGCCGCTTTCATCGATGAAGTTGTTGCACGAAATGGCAAGGTGGCGCTTATTACAAATCGCAATAAAGCGCTTGATAGTCACACCTGGAATAACCTTTTGGCGCAAGGTTTGCCGCTTACCACGAGTAATACCTGTGTTGTTGGCCGCACGGCTGAAGACAAAGAAGCGGTAGGCCAAGAAGGTATGGTTAATGACAAAGACTTGCGCAGAATGCAGCTTACCCAGGGCAAGATCGCATGTTCGAATACGTCTAAAGACGCGACGTCTACGTGGGCTGTGCCTCACACTATTATCATGCAAATTGGCGACAACATTGAAGATGTGGGCGGCGTAACCCAAGAATCTGCCAACGTTGAGTTGCTCATGCCACGAGTGGGCACAGAGATTTTTATTCTGCCAAACCCCATGTATGGTTCTTGGTAGACTATTGATAAAGTAAAATCAACGAATGTCGCTTTCTATATGGAAAGCGCCGTTCGTTAGATTAGCGTTGTCATCGTTAATGCCATTTCCCAGCCCTGAATAGGGCTTTATTTCTACCACATCCAGTAAGTAAGCGGATGTGCCCTGAGGGTCTTCATACAACCCGGTAGAAAACTCACCCGAGAACGTATACGCCTGCTGGATGTCTATTCCTCTAATGCCGCCTTGCTCGTGGGTATTATTCAACGAAACAAACACAATTTGATTCGGTGGCGGGGGTGGGTAATGAATACACGCGCCGAAATAAGGCACAATGAAGAACGCCGTTATTTCTCGCTGTGCATTGGCCTCTACAGGCACAATAAACCCGCTGAGTTCGACGTACTTGCCGTTAAATGTATCAACCGTATTCACTGAGATAAGCGCTTGCTGGTATTCATCGTCAAACGTGCGTTGAATAGACTGAAATACCTGTTCATGAAGGGGTAAATTCTGCTGAGGATTTTGAGTCGTTCGGGTCTTGCCCAACAGCGCCTTTTCGGCGTCAGGTAACAGCGCGTCCCACGATAAGGGTTGGAACTGTTGAACGGTAGTTAACCTGTGGCTGTCTTGATAAATCGCCGTGTTATTCTCGAAAAAGCGCTCAATTACGCTATCAAGCTTACCCCTCAGGCCGAGCCCCACCAGCGCGCCCAATGCAATCAAAGCAATAAGAGAAGCCAGTAAAACGTACGTGGCGCGCTTCATACATTATCCTAGCTTTTAACTTGCTAAAATTTTGACTTTGCGGGTGTAAGTTACCGGCACATTCTTTTTAAGCGCATAGACTTTTAGAACAAGTTCGTGCGTGCCTTCTTCTTGTGCCTGAAAGTTAATGGCTTGTTCGCCCTTTGTAGACGGCAGAGAAAAGCGCTGCGGTGAAAGTAGCGTTACGCCATCACTTGCCATCATATCTACGCTAACTTCTTTATAGTTCGAAGGAATGGTAAATCGCAGCGGAACGGTTGACGCCTCAAGCTTAGCCACTTCTCGCTTTCTGTCGATATTGAGCGAAATGAGCGGCTCCTTAGCTGCCGCTAAGTGCTGTTGCATCATGGGGTGCTGAAAGCCAAACTGCATGTTTCCCATACCTGCGTGTAGTTCACACGCAGTACTATGAAATGCTATAAGACTTGATAAAACGGTAGCTGCAACGACTGTTTTTTTCATATCAGTTACTCCTCGTAAAGCGCGAAGCTGTCTAGCACTAACGAATAAGCAGATGTACCTAGTGCGCTTTCGTGGTTGTCTATTTTTACCGTGCCTTCAAACCAATAAGGGTCGTACAAGTTCTCAACTGCAATGCCTTCTTTGTATTCAACATACAAAATTTGATTTGGCGGCGGTGGTGGCATGTGTAAGCAAGCCCCAAAATAAGGAACGACGAAAAAAGCCGTCGCTTTTTGCTCATCGTTTTGTTCTAAAGGCACAATAAATCCAGGGATGCGGATAGCCTTCCCGTCAAACGCCTCTATCACTCGCGTCGACACTAACGCTTGTTGGTATCGCTGTGCTTGTTCATCTTCTAGCTGCTTTGAAGCAAAGTCATCGACAGAGTCGGCGGCAGAGCCATCGGCAATATCGTTTAAAAACTCAGGCCTGTTTAAAAGCGCGCTCAAATCGTCCTCGGGCATAAGAGCTACCCAGTCAATTTCCTCGTAATTGGCGGCTTGGGTTGGGTTTAACGTGCTAAATAAAACCAATAGTGCCGCAATTAAACCGAATTTAACGCTAGAAAGCGTGACAGAAAATTTCACAAAGATGACCTAACATACTATTTAACAATCATGTTATAACATATCACAACGTAGTGAATTGCGATAAACGTTTATCTTTGCAAAATGTTACTTAGCGCCAATTACTCAATAGAAAATGCTTTGCTAGCGCATTTGTGAAGCATCAGTTAATTACGCTAGCTCCCGTTCACTTTTAAGCCCAAGCACGTGTTTAAAAAATAGCGTTGCTGGGCAAAAGCCAGTGAAGCTCTGTTGGAACAAGTTTGCGCCAATAAACACGGTAAACCACATAAAGTTTGCATGAACAAACTGGGTTAGTAATACAGACAACAACACCATGAGCCCTGCGAAGGCGGTTAATGCTTTTTCCTGAGACATAGCGTAATCCTTAAATATTGGAAGAGATTAAAAATAAAATCGATAGGCAATAAACGCATTACTTGCGTCTTCAAACTGCCCCCAAAACGTATAGTTATCCTTACCTGAAAAGACATTCACCCCCGCTCGCACTTGCCACTTGTCGGTGGGCGAATAAGCCACTGTAGTCTTTAGGTATCCGTCGCTATCGCTGGGTGAATAAAACAGAAAAGTATTTAACGTCAGTGTTTGACGAAGTGCTAACCACGTTAAACGGGTCGTCACCCAATGGCGGTATTTTTCTTGAACTCGCTCAGAAGACGAGACTGTTCTATCTAGGCCATCCGCATCGTGTAAGTACTCGGTGTACCACTGGAAACCACCGGTAAGATTTGCGGCAATTTCTTGGCTATAGCCTAGTAAGAAACGACTTTGATCATTCGCTATTTGCCCGTCAGTTCCATCTATGTCTTCAAGGCTGTTGTAGAAAACGTATTCCGCATTTGCTATCCCCCGCCCCAGAGGCGTAACAACACTTGCGCCATAGGCATTCATTTTACTGTAGCGCGGTCTTCCAAGAGAATCTGTCGCGGTGGTCTGCCTAGTATAACCGGTGTAACCAGAGCCTGCGATCTCTACCCCTTTAACGGATTTATACAGCCTTAAGGCAAGCTCACTTCCTCGTGGGCGATTTTCACGCTCAACAGAAAACGAAGGGGCAATATTTTCATCCAATTGCGGGCTGTAAAAAGAAAATATTTCGCCTGTAATACCAATATCAGGCTCAAATTCAGGTGTGACGACTAAATCTACATTGGCAAAATCCGTGTAGCCCGACACCTTTAATGCATTACTCGGCGCTTTAAGGTATTCGTCTTCTCTTCCTGCAAAGAACGACTGATAATCTTTAGGGAAGAGATCATTTAAGAACAAGTAATCCCCTGTCCCCCAAGTCAGCACTTGCTTACCGACTTTAATGTCAAATGCATTTGCCCAGTCCCCCGTGCCGACTAAAGCGCTGGGTAGAATACTGCTTAAGCTACCTTGCCATGCCAGTTCGCGAAATTGTGATTCCCACGACGACGTTACGCCGTCATACCAAACGTCGGCTTTACTGGAAATGGAGGAACTGTCTAATGCATAGTCTGCGCGAAGTTGAACTCTGGCGTCGCGCAATGTGCTGTTATTTAACACAGATGGCGCGTTAGCAGCTTGAAAACTCTCGTTCATTTGTGAATTCTGACTGCCAAACGCAGTAGCCATGTCACGGGAAAAACGGTTTCCTACGGCGAGCTCGGCAAAGCCAGAAATACGAAGTTTACTTTTGCTCTCAGTGCCCCATTCGTCATCCCACTCATCATTCCAATCATCACCTGATTCGACATTGTCGTCCCCAGGCCACACGCTGTCCCACTCGTCGTTTGCGTTAGCTTCCTGTTCTTGTTCACCGCTTTTCACCGGGTCTTTCTGATTTTGGCTTTCAACACTCACTGTCTGGGCGTTTAGCGGTAGACTAACTACAGCCGTGAACGCAAAAGTGAAAATAAAAGGCGCGAGCAAAACATGCGCCCTCCATTGCTTTTTAACCCGCTCAGAAAGACCATAGGCTTGGCTAGGCAGCGTTATCCACATGGATGGAGCTAGTAATTTAGACAAGCGCACAGTGCTGCCCTCCTTTTTAGAGATAGTGTTATTTAATATAGTTTTGCGGTGGCACACGTAGGCTACGCTCACTAAATATGCTATCTGGAAGACCTATGTCGTACTCAATCCCTCTGAATTCCATAAGGGTATAGCCACCTGATGCAAGGTCCGTCACCTTACTTCTCACCACAGTAGGGTTGCCCTGTATAGTCTCAATGGTCACAGCTTCAACACGACGGTAGTTATTGTCACCCTTATAAAAGTTAATTAAGGTGGGCAAGTAAGTGTCTTTGTCTATCTCTACTACATAGTGGCTGAACTCTACGAGCGCTGTGTCCTTAGGCGTCGCTTTTAAGCGATAATGAGTTTGGGTTTGTTCAAGCAGCTCAAAACTGTCTTGCGCCGTTGCGCGGCCTGAAACATCTTCATAGAAGAAATGAGAACCAACAAACGATGTACGTTTATCGCCTGCGGCGATTCGCTTTACTAAATCTAAAGCCGGCAAATATAACCAACGGTCGTCATCAGAATTAAGCGCCGCATGCTTTTCGACGCGAAATACCGTACCTTCAACTTCAGTAGGACGGCTAAAGAAAACCAGCATTCGTTGATCGCCGGTGTCGGCGCCTGCCTCATTCAGCACATCTTTGCGCAGAATAGTAAACTGACGCATTTGCTTTCGACCTTGCTCATCTACAATCAGCATTCTCGCCATTGAACGCCCGTCATTGCCTGCGTAATACGCTGCTTGCTCGGCCTTATTGACGATTTCGGCAACATCTATATTACTACCGTTTTGGTTTGCCGAGGTTTGAGCGAAACCATTACCTGATATAAGTAATAGCGCAACCAGCCCCGTGAATGAGCTGCGTAGATTTAACATTGTTGGTCGACGCAACCGTAGAGTTGATAATATGGAAATACGCATTTTAGGCCTCCTTGAAAACCCAACGTTTAAGCAACGTCATAGCAGCTGGCAACACCAGCAGCGTAACGAGTGCCGAAATAAACATGATACTTGCCAGGAAAATACCCACGGTGATGTAAGGTACGAGTGGTGCTAAAAGCAGCGGCGTAAAGCCAAGCGCGATGACCAGCGCATTACGAGTAATAGCGCTAGCAGGCTCTTCAAACATGGCATCAAACGTTTTACTCACGTTACCCGTTTGCTTGTAAATCTCTTTGGCTCTAGCCAGAAAGTGAATGGCAAAGTCTACCGACAAACCCAATGTCAGGGCTGAGAGCACGGCAATAGGCATATCGTAATCTTTACCTACAATGCCAATAGCACCGTAAATAAAGGTGATAGTTATGGTAAGGGGCAGCATGGCTAATACACCGAATATCAGTGAGCGCAGCAGCAATACCATCATCACAAAAACAATAATGAAGGCGCTAAGTAAGCTGTCTAACATGCCTGCAACCATGTTGTCCTGCCACACCACATTTAGGTATGCCTTACCTGCCCATTGATATGTCAGGCCATCAGGCAGTGGGTGTTGAGCGAAGTAGTTATCGACTAACTCAATTACCTCGGTCATATCTTGGTTGTCACCACTGGATAGTTGTAGCCACACCAAGGTTTTACGATAGTCTGGTGTCACGAAATGCCACAAGTCTTGAGGCCTATGAGAGGACTGATATTGCAAGAGCGTCTGAGCTATCGCCGGCTGAGTATTAGGTAACTCGTAGTCGCTGTCATTGCCCGAATGCAGCTCTCGGTTAACCACTTTAATCACATCACTGAGGGACTGAGTTTTACCCACCAGCGTTTGAGTGCTTAGGTAATTTTGCAGGTCTGAAAGCAGCGCTACATTATCGGGCTGTTGAAACGTTTTGCTTGTGCCTTTAATTTCATCAATGCTTGAAAGCAATCGATTTAAAGCGTCATATTCGTCGCTATCAAGATCACCGAATAATGCATCATCGACGGCAAATGCGAGAGTCTCAAAATTATTACCGGCATTTTCATTGTTTAGTGTATCGAGGGTTGTTTCACGCCATTCATCTAATGAAGGGGGCAACTCTGCACTTAGCAGTATTTCACCTGCACTTTTCAGCTTGCGGGTATCTTCAATAACAATGTACGCGTTATACGTACCCGCAAACTCCTTATTAAGCGCCTTATCGGCTACGCGAATTTCATGATTTTCTTTAAACCAGCGCACAGGATTATCGTTAATTTGTATTTGGAAAATACCCCACACTGATACCGCTGAAATCACCATAAACGCAACGAGTAATGCCCCTTTATAATTTAGCGCCAGGGTGCGAATACCGTACACAAATCGCTGTAAGTATGTTGTTTTCATTGATGAGGAATTGGCATCGGCGTGCAGTGCAGACTGCAATTTTGCGAGCGCCTCTGGCGACATTCTTGATATATAAGCTGGAATAAAGGTAAGCGTAATAGCGAAAGCCAACAGAATACCTGACCCAATGAAAGCACCGAAAATCTGTACGGGTGGAATGGGAGTTAGCATAAGTGAATAGAACCCTGCCGCAGAGGTCAGCGACGTAAACAGCATCGGCTGAAATAGGTGTTCAACCACTGTGGTAATCACTTCATCGGCCTTTTGACCTGGTTTATAGCGGTCTGAAAACTCAGACAATATATGCACCGAGTCAACAACAGCGATAGGCATCAAAAATATGGCAATCATCGATGACATGATGTGCACAGTGAAACCTAAGCCGATTAGCGCCCCCATTGTGATAATTACCGTTGCCATTGCCACCACCATCGGGGCGGTAATCAGCGTAAAATTGCGGAAAAAGACAAAGAGGAGGATAAAAATCATTAGTCCCGCAGCTGGCGCTGAAATTGCCATTTGAATAAACATTTCAACGCCGAACTGATCTTCAGCAACAGGGAGTCCTGTTAGGTGCCACTGCAATGTTTCGTTTATTGTATTCGCGCCAATATAGGCACGAATGTCTTCCGCAATACGAAAGCTCTCATTTTTATCTTTAATGGGCACATAGATAGCCGCAGCATTGTGTGATGAAGAAGCCAGGCTCCCCTGTAACATTGGAAGGCGTGCAATAGCATTGGCAATGTAATCTGCTTCCTCTTGCGATGATGGGGCTGGTGACATCATCCAAGAGAACTTGAGCTCACCGTTGTCACCTTGAGTGATATTGTCCACTGTTGAAAACGACATGACATCTCTAGCAATAACACCCTCAGTGTTTAATATTTGCTGGGCAACACCGTCTATTGCTTGCAGGTTGTTTGGTGTATAGATGCCTTTATTGGTACTTAAAGCAGCATTTTGAGTGGCTGTTTCATTGGCCGGTGATGCTATAACCCCCACCACTATCGCGTCGTGCATAGCAAAAGTATGCTTCACATCGTTATGAAAAACGCGAGCAGGGTGATTGGCTTCAAGCATATTCTCTGGGTCGGTATCTATCGTAATTAGCCGCATTTGATAAGCGCAAAAGACAACAGCCAACAGTAAAGCGGCATAAACCCACTTACCTTTCTGGGTAGATAGGAACAGTAATTTTTCAATAACTGCCGTGAACATAGCTATGAACTCCTACTAGGAAATACATTGATTCCCTCTAATCGTGATACGACTGGGTTAACTCCATCCACTGTGTTTCCTTGGCGTGTTGAGTGGCGCTCCACTTTCACAAACCATGACCTTTGCTCTGAAGAACATTTCACAACGCCTACCTGCGTTAGCAAAAACAATGGGTACATTTATGGGCCACAGCGTTTATGGGACACAGTATTAAATTAGATTATTCTAATATATAAATAATCTAATGTATTTTTAGAAAAGATCAAGAGCAATGCGACGAGTAACACAGAGAAAAGAAAAGTGTTTGTAAAACGCTACACACCACCGAGAAAAAACTACATACCTACTCAACCTTAGTTTTTCAAATACGAGCTACCCGCTGTCCAAAAATAAAAATAAACCATAAAAATCAGCAATTTAAAATTATTCTAAACTGAATTTAAGGTTTGGCACAGATCACGCATACATTAGACTAACGGATAAATACAGAACGCAGTTTGTAGCTAGGACAGCTTTAGCGACGGAGAGGCCAAATTGCGTAGATGACAAATACTGAAGGTGACGACATGGGAAGTGCATGGAGTGTGTCACCAAGGAAAAACGGATGTGTCAGTATTGTAGCTAATGGATGCCTGTAGAAGATTCGTTAAATTGCTGGTCGATGATGAGGTTAGGTAAAAGACAACCTAATTAAACTCGCAGGATGCAAGGCACTTGTTTCATAAGGATTGCAAACAAGCTCTGAGTACCTACATCGCAAGCACCGACAGTGATGTCTCGTGCAGCAAGGGACTGTTGACCCAATTTGGATTCGTTGAATGTACGTGTGTGTTGCTTCAGCGAGACCATAGTGAGGACACTGGTAATGTCGTCGATGTTATTAGTGAGTTGTCATCCGACGACTACCCTCTCCCCTCAAAGGCCCATCCCGGCCTTTACATACCTCTGATTTTGGCCCGCCTTTGGCGGGCATTTTTTTATCTTCATTTGTGATAAAATTGCGTTGTTTCTTTATCGCCTACCAAAAGGGCTACCTGCGTGCTTTCGCCGTCTGCATCTACTATCGTTTTTAGAGTTCTTTTTTGTGCGTTGCTCGCTACGTCTGTTGGCCAAAGCGTTATGCTTACCACACTCCCTTCTATGGGGCGACAGGCGAACCTTTCTGAATTCCACATTGCCACTATTATGTCTAGCTCTGCACTTATTTTTGCGTTCGGTACGAATGTGTGGAGCAAGGTCGCTAAACGTGCGGGCTTTAAACGTATTTTAATGGTTGGTCTGTCGGGTTATAGCTTGGGCACATTTGCCTTCGCTAGTGCATGGATGGCAGGATTTTCTGGCATTATAAGCGGCACCAATTTGTTTTTGGCATTGTTGATAAGCCGAAGTCTGCAATCAACCATTATGTCTGCAACTCCGCCTTCTGCGGTAGGTTACGCCGTCGCCATCAGTACGCCCCAAAGTAGAGTAAGTGCAATCAGCAAAGTCACCTCTGCAAGCAACGTAGGGCAAATTGTGGGGCCCGCCTACGCTGGGCTTTTAGTCGGTTTTGGCTTATTGGCACCGTTGTACAGCATCGTGTTGCTAACCTTACTGGCGCTTACATTGGTATATTTTAAGCTACCTGTTCTGCCGCCTTTGTCTCAGCAAAAAAACGCTCAGCAGACTAGCGACAATAACCAAGCGCCTAGCAAAGTACCTTATGTATTCGTCGTTGCATGTATTTGTGTATTTTGCGCAATGGCGATGATGCAGCAATCACTGGGTTTCTTTTTTATCGATTTTTACGACTATTCACCCGTAGACGCTGCTCGGCAAGTGGGTTTCGCGATGATGGTCAGTGCTGCCGCGTCTCTTACAGCCCAATTTGGGTGGGTACAAAAAGGCCGAATAAGCAAAGAAGCGATGATCACTATCGCGCTTCCGCTATTGGGCTTAGCCTACTTGCTGCTCTTTCTTCAACATTCGTTATTTATGCTTTATGCGGCCATGACATTAATGGGTTTAGGTATGGGAATGGCCTACCCATCTTTGGCAGCTGCAGCAACGACCTACTGCGCCCCCTCTCAACAAGCCACTATCACTGGGTTAATTACAGCGACTACTGCCATGGGCTACGTAATAGGTCCGCCACTGGCAGCTTTCATTTACCAACTGGATATCGCGCTTCCGTTCGCTATAGCGTCAGTGCTAATCGCAGCAACCACGTGCGTCGTCTACATAACATTGAAAAGAATTAGACACGTTGGCTAGGGCCTGTTAACCGTTGCTATACATTTGGCCCAATTCGTCATCAAAGCTAAACAGGCCTTAGCGAATTAATGTCAGCCTGACAGGTGACAGGAATACGCCTATTTCAAAGGTATCTATTTTTTTACCCTTTATTTTTAAAAAAGCGGAACCTTTTTATAATTAGGCTATCTTAACTTATACATGAAGTCGTTGAGTGTGCGTCTTTGTGGTGTGTAAATGTGTTTTCCAAGTTATGTTGTGGTTTTTTAAGGGGCTTTTTAGCCCCTTTTCTTTTGCTCTAATCTTTCCTTTTCCAGTGCGTATTCCTCGCTTATTGTTATAGTGCTAATCCAACGTACACCTATCTATTTTATTTGTATTAGTTTCTCTCAAGACCGGTCAGTTAATCTAAAAAATAGAACTAAACAATCCTGATCATTTCACCTTTAGAAATAGTAATGAGAATTATTTCCAAATAGAATAGCTACTCAAGATCACAGGAGTAAGCTAATGTCTAAACCGCAACCTCGCAGAGCTATTGTCACCCAATCAGTCCGAATTACCCCAAATATGCAGCGTGTACACCTTAGTGGGGAAGACCTTCTTACCTTTCCCTCGGTTACTGCAGGTGCGTACATTAAACTTTTGTTCGACCTAGAAGGAAACCCGCTGAAACGCCCCACAGATACGAGCGAAGTGGCAATGCGCACCTATACGGTTGCGCACTTTGACGCAGAGAAGCCTGAAATGATTCTGGATATGGTTATCCATGCCGATGGTGGTAAAACTGGCCCTGCGTCGGCATGGGCGACAAGTACAAAGCCTGGCGACATCATCACGCTCGCAGGGCCCGGTTCTAGTAAGGGACTCAGCGAGCAATATGATTGGATACTGTTGGCTGGCGACATGACAGCGCTTCCTAGTATTAGAAATCACCTCGCCGAGCTTCCTGTGCAAACCAAAGGCTACGCCGTGATTAAAATTGAAGACGAAAAGGATGCGGTTACACTTAAGAAGCCCGAAGGAGTAACGGTGATATGGGAACATGAGCAATCTTTACCTTCCCGCCTTGACCAGTTAACTTGGCTCGACGGAAACCCCACAGTTTGGGTGGCGTGTGAATTTTCTGATATGCGGGCGATTCGGGCATGGCTCAAGGACGAAAAATCCGTGGCGCACGAGAATATTTACATTAGCAGCTACTGGAAGAAAGGCCGCAGCGAAGATCAACATAAAATAGAAAAAAGACAGGACAGTGAAGCGTATGCTAAAACCTTGGCCTAGTTGATGACTATACTTCCTGTAGGCTTTGCAAGAACTTGTAAATTCTGCATAAAAAACAACAGTACGGCAGAATTTTCATAAACAACAAATTCAATATTTTCATATACCTACACAATGGAACAGCATTTGCTGCTAAGAAAATAACTGGCCAATTATTCCGCCAGTTTTTTCAACCAATTGTTTGGATAAGGAGAGCAAGTTATGAACAGTGATCGTATTGAAGGTAATTGGAAAGAAATGAAAGGTAAGGTGCAGCAAAAGTGGGGCAAACTTACCGATGACGACCTAGATGTAATTGACGGTCGACGTGAAGAACTAGTAGGTAAGATTCAACAAGCTTATGGCAAAAGCCGTGACGAAGCTGAGAAAGAGGTCGATGGTTATTTTAATTAATCGCCGTCTCCAATATATGAATTAAGACACTGGCAGTATAACAATCTGGTATCACTGTATTGTTAATCTTTACTGCTACTAAAAGGGCCGCTGCATAATGCAGCGGCCCTTTTTATTTGTGTCCAAGTCAAGGGAGGTTATGCCCTTTGATTTTTTATCACTCTTCCGTCTTAGGCTGTAAGTTATCGCGAACTTCCCTTGCGTCAAAGCTCGTTGCCGACGTTGGACGCGTACCTTTGCCTATCTCAATGCTCAAGATACTTTCGATCTCACTTTGCTGAGAGCCCCCTACAAATACACCCGTTTCGAATTGGGTAGTAGGGTGGTAGGACGTTCTGCAAGTGAGCACACCGCATTCGGTAACCCGTGCATATCGCTGGCTAAAGCCTGCGGTAGGTGTGGTTTGCACGGTCTCCTTATCTACTAAGGTCTCTCGGTCAGTCACTACAAACCAGTCGTAACCTTCTAATAACGTAAGTTCGGCAGCACGGAGCATGGCGTAATCCATCGCCTTGCCTTTATCAGACCCCTTCGCTTTGAAATGCACGCGGTACTGGGTATCACTCAACTTACTTTCCGTGTAGCCAAAGCCGCCTTTTTTGGCCTGTCTATAATCGGGTTGACTGGCGCAGCCCGCCATAATTAATACCGCAAGTACTAACATAATTTTAGTTTTCATCATTTACTCCTTCGGCCTTGTCAGCTAGCCAAGTTGCTTCAATTGCGTTTTTCTCTTGCTCTCGGTTTAATGGCGCAGACGCCATCATTTTGTCTAACTCTTCTTCCATTACTTTAGCGCTAGTGGCGGTTTGATATTGACCTGCATTCTCACCTAGCTCGTCCAATTTGCTAGCGGCAAGCTGCCACGCACCTTGCTTATCTTTACAAGCAATCATTACATTTAGTTCATCTTTCGATGCGACTTCAGCCTGTCTACAGTAGTTAAACTCCGTATTTACGAAAGACAACTGCGGCGTAACCGTCACGCCCGAATCAAAAGTTGTTGCTTCGCCAGTTAGGTTACTGTCGAGTACCGATGATACTCTCGCCCAATGAGAAGGCTGCGTTGTTTCAGCGCCCTGTTGATTAAAGAACACTAAGCCCGCTAATACCGCCACACTCGCAGCTATTGCAAAAGGCCCCTTCCACTTCGCTTGTTTATGTGGCGCATTATTAGTTGAATTCGCTTTCTTTGGAAACGGCTTAACGTTTTCCGCAGAGCTTTGATTTACGGAGCTTTGATTTGCAGCGCTTACGCTGGCTAAGCTTGCATCAGATGCCTGTACGTCGCTTGCCTGGCTTAACGGTTTTTCATCACTCAAAAGGGCCACGATTTCTTTAGGCAGCGCCACTGCTGTCGCTTTTTCTGCAGCCACCTTCACAACTCTATCCACTTCTGCAAGTGCGGCGAGTCGGTCAGAGACGGTAACATCGTGTGCTATCGCTTCACGAACCAGATCCATCTCAGCGGTATCTAACTCTCCATCTAAAAATGCCGAGAGTTTTTCGTCAGTTAAGATCACGATAGCACCTCGTTTTGACCATTTAGTAAGTTTGATATTTTTGCTCTCGCTCTAGCAAGACGGCTCATAATGGTGCCCGTCGGTACCTGCAACACTTCAGAAGCATCCGCGTAACTCATCCCTTGTACAGCAACCAAAGAAAGGGTTTCTCTTTGCTCACAGGGTAACTCATCCATAGCGCTTGAGACTTGTTTAAGCGTAATTGTCTGCGTTATAGCGTCATCTATGTCATTGCAGCTATTCGCCGATTGCGCTTCATAGGAAAGGGCATCAGTCGCATTGGTTCTAACTTTCTTCGCTCTGTATTCGTCTATCCAACAGTTGCGGCACACTCTAAATGCCCAAGCCATTAATGTAACTTGCTCAGGAAGCGGTTTACTCAATAGCCGTTCAAGCGTGTTCTGAAGTAAATCATCAGCATCATGTATGTTACCCGTCAACGAATATGCAAACTTTCGCAATGACGGGACGAGTTCAGTCAACTCATCTTTCATTTTCATGTACCTTTGTGAGGTTTCCCGTTATCTCTACTCTGTTAACGAGCCACTTTTGTTTTTATTCCACGTACTAAGACCTATTTTTTTACTGCACTGTATTGCAGCGGTCTGTGAGCCATCTAGAAAAGGCGAATGTTTAACAGTCTAAAGGGTCGCATTGGAATTTTTCTTCTGTCTAATCGTCACTACACTGTAAGGTAGTGGTAAATGCCTGTTCGCCTTGAGCACACATTTAGAACAACGTTTGTGCACAATGGACCACAGGCTTCTAATAGAAGGCTATGGCACAATTTATGCCATTCCTTCTTTAGGCACCGATCTGCCCCAACGTTAACGTAAAGGTAGTAAAATGAAGTACACACTCATTGTGGCGATTTTGAGTTTGATTGCGGCACCAACATCACAAGCCCAACTAGCAGGAACATTGAATCAAGTGGTGTCTCCTGTGCGTCCGATAATTGATCGAACCTCCTCCGACCTAAACGCCATTCGCGAGGAAGCAAGACGAAAAGCGCAATCATCTATCGAAGGCGCCAGAGACTTATCAACAGTGGCGTCGGGCGTACTAAGCGACATTCCTGCCCCCCAATTTATCGCTCCTGCAGCAACCACTATTTTATCGACTTCAGGCCAAGTGGTTGTTAATGAAGTAACGGTTGAAAATGGCTTTCTGGCCGTCGAAAAAGAGTGGCTATTCCTAGGAGAAGAAGCCGACAAAGTACACTTTCAAGGTGCCAATATTGAAATACAAAAAGCTCAGTTTTTGCCCGCGCTTTCTCAGTGGCTTTTTAAAGTAAAAGTCACAGGAGATGAGGATGATGTGTCGTCTATTCGCAACAGTTTGCCCCATAATTTGCAGTCTCAAATTGGTCGAAATCATATTTATTTATCACAGACCAAACCCACTTCGAACGGGTCTTTTCAAGAGATAAGCAGTGAAAAGCTGGAAACCTGTCCAACCCCACTGCGCATTGGAATGGTTGATACTCATGTAGCGTCCAATCACCCACTGCTCTCACACGTTAATCTAACGCAAGCGTCTTTTATTGTTGGTCATAATCAAGATCGAAATCAGGAGCAAGATGGCAATGCGGGCAGCGGAACTGACGTTGCCTTTTCGTCAGACCACGGTACCGCAGTAGCCAGCCTATTGGCGGCGTCGTTGCCAAAGTCTAGCCAGGTGTTTAACGCCAGTGTGTTTTATTCGCGTAATAGTGTTAGCCAAGGCGCTACGCTGATGTCGTTAATTGAAGGTTTAAACTATCTTGCATCACAGCAGGTAGACGCCATAAACATGAGTCTTGCAGGTCCCGACAACCCTATTTTAGCGCGGGTTATAAATCAATTGGATAAGAGCGGTATTCAAATCATTGCTGCGGTGGGCAACGAGGGGCCAGCCTCTTTACCCTTGTACCCCGCGGCTTATACAGAAACATTGGGCATTACGGCCGTTGATAAATCTAATGTAATTTATAGGTGGGCAAACCAAGGGGATTACGTTGATTTTGCTGCGTTTGGCGTGTCGGTAGATGCCGCACATCCTAATGGAAAAACGATCAGGCAAACGGGAACCTCTATGGCTTCACCGCGCGCCACCGCTTTGTATGCATGCTTTTTGCGCGAAAAACAAGAAAGGAACGCTGCCTTGTTGAAACTTCAGCAGCTAGCTTTAGATGCAGGGGCTCCCGGACGAGACAGCGTATTCGGTTTTGGTGTGCTGCCTTAAATTAAGCGTGCTGTTCATTATAGAATTTATATTAACGCCCACTAAAAATGAACGTTAATGCCTAACTCAGCAATGGTTTCTTGATAATTTGCGCCATCGACACTAGAAGCAAAGTCTCCATATTGCGTTGACAGTTTAATATCAACATTGTTGTGAATGGCGTAATCGGCACTCATCTCAACAACGTGTCTGTCGTCTTCCCTGCCTATACCTCCATCTTGTTCTGAGGCGTAATCTCTTACATCTAATTGATAGGCAACCGTAAGCTTCAAGGGTTTACTAAACACCGCTAGAGGATAGGTGTACGCTAGATCCATCCCAATACCGGTGTAATCGAACACATTATTTTGGGCATCTTCATTTTGATACTTAAGTGCGATTTGGAAGAAGTCTTTCCCTTCGAAGAAGTAAAATAGGTCACTGCGCACAGAAGCTGCTTCACTATCTCGAATTGGCGCACCTTCAGGCGTGTTCTCGAATTGTTTATCGATAAGGTCGCTACTAACACGCAAGTAAGTGTGCTGCCCCAACAATTTTCCGACAGATAATCCAGACTGTTGATAGGTGAGGAAGTCACGTCCGTCTAGCTCAGCGCTAGCGTGATAGTAGTGCGCTCCTAGTTTGGCGAAGTCAAACGCATAGCTGGTGCTAGCGGACAGTGTGGTAAGGTCAAGATCGAACTCGCTTAGCGTTTGATAGTTGGTATTCGCCTGACTTACCGACAGTACATTTTCCCATTTCGCTGTGGGCTTCACCAGCACCTTTATCTGAGCTTCTGACTGTACCGCGTCGTCGGCCACATCTGAATTCGTATCGAGCTCGCTAACGCTCACATTGCTATCAGAGCGGTACCCTAAATAGCCAGACCCTGAGAATGAAATCGTTTGGTGTTTTGCGTTTGTATAATTCGCATCTTCATCATTGTGCGAGTGGTTGTCAGAGCCCGCATAAGCAGCGCTACTACCGAGTAAAACAGCTGCCACGGACAGCGATAGGCATTTGCGGCCGCCACGAATAAGGTTGTTTGTTGTTGATGAGTGTTGAAGTATTTGCGTATTCATTGTTGTTACCTACCACAGAGAAAGTGAAACTTAGCGATTGCTGTTTTTAAGGAGAGACATGAGATTTGACTTGAGGTGCTCGCTTTAAGGAATGCACGATAGCGAGGCAGTGTATTCGAACCTGCAGCCTAGACCTTAAATAACGGCTTGCCTTTCTATTTAGACAAGCCGCACTCAGACTTTAAGGTGGCTATTTAACGTGCTAGCTCAAGATTGCTCTACGCCCACCTAGTGGTTTAGGCCTTTATATTAAAGGCCAAGCGCACCTGAAATACTTGAAGCTACGTTGTCGTTTACAGTGCTTGTTACGGCGCTTTCAACCGAACTCGCCACGGTATTATTTACGGTGCTTGCTACGGTGCTATCCACCGTATTTGCTACCGTGCCTTCTACCGTACCTTCTACCGTATTTCCTACCGTATTTCCTACCGTATTTCCTACCGTATTTGCGACTGTTGCTGACACAGTTTGCTCGACTGTATTTGAAACTGCGCCTTCTACAGAGCTATCCACCGTACTTGCTACCGTGCTTTCTACCGTGCCTTCTACCGTATTTCCTACCGTGTCAGTAATCGTTCCTTCGACAGCGGTGCCAACCGTTCCGGTTACAGAACTGGTCACTGAGCTTGCTACGGTGCTAGCTGCTGTATCGGCTACGCCGCCGTTTACCGCACTTTCGATGGTGCCTGCAGCCGTGTTCGATAAGGTACTACCTGCTGCTGTTTCTGCAGTATTGTTTAGTGCACCACTTACACTGCCAGCTAGCGAACCTCCTGCGGTATTTTCCGCGTCATTGTTTGCTAGTGAACCGATTTGGTTCAATGCCAAGCTTGGCGCTGTCTGCGCTGTACTTTCTGCTTCACTTTCTGCTCCATCGACTTGTTCTGCATTTCCAGACGCTGATGACAGTACAGATAATGACCCAGACACACTACTTGTCAGTGCGCCTGCCACTGGCGAAGTTATCGAGTTCGCCATATCTGATGTTGCAGAAACTTGACTCACTCCCTGATCAGCAGATAGATCGTTGCTTGTTTGGTTTGCGGATAATTGTTCACCGGTATCGGCTGAGCTCTCGGTGGACATTTGGCTCTGCGTAGATGCTTCGCCTTCGGCAGAAGTCTGTGTATTAACCTGATTTGCAGACTGTGTAGTTGCACCGCTTGTTAGTGAAAGCGATGCAGAAGTCGACGCATTAGCTGATGTGTTAGCAGAGAACGTGGTTTCTTGAGCCAACACAGACGTTGACGCGATACCTAAAGCCAGTGCAATTGCAGTATTTAACTTTTTCATCCGTTTATCTCCGTTTTTCATAAAGGACACTGAGATAACGATTGAAGAAAAGTTTTTATTCCGCACTGAGTTTGATTTTTTTAAAAGAATTAAAAAAGCCCTGTAAAAACAGGGCTTTTCGAACTATTTTTCTGAAGCAGTCATGCTCTTTTCCCACCAGGGAAGTGAAAAATCTATATTATCTGGGTCGTAAGTTTTGGCATATTTCATTTTAACTGAACTCCAAAACGCAGCTTTGAAAGCAGGGTCGTAAATAACAAACTCCCCCTTTTCGCGATACTGTTCAAACAGTTTTTGATAAGCTCCTACCGGTGTTAACGGGTTATCCTGTTGAAAAACCACATCTCCGCCGTACGCTTCGTAAAGGGCTTTCGATACTTTCCAGCTTTTTGCCATGCCTTCCGCCATTGCCAAACGGTAACGCTCTAGCTCTTCATCTTGATAGGCGCCATCGCTGTCCAAATCAACGGTCCATAATTTTATTACAGAATACGCAGATTGAATTTCGCTTTCATTTGGCTCTATCGCATTTTTATCGGCAAAATCTGAAAGAACAGACTCGGTAATTTTATTACCAAGTGCGCGCTGAGCTAAAATAGCTCGAACTTCTTTCTCAGACTTGTCAGTTAAAATAGACTGAAAACGGTCAACATCAGCCTGTGAGGGCTGTAGTTCAGTATTAGAAATAGATTTGTTGAACAAACGAGCAATAATTTCGTTTGCGGCTTGCGGTGTATTAATCCCAAGCGAAACCACTATGGCTGCAAATAGCACCATAGGAATAACGTTCGAACGCGTCACTTTGTATGCTTCCCTAAGTTCCAATAATTAGCATAAGCACAAGACACATTCATTTATTATTGTAAGAATTTTCCGTTGTCTTGCGAAATGACATCTATAAGGCTTTATACTTTAGATTAGTTTTGTTTAAAATTCCACTTTCTTACGCATAGATTTTTTAGCACCTTGTTGTTTTTTTACATCTACACGACGTGCTTTTGCCGCACGGCTCACCTTTGTTTTTATGCGCGGTTTTTGTTCAATTGTCGCAGCCTTTATCCACGCAACAAGTCGCGCTAGCGCATCTTCTCTGTTTTGTTCTTGCGTTCGATAATTTTGCGCTTTAAGCACAAAAACACCGTCGTTGGTAACGCGACTATCTTTAAGCTGAAGTAGCTTTTCTTTCAGCTTTTCAGGCAGCGATGAACCATTTATGTCGAAGCGTAAATGTATGGCGCTACTTACTTTATTCACATTCTGCCCACCGCTACCTTGTGCTCGAATAGCTTGCAATTCAGCTTCGCTTTCATCTATCGCGATAGAAGGGGTTATTATTAATTCCATCTCAAATCCTAATACGTCATGGCGTAACCACGTTAACGTTGCAGTACTAGCGGCCCTGCATCTATAAGTCACTATCACTACTGCTTACTTGACCATTTTTGCGTTAACCGATAGGTTGTTTTTTATCCTTATTTTGGACATAAAACATGATCATCGCATTGCTCATTATTATTTGTATCTTTGTAGCGCTTATTTGGTTTACCGCCAAAATGGACAGCAATATCGAAGCTTCATTCACACCATCAGGAAAACTTACGCCTGTTGATGGTGGAATTATTCACTGGCAAAAGCAAGGAAACGGTCCGGCGCTTGTGCTGATTCATGGTTTACTTGGCAATAGTAACAATTTTAGCGAATTAGCAAAAACCCTCGCTTCCCGCTACACGGTCTATACCGTTGATCGTCCAGGCAGCGGATTTTCGAGCCGCTACAAAAGCACATCCGCCAGCTTCGAACAGCAAAGTAAAATGATACTTGAGTGGATGCAAAAAGAGGGAATAGGTAGTGCGAGCATCGCTGGGCATTCAATGGGAGGAGGAATTGCACTGAGGATGGCAATCGATGCACCTGACAAAATAAAATCGGTTTCGCTTCTATGCCCGTTAACTACACCACTAAAAGGTGGTGCCGGGCCTCTTTCGGTGCTTTACATACCCAATGAATGGGTACGCAGCAGTGTTGCAAAAACCATTGCCAGTCCACTGCGTGCAAAGTTAGGTCGAAAACAAGTCGCACAAATTTTTCACCCCGAACCTGTCCCCCCGTCCTTTTCAACTGAAGGCGGTGGTTTATTAGCGCTTCACTCTCGAAGCTTTTATGAAGGTAGCAGAGATACAGTATCTGCGCAGGGCAGTCTGCACCGTCAGCAAACTCGTTATGAAGAGATTCAATGCCCTGTTGGGGTATTGTATGGTGAAAAAGATACTATCTTGAGGCCCGATGAGCACATCACCGCGGTAACAAAGGCAATAGGAAGTGCGGTACACAAAATTATTTCTGGCGCAGGCCACATGATCCCCGTTACTCAGGTGCAAGCGTGCGCAGACTTTATAATATCGATTGACGAAAGCGCTTAAGTAAGGACTTAGTGAAGCCTTGCACCTGTCTTTTCAACGTGCTCTTTATGAGAAAACTCAACAACGGCGAGTGTGCGCTCTCGACCATAAGTCGACTGCTTCAGTTTGCGAAGCTGATCGGCGACTCTCTCAATGCCGTCATACGCTTTGCACATTTCAAAAGGGGTCGCGCCCAGCGTTATATTGTAACTGCTAAACCACGCCTTCATTTGCTCACTGTCCCCATCTGACAATGAAATGAGTAAATGATACATACGAATAAAAGCGAGCTGCTTTCTGTACTCTGATGTGCCACTCTCAAACCCAAGTAGCGTAGTCTGCGCCAAAGAAGATGGAGAAATACCCAATATTTCAGAAGCTTGCTTGATATTTAAACCGAGTTCTTGGTATGCCCATGTGAAGGCTTTCGTAACAACGCTGGTAGGAAATAGTGATCTATTCATAATATCGCCTCGTTTCATCGAACAATGTTATACAGATGTTATGAAACGTTGCGAAATGCGTACCAAGTTTTATCTACAGCTTCATTGCTACTTTCTCACGATGCAAATCGATGCCATCTTTATCGACGGAAAATCCTTTTGAAGACAACCAATCAACAGCGTCTTCTATGGAATCCACAAAAATATAATCAATATTGGTATCGCGATACACGCGTTTAAGTTGCGCCTGCGTGGTTGCTCGAACGCTTGACTCTCCCATCACTAATGCCACATGAGTGAGCCCTATGGGATTTACCGAAGCCACACGTTCGTGAAGCAGCGCTTCAGCATCAGGAATGAGTAGTGATTCGCCAACAACACTAACAATATCGCACCAAGCTTTCCCATGTAAGCACTCGGAAAGCGTGCGATACTCACTGGCAAAGCTATTTACACACTCTCTGTTCCACGGCCCATAAGCTTGCGTTAGCACCGCATCACCACAGCGTGTAATAATAAATTCGCCATGAGCATACTGCATATAACCACCTAACTACTTCGATAAAATATTAAGCTAGCAAATACCGTTAAGGCGATATATGCCTTTGACTACGAGTTGTTTTGAAACAACACGTAGTCAAAGTATGGTTCAGTATTGAGAAAATTGAAAATTAAGCGGCAAGAATGTTGATAAGCTCAGCAAACGTAGGGCGGCCCTGTATATCAAGCGGCAAACGCAGCTCTCTAGCAATGTCACTCACGCTGATTACGCCACGAATTTCATGGCTGTCTCTGTCCATGACAAGGCAATGGTGCTGCCCGTAGTCTTTGAGTGTTTCTATCACGTCCCCCACTGATGAACGTATTAGCTCACTGAAATCGAACGACATGAGCGAGGTTTTAGGACGCATGAAATCATGAACAGTGAGCTCTTCTCGCTTAACCTTAAGCTCGCTCACACGCTGAATGATTTGCTGTTCACCGACATCGTGACTGGTCACAATACCAATGAAACGGTTCTCACTGTTTACCACCAGCATCATACGAACATGAGACTGACGCATAATCGACTCTATTTTCGTCGCTGGAGTTCGAGCATCAATAACGTGTGGTAAGTGCTGCTTAAAGTCAGTGAAGACCGCCATAGCAGATGATTTTACAGTAATGGTGTTTTCAACAACCGGCCATGCCAATGTATCGATAGCTTCGGTTTTATATAGATTTAAGGCGTGCATACCTTTCTCCTAATCAAAAATAAAAAATTCAGTTTTTTAATGATTAAGTGAAAGAAGGTGGCCCTCGAATGATGTTATCGCGCTGCCTAGTAAAAGCTTTTGCATCAATCGTTTTTCCAGCCGAAAACCGGTATTTTTCCAAGCCGCTGGTGATGTCGACAAACGAAATGCCATCATCAATGTCGTCGTCAGATACTTCAAAAGCGGTGCTTTCCCATTCGCTAATGAGGGTTGAGAGCGTATTTGCACTGTTCGACTGCCCCGCAATATTTTGCACACTTCTTCCCTCTCCCAATACGGAGACGGATACTAGTGATGAAAATAACGCTGGCAGAATAACGGCCAACAAAACGTACGAAACGCGCAAAGCGTACAACCTCTACTGAACTAAACAACATTGAAGCAAAGCAGCCACTTTTGTTACTGCCTATTTAAACTATAAGAGTATTTAGCGCGTTTAATAGAGGTGTTTAGCGCATTTTATCGACCATTAAACGACATGTCTTAGAAAACTAGCCGTGTCGCGACTCAGGTTTGGTGGGTTATTTTCTGTACATTCGTTCTAAAAACAAGAACGAACACTCCCATTAAATGTGATGTTTAGCCAACGTAATTAGAAATACACTAGATTCAATTGATGCATGAGGTGTTTTTTCAGCGGTCATTTAGCGGTTGAGATAACGCGATTAACTGAAGGTCTAAACAACCTGATTGTAAGTAAGTAATAACGGAAGTGATATGAAACCAAGATGGTCCAGACCTATAGTTATTTTGCATTGGATATCTGCCATTGCCATTGTCGGCATGTTTGCTTCAGGGCTGTGGATGGTCGACCTCACATATTACAGCGACTGGTATAAGACTGCACCGCATTGGCACAAGAGTGTTGGATTAATTTTGCTTGCCATCACTGTTATTCGCTTAGTCACGCGCGTTGTTACTTCACGGCCGCCGTCACATGGCACCCCGTTAGAAAAAAGGTTAAGTCGCATAGGTCATGGGCTTCTGTACACCTTGATTATCATGCTATTCGCGAGCGGCTATTTAATTTCAACGGCCGATGGAAGAAGCATCGACGTATTCAATTGGTTTTCTGTACCTGCAATGGGCGAGTTCTTTGAAAATCAAGAAGACATTGCAGGAGAGGCCCATTTTTATATTGCTTGGTCAGTGATTGTATTGGCGATCATTCACGCGCTGGCTGCGCTGAAACACCACTTTATTAGTAACGATGACACACTGAAGCAGATGTTACGGCTTCGATGATATTGAGGAAAAAGGAGAAATGATGAAGAAGTTAACACTTGCCTTGGCCGCTGCGCTGTCTTTAAGCACCGCTAACGCCGCAGATTATGTGATTGATAGCAAAGGCGCTCACGCGTCTATCAACTTTAAAATTCAACACTTGGGCTACTCGTGGCTTACTGGTCGCTTCAACGATTTTAAAGGTACTTTTAGTTACGACGACGCAGCACCTAGTGCAGCAAAAATTATGGTGACTATCGATACCGACAGTATCGACTCAAACCACGCAGAGCGTGACAAGCACCTTAAGAGCGACGATTTCTTAAACGTTGACGACTTTCCAGAGGCGAAGTTTGTCAGTACAAAAATTGTCGATAAAGGCAATGGCATGATGGATGTAATGGGTGACTTCACGCTTCATGGTGTAACAAAGCCTATTACAATTGAAGCCAAAAAGATTGGCGAAGGCAAAGACCCATGGGGCGGCTATCGTGCAGGCTTTATGGGCACAACGACGATTGCACTTAAAGATTATGGCATCGACTATGATTTAGGCCCAGCGTCGCAAACGGTAGAATTAGAGCTTCACGTTGAAGGCGTGAAACAATAGCTATTTACATTTAGTCCCAGCGAACTAAATTTATGATTTAAGAAAGCCCCAAACATGGGGCTTTTTTTATATGTGATTAGTGAAGCTTCAGCTTAGGGCTGATGGCCTGACTTAACTTCTTCACAAGGAGCTTTAGAGCACCTTTAATTTTTCCGTGTACCGCAAACTGATGCATATTATACAAAGAAACGTAAACCAACTTAGCTAGACGCCCTTCAATGAACATACTGCTGTTTGACAGTGACCCCATTAAGCTTCCAACAGTGCTGTATTTGCTTAAGTGAACCAAGGATCCATAGTCCTTGTAAGTAAAATCTTTCGTGTCTTTTTGAGTAAATAACGACGTTATATTATGCGCAACAATATCCGCCATTTGGTGGGCAGACTGCGCTCGAGGCGGCACCCACTTCCCATTTTCCTGCTGGAAACCACAGCAATCGCCTAACACCCAAATATTCTTATGAGATGAACTGCGAAGCTGCTTATCAACAAGAATTTGATTAGCTCTGTTCGTTTCAAAAAGCGCAAGCTTTGTTATGAAGTCCGGTGCTTTCACCCCCGCAGCCCACACCATTAAATCAGCGTCAATCCGACCACCGCCTTTTGTGATCAGCCCTTTCGCGTCGGCTTCTGCCACCATGGTTTGCTCTTTAATGTCTACGCCCAACTTATGCAGCGCTTTTCTTGCAGAGTTTGCTATACGCTCAGGTAGCGCAGGCAATATACGCTCTCCCGCTTCTACGATCGTAATCTTAAGACGAGAAGCTGACATGTCTGGCATTCCGTACGCCTTGGACAAATTCGCCACATGGTGAAGTTGAGCGGCTAGCTCAGTACCTGTTGCTCCTGCCCCGACAATAGCGACATCAATTCTGGCGTCTTTATCTTCTTGCTGATTGATGCGGATTAGCTGATTAAGAAGCGCTCTGTGAAAACGTTCAGCTTGCTTTAACGAGTCAAGAAAGTAGCAATGCTCAGCAACGCCAGGTGTGCCAAAGTCGTTACTCACGCTGCCAACCGCCAGCACTAACTGGTCATAATGAATCTCTCGTTCAGGCAAAACCTGAGTCCCTTCTTCATCGATTAAAGGCGACAAGGTTATGGTTTGCGCTTGCGCGTTAAGCGAGCACATTTCACCTAATTGAAAGCGGTAGTGGTGAGCTGCAGCGTGGATGGCGTAGTCCACACCGTCTGAATGCTTATCAATTACACCGGCGGCCACTTCATGTAATAGCGGCTTCCAGATATGGGTTCGACTGCGGTCGACGAGGGTAATTTCGGCTTGTTTCTTTCTCCCGAGGGTGCGGCTTAAGCGACTGGCTAATTCAAGACCACCAGCACCGCCACCAACAATTACTATTTTTTGCATGGGTATACCTATTAACAATCATTCCACGTATGCCGCCTGACCTTTCCAAGCGCTATACATGGCGTGACTGAGACCCATGCTGATGCCTACAGACTACGCCTGATGCCGCTGCGGTACAAGCAAATCACGGCAATAGTCTGTATTTTCAAGATTAATAATTATCTATTACGGCTGCTTATTTAAAGCTATAACGTGAACGATGCCGTTATCATGAAGTTTCGAGGCCGCCCAGGAAAATATCGAGGGCCTGTGAAGCTAGTAAAGTCTGCGCGTTCAGCGTAGTCCGTATCAAATACGTTGTTAACCCGCGCATACAATGTAACGTCTTCGTTCACGCTGTAGCGTACACGCGCATGTACCAAGTCATGCCCCTCGTACTCGTTGAGATTTTCAGCGTCGGTGAAATAGCTCGAAACATGCTGCCACTCTAGCTGCGTTTGTACCTTGCTCGACATCTCAAAGCTTAAACGAGCGTTAAACTGAAGCTTTGGCGCAGTATCAATATCATTACCTTTAATGTCTTGTTCACCTGAGAGCTGACTGTGCTCGTAGGTATGCTTTGCGTATGTACCAGCAAAATCTAAGCGCAGTACATCGCTTAACGGTTGGTCAAAAGTAAGCTCTACGCCTCTATGCCACGTTTCGCCGTTGCTTACGTTGAAAAAGTCGCTGTCGCGGTAAATCACATTATCTTTTTGTAGGCTGTAAAGGCTAAGCGTATAGCTGCCGTCAAATAGTGTTCCTGTAACGCCCATCTCGATATTATCGGCCGTTACCGAGTCAAGATCAGTAACAGTCTGTGCACGCTGCAAACGATACAGCTCTGTTGCCTGAGGCGCGCGATAGCCTCTTGCGATGCCGCCAAATAACTGGGTTTGAGGGTTAAGTTGATAACGAAGTGAAAGCTTCGGACTAAAGTTATGAAAATCATTTTCGCTGTCTGCTGGTCTGGAATATCTGCAGCCGCCAAAACCGCACTGCGTGCCATCCTCGCGAACACGACCAACATTCATATTGTTGGTGTAGTCGTATTGCATAGACTCAAAGCGCCCGCCGACAGAAATAGCCCAACGCTCAGCTTGCCAATTGAAGGTAAAGAAAGGCGCAAATAGCGTGGCATCTACATCATAATCATAGTGCTTTCCTACAGATATGGTTTCAACCAAAAAGGCAGACCCTTCTGTGGCGCTGTCTTGTGACTGGGTTAATTCACCTTCTGTGTATTCTACGTCTAATCCTATATCTGCACTTAGGCTGTCATTAATGACGTAATTGAACTGAGACAGCACACCAACGCCTTTTTGGGCATTCGTTTCAAGGGGTTTGCCTGGAAGAAAATGCATTCTAAAACGCATGTCCTGGTTGCGTAAGTAAGGTGTAATCGACAGTGCATGACCACCGCTAAAGCTTGTATCGAACTTGCTCCATAGCCTAAAACTTTCTGCTTTTCGAAACGCTTCGGGGTTTGGGTTGCTCTTGGCTATTTGTGTATTTTTGTAGCTTTCAAACCCTTCGATGTAGCCGGCAGTTTCTTGGTCTAAATGGGTATAGGTAAGGCCGCTCGTGATAACCGTGCTGTCCCACTCTAGCCTGTGGCGAAGCGAGACTTTCTCTTGGTCAACGCCCTCTTCATTTCGATATCCTGTATCTCTGGTAACACTGGCGGCGATACCCACGCCGCTGCGACCAAAGTCTTTCCCTTCTTTAAGCTTTACGCGATGAAACCCATAAGACCCGTAATCAACGCTAAGCTCTCCGTCGCCTTGGGTTGTGTCAGGGGTAATCACATTAATCACACCATGTATCGCATTAGAGCCATAAAGCGCTGACGCAGGGCCTTTTATCACGTCAATACGCTGTGCAATTTCACCGTGTGCTTCAAACAGCTCGTTAATATTGCAAAAACCTGCTGCGCGCAACGCAATACCATCTTCTGCTGCTAAAATTCCGCCGCACGCTCCAGCGCCGGTTAACACTGGCGAACGAAGGGCAGGTAAATACTCTTGCCCATTGCCCCGCTGTACGCCAGCACCCGCAATGTAATTCAGCGACTCTTGGATATGTTGAAATGAAAGCAGCGAAAGCGTTTCTTCTGAAATAGACGACACTGCATAACCGGAAGCATTCATATTTCCCTGTAAACGAGAAGACGTGGTTTCAATTCTTTCTATTTCATTGGTTTGTTGAGCGATGGCTGAATGCGATAGCAGAGACACAGCTAGCAACAACAGAGGAAAGCTTGGGGCAAAGCGCATTATCTATCCTTATGATGACAAAATGTTTTTTTAGCAACTGATGCTAGTGTATCGTTAATTTAGGCAAGAATGGGTTAAAACTCGCTAAACTGTTGCGGCATTTTGACAATTACGTCATATCTCTGAGTTAAGCGTTGGCGTAGACTTTGCAGTTCGCAGACTTTACTGTCACAACACAAGTCTTAGTTTTATACACTATTTCTAATTTACGTGTATCTAACGCATATAGACTGGCAGTACGTTAGTAGATTGCAGCAATGGGTTAATCACTCTTTGCCTGAAGTAAGAACACCAAACTTTGTTCGCTGGAGGAACCATTGGACACACTTATTCCTAGTCTTTCACAGCTTATCGAATTCGCTGTTGCCCCCGTATTTTTACTTACCGGTATTGCGGGCTTCCTCAATGTTATGTCATCTCGGCTGGGCCGAATATCCGACAGGGTGAGGGTGGCAGAAAGACAGATTCATACCCTTTCAGATCCGCATATTGTCGATCGCTCAAAAAAAGAAATTAAGGTGCTATGGCGCAGGGTAAAAGTGATTAACTGGGCGATTGGGCTATGTGTCGCCGCTGGACTGATGGTGTGTACCGTCATTATGGCGCTGTTTTCTGGGTCGCTATGGGTTGTCGATTTAAAAACACCAGTCATCGTATTGTTCATACTGGCTATGATGTTTCTAATCAGTGCGCTCATTGTTTTTCTGGTTGAAGTAAAACTTGCGACAAATACCATAAATATGGTCAGAACCATCCGCTAGCCACGTATCGACAACAGCTTGCTCGCTGGCGTTCAATTGTTCCCATCAGCGACACACCAAAAAGGCGGATAGCGCGTAATGTTTACCTTCTCTATCCGCCTACTTATTTTTAGGCTGTCGCGATTGGCTTAGTTTTGAAGCTAACATTCATTTGCAAAGAAGCAACGTTGCCTCAATGTTTGCCATACTATCGACTACTCGTCCTCAGCGAGTGTATCTAATACAGAAAACAGAACGTTAGCGCCAATTCGCGACACTTCTTGGTCGTACTTGTTCTCTACGTTAACGCCTTCTTGACCGCCAGCCAAATCACTAATAGCTCGAACAATAATCCAGTCAACGTCGTTAACGGTACATACTTGACCTATTGCGGCTGACTCCATCTCAGTTACTTCGGCATTGAACACGTCTCTTGTCCACTTTCGATACTCGCGGTTATCCATAAAGACAGACCCGGTAATACCATTTCCGCCTACAAAGAGCTCGGCATCCCGCTCTCCAAGCACGCGCTGCGTTGGCATAGTGCTCATAGCTTGTTTCGCCGCAGTTAAAAGACGCGGTGTCGCGCTGAAATAGGCGGTGTCTTGTGGTTTATCCATCCCCTCTTTCACAATAAGCACTTCGTCAGGATGAATGAAATGAAAGGGCTTATATTTTGGTGTGTGAGGATCTTTAGCGCGGCGTTCATCTTGCTCTTCAATGAACTTTGCATAATATTCAGGCAGTATGTATTCCCCCGGAGCATTCGGATCTTCATTGGTGTACACACTCTCATCATGGTAGTACCAACGCGCCGGAACAATGACGTCACCCGGTTGCCATTTTGGGTTAACCGCTCCTGCAATCCCCATGTAAACCACTTGCTTAACCGGAAAGTAATCCAACGCCATCTGCATAGTCATAGCAGCGTTTGCAATGCTCATTCCCGTCGCGAATATCAATATTGGCTCGTCGTGATAGGTACCTATGCGATACGTAACGCCTTTGATGGTTGTGGTTGTGTGAATGGATGCATTGGGATCTTGCTCAATACGGTTAAGGATACCCTGCATTTCGGGTGCGTAGGCTACGGTAACAGCAGTAAACGCAGGCTGTGAGAACGCGGCGGGCCCGTATGAAGCGCCAACGGACGTTTTAGTAGAAGTACAACCGCCCATCCACGAGGTGGAGAGCAGGACAATAATCATCAAGGTAAACTGTTTCATTCGCGATTCTCAGCTGCATAGTTAGTGAATAGTTAAACTAGCACTTTAATCGGGCAATGAAACGCTGGATTTCAATAATTTACCATTTAAAAACATAAAGAAAACATCTTTAAAACAAGGTGAGCCCTAAAATTACTTTTAGCTACAAATGCGAAGAGAATGCATAACTTTCCATTGTAAGCATTGCGTAAAGACGTGCTTCAAAAGCGTTCATCAACGTTAAAATACGGTAGAATTCGACTATTTCCGTCGTTAATTTGCTACAAATGAAGAGTCAAAATACTGCGGCCAATAAAAAGGATTAACTAAGCGCCATGAATACTAAATTACTTCGCTCTCTTCAGGTTTTTGTTGCAGTAACAGATAGCGGTAGCATGAGTGTAGCTGCGAGAGAGCTGCACATGACTGTCTCTGCTATTAGTCAGCAGTTAAGAAAGCTAGAACACGATATCGGCCTTAGCCTTTTTAATCGAAATACCCGAAGCTTGAGCCTAACGGAAGCAGGGCGCATCTATTACGAAACCAGTAAGCAAATGCTGCAAACCGCAGAACTTGCCCAGCAAAAAATTGAAAGTCTGCAGGATGACCCCACAGGTAAAATAAACATCATCGCGCCGGAGGGTTTTGGCGGAGGACTGTTAAGCGAGCCACTGAAAAAGCTTTGTGAAGAATTTCCTAAAATAACTATTTCTTTAACCGTAACTGACGAGCCTAAAGACATTATCGCTTCCAGTGCCGATCTTGTTCTTTGCTTCGCCCCAGTCTCAGATACAAATTTCAGCAGTTTGGTACTCGCTACCTGGAAGCGCATCTTATGTGTCTCTGCAGAACATCCACTTGCAAACGAAACTCTGACTTCGCCTGAAGCGCTTAACGCGCATACATACATTGCTCACAGACATATTGAAGAATACGTCATGAAGCACGAAAGCGAAGGCGAGTATGAATTAGATACACAACGCATTGATGTCAACTCAATGCAGACATTGATTAAACTTACCCAAGATAGTGTTGGCTATGCGGTTCTTCCCGAACCAGAAGTGAGACATCTATTAAAGTCTGGTGAAATGAAGCAGCTCTTCACTGACTGGGAGTTACCAGATTATACGGTTTATGCGGTTACACCGAAACGGGAGCTAATGCCGGCTAAAATCGGCGCAGCAATTACATGCCTGCAAGATTTATTTGCGCAAATTTAGTCGTTAAACAGCGCACAAGAACCCCATCGCACATAAAAATGCGAAGTTATACCAATGTGCATAGGTCATTACCAAAAAGGCAGCGTAAATACGCTGCCTTTCTTATTTGACTTGGCTTCTTTGAAATTAGAAGCGAGTGTTCATTTGAACACTTAGAATGTGCGCAGTAGCTGACTGTGTGCCAGAGAAGTTAGTGGTAAAGTCAGTACCAGGAAGAACATTGCTTAGAATCGTTCTATCTTTGTCGATATTCGCTTCACGGCCATCAATGAATACGTAAGCCACGTCAATTGATGTATCTTCGCTTACCGTGTAAGTCATACCACCAGAGAACCAATGACGGTCTGTATCTGGGATACTTAGTGAGCGATTTTCTACCGATACCACACCGTCATCATAAGCATAGCCAGCACGAAGGGTAATTTCATCGTTTAGGATGTAAGTTACACCAAGCGCTGCACGCCATGAGTCGTCGAAATTCTCTTCTTTAATTAGGAAATCGATGCCGTCTTCTAGGTTAGCTTCAAGCTTCTCAAACGTACTCCAGTCAGTGAAAGTAACACTTGCTTGTACAGACCACTGATTGTCAATTTTTTGATCAATCGCTAGCTCTGTAATCGCAGCAAGGTTCAAATCTAGACTACCAGGCTGGTTTAAGTTGATAGGAAACACTGGCGTCTCTGAAGATACCGCGCCTTCTAGTTCTAGTTTCGTTTCTGCACGGTATGAAAGCGCAACATTAGTCATATCAGTTGGTTGCCAGAAAATACCGGCGTTCCAACCATAGCCCCAATCGTCACCTTCCATGCTAAACAGTGAATTGCCAGGAGTAAGCGTAGGCAATGTAATACCTAATGCTTCTGCTGTTGGTGCTAGGCCTGCAACAGTGCCCGCTAGCGTGTTTGATACACCAGAACCAATTTCAGCTTCAGCGTAAGTGATGTTTAAACCAAAACCTACCATAAGCTGCTTATTTACTTTATAAGATACAGCAGGGTTTAGGGTTACCGTTTTTACTTCAGCTGTGTCAGCAAAATGCAGCGCACCAAAATCATCAGAGTAATCTGAACGAAGACCGTAGGTTGTGAATACACCTACACCAGCAGATAGCTTTTCATTAATTGGGCTTACATAAAAGAATCCTGGAACAAAAGCAGTATCTGCAATGTTGTCTTCTGCTGCTGGCATAGGTTGGCCAACTGGGGCTTCGCCTAACGCATAGCTAACATCACCATCGATATCTACGTTCGGATCGATAAAGCTTACTGATGCACTGAACTCAGCTTCTTTAAATACACCAATCGCTGCAGGGTTAGTTGCTAAAATGGAGGCATTCTCTGGCTTAGCTGCTTGACCAGCCATGGCACGGCCTAGACCGTTTGCACTGTGTTCATTAACTTGGAAACCAGCTGCCAGCGCAGAAGAAGAGGCTAAGGTAGCAAGCGCTAAGCAAACTGAGGCACGTAAAGAAAACTGTTGCTTCATAAGATACTCATTGTAAAAGGGGAAAATTGCATCGGGCATTCTACGGATCTGAGTACTTTTGTTCAATGCAAGTAAACGCCATTTACGCACTTTTATCGCATTTTTTACAATTATAGCTACAACTTCGACGCATTTATAAACAACTTTGATAAAACGAAGTTAACAAAAGATCTCAATCTTGTTAACGCCATTTTAATTAACTATCACTAACACCTATTGGAAATGCAAAAAGGTTTCACTCAAATTTATAAACAAGCTGTGTTATAGGTTGTGTTTATGTCTATAACCCCCACCCTATTTTAAACAGCGCAGATGTAACCGTGTTTAGCGATGCGCTTTTACATTCGATAAGACGTCGACCATTTGTGCTTGTAACAGGAGGACACCATGTCAACATACAAAGCAATTACACTCGTTAATCGCCCCCATGACAGAAAAATTGGGCCACATTTATTTGAAAGCAAAGAGCTCGAAATTCCCACGCCTAAAGACGGTCAAATTTTGATAAAGCAAACTCACATGTCTTTAGACCCTGCGATGTTAGGTTGGATGAGTGAAGACAGAGAGAGTTATATTCCACCTGTGGAGCTTGGCGATGTAATGCGCTCAAGCGGTGTGGGCGAAGTGGTTGAGTCTAACAACCCTAATTTTTCGGTAGGCGACAAAGTTATGGGAATGACTGGCTGGAGTGAATATGTGCTCAGTGACGGTTCTGGTTTTAACAAACTTCAGCCTGGCATTACTGAGGAAATGGCCCTTTGTGTTTTTGCACTACCAGGCCTAACGGCCACAACAGGTTTATATAATTTTGGCCAGCCCAAAGAAGGTGAGACACTTATTGTTACGGGTGCAGCAGGTTCTGTAGGCTCAATTGTAGGTCAGCTTGCTAAAGCAGACGGGCTGCGTGTAATTGGCGTAGTAGGAAGCGAAGACAAAGCCGATTGGATTGTTAACGAGCTTGGGTTTGATGGCGCTATAAACTACAAAACCGACAATTTAGAAGAAAAGTTAGCCGAACTAACACCAAATAAAATAGACGTCTTCTTTGAAAATACGGGCGGTCCTATTCAGCAGCACATTTTTAACAGAATGAATGCCCATGGCCGAATTGTGGTATGTGGAATGATTGCCGATTACCAGTCTGAAAAGCCGTCACCGGGCCCGAACTGGATCCCGCTGATTAAAAAGCGAATTAACATTCGCGGTTTTGCTATGCCTGATCACTGGGGTGAAATCCCACAACTACTGCAAAAGCTTTCGCCTTATGTTCAACAAGGTAAAATCAAGTACCGTGCACACACTGTGGAAGGCTTAGAGAACGCCGAGAAAGGCCTAAATATGTTATTTGAAGGCAAGAACACCGGCAAGATGATTGTGAAGCTGTAAGCCAATCGTGAAAAAAAAGCGCAGTGTTAGGCTAAGCACTGCGCCTGATTTAATACAAACTGGGCTTTGCCTTTTTCTTTTGCTTCGTAAAGTGCTTTATCTGCTTCGTCAATAAGGCAATCGATTGACATGTTCTCGGCCGACTTGGCAAACACCACACCAATGGAACAACTCATTAAAGGATGCTTTGCATCTTGAGCATGTTCTAATGCGACTTCTGTCCACTTATTCAAGAGTGCATCACAGTGCTTCTCAACTTGTTCTTTCTGAATGTCGCTCAATACAACAATAAACTCTTCGCCACCGTACCGACCTAATATGTCTGTCTCTCGCTTAAAGACCTGCTTCATAATGCGGGCTTGTATTTTTATGGCTTCATCACCCTGCTGATGACCAAAACAGTCGTTATATTTTTTAAAATCATCTAAGTCGAGCATCATCACAGCCATCGACACTTTATGACGCTTACTCAACGCCAACAGTTTTTCACTCTGCTCTCGTAACGCACGCCGATTCAATAAATCAGATAAGGGGTCAAATTTGCTAAGTTTAAGTAGCCTGTCATTGGTTTCTTTTAACATGCGTACGCTGCGATCTAACCGATAACGGGCATAGACACAAATAGACAAAGACCCAGATACAAATGCCATTGAAATTGGAACTCTGTCACCATAAACCGGCGCAACCCACATTAACCCCAAAAAACCCAGAATGTTGATGACGTTGGCTGCTAGCGCTAATTTAAAGGCAATACCCAGCGCAAACACACAGAAGAAAGCATATAAAATTGTGCCCTCGTAGGGGAAAATGAAGCTGTGCTCTTCCCAGCAAACCCATATTAACCAGTAGTTGCTGTAAGAAAGCGCAATAAGTAACCCTGCGAAAATGTAGGCTCGATGCTGAATGAACCTGCGCCAGAAGGAGAGTACAACAACGACGAGTATAATAGGGAATTGAAGAAGTAAGCGATCGAATATGTACAGCTCGTACATGCTGCTTGGTAGTAGCATCAAGTCAGCAGCCATAAAGGCAAGCACAAGTACAGCACCAATGATCAGCGCAATTCTCAGCCGAAGTAGCTCGCGGGGTTTATTGATTTGCACACGCCACCTTAAGCAATAAGTTACTGTTAAAGCATTTATATATTAGCCCATGGTGAAATCACCCACGGGCTCTTACAACTTCAAATTACTGAGGCTGCATCACTTTAACTATTATCAGTGACTTCTTGATTAAGCGCCAGTTTTGACAAACTTTCTTGCAGTGCCTCAACGGTGACAGGTTTGGTAACGATGTCGTCCATCCCTGCTTCTTTAAATGACACGTGCCGCTCTTTGAATGCTTCGGCGGTAAGTCCTATAACTGGGGTTTTGCTAAGCTCTCCATCAAGCTTTCGAATGCGTTTTGTCGCTTCAATGCCGTCCATCACTGGCATGTGCACATCCATGAAAACAACATCAATACCGCCCTCTTCTACTCGTGCAGCGGCTTTCAGTCCATTATCAACGTGCTCAACATCACATTTCAGCTGTTCTAAGAGTGCCTGTGCTACCACAGCATTAATGGCATTATCTTCAGCCAACAGAACTTTAATACCTTCTGGTAAGCTAGCGCGCTCTGCTTGTCGCACGGAATCCGAATCGGCCGACGACTCCACCACGCGACGACTCTGCACCTTGGCGGTAACGGTGAAACATGAACCTTCACCGACTTTGCTCACCACCTTAATATCACCACCTAATATTTGTGCAAGCTGCTTTGCAATAGCAAGACCTAGCCCAGTGCCACCGTATTTACGCGTAATTGATGAATCGGACTGCGTAAACTTATCAAAAATATGCTCGAGTCTGTCTGGCTCAATACCAATACCGGTATCTTTAACCGCAATTACCAAATGGTTCTCGCTCACGGTATCCTGTGAAGGCTGTTTGAGTTTGGCGGAAATAGTCACCGTGCCCTTATGAGTAAACTTAATTGCATTACTCACCAAGTTAATGATTATCTGGCGTAACTTCGTAATATCACTGGTTACTGCCACCGATTCCATGTTCTTACTTTTGTAAACCAAACGCGTACTATTGGCGCTGGCATTGGTACCCAGTAGCGTAATAAGGTCATTCAGCATTGCGTCAAGATCGAACTCTGTAACGTCAACCTCTGACATACCTGATTCAATTTTTGAAAGATCCAGAACATCGTTGATAACGGTCGCTAGAATAGACGCCGATGATTTCAAATCGCTGGCATACTGATGCTGTTTATCCGACAGTTGCGTATCAAGAAGTAGCGTTGCTAATCCCTGAATACCGTTCAGTGGGGTGCGAATTTCGTGACTCATTACCGCAAGAAAATCCGTTTTTGCGCGGTTTGCTTGCTGAGCTTGAGCAACGTACTGTTCTATTTCACCAGACATTGCCTCAACGTCTCGCGCTAAACTACCTAACTCGTCGTTTTGCTGTAAGTCTATACTGACCTTCTTATGGTCAACCGCAATGCGACTTGCTGCTGATTTTATTTTTTCGATAGGAGAAACAACAAACACCTGTGTGACTCTTCCCATAAGCAAACTGACAATAACGACAGCAAATAGCGTCACTAATGACGTTAGCCACGCAATAGTAGATAGGGAAGATTGCAGTGCGTCAGCAGGCTGTAATACGGTAACTTTCCAATTCCATGGCGCAAATTCCGCACACGCAAATAACACGTCAGCATCGTTAATATTCGACTCACCAAAGGCGACCTTACGACTGGCAATGGTTGCGATTGTCGCATCTTCGACATTAGGAACCACAGTGTGCTCCATCGTACTAAACACCACAGTATCGGCACTCTTGTCACTGATCGCAAAGTGGCGGTCGGTGGCTTGCTGCAACGACTTTAGCTCTTCAAACACTTCCTTTTGATAGGCCTCGCGAAACACAGGCACATTCTCTAGGCCCGACTCAATAAGCAGTTCACGTCTTTCGTCAATGATCTCTAAAACGTTTAATGTAAGCGTCTGAGTGAGGAGCTGATATTCTCTTTCGCGTACTGAATCGTACGCCGTCAAATAAGCCCAATACCCAGTAAGTGCCATACCAATTAATAAAATTGGAATGTAGATAACCAGCAGTTTCGATTTAATCCGCATACTTACTTCTAATTAGGCCTTATTGATACACATGTTTTTTCGACAGCTTCAAGTAATTTGAAGGAATGGGCAACTGCAGTTTGATTGCTGTAGACACATTTACCGCTACAGTGTACGTATCCATTTTATCAACGGGAATGTCCCTCGCCGATTTTTTCTCAAGAATTAGCTTGGCTTTTCTTGCAGCTGATTTGCCAATACTCGCTGGCTCAGATACTACGCCAAGAAGCGCACCTTCTTTCACAGAGGAAATGCTTTCTGCGAATAAAGGAAGCAGTCCCGTAGCTTCTTTTACCTTTGTTACTAAGCCATTCGATTCCGCGAGCGGCCCAGATGAAAGCCAGTAACCATCCAGCTCGTTTGTTTTTTGCTGCAAGCTGTTGATGATGCTATCAGTCATTTCAACCAGTCCATCATCGCCTTCTATATACGGTGTACTAACAGCAACAAGATTTATGTTTTCGTAGTCACCATTCAGTGCCAGAAGTTGATTAACCAAGTTACTTGACGATGGGTATGTAGAATGGACTAGACCGATGGTAAAAAGCGATGAGGGCTTAGACGCTCTGAGCACGCCCTCTAACATATCTAGCTTTACCTTTGCGTCTAGCACGTGGGACTCGCCCGTCATGTTGCGTTCACTAACCGCACCAATAGCAGAAACTATTCCTTCTTCAACCGGTGCTGAGACCGCCATAAACAGCTTAGGTACATCAACAAACTCTTCAGAAGCATTCAGCGCTCTGGTGGCAAGGGTCGCCACCGATACAATAAGGTCAGGCGCTGGGTTTTGTGCAAGCTCGGTAAGTATCTCCTTAGCACGAACTTCAGAGCCTTCGGCGTTATACGATGTTACGTTAATCTCGTGATCGGGCATAATCCGCGCAAGTTCCTTTTCGAACTCGGCCCGCGAATCAGCGACAATGGGAACAGGCAGTGTTTCAAGAACAATTAGGTCCAGGGTTTCTTTCGCAAAAGCAGCACTAGCGCCCCACATCAAAGATGATAAAGCTAAAAGAAGGGAAAACCAGACCTTTGTCATGACTGTGAACCTAACACAACTAACTGAAAATACGCACATATAGACGTATCATAAAGTTATTCGAAGGTCATTCATAGTGGAAGTTATAACCAAATATTCAATACTGGGAATAGCTTTCTTAAAACTAAGATGCGATTTCCGCAAATGCGTTAACACTAAACAGGCGCGCTTCTATATCGTAAATCGGCATCGACACGATAATTTCATCAACATCCGTCGCTTCAACAAACTGAGCTAGCTTGTTTTGCACCGTTTCTTTCGACCCTACCAACGCATACCTCAATACATTCGATAACATTGCTTCGTCAGTCGCCGTACAATATTCGTCAAAGTTAGGCATAGGCTTAGCGAAAGGCCTATTAAGACCACGTCGCATGTTCATAAATTGCTGCTTCACTGACGTGAATAGGAGTTCAGCCTCTTCATCGGTTTCAGCAATCACCACCATTACACCAGCCATCGCTTTTGGCGCTGATAACTGAGGCGACGGTTTGAACATATTGCGGTACACATGAAGCGCATCGAATAGCGCATCGGGCGCAAAATGCGAGGCGAACGAATATGGCAGCCCCATCTTTGCCGCCACTTGGGCACTGTATAAGCTAGAGCCAAGCAACCACAGGGGGACGTGTGTATTCGCCCCAGGTACTGCAACAATTGGCTGCCCGTCTTGCGGTGTACCCAAGTAGTGCTGAAGTTCTTGAATATCTTCTGGGTAACTGTCCACATCGCTTTGCAAATTACGACGAAGCGCGCGTGCGGTTGCCATATCAGTGCCTGGTGCACGGCCAAGTCCAAGCTCTATGCGATTGGGAAATAATTCAGCCAAGGTGCCAAACTGTTCAGCAATGACCAAAGGTGCATGGTTAGGCAGCATAATACCGCCCGCACCAACTTTAATGGTAGCGGTGGCGTTAGCAATGTGCGTTAACACTACTGAGGTGGCAGAACTGGCAACACCATGCATGCCGTGATGCTCGGCTAACCACACACGTTCATAGCCACAGCGCTCAGCTTCCACAGCCATTAACTTTGAATTGTTTAACGCGTCTTTTACGCCAAACCCTTCAGATATTGGCGCTAAATCTAGCAGTGAGTATGGAATAGCCATGTTGCCTCGCAATTTTGAAACTTGGTATGACTTATAGGTATGACCTTACTCCTCGTTTTACAACTGCCTTACCTGACAAAGTAAGACGGATGGAGAAGGTTTATCGATAAAGTGAGAGTGGTGGAAAGAGAAGTGAAATAATAGTGAGTCATGGGCTTGCAGAAAAGCCACTTAATTAGCAGCCAATAATCGCCTATTGAAAACAAAAAAGCCTGCGCTTTTGTCAGTCGCAGGCTTTGTTTGTGAGCACGAATAAGTGCTTCAGCTGTGTGCTTTATTCCACCGTAACCGACTTCGCCAAGTTACGCGGCTGGTCAACGTCGGTGCCCTTAATTAGCGCTACGTAGTAGCTCAAAAGCTGTAGTGGCAAGGTATAAATGATAGGTGCGATTGGTTCGTCGCAGTGCGGTACGTTGATAACGCGCATGGTTTCATCACCTTCAAACGCCGCATCTTTATCCGCAAATACGTACATGATGCCGCCACGGGCACGTACTTCTTCAACGTTCGACTTTAGCTTCTCGAGGAGTTCGTTGTTCGGTGCAACCACAATAACGGGCATTTCGTCATCAATAAGCGCAAGTGGGCCGTGTTTCAATTCACCAGACGCATACGCTTCCGCATGAATATAAGAAATCTCTTTAAGCTTAAGCGCTCCTTCCATGGCAATAGGGTATTGATCGCCACGACCTAGGAACAAGCTGTGGTTCTTATCTGCAAATTCTTCAGCTAAATCTTCAATGCCACCAGTTATCGCTAAGGTCTCTTCAAGCTTTGCAGGCAGACTATGAAGCGCAGAGACAATAGCTTTGCTGTCAGCGTCTGTCATGCCGTTTTCTTTGCCCAGTGCTAGGGTAAGCATTAAGAACGCAGTGAGCTGAGTAGTGAAAGCTTTGGTAGACGCAACGCCAATTTCCGCGCCAGCGCGGGTCATAAATGCAAGGTCTGACTCGCGTACTAATGACGAACCCTGAACGTTACAGATAGTCAAACTAGACATATAGCCCAGCTCTTTTGCTAAGCGAAGGGCAGCTAACGTATCGGCTGTCTCACCTGATTGAGAGATAGTAATAAGCAGGCTGTTTGGGTGCACTACTGACTTGCGGTAACGGAATTCTGATGCAATTTCTACGTTGCACGACACATTTGCATATTGTTCTAGCCAATAGCGCGCCGTCATACCCGCATGGTAGCTGGTACCACAGGCAATAATTTGTACATGCTGTACTTTTTTGAATATCTCGTCAGCACCTTTACCAAATATGTCAGCAGTAAGTCCGTTTTCGTCAATACGATCTTTAAGCGCATTACGAACAACGGTTGGCTGCTCGTGAATTTCCTTAAGCATGTAGTGGCGGTAACCCGCTTTGTCACCCGCGTCGTGCTCGATATTCGACTCAATCACTTCGCGTTCAACGGCATTGCCGTCTTTATCGAAGATTTTAACGTCGCGACGAGTAATCTCTGCCACATCGCCTTCTTCTAAAAAGATAAAGCGGCGTGTCACTGGCAATAATGCCATTTGATCTGACGCAATGAAGTTTTCGCCAAGCCCCAAACCAATTACAAGCGGGCTGCCCGAACGTGCAACCACTACGCGACTAGGATCTTCTTTATCCATGATGACGGTGCCATACGCACCGTGGAAGGTTTTAACGGCACTTTGCACAGCGTCTAGTAAAGTCTTACCTGACTTAAGCTCTTCGTGTACGGTGTGAGCAATAGTTTCTGTGTCGGTGTCGCTGGTAAAGGTATAGCCCTGCTCTTTTAACTGTGCTTTTAAGTTAACGTAGTTTTCAATAATACCATTGTGAACAACAGCTACACGTTCAGTTGAAAAGTGTGGGTGCGCATTCGCTTCAGTCACACCACCGTGCGTTGCCCAACGGGTATGAGCAATTCCAGTTGTACCCAAAGCTTCACCTTCTGCCACCGCATCAGCAAGCTCTTGTACTTTGCCTGTACGGCGAATACGCGTAAGCGTGCCGTCGCCTTGCAATAGCGCTACGCCAGCTGAATCATAGCCGCGATACTCCAGTCTTTTTAAACCTTCTAATAGGATTTCAACCACGTTACGCTCAGCTACAGCGCCAACTATTCCACACATAATTATTCTCCACTCGGCGCTGCAATAAGTACTGTCACGCCCTGATTTTCAATATTAAGTTTGTCTTGTTCACAAATGCCTTCATCAGTGATCAAAACAGAAATGTTTTTCCAGCTTAGCTCTAGGTTAGGCATTTTATGCGTTAATTTCTTTGAGCTGGCTACTATAACCACCTTACTCGCCGCCACAGCCATGGCGCGGGTTACACCAATAAGCTCGTTAAAGGTGGTGGTGCCTCTATTGACATCTATGCCCGCGGCACCAATAAACGCAAAGTCAAAACTATAGGCACTAACCAACTGTTCAGCCATAGCGCCTTGAAACGACTGAGATTGGGCATCCCATGTGCCCCCTACCATTAACACCGTCGGCTCTTTTTCACTTTGGGTAAGGTAATTGGCGGTTGATAATGTGTTGGTCATTACCACTAAATCATCGGCATGTGATAAATGGGGTAAGATGGATGCGGTGGTAGACCCGCAGTCTATAACGAGCTTATTGCCCGGTTTGACCAAGCTCGCTGCAAGTTGGCCTATAGCGTTAATTGCTGGGCTAGTAGTTGAATTCGCGAAAGGGTCACTGGTAATAAACTGAGATGGCCCAGCATTTGAGTTGGTAGATGATGGTACAGGCACTGCGCCACCAAACTGTCGAATCAGTAAACCTTGCTGCGAAAGGGCTGCGAGATCTTTTCTAATGGTGACTTCAGACGTAGCAAAACGCACGGCCAAATCTTCAACTTGAGATTGACCATGCTCTTTCACCCACGCCACTATCTGCTGGCGGCGCTGTTCAACCGATTTACTACTTTTCAATATAACCTCATGCTCTTGCCGCCTTCTCGCTAAACCTTTCTGTACGCGTTGTTCCAATTGAGAACAAGCCATGAAAAGTCTGCAAAACAGTCCGCAAACACACCTTCAACATTCAATCATAACTTTCAAAACGAAAGTTATTAGTTTTAAAGTGAAAGCATCGTAAGTTAAATTGAAACGACGATCAAGGTAATTGTTTAATTAAACGCCAGCGATTTCTTTTGAGCACTCGCTTTTATGGCTAGCTCAATGACTTTGATAACAGGTACGACCGTACTCGCGTCAGCCGGCGAGAATTTACCGTCTTCAATAGCGTGAGCAAGGCGATTGAAAAACGTGAGATATTCACCCTTCAATGTTGTCACCGTCTCTTCAACTAGCTGGCCGCTTTCATTGACCACAGCTAGCACGCCATGCTCGTTATCTTTTGTAATCGCCCAGTGTTCATCATCAAAGGATAGCTCTGCACGCAATTGATCTTCTTGCGGATCTAAATAGAACTTTCGAAAGCTGCCTTTTGTGCCTTGCAAGTCGTAGCGCAATGTCGCGCTGGCCTGAAAAGCTGAACTACCTAGCTTTACAACTTTATCAACATAGTGAAGTGTTACATCGAACGTGTCATCTGACTGTCCATTTTCACGCAAGACCTGTATGTTTGCCGACACTTCTTCCGGCTCGCCGAAAAGCTGTAGCGCTTGGTCGATTAAGTGGGGACCTAAATCCCAGAAGATACCGCTTCCTGGCCCTGCATTTTCACGCCACCTGTCTCGTGGTACTGGGCGAAATCGATCGAAGCGGCTTTCCAAACGTTTAATGTCGCCAAGTTTTTCATCGTTAATTAGCTGCTTAATCGTAAGAAAATCGCCATCAAAACGTCTGTTGTGATAAACACAAAGCTGTTTATTTTGAGAATGTGCAAGCTCTACTAAAGCCTCTGCTTCTTCACTATCTAATGTAAATGGCTTTTCTACCAATACGTGACAGCTGTGCTCTAATGCCAGTTTCGCCTGTGGCCCATGAAGGTGATTTGGGGTTGTAATAACCACCAAATCTACATCGTGAATTTTAAGCGCTTCTTCCAACGAGCCATACACTTCAGCATGGGGTAAAACTGCGTTAACCACATCAGGTTTTGAAGAGATAACCACATCGACAGAGAACTGCGGTAGATAATTTAGAAATGGCAAATGAAAGGTTGTGGCGGAAAATCCAAAGCCAACCAGAAGTGTAGATATCATCGCATATCCTTGTGTAACGAGAATTAAGAGGTAAGTAAACACACACTATCAGTAATGATAGATAGGGGAAACCTTAGATAGTTCATTATTTAGAAGACAGATAGCTGAATGAGTTGCGTTTACAGCGACACAGTAGACGTTAATTTAAGCCCTCTGATTTTGTCATCTTTCTGACTGGGCGATAGTTTGATGAGGCTGAAGAAGAAACTGGGCTAGCTAAACACTATTTGTGTTTGCCAGCCCTATCTCACCATGTAACCCGTTAGCGAGCTTTAATAAGGATACGTCTTTATTTTTTGGTCGGGCGCGGCCAATTTGGAATATTGCGCTGCTTACCGCGGGCAACGGCTAGCGCGTCTTCGTCTACGGTTGACGTAATCACGGAACCAGCACCTACGGTAGCCCCTTTGCCAATGCTTACAGGCGCGACAAGCGACGAGTTTGAGCCGATAAAGGCATTGTCGCCGATAACGGTTTTGGACTTGTTCACACCGTCGTAGTTACAGGTAATTGTGCCTGCGCCAATGTTCGCTTTGGCACCCACTTCTGCATCGCCTAGGTAGGTTAAGTGATTCGCTTTGGCGCCCTCGCCTAAAATAGCCTTCTTCATTTCCACGAAGTTACCCACTTTGGCATTTTTCTGCATTACTGCACCAGGGCGTAGTCGAGCGAAAGGCCCGACCGTACAGGCTTCACCTACACTGGCTTCTTCAACAATAGAATTAGCTTCAATTACAGCGTTATCGGCAATAGTACAGTTGCGCAGAATACAGTTTGCACCAATGTTGACGTTGCTACCAAGTGTCACCTTACCTTCAACAATAACGTTAACGTCGATAATTACGTCGTTACCGGTTTCAAGCTGGCCGCGTAAGTCAAAACGAGCAGGATCCAGCAAGGTCACGCCATTGGTCATTAGCTCCTCGGCTTGGCGACGCTGAAGCGCGCGCTCCAGGTTAGCTAACTGCAAACGATTATTAACGCCTTCCACTTCTACCGCAGACTGTGGCTGTGCTGACTGAATTCGCTTGCCTTCGGCCGCTGCCATGGCAATAACGTCGGTAAGGTAATACTCACCTTGCGCGTTATCATTGCTTAACTCGCCCAACCAGCGCTTAAGATCAGCACCAGACATCATCATCATACCGGTGTTAATTTCTTTAATTTCACGCTGGGCATCAGTGGCGTCTTTGTGCTCAACTATCGCGGTAATGTTGTCATTCTCACGAATAATACGGCCCATGCCTGTGGGGTCGTCTAGATTTACAGTGAGCAGTGCTAAATCACAGCTTTCCTTCACAGCTTTTAACGCACTTAGTGTCTCTTCGCGAATAAGTGGCGCGTCGCCAACCAGAACAAGCACGTCTTCATTGTCTTTAATATGAGGTGCCGCTTGCTGAACAGCGTGGCCTGTACCTAACTGTTCGGCCTGTAAGCACCAGTTTAGATTATCTTCAACAACCGTTGCCTTAAGCTGGTCGCCGCCATGACCGTAGACCAAATGAATATTGTCAGCACCCAGTGATTTTACTGTGTTGATAATTCGCTGCACCATAGGTACACCACCTACTTTGTGTAACACCTTGGGCAACGATGATTTCATACGAGTACCTTTACCCGCCGCTAAAACAACCACTGAGAAAGCCATATAATTCCTTTATTTCGCAAAGAGAATGAAAAATCGGAGCATAGTGTAACCAAGGAAATAGCATATGTCAGCGGTTCATTCGTGATCAAAAGCTATTTGCAGAGTGCGAAAACTAGGTGTTTTCCTTCATTGTTATTTAGTCTAAAGTTAATGATAGTCACCTAGTAGTTCAATATTGCAACAGGTATACTTACCATTATAGGTAAAGTTCAGTCAGGCAAGGGAGCATGCGCAGTCTGTGAACACATTTAGAACACTGCATAGAAGCATTTTAGTGTTATTCGCGGTAGTGGTTATCGCTATCGTTACACTGGTACATTTTAGTATTTCCAAGATTGTTGCCGAGCAGAGTCGCGCGCAACAACAGTCACTTTCGCCCGCAATCTCACTTATTGTGGAGCAACTTTTAAAACCACTCCATATTTCAGAAGCTTTGGGGCATTCCACCGAGTTAGTAGACTTGATGGATGGAGAAACGATTGACCAAGAGGCTGTTTTCAAAACATTGGATCGTCTTGAAAACGAGTTTGGGTTGTCTTTCTTTATTGCCAGCGAGGCAGACAGAAAACAATATAATTCTGATGGCAGCATAATTAACCTGATTGAAGGGGAAGTAAGCTGGTATTTCAAGTACAAGGACTACCCTACCGATGCCGTGGCAGATATCGGTAAATGGGAAGACACCCATTTCTATATTGATATAAAGATCCACGATGAAGATGGCCGCTTCTTGGGCTTCTTTGGTGTTGGAAAGAGTCTGCGCAGTTTTATCGAGGTCTTCGATACCTATAAGCAAGAGTACGGCTACGACTTTTTGTTTGTAGATGGTGAGGGTGACATTATGCTGTCTTCTGATCCTAATCTTATTGCGTCTTACTCTGATTTTACCAATTTGTCAGAATTGCCTTGGTATGCCAGCCTTCCCCTTACTATCCAGAACGAGCAGGCACTCAACAATAAATTAGTGACGATCGACCAGAATGATTACCTTATTGCCGAAGTAAAACTTAATCAATTTGGTTGGACGGTGTTTTTACTCAGTCCACTTGAAGAACGCCAGGCTGAAATTTCACAAGCATTTATATTCAGCGTTGTAACACTACTGGTTGTTGTATTCTCGCTGTTTTTACTTATCTACAATCTGTTGTATTACTTCAGAAAAGACATGCAGCCAGATCTGGTTGTTCGCCATACTAACCGTCTTCCAGAAAAAGAGAATTTACAGCTTATCTACAAAACGCTACTGGCTGAACATAAGTCACTAAGCGTAATGCTGATTAGCATTGATGAGTTTTCTGACATTGTTGACGCTCACGGCAGAAACGCAGGCGACGACTTATTAGATAAAGTTGTGGCGTATTTGGCTGAGCACTTGCGCGAGCAGGATGTATTGGGACGCTGGAGCAGTGCAGAATTCATTATTCTATTGCCACATACCGGCCCGCATGTGGCTTTTGATATGGCACAAAATCTTCGTCACGGCATCGCTACCTTGCCGCCGCTACAAGAGTTACCAGAACTGCTTATTACAGCGTCTATTGGTATATCTTACACCGCGTCACCGCGCGCTATGCACGAAGTAACCGCGCACGCGGAAGACGCGCTTTATCAAGCCAAGCGCGACGGCAGCAACTTAGTAAGAATGCAGCTGATAGACTAGCCCAAGTTAGATTCAATTTAAGCAGGTTTAACCTTAAGGCGTTTTCTTTTGAGAACGCCTGTGGTTAACGCCACACCGAACAAAATCATTAAACCACCCACAATGGTTTGAATTGATAAGTGCTCTTGCAAGAACAGTACACCCCAAATAATGCCAAATAGTGGTACCAGGTAAGCTACAGTAATGGCTTTGGCTGGGCCGATGTCAGCTATGAGTTTGAAATACAAGATATACGCTATGCCCGTGCCACCGACAGCCAGCGCTACCGCATTTACCCATGCATTAACGCTTGGCATTGTTTCTGGCAAGGTCGCAAGCGCGAAGGGTGCTAGCATCACGCTGGCCATAGCCTGACTACCTGTAGCGACAACCAGAGGTTTAACCCCCTGCAACCATTTCTTCATCATACACGCCGCTATGCCGTAGCCAGTGGTGGCCAACAATGCAGTCAAAATAGGAAGAAAACTAATATCGCCCTCGCCGAGCTTTTGCTGACTAATAACGGTCACGCCTACAAAGCCTACAAAAAGCCCCGCTACTGCTGACTTTGTTAGTTTGTCACCTAACCACAGCCAAGCGACAATGGCGCCAAACATGGGAGCCGTGGCATTTAAAATGGCATTAACGCCTGCCTCTAAATGCAGGCTGCTGTAATTAAACAGGACGAAAGGCACCGCCGTGTTAGCCATGCCCACCAGCGCAATAGCCAACCAGTGGCGCTTTATGTCTTTTACCGACCCTCGTATTAACAGCAATGGTAGCAATACCGCTGTAGCAAGCACGGTACGAATGGCTACTAATACATAAATACCAAATTCTGGTGCGGCAACACGCATGAAAATAAATGAACCGCCCCAGATACCGGCTAACACCAGCAGCGAGATAATGTCTCTTATTGCCATTCTTTTATCACCATTTTCTTATCACCCATTCTTTTATAGCCCCAGCACCCCTTGGGCTCCTTCTAAATTAAGTAAATACTGCTTACGCGGTAAACCACCTGCATAGCCCGTTAGGGTTTTATTACTTCCGATTATACGATGGCAAGGCACAACAATAGCAATAGGGTTACGACCATTTGCCATACCCACGGCGCGGACAGCTTTTGGGTTGCCAATGGCTTTTGCGATATCTAAATAGCTAGCGGTTTCGCCGTATTTAACGTGCTGCAAGGCATCCCACACCTGATTCTGAAACGCCGTACCTTTAGGGCAAAGCGGTAGGTCAAACTCGCGTAACGTACCGTCAAAGTATGCTTGTAACTGACTGCACGCTGCTTCGGTGATGGCGTTTTTTTGCGAATGAAGGTCGTTGCTTAGCGCGCTTTCTTGCGCTGCAGTTTTTCTGCCTATGCCACCCTGCTTCGCGTTGGCCGTATTACCTGATTCAGCGGCACTCACGAACTCGATAGCCGTTATGCCTTCATCAGTGGCTTCAACTTTAACAAGCCCCTGTATGCTGTTCACGAAATCTGTATATTTCATACTTACGACTCTCTTTACTGATTGCTTAACTGCCACAATTGAAGGGTTAAATAGCTGCGCCAAGGTGCCGCTTTTTCGGGCGCTATGGGGTACTGCTGCGCCATTTTACGAACGATTAAATCACCGCCAAGGTAAATATCAGGGTTTCTCTCCCCGCGCATTTTTAAATAGTCGAGCGTCCACGGGCCCACACCTTTAATGGCGAGTATGTCTTCATGGCTTGGCATGTTACCGTTTATGAATAAACGAGCAAAGTGACGTACGGCCTCTTTTCTCGCCTGTGGCATACGTAAGAATTCCAGACTGTTTTCGGCCACACTTTCAGGCGAGGGAAAGCTGTAGCGTTCATTCGTTATAGATTCAAGACCGTTTGACGGGAGCGCATCAGATACCGTTTCGCCCAGCTGATGTACCAGTAAAGTCACCTGGCCAATAGCCGCTTTTACACTAACTTGCTGGCCTACAATAGCCCGACAACCACTTTCAAATACGCTCCATGCACTGGGAAGGCGTAGCCCAGGCGTTAACTTGCTCGGCGGTAACCCAGACTGCAATAGGCTTTGTTCAATTAACAGCGGGTCAGCGTGAAGATCTAGTACCTGCTTTATATTTTCAATTATCGTATGAAGACGACCTAATTCAGGCATGTCGATGAGAAGTTTGAATCCGTGGCGCGCCTCGTCGTGAATGGCTTTAAAAAAGCCTAAACTTTCATTGAATGAAAAGTATCGTTCATAGCTCTCGTTCGTTACTCGTTCCATGCCTTCAATAGCACGGGTTGCCAAGAAATCTCGTACATAGTGCCAATTGTACGGCGGCCGATATGAAAGAAATAAAGAGATAGCCTTTTGTTGAACCGGCTCTCTTTTTCTAAGCTGGGTAGGAGACGTAGCGCAATATTGCTCTATGGCCCGCTGCAGTTGTCTCAGTGATTGATAGCCTGCCGTAATTGCGATATCTGTCATAGATAAATGAGTTTGTTGAATAAGCTGCTTTGCAAACAAAGTGCGCTGCATATTTTGAAACTGCTTAGGCGGTATGCCCACAGCATTGACGACCAACTTATTTAGGTACCGCTCACTAATACCCAACCGCATAGCAATATCCGCAACGCGCTCAATGGGAATAACAGATAGCAGCGACAACGCCCGGTTAATCGTTGCACCCACGCCTTTCCACGCCGCTGAACGAGGTGCACTGTCTGGTCTGCAGCGAAAACATGGACGATAACCATGTGCCATTGCCTGTGTGGCGTGTTGAAAGTAAGTCACATTCTCTTCTTTAGGAAGTCGCGCTGGACAGATTGGCCTACAGAAAATACCGGTTGTTTTTACCGCCACAAAAAATCGTCCGTCAAAGCGCGGATCTCTGCTAAGTCTTGCTTTTGAAAGCACTGACTCAGCAGTTGTTGAGTTTTCTGAAGCCCCCATGTCTGAGACAAAAAGATTGTCTGGCATTAGAATGCGCTTCCCACCTGTCGTTTATCACCTTTATCTAGTGTATCGTGCATTGGCCCTGTTGGTGCGACAAAATCAGAACTCAATAATTACAAACCTTGCTAGTCGAACTTTTCTTCCTTTCTTGCATATTCTTACAACGGTTCGCTTACCGCTAGAATAAATCAAATCATTGAAGAGATAGTGAGCATAATTAGCGACATTTGATCATTGGAGCAGCTAAACGCATAATAATGCGATAATAATAATGAGCGCCTGATGGATGTATCAGAAAACCACAGGCTTAACGAGCTGACTGTATGCTGAACTCTTTGCGCACCTTCAAGCTGCGCCTGTCTAAAATTTGGCTGATAGCGATGCTAATGGTCATTACACAAAGCGCTTTTGCGGATTGGCTTGATGACTATGCTAGTTACGTTCAAAAGGAAGCCTCAAAATACAACGTGCCTGGTTATGCGTTTGTGTTTTATGAACAGGGCAAAGCGCCAAGGGTTTACGTATATGGAAGTACCCGCAAACGCGGCGGAGAGAAAGTTACAGAGAACACAGTATTCAGGCTAGCTTCTGTTTCAAAAACCTTTACTGCGTTGTTGTCAGCTAAACTTGTAGAAAAAAACCAGCTTAGCTGGGAAACACCGATAACCACCTTATTACCCGACATTCCTTTTAAAGGCAAAGGAATGAATGCGCTGCAACTGCAACATATCGTTGGCCAATCTAGTGGCTTTATGCCCAACGCTTACGACAACCTTATTGAAGCTGACTACTCGCTGGAGCGCGTGCTTAAATCCCTGGGCGAGCTTGAACCACTGTGTGCGCCGGGTGAATGCTATACCTATCAAAATGCACTCTTTGGTGCGCTGGAATACTACTTCAGCAACAATAATACCTCTTACTCACGACAGCTTCAGGCCAATCTGTTTGCACCACTAGGCATGAAAACAGCCAGTGTTGGAAAAGGCGGATTGCTTGCATCAGAATCATGGGCTCAACCTCATATTGCTATCGCCAGAAATAAATGGCGCGAAGGAAAGGTAGAAAGCAACTACTACCGGTTCTCTCCAGCTGCTGGCGTTAACGCTAGCATTTCAGATATGACGATTTATCTGCAAGCGCTGCTAGGCGAGTTCCCAACGGTCATATCCGATGAAATGGTGGACTATGTCACTACAGAGCGCGTGAAAACGAAGCGTGAAACCTACCGCAGAGGTTGGCGCGGCATGATTGACGATGCTCACTATGGTTTGGGTTGGCGTATTTACGACTTAAATGGATTACAGCTTAACTATCATGGGGGTTGGGTAAAAGGCTATCGTGCTGACGTGGCGTTTTTGCCTGAACACAAAGTTGGCTATGTGATGCTGATGAACGCAGAGTCGAATATGATTAATTCAACGACAGCCGAGTTTTGGAAGCGTTACTTGAAAAAAGCCGATGCAGATAAGTAATATCGGCATCGGCTTTTCGGTACTTTCATTCAGATATTAAACGCTACTGTTTTAGATAGGTATAACCTGCCAAACAGTTTTCGTAAAAATCAGTCCAGCGAACCCCTTCACGAGGGTTCAATTTTCCGTCCCACACTTGCTTGTCTATCATGCGTTTTACGTCTGATGCCATTGCGCGCGGGTTATACTGCATAACGTTAAGTACATCTTCTACCGATGACCCCTTCACCACTTCTTCAATGTAAAAGTCTTCAGGATCGTCGTCATAGCTGTAAATATGCACTTCATTTAAGCGACCAAACAAGTTGTGCATGTCGCCCATAACGTCTTGATAAGCGCCCGTTAAGAACAAACCAATGTAGTACGGCTCATCTTTCTTAAGTGGGTGCATTGGCAGTACGTCAGTAATTTCACGGCCAATAGTGAACTGATCAATTTTACCGTCGCTATCACAGGTAATATCCACTAGCGAGCAATTGACCGTTGGCTCTTCATTCATACGAATAAGAGGCACTACCGGCAGCAGCTGGTCGATGGCCCATGTATCAGCAGCCGACTGGAATACAGAGAAATTACAAAGGTACTGAGACGACAAACTGTAATCTAGCTCTTGAAGCTCTTCTGGAACATATTCTTCGTTGCGATACCACTGCTGTAAGCGACCCATAATTTGCCAGTACAGCGTTTCGATTTTGCCCAGCTCTTCAAGTGACAACACGCGTAATTTAAATGCATCTAGCGCTTGCTCTTTATACTGCGACGCATCGTTGTAAATTTCATGCATGTTCGTTTGTTCATCAAACGTGTCTGCAAGTTCGCGCATATTCTTAAGGAAGAAGTGTTCACCCGCTTTTGCTGATGTATCCATTTGCGACGCATTCGACTTAATTTCGCCCACAATTTCCGTGATAACGCAGCTGTGATGCGCAGTGATTGCACGTCCACTTTCACTAACCAGATGCGGATGCGGTACGCCTTCAAGGTCGCACATTTCCTTCATGCCATAGACAACGTCAGCAACATACTCTTGCATGCTGTAGTTACGCGACGATTCATTAGTTGAATTACTGCCGTCGTAATCGATACCAAGGCCACCACCTACATCAACATAATCTAGCTCGAAGCCCATTTTGTGAAGGTCTGCGTAAATACGCGCGCCTTCGGTTACCGCTTCTTTAACCGCACGAATGTCTGTTAATTGGCTACCAATATGGAAATGCAGCAGCTTTAAGCAGTGCGCCATGCCTTGCTCTTCAAGGTAGCGGGCTGCGTTAATGATCTCAGTAATGGTTAAACCAAATTTCGCACGTTCACCACCAGAGCTTTCCCACTTACCACGACCTTTCACCGTCATTTTTGAGCGCACACCAATGATAGGATCGATATCCAGCTCTTTGGCTATTTTTACCAGAAGAAGAAGCTCGGTGTATTTTTCAACTACTACCACAACGCGGCGACCCAGCTTTCTTCCTAACAGCGCAAGACGCATAACTTCGTCGTCTTTATAACCATTTAGGATAGTCAGAGACTCTTCGTTAGTATTCATGGCAAGCACAGTCAGAAGCTCGGCTTTTGACCCCGCTTCTAAGCCATAGTTAAATGGCTTGCCCGCATCGACAATTTCCTCAACGACTTCGCGCATTTGGTTTACTTTTACCGGATACACGCCTTGGTATTGGCCTTGGTATTCGGCTTCTTCGATGGAGCTTCTAAATGCTTTGTTCAAGCCTGCAACTTGCGAGCGCAGAATATCGTGGAAGCGCACAACAACAGGAAACTGTACGCCTTCTTTGCGGATATCTTCAATTACCGAATTAAAGTCGATTCGAATGCTAGGATCTTCAGGAACAGGGGTAATATGGACGTTGCCGTTTTCACCAATTTGAAAATAGCCGCCACCCCATTGAGACACGCCATAGACGCGCTCCGCTTCTTCGATGCTCCAATCTGACAATTTATTCACCTATTTGTAAGTGGGCTAGGCCAATACCTAGCATAGAAAGTGCGAAAATAAGCAGCGTATTATAGTCAACGTAAGACTGAACGCGATAGTTGTTGCGATATAAAATATCTATTGTCGCGACGAATTTTGTTTATCGAACGCGGGCTTTTTTAGCCTATCCAAGTTCGAACATAATCTATAACAACGTTATCTGTTTTTTCTTCACAATGGGTTATAAACTCTGAGATGCTTTGAGTACGTTCAAGTTCAAATCCCAGTTTAATTGATGGCGCGCTAAAAAACTTCTCTGCAATGTGATCAGCATCTGTTGCTTCATCTTCCAGCCATGTCTCGCTGAGCTGACTTCGCCTATCTAACTTAATGGGCGCTTTTATTTGATTGAAGGTATCAGAATTGGGGATTTGCCAACTACGCATGTCTACAAATAAGTGAAAGGGTCGGCCTTTACGGGTTTTCAAGCAATCAGAAAGCTTAGCAAGGTACTGAATGTTCGTGGACATATCCCACTTACCGCGAAGCGTGACCAAAATACAATTTCTAAACGGCTCAATATGAAAAGGGGTCGTAGACATTTACTCGTACATCTCTATGCGACTATATGAATAGCTAACTCAACATCTATAGCATTCACATACTAGAGCTGATAAGCATCAACTACAACTATAGTTGAGTACTTTATAATTAAGTTTAATACCCAATAAAAAGGCCTGTGTTTTAAACAGGCCTTTATAGAAGATGTCTCAAAGAGATACGCTGTATTAGTCGTCTCCGAACTCGCGAATAATGCTGTTAATAGTGTCTTTAGCGTCACCCAGAACCATGCGCGTGTTGTCTTTGAAAAACAGCGGGTTGTCTACACCGGCAAAACCGGCATTCGCAGAACGCTTAAGTACAAAGACCGTTTTCGCACGATGTGCTTCGATAACTGGCATTCCGTAAATAGGGCTGCCTTTCATCTCTTTGGCTGCTGGGTTAACAACATCGTTTGCACCGATAACAATAACCACGTCATAGTTTTCCATACGAGGGTTAACGTCATCCATCTCGTATAGTTGGTCATAAGGCACGTCAGCTTCTGCCAATAACACGTTCATGTGGCCCGGCATACGCCCCGCTACAGCGTGAATGGCGTAATCAACCGTACAGCCATTTTCCTCTAGCAACGACTGAAGTTCACGTACCGCATGCTGCGCTTGCGCAACCGCCATACCATAACCAGGCACCACCAGTACTGCTTGCGCTGCTTCTAATACATAAAATGCATCTTGCGCCGACAGTACTTTAATCTCGCCTTCTATTTTTTCGCCGGCCTCGACTGGCTTGGCAAAGCCAGACAACAACACATTCATCAATGAACGGTTCATGGCCTTACACATAATATTGGTAAGAATTAAGCCTGACGCGCCTACTAATAAGCCGGTAACAATCAATATTGTGTTGCCTGTAGCAAGACCTGCCGCCGACGCTGCTACACCTGAGTAACTATTTAACAGCGCAATAACCACCGGCATATCTGCACCACCAATTGAAATGGTAGCCCACAAGCCGAAGCTTAGTGACAACGCAATAGCACAGTATATCCAAAGTGGGTTGCTTGGGTCGGTAGTAAAGAAATAACCAATCACCACCATGCCAATTAGATGCAAGATGCTTAGCTCGCGAAGCCCTGTGAAAATAACGGCTTTAGAGCTCATTTTTCCTGACAACTTACCCCAGGCTACCACCGAGCCAGAGAACGTAATGCCCCCAACTAAAATTGTGAAAAACAGGGTAATAAAAGTAAACGCACTTTCAGTTTTAAGAGTAATTAGGCTCATTCCGGCTAATGTTGCCCAACCCAGAAGCAATGACGCTGCGCCACCAAAGCCATTAAATAACGACACCATTTCTGGCATTGCCGTCATTTCAACGGTCTTGGCTTTCCACGCACCAAAGGCGCCACCAATAACAAAACCTAGCAGGATGTAATGATAGCTAATGATCTGCTGGTCAAGCAGGGTGACGACGACAGCAACCAGCATACCAATGGCAGAAATAAAGTTACCTTTTTTCGCGGTATCTGGATGGCTAAGTAACTTAAGTCCTAGTATAAATAGTGCCGCAGCTACTACGTACGCAAGGTTTATTACGGTTACGATATCACTCACTTGCGTACTCCTTATTTATCTTTTTTCTTGAACATGCCAAGCATGCGATCAGTAACGAGATAACCACCCACCACGTTGATGCTGGCCAGCGCCACCGCTGCGGTACCAAGAATGGTCGTTAGCAAGTTGTTGTCGCTACCCGAGGCTACCAATGCTCCCACTAACGTAATACCCGATATCGCGTTAGAGCCTGACATTAAGGGTGTATGTAAGGTTGCTGGGACTTTTCGAATTAACTCAAAACCCAAAAAAGCAGCCAGTAGCACGATGAAAAGTAGGTAAATGATTTCCATGATTAGGCTCCTTTGTATGCGTTGTTAAGCATGTCGTTGGTGATGCTACCGTCGTGGGTAATAACACAGCCGGCCAGAATGTCGTCTTCTAAATTCAGCCCAAAGGTTTTGGTTTCATCGTCAAAGAACTCATCCACAAGGTTGTAGATGTTATTGGCGTACATGTCGGTGGCGGCTTTAGCCACATACTGGCTCCAGTAACCATTACCAATTACCTTTACACCGTTAACTTCAACGGTTTCGCCAGCAACCGAACCTTCAACATTACCACCTGATGTTGCGGCCATATCTACAACCACACTGCCCGGCTTCATGAGTGCTAATGTATCTTTTGATATGAGCACTGGTGGTTTGCGACCAAATAACTGCGCTGTCGTAATAACAATGTCAGAGTCGGCAATCGCGTCGCGTTGCGCTTCTTGCTGCTTCGCTTTTTGTTCATCGGTCAGTTCTTTTGCATAACCGTCCTTCGTTTGGCCTGTTTCCCCAATGTCGATCTTAAGGAATTTGCCACCTAGGGATTCTACTTGCTCAGCCACCACAGGGCGGGTGTCATAAGCAAGTACGTTTGCGCCTAAGCGTTTCGCGGTTGCTATAGCTTGAAGACCCGCTACGCCAGCTCCAATAATAAATACCTTTGCTGGTTTTATTGTTCCCGACGGTGTCATCATCATAGGTAATATTGATGGCAACTGATTCGCCGCCTGCATCACCATTACGTAACCCGCCAGACTCGCTTGCGAGCTCAATGCGTCCATTTTTTGTGCACGAGAAGAACGAGGGATCATCTCTACAGAAATAGCGGTTAGCCCCTTTTCTGCAATAGACTCAACAAGCGATTGCTGAAAGAAAGGGTCGAGATGGCCTACCACAATGGCCCCTTTTTTCATCAACGCTAGCTGTGCATCGGTGGGTTTGTTCACCGCCACCAGCATATCTGCTGTTGATAATGCATCATTCACATCATCGATGACAGTTACGCCTACATCTTTGTATTCTTTATCTGAATACCCTGAGTGTACGCCTGCTCCAGCTTCAAGCAGTAAGGTCGCCCCTTTTTTCACCAGACGCTGTGCACTACTAGGTGTAGCTGCACATCGCTTCTCCACATTATTTAGCGGATCTGGCGCTTTTGACTCATTTAATATTATGATTTTCACACGCTTCTCCTCACATTCCGGCTATCCGAGAATGACACCCTTTAAACAGTACTAAGCCATTTTATTCACTTATGCCTAGCATTCTCTAGCGAAATCAAAAACAGAACAGGCAATTTCTGTATTTATTTTGCTTCGAATAGCACCCCCCATTCCGCTTATTTTTCAAGCGAAACTGCGGCAAAGCTACGCTATATGGGCATACATCACTAGTATCATTTACTTACGAGTCATAACTAATATTTATATAGAAATGGCATACAGGCGATAAATGAAGTGGATAAAGAAGCATTTATTCTGTGAATACATTAATAATTGAGCACTTTTTAAACACACGTAAAGGTGAAATACGATAATCGATGTCGAAGAAATCACGCCTTTTAAATAAGGTGATTCAATTAATTTAAAAAATTGTTAAAAAAATTTGGGGGATTTTACAAAGCGTGTCGTCTTGATGAATTAACAGCGAAATGCTGTGAGAGAAAGCCAAGTGGGGTGCACACCATAAGGCGCATTAAAATTAACGATTAGGACACACACCATCATGTATAGGAAAACCAAGCTTGCATGCTCAGTGGCAGCAGTTTTAGCGTCGGCTATTTCTGCGAATAGTGCATTTGCCCAAGACGCGCAACCCAATAAAGACGTAGAAGTGATTGAGGTAAGTGGTATCCGCTCATCGGTTGCAAAATCGATGGATGTTAAACGCAGCTCTGCTGGCGTAGTCGACGCCATTAGCGCAGAAGACATCGGTGATTTTCCCGATACCAACTTAGCTGAATCACTACAGCGTATTACCGGCGTATCTATCGACCGTTCAGGCGGTGAAGGCCAGCTAATTACCGTACGTGGTTTTGGACCACAGTTTAACACCGTGTTGGTAAATGGCCGTCAAATGGCGTCTGAAAACGATTCGCGTGCGTTCAGTTTCGACACGATTGCTTCTGAGTTAGTAAGCAGCCTTGATGTGCATAAAACGTCAACGGCCACAATGCAGTCTGGTGGTGTAGGCTCTACCATTAATATTAATACCGCGCGCCCGTTCGCATTAAACGGTTTTAAAATGGCGGGCTCGGTAAAAGGCGTGTACGACGAAAATAGCGAAGAAACTACGCCGCAATTTTCTGGCCTTATTAGCAACACGTTCAATGACGACACCTTCGGTGTATTACTTGCCGTTTCACACCAAGAGCGTGAGACTCGCTTAAACCAGGCTCAGATGGACGGTTGGCTAGAGAACGTTGGCGTGCCAAACCCTGTTACGCAGTCAGGCGACGCTTGGACAGGCAATGTATTTTCACCGCGAAACTACGATCACAAAGTGACCTTTGAAGAGCGTACCCGAACAAACGCTAATCTTGTATTCCAATATGCACCTAACGACAAACTGGTAGTAACCGCTGACGCATTGTATTCAGATTTTGACGTAGAGTCTGAAGCAACGTCGTACGGCCACTGGTTTACCGCACCTAACATTCAGGGTGTAGGTGATGACGGCAGCCTGTTTGATGAAAACGGCAATCGCCGCAGCCCAACGGTTGATGCAAACGGTACTATTGTCGATTTATACCAAGAGGTAGGTTTGGCGACAGATATGCACGCCAAAACGTTCGACCGTTTAACTGATACCTATGCCATAGGCCTTAACTTTGATTACCAGTACTCTGATAATCTGAATTTATCGTTTGATTTAAGTCATTCAGAAGCCGAACGCGAAGCCAATAATGGTGGCGGCGATCAGCTTTCACTTATTGGTTATGCCAACCGCGTACGATTCCAAGTAGATGACAACATTTTACCAGTTGCCAGCATGTTCGCTTCGCCTAATGACAATATTTATAGCGGACAACAAGAACTAGATGGCGCGATTGTTACTGGTCCTGACGGATTCCCTATATACAACCCTGCACTGACACCTGATGGTGTGAGCAATCATCTTGATGAAGCTAACAGCCGAGCTCACGTAATGCTGCGTCGAGGCTGGGCGGTAGAAGATGAAGTGAGCCAGCTGCGCTTTGACGGCGAATACGTAACAGATGGCAGCGGCCTAACAGAAATTCGCTTTGGCGCACAGTACAGCACCGAAACCAAATCACTTACCCGTTGGGACAATGAAGGTGTAGGTATTCACTGTACTTACTGTGGTTACCCAGACTTACCCGAGATCCCAGCAGGCAGCCAATACGTTTTTGACGCAGGCAGCGATTTTCTTTCTGACGTAAGTGGTAGCGGTCGCATGCCCACCTCTTGGCTTGCCCATGATGGCGAAGCCAACTTTGCGTTTTTAGAATCTTATTATCAAAGCGTAAATGGTGAGTCGATTAGTTTTGATGCGGTGCGTCGTAATAACAGCTTTGAAGTTGAAGAAGATATTATCTCTACCTATATGGAATTCGACTTTGAAGGCGAAGTTGCAGACATGTTCTTAAGCGCAACCGCTGGTGTGCGTTATGAAATGACGGATGTGACGGTTAACGGAACGCAAGCGCCAATAACGGGCTTAACGATTCTGGATCAAACCGAAATGCTGGCTGGTTTTGGCGATGCGCAAAGTATTGCCACTGAGTCTGATTACGACGTGCTATTACCTAACTTCAGCGTACGTTTAGAAATTACCGACGATTTAATTGCGCGCTTTGCGGCGAGTTCAACTATTACTCGTCCTACGCTTAACAGCATGTCGCCGGTAACCGTAATTACAACCACCCGCCAAGGTGGTGATTTAACGTCTACCAGTGGTAACCCTGCGTTAGAGCCATTCAAATCGGATAACTTGGACTTGTCACTAGAGTATTACTATGACGAAGCAAGCTATGCATCGATTGGTTACTTCAGAAAGCTGGTATCGAACTTTATTGTTAATAGCCAAGAAGACAAAACCTTCGAGCTTGCTGACGGTAGCCTGCTAACCGACCCTTCTACAGGCACTAACGCTAGCGCGCCAGATGCGAGTGACGACGTTGCGGTGTTTACCAATACTCTGCCAAATAACGGTGAAGACGCGACGGTAGACGGCTTCGAGCTTGCGCTTCAGCATACTTTCGATAATGGCTTTGGGGTGCTTGCCAACGGAACTATCGTTGACAGTGACGCCGAACTCGATCCATTCGATATTAATCAGGTATTTGCACTAACCGGGTTAAGTGATTCTTACAACTTGGTGGCATTTTATGAAACTGACGATTATCAAATTCGTCTTGCCTATAACTGGCGTGATGAGTTTGTTCAGTCGTTAACACAAGGGCAGGGTGACGGCCCAACCATTGTTGAGTCTTATCAACAGCTCGACATTAGCGGTAGCTACAGCGTGACAGACAATGTAGAAATCTTCTTTGAAGGTATTAACCTTACAGAAGAGTTTGTACATAAACGCGGTCGCTTCTCTAATCACTTGCTGTTGGTTGAAGACAGCGGCAGACGTTGGGCCTTCGGTGTGCGCGGAAACTTTTAGTTTCGCGTAATTGGGGCCGGCATTTGTTGGTCCCACATTCGTGGCTACCATTTGGTAGCCACAGTTTTTATTCAGGAAATCAGTATGACAACAGCAACTCCCATAACGCACATTGTAGTAGTTGGTGGCGGTAGCGCAGGGTGGCTAACGGCTGGTCGTATTGCAGCGCAACATCAATGCGCTACCCGCAAAAACATTAAAGTAACCTTAATAGAAAGCCCCAATGTGCCTATTATTGGCGTGGGAGAAGGCACTTGGCCAACCATGCGCTCAACACTAATTGCATTGGGTATTAGCGAAACCACTTTCATCAAAGAATGCGACGCCACATTCAAGCAAGGAGCAAAGTTTGCTAAGTGGACCACTGGTGAAGAGCACGATTTTTACTACCACCCTCTCATGCTGCCCCAAGGGTTTTCGCAAACAAATTTAGGTCCTTACTGGCAGACTGTAGCACCAGAATTAAACGAGTCTTTTTCCCATGCAGTATGTGTTCAGGAAGCGATATGCGAAGCAGGTTGTGCACCTAAAAGCATACGCCACGCAGAGTTTGCAGGCACCGCTAACTATGCTTATCACCTAGATGCAGGAAAATTTACCGCCTTTTTAACCAAATACTGCACTGAAAAACTAGGTGTACACCATGTGCTGGCCGACGTTAACCGCGTCGAAAGCAGCAATAACGGCGATATCAAAGCCCTTCATACCGAGCAAGGGGTAACAGTAGAAGGCGACCTCTTTGTTGACTGTACCGGCTTCAAATCTATGCTGCTCGGCGAACACTACAAGGTGCCGTTTATTCCCTGTGACGATGTACTTTTTATCGACCGAGCATTAGCAGTACACGTGCCTTATGACACCCCGCAAAGTCCTATTGCATCCCACACTATCTCCACCGCACAAGACGCCGGTTGGATTTGGGATATCGGTTTGCAGTCACGCCGAGGTGTAGGCCACGTCTATTCCAGTAGGCATCAGAGTAAAGATGACGCCTATGCTCGCTTAGACACATACGTTCGCCAAACCAGCACGTTAAACGGCATAGATGGGATAAAAGTAAAAGACATTACTATTCAAAGCGGACACAGGCAGCGCTTTTGGCAAAATAACTGCGTGGCTGTTGGGCTAGCGGCGGGCTTTCTAGAGCCGTTAGAAGCCTCAGCGCTTGTACTGGTGGAGCTGTCTGCCTCAATGATCGCCGAACAGTTGCCAGCAAATCGAGCCGTAATGGATATTGTGGCGAAGCGCTTTAATGACACCTTTTCTTACCGTTGGCAGCGAATTATCGACTTCTTAAAGCTGCATTACATGTTGAGTAAGCGAGAAGACAGCGCATTTTGGCGGGACAATCGCGATAGTCATACTATTCCGGATTCATTAAAAGAATTACTCGCACTGTGGCAATACCACCCACCTAGTGACAAAGACTTTACCAGCAACAACGAGGTATTCCCCGCGGCAAGCTATCAGTATGTCCTGTACGGTATGGGGTTTACCTCAGATTTAGGCGCACATCAGCAATGGGTGAACGCCGACTTTGCTAAGCAACAGTTGATGCAGAACAGAAAAGCTCGCGGCATGGCGGTGGAGAAACTGCCTAAACATCGCGAACTTATTAATAAAATTCACCAATTCGGCCTGCAGGCCGTTTAACGTAAATCAATAAGCAGGGCCTACGTATGACTCACATGGTTGCCATTAATAATAAACAACATGCAGATTTGAAAGTAACCGACGATGCACTGTCACTCAGTGCCAATCAGCACCTTGTTCCTGTGGTGGTCTCTGAGCTAAACAAGCTAGTGGTGCATTATCCCGTGGTGATCACCAAGTTTGACGACTCAGGACAATTTGGCTTATCTGCCTTATTAGGTTTTGAAGAAAAAGAAAACCTATTTTGGCAACAAGGTGAATGGGATGCGGTTTATATTCCCGCACAGTTTGAACGCCTGCCTTTTTATGTAGGAACGGAAGCGCAAAGCGCTGACAGCAGCAACCGGGTGCTGTGCATTGATATGGATAACGCTTCAGTAAGCGAAGAAAAAGGCACACCGCTTTTTGATAACACGGGAGAGCCCAGTAACTACCTGTTAGAAAAGCAGCAGATCCTTGCTCAGCTTCTTGACGGTGAAACGCAAAATCAACGTTTTATTGCCGCGCTGCAACAGCACAACCTTATCACACCATTCACCCTAGATATTACCTTTGAAAACGAAAGCAAAACGTCTATAACAGGGTTATATACCATTGATGAAGATAAGCTAGCGGCGCTTAGTGCTGACGCGATTGCTGATTTGCATGCACAACACATGCTGCAAAGCATTTACACGCTCATAGCGTCAAACGCACAAATCTATGCCCTTATCGACAAAAAGAACAAGGCGAATAAAAACGCAGACGCATGGTTTCAAACTACGAATTGATTAAGGTTGGTGAGCAAGCCACACCGATTGTTGTTATCGATGGTTTCATACCAGACCCGCTGAGTTTGGTAGAAACAATTGCTCAACACCACCCATTTACAAAACAAGATGGCGACTTTTATCCGGGGGTGAGAAGTCACCCGCCCCAGGAGTATGTCAAACACCTACATACCTCGCTTCCGTTGTTGTTTAGCCAACTTGCTTCGCATAATGGGCTACAAGATTTTGGCGTGGAAAAGCCGCTTCAAATACCCCTAGTGCAACTTTCCATAGCCAATCAAGCGCCGAAAAGTTTATCGCCCATTCAATGTATTCCGCACATCGATACGCAAAAGGATAATGAATGGGCATTGGTGCACTATCTGTTTAGCGCGCCTTTGGGCGGTACTGCATTCTATCGACATATTGAAACGGGGTTAGAGCGGGTTAATGCAGCGCAATACGAAGGCTATTTTAAAACCTTAAAACGTCAAGCCACCAGCGTAGGGTTACCACCTAAAGCGTACATAAACGGTGATACCGCCATGTTCACCCAAATCGCCCGTATTGAGCCTATGTTTAATCGCGCCGTGTTGTATCCAGCCAACTTGCTGCACAGCGGCTGTTTACCTAACGATATTTCGGATTCTGTTGATGTGAAAGAAGGCAGGCTAACCGCAAACGCCAGTATCACGTTTAAAGGGTAAAACGCTCAGCCCTAATAATGAGGACTATGAAAACTTCAGATAGCGATTTGCGATAGCTGCCTTTGGTAGTGCTCGTTACGTTACTGCAATTTTAAGATTGACGACTAATTCATTAGTGAAAGTGTAATAGACGCGATTTCATCCGTGCCCGTTACGGTTATTGGTGAAGTCAGGCTATCAAAGGTAAATGGAATTTTCTCATAGCTTCGACCGCCGTGTTCTCTGGCCACTTCAATGTGAAGTATTAACGACGACGAGTTTGCGCTTTGTCCAAAATCATCCAATCCATCCCACTCTATGTGCAAGGGCGCGTTTTTCTTTGTAGCCCCGGCAAACCCATCGACTAGACCTTCATTTTTCCGACCCACTCTTCGCCACCATGTGCGCAGCTCGCCTAGCCATCTTTCGCTGGTGCCGCGAAGCGCCAAGCTTTTTACTAGCCGGTTCTTTTCGTCGCTTATCCACACGCTTACGTAAGGACCGCGATAATCTGCAATGTCAAATAGCGGTAAGGTGATATCAATTGAGATGGCGTGGCCATTTTTTTCAGCCTTGTTTTTACCCGACGTGCGAGCCGTATAGGTGTTACTGGTAAACACCCTGCCATTTTCATCAACTAACTTCAGCGCTAGTGATGGGTTCGCGTTAACTAACTCCATGGCTTGCTGCGCTGTTTTGGTTGCCGAAAAGTGTGCTAACAACATGGCTTCAAATGCGTTGTCCGCCACTGATATGGATTGAAACTTGGCGCTAGGCCAACCGTCACTGTGGCTTAACACGCCCTTTTCTAAAGACGCCAGCTTTGAAGTAGAAAGTACTGGGCGTTGCCACGGCCTGATGAATGCAATGGTACTTGGATTACTAACTGCGTCCGTTGCACGGCCAGTTTGGGTTACAGCCTCTTGCGCCACGCTCCCCTGCCAACTAAAACCTTGGTTCGACGCGTGGGTTTCTAGCCCTTGCGCGCTAATGTGGTAAGAGCGAATATTAAGTGATATCAGGTAGTGAGCAATACGATCTACGGCGAGAGAAGCTGTGAACTCGGATAAATCCCACTGGATAGGTGACGCAAATGCCACGCTGTTATCGTCATTAAAATTGACATCAGCAATGCGCGCCACACGAGCAAGACGTCTCACTTCGCGACGTGAAAGGTCATGCTTACCCTGAATATATTCTTCCCAATAGTTGTACAGCTCACCGTTACGGCAGCTTATGTTACCTTCAGTGCGGTTAAACCAATCCTCGCACCGCTTAATGGCACTGTACAGCCACACCGGAAGTGTACCTTCGAAACGTCGATTAATTTCGCTAAGCGCACTCGTTGTGTTTGATTTGTCTAACGTTTGATAGGTGTCTTTAATCAGTAGATCAATATTCTTTTGCTCAATGGCGCTAAATGTCTGCTCTTCGTACAGGGTTATTTCTGTGTTAAGCGTGTGGGAGGTTGCTTCTGGTGATGGTGCAGGAAACACATACAACTCGGCCTTAACAGCATAGCTGGCGGTAAATACCGCCAGATATAAAAGGAAACGCCCAACCATTATTCGCTGACTTGTGCAGTGGTGGTGTCACTTTGCTCCTGCTGACGTGGCGCAGGCGCTGGATCAGCTAACGTTAAGTAGCCATCACCATTAGTGTCGTAGCGATGAAAGGCATTAAACCCAGACACCATGTACTCTGAAAATGTCATTTTGCCATTCTCGTCTGTATCAAGAACTTCAAAGCGAACGTAAGTTTGTTTAATTTGCCCTTCATGGGTCTTCTCGATCTGTGCATCCAGCCTGTCTTCAAACTCAAGCACGTATTCTTGCTCTGTAAGCTTGTCGTCACTGTTTTCGTCTGTACGCTGGAATTGCGCTTTGCGAACGGCGTGAAACTCTTCTTTTGTTACCTTTTCGTCACCGTTTTGGTCGTATAAGGTGACAAAGCCTTCAATATTGTGGCTGGTCGGCATGCGCAACATAGGGCGCTGTACTAGCTCAGGTTTGTCATCTTTTTCCTGTGACGCCGAGCGACGGGGCGCTGGTTCAGGGTCGCCCAGTGCAACTATACCATCATTATCACTGTCCATACGTGAGAAACTTCGCTCACCCACCGCATTGACTTCATCAATAGTAATGAACTCGTCATCGTTGCTGTCAACAGCATGGAAACGTATGTGAGTTTGTTTTACCGATGCTTTTCTGTCTTCAGCTAACCGTTTCTCTACTTTGCCTTCCCACTCATAAACGTATTCGCTTTCATCAAGCACACCGTCTTTATTGGAATCAGAAGCATTGAAGCGAGCACGTCTGGCATCAACGAACTCTTCTAATGGAAGTGACTCGTCTTTGTTTAAGTCATAGGTCAATATAATGCCGCTGGCGCTATGTGGTGCAGCTACTGCCGAAGCGCTAATACAAAGCGCAGATACAACGGCTAAACTTACTGTTTTAAACATAATTATCTCCTTGTACCCTTGTTAATTAGTAGGCTTCGAACGAAAGTGTGGTGGTGTAACTATAGGTAGGCACGTCTGCACCCTCAGGCGCATCGGTACGCAGTCTTACTTGCATCAAAAAGACATCTTGTGCTGAAGGAGTAAATGACGCTTGCCCTTTGGCATTTGTCGTTAATTTTTCTACATCAGATTCTTCGGCGAACTGATCTTTTCCTTGGTACACCGAGACTTCATGATCGGTTACAGGCTTACCGTTAAACAGAACTTTGAAATTAAAACTCTCGTTGGCAAACAAACTGTTAGGGTGATTAATTGCCACGATCTCTAAGCCGTCGTTTCTTGGCGCTAACGCCTGTTCACTTGGCCCTTTCTTCGTTACGTACGTTGTTGCAAACGTAACTGATTGAAAGTGCTCTTTTAGTATCGCACCTTCAGGTAGAGGCTTTTCATTACCTCGCATAGAGCCTCGCTCACCGTCCTTTTCATACACGCGAAAAATTGCCCCCATGCGTTTTCCGGTTGAAAACTGGTAAGTCCCTTCTTCCTCTAAAGTGTGCTCTAGAACATTGCGGGTTGAAAGATCGACAACCTTCTCCACACTCACTAGCTTGCCGCTAGGGGTAACCACTTCAAACGATGCATTCGTAATTGCCGCTTCTGGTACAAAAAATTGTTCTGCAAAAGATGCATCCAGCGTGACTTTACCGCCTCTAACCGGTTCAAACTGAAGCGGTTTTAGGTAAGCCACGTGGGCTAGAGCAGCGCCACTGAAGCAGCTTGCAATAAGCAAGGGTAAACTGATGAGCGTGTGTTTTTTCATGGTTTTTTATTTTCTAGTTGTGTAAAAGTGAAATCATACTATTGCAAATGATAATTGTTATCAATAGTATTACGATCGATTTTTGACGCACGAAGTGTCAAGAAATCGCTTTGACAGGCGCGATTTAAGAAAAATAAAAATGATATCAACCGACGCAAACAGGAGGCTTAGCGTTGATACGAAATACTAATTATTTGCACTTTTATTAAAAATTGGAAAAGAACAATGAAATTTAAACGCTCAACGGTAGCTATTTCGCTTGGCTGTGCGCTAACACTTCCTGCCCTAGCTCAACAATCAGAATTGGCAGTTACAAAGGCCAAAAGTGAAGAAACCCTGACAACGACTGTCGAAACCGTGCTGGATGCACAAACTCTGTCAAAGCGCTCAATTACAAATATTGAAGATACCGCTCGCTATATCCCAGGGGTACAAACTAATGATACGGGTAACCGTTTCGGTAACGATGGCTTCAACATTCGCGGCTTGGAAGGAGACGCTGTAGCAGTAACTGTAGATGGCGTCGGTCAAGGCGAAACGCTAAACCCAAGCTCATTTGCCGCTTATGGAATGTATGGATCGAGCCGCGGAGAAATTGAATTGGAACACGTAAAAGCCGTCAACATCACTAAAGGCCCAAGCGCTGTCGCGCAAGGACCAGGCTCCCTTGCTGGCTCAGTTACCTACGTGACCAATGAAGCGAGCGACTTTTTACCTGCCACAGGTGATGCCATAGGCGTTAAATTGAAAACCGGTTTTGATGCACGCTCTGACGAATGGCTAGTACACGGCACCGTCGCTAACAGAACGGGTAACTTCGACTCGCTATTGCAATACACAATGCGCGACAGTAGTGAAACAGAAGCCCACAGCCATGGTGAGAATATCTCTGGCTCAGCACGTGGTCAGGCTGACCCGATGGATAATCAAGTCGATGCAGTTTTACTTAAACTTGCTTATAACTTTTCTGAGCACCAGCAACTAGGCTTTGTTTACGAAAAGACAGACAGAGAAACGAACGGCGTACCTCTTTCTCGCCAAAGTGATTCTTATTTTGACTTCACCTCAGCGGATGAAAATAACCGCGAGCGAATTGGGCTTTTCTTTAACAACGAAAACTTGGGCCTAGCGTTTGCTGACAGCATAGATGTGACATTGAACTATCAAGAGCTGTTTTCATCGGGTGTAACCAGCTTTCTTTACGGCAGTGCAGACGGCGACGCTATATTGCGTACCGAGGACCGCAATTTCAGCCAGGACTCATTGAGTTTCAATGTTGATTTAGCCAAATCAATCACCGGAGAATTTAACCATGAGATTATTTATGGCTTTAGTTATCAACAGGTGGACGCAGAAGCGGTGATGTTCGACCGCAGGTTCGCTGGACAAACCGCGGACTCGCCTATATTAGACGGCTACCCTATTCGCGACCAAAGCTTTGTTCCAGAAACCGAAAAAACGTTAATTACAGCCTACCTAGCTGACACGGTTGAACTGAGCGAGCAATTAAGCGTAAACCTTGGACTTCGCTACGATTCTACGGAATATACGCCTACTGTAGACAGCACATTTTCAGATCCCACTGGATTAAGTATCACAGACAGCGAATTTAGTGCGGTGGTAGGAGAGATTGGTGCTACCTACGAATTCGTAAAAGGCCACTCTATAAATGCTCGAATTGCTCAGGGCTACCAAGCGCCTACGCTCCAAAGCTTGTATTTTGGTACAAACTCAGGCGATGAAGTCACCGATATCATAACTGGTAACACGTTTATTGACCTTGATCGTATTGCCAACAGTGAACTCGATGCTCAAGAATCGACTAACTTTGAACTCACCTATATTGGTGATTTCGAGAACGGAAATGTCAGCGTGTCGGTGTTTAGAACTGAATACACTAACATGATTCAAGACGAGACTTATTCAACGCCTTATGGCACTGAAGTAACTACCGTGCAGTGCGGTCGCTTCGGTTGTGAAACCGTAGTCAATACTGATGATGTATTCACGCAGCCACAAAATACGGGCGAACTGACTGTTGACGGTTTTGAAGTTACGGCTAATTACAATTTTACAGATAACATTGCGGGTCGTTTTGCTTATACAGCATTGGACGGTACCTACGACACCGCGTCTGCTTTTAACAATGCGGGGGACGACTTAGAAACCGTATCGCCAGATACCGCAACAGTTGGACTAGGCTACGTATCTGATGAAGGTGATTGGGGCGCAGAACTTGTCGCGATTTTGAGTAAAGGGGTAGAAGAAAGTACTCAACTTAGCTACACCTCGTTGAACAACGGCGCAGGTCCATCGCATACGCCTGCAGGCTATGCTGTTTTCGACCTGCTCGCCTACTACGACATTACTGAAAACCTGCGCTTTACCACGGCGATCTACAACCTTACAGACAAAGAGTATTACCGCTGGGAAGTACTTAATAGCGTAAGAGACGGTACTGGTGGTTTCTTTGGCGGCGTGAGCGGTAATGGGTACCAGCGCTACTCAGAGCCGGGCAGAAGTATTAGTGCCTACGTCACTTACCAGTTCTAATGTAACCAAAGTGCAGGCCATACTTAGCTCAACTTAGCCAAGTGGCCTGCTATTCACTCAAGTATTCTCCCATGAATGTTTATGAAAGTTTGTTCACGAAAATGGGTGATCGAAAGTTCCTGTTCAAACGTTTTCTCGCTATCTCTCTTTTTAGGACTTTCACTATGTTTGGACTTTTTAAAAGCAATCCAACCAAAAAAATGCGAAAGCAGTATGACGCCCTTCTTGAAAAAGCCATGCACGCGCAAAGAAACGGTGACATAAAGACTTATTCATTGCTTACCGCCCAATCAGAAAAACTGTGGAAAGAAATAGAAACACTGGAGAAGAACACACAAGGAACATAAATGCTAGGCGCTTGCACATTGCGTGTGACCGTATACTAATACGTGACGTTTACACCCAAGGCGTAGCGCGCCCCCGCGTCTTGCACAAGCAAGAGATGATTGCTGAATCGGCCGCGCTTATGAACGGTTTCGTTAGTAATATTGATACCTTCAAAAAATACAGAAACCCTCGGGCTAAATTGGTATGAAAGGCTCATATCCCACTGCTTGTAGGGGCTAACAAAAGTAGGCTCGGTGCTTTGGGTTTGGTTCAGCGATTGCAAGAACCCTTCTCGCTGGTTCCAGGCCACCCGCCATTGCAGCGCATTTTTTTCATAAAACAGCACCATGTTTTTGGCACCCGACAACCCTGTAAGTGCGAACGTTGAACGGATATTGGCGGTGTCTAATTCAGCGTTGCTGTCTACAAAGCTCGCATTGGCCTGAACTCCCCACCCTGATTCGCCAAATAAATGCTGCACTGCTATCTCGACCCCTTCAACCGTTGCAGACTCGCCGTTGCTGGGAGATATTACGGAAAATCGTGCTAACGCATCAGCATCGTCAACCGCATTTGGATCTGTGCCGGTGCTAGGGTCAGTCACGTTATTAAAGGTTTGTGTACTGCTTTCATTAACAATGAAATTATCTACCGTTTTTCTAAAGTAACCTGCCGATATATAGCTATTTTCCTGGTAGTAATGCTCAATGGCCAAATCAATGTTTTTTGCCTCAAAGGGCAATAGCTGTGCGTTTCCGATACGCGCCCGCAGGTCGCCACCTTGTCGCGTGGTGGTGTAAGTTACACCTGGTGCCATCTGTTCTAAGGTTGGGCGGGTGATACTGTGATTATAAGCCGCTCGAAATACCCAACTATCTAACCAGCTGGCTTTAACGCTCACGCTGGGTAAAAGATTGGTGTAGCTTGACGATTTATCAATATTTACCGAGGCGCCAAACTCTTGCCCCAGTTCGGTTTGGTCTAAAATAACTAACGCCGATAACTGCTCATCGACACCGCTTACCTTTACGTCAGTGTACTCAGCACGTAGCCCTGCATGCACATCGATAAACCAAGGCGCGTAGTCCTTCTCAATAGCGGTTTGAATATACCCCGCATACACTGTTTCTTTAACAGCGAAAGAGCTTCCCCGTGTTTCAGCGGCTAGACTGACATCCCCAGCGTTTTCTAAGTAACGAAATAATGTATCACCGTCGTGGCGCAGCCACTGATGAGGTATGTTCTCATGCCCGCTAATTGAGCCTAGAAAATCGTCGCCTGCGTCAAATATGGTTTGGAAGCTATCGGGAATATCTGGTGCATCAAAATAGCCGCAAAAACTGCAGTGTCTTGCGTCTGCTTCGTTGTCTCTTCTTTCGTTGGCTTTTTCGCGCTGAGTTAATGCTCCACCAACGTCAATTTTGCTAAACCAGTTTTCATCCCCAAGCACACTTACATTGATTTTTGCTTGCCCTATATCGTCATCAATACTCCACCCTCTGCGCAACATCACGTGGGAACGGCCGTTGGCTGGATCTAAGTAATGGGACACGCCAACCGGCTCCCCCAAGGCATTTACCTGACGGGGGTTGGCTTGTTCAAAGCCCGATATTGCGGGCAATATATTCGACTGACGATGATCGAATGAAGAGCGATTTAGATAACCGATAAGCGAGAGAGAATTCCCCTCTCCATTGTTGTCATCGACATTGGCCATTGAGTAAGACAGATCAGCATCAACAATTACGCTATCGCTTGCGATGTAGTTCGCTGCAAAACCGAAGCTTCTCAAGGTCGATGAACGGTTAAATGTGCGCGCGTGAAAGTCGGTGGCATGCCCGCTATTTTGTGAAAAAGCCACCGCCGTGCCGTTTTCATCCACCGTAACATCTTCAAGGTTACTCGATGTAAACCAATGTCCCATTGAGGTTGCCGAGGTTTCAACATCAAATGTTGACCCCAGATAATCAGCCGTAAGCTCAAGCTTGTTGTTAGGTCGATATTGTAAAACGAGCGCAGACCCCGTACGGGTTCTATCGTCAAAGCGTACTCTTTGATCGTAATTCCTGGGTACATATAGAGTAGAAACGTCTTCAGAAAGCTCACTTTCAGGTACGTTAGTATTTACCAACCAACCATCAATTTGCGCTTCTTCTAGTCGCGCTTGACGCTTGTGTTGAGTAAAAGAGGCTAGAATGCCAAACGAGTTATTCAAATAAGTGTTGCTGAACATAGCAGAGGTAGAAGGCGCATATTGTTGCGAGTTAGTATCGTACTGCATTTTGATGCTGCCAGCCGCCCGCATTCCCTTGAAAGAAAGAGGTTTAGCGGTGTGAACATCGATCGTAGCGCCGATGCCACCTGACTGCATAGTCGCCTGGCTTTGTTTGTGCACGGTAACACTGCTGACAATCTCAGAGGCCAGTGTATCAAAGCTGAATTCGCGCCCGAGCTTATCGGTTGCCATAGGCCTGCCGTTTAATAACACCCGATTAAATTCCGGCCCAAACCCCCTCACTGTAACAAGTTGACCTTCACCTTCTGCACGGTCGATAGATACGCCAGAGACACGCTGCAGCGCTTCTGCGAGGTTTTGATCGGGAAACTTGCCCATATCCACCGACTGAATAGTATCAATGATGACGTTCGCGTTGCGTTTAATCCCCACCGATTGAGCAACACGCGCTCGTAATCCCCTTACTTCAATGTATTCAATATCGTAACTACCTTGCTCGTCAGGTACGGTTACCAAGCTATCGTCTTGTGCGGTAATGGCGTTAAAAAGACGACCAAGCAAGTGATTGTTTTCATCACTATCGCTAGCAGGCACTATTTTTATTCGAGTGTTATCGACAATATCAGCACTCAGGCCTGTACCAGCCAAAAGCTTTTCTATTGCTACTTGTGGCGTATAGTTACCACTTACTTCATTTGCAAAAATATGCCTGACTTTGTTGAAGGGAAAGACTACGGTCAGCTCGGCTTGATTGGCAAACGCGATGATTGCCTCGTCTGCACTTTGTGCAGGAATAGCGAAATTTATTGCGGAGAGCGGCGATGTATTCTGTGTAATCACTTCTGCTTGTTGGTGGGGCAGCACTGACTGTGCAATAACAGTGTGACTTGCGCCGAACGACATCATGCACAGTGCAACCGTTAAAGCTTTAGGCTTAAAAGGCAGCATGATTATTGTGTCGAATGGTTCATTTGCCACAGGCATATTCGGTTTTACGCTATTGTTATTATTGATTATTAGAGTGTGTGATGCGTATGCGTCACCCTACACGTTATTGTTGGTGTTGTTTTAAACTAGCGTCGCATTATATACAACCCATTAACAAATTTAATTTTTGAGCGATAATGTTGAAAATACTGGGGGAAAATAGCGTGGCTGTCGTCTTAGTAAGTAACAACGATAAAAAATAACAATATGCCCATAGAAACAGCCATACATAATGCCTATATGTCGGCGCGCGGCTCGATGGCCAAAATGCTATCGCGCCTTGTGCCGCCTAAAGAAGTAGATGACATACTGCAGGATACGTATGTTCGCCTGTGTCAGGCGAAATCTACCGAGCATATTAAAGAGCCCAAGTCGTTTTTATTTAAAACCGCAAAAAACTTGGCCTACGATCACTTGAAGCGTGCAGAAACACGCATGGTCGACGACAGCGTAGAGGTTGCGGCAGCACTGGAAAGCGCAATTAGCGGTGTTGAAGATGAAACATTTCACAACAACGCCACCCAGCAAGAGTTTAAGTTGTTTTGTGACGCAGTGCGCGCCCTTCCCAAGCAATGCAGGCGCGCATTTGTATTGAAGAAAGTGTATGGCTACTCTCTTAAAGAGATTGCCCAAGAATTAGAGATAAGCGAAAAAACCGTGGAAAAGCATATTGCTGAAGGGATAAAAAGATGCACTTTGTTTATGCGACGACAAACGACGTCGCATACACGGCCGAATGCTTATCAAAGTGGTGGGCAACACAGTACGGCGGATGTAAAGAGAGACGCCCATGAATAGTTCAACAAACGAAACAAAAAACGCTAAGTCAGGCACCAATAGCAACGTTGTACAGTTTAATAGTGATGAGCGTGTGCTTGATGCCGCCAGCGAATGGCTTGTGAAACTCGACGAAGGGCTTGATGCCGAAGAAATGCAAGCGTTAAAAACATGGCTTGCAACGCCTTTGCATCGAGACACTTTCCTCGAAATGGTAGCCTTGTGGGACAAGATGTCGGTGCTTAGCGAACTGGCTGAGATCGTACCTCATACACCTGAGCCTAGCGTCAAACACAAAGCAAACAACACCGTGAATTGGAAGCGCCCGCTAGCCATTGCTGCCTCGATTTTAATGGTCGGGCTGTTAAGTTATCAGGGGCTAAATTTATTCTCGCCGTCTAACCAAACCGAACCTGTTGCACAAATGGCAAGCTACTCGTTACAAGCTTCGACCAAACCGGGCGAGCACAAGAGTATTAGCTTAGAGGACGGCAGTACACTATGGCTTAATACCAACTCTCAAGTGAACATCGCTTTTACTGAAACCTCACGGATTATTCAGCTTGTCAAAGGTGAGCTTCATATCGAAGTGGCGAAAGACAAATCACGCCCGCTCAATGTACTTGCAGCCGGTAAAGCCATACAGGCGGTTGGTACTGCTTTTAATGTGCAATATCACCGCGGCGACCTTGAACTGGTAGTTACCGAAGGCGTGGTAGAAGTCGCCAGCTATACACTTAACAAAGCGAATGGCGAAAGCATTATTGATCCAATTATTAAACCGCAGGCTCAGCCACTGACGTTAGTTCAAGGTGAAAAATCGCTTTTATCTTTGCCTAACAGCACCGTTGAGACCGTGTCAGATGAAGATATCGCGAATGATTTAAGCTGGCGTGAAGGCAAGATTGTATTTCGCGGCGAGCCATTAATTGACGTGATTGAAGAAGTAAGCCGATATACGGATAAAACGGTCGTTTTAGGTGATGCTGCGCTTGCTAACATGCAAGTAGCAGGGCTATTCAACACCAATGATGTAGACGCGCTTATTGCCGCCCTTGCCGACAATTTACAGATATCTACAGACTACTCTAGCGACACTATTGTTCTTCGCCCCCGTTAACAGTGGGTTTGGCTCATAAGTTCTTACTTAGCATTATTGAGCTACAAACTAAACACAAAGCGCGTTCTAAAGCTTAACTCGCGCTTTTACCCACTCCCCCTTACAATGACGCCTTATACCAGTCGGCATGCATTGGTATGATAGATAAATGCATCAAACAATAAGGTGTCTTTGATATGCAAATAGGCAGTGCTGTAACGGCAATTAAACATTTCACTTCCAGGCTACTATTTCTGGCCACCTGCGCGGTGCTATCTAATACAGCTTTCGCCATTGAAGCTGGCCAATATTACTATTTCATTTCTGACAAGTGCGTGGCTAAAGGCCCTCAAACGCCCGAAGAGCGAGGCGCCGTAACCCCAGATGTTATGCTATTTGAAGTGGTACCTGCGGGGATCAGCGACTACTACGTAAACATGAATACGAGCGCACTGATTCACTATACAGAGGAAGGGCAAGCGCACCTTTCTTCAATGGAAGCAAAGCAGGCCTATACTGCTGGTAAAGCACCGTCGAAAGACAGCCTTAGAAAAGATGGCAATGCCATTCAGCACGACTTCATGCTGCAGCGCGAAGCAATAGATTTAAAAACCCTGATAAACACGTTAAATGGTTTTTCCCAGCTGCAGTCTGATAAAGGCTACTTTTTTAAGAAAATCGTAGGCCTTTCTAACCCCGACGCTATATTTAAAGCCATTACCCGGGTTCGCTTAAGCGATATGGGTTACGACAATCGCATGATGCTAACAAGCTACTCCAGCGACTACTTTATGCTGGATGAACAAGGTAAGGCCTCTGACACAGCATTTATTACGGTAGATCACGGCGCAGCGCTACGCAATTCACTGCACGACACCAACAGCCCGTACGCCATATTTACCAAAAATTCAGTATGCGGTGAAAAGTGGGAGCCGGGCAATTAACAAGGTAATTAGCTAGGACATACTTTAAACGCTTGTTGAATGGATCGGGCTTACTTCGGCCTTTAGCGGCTTTGGTTTTAAAAGGCTCTGGTTTTAATTACTACGATAAAGCGTTTTAATAAGGTGGTAGCCGAAACGGGTCTTCACCGGCCCGTGTACTTTTAGCACGTCTTTTTTAAATACCACATCGTCGAAGGCTTTTACCATATGGCCTCTACGGAATTCACCAAGATCGCCGCCACGCTTGCCCGACGGACATTTAGAATGACGCTTTGCTAACGTCGCAAAATCCTTACCCTTTTTAAGCTGCTCTAAAATAGAAAGCGCTTCTTTCTCTGTTTTAACCAAAATGTGAAGTGCGGATGCCGTTGCCATGGAAAGGACCTAATTTGTATCGGGGGTTTAAGAATAATATCGTGCACGCTAAGTATACCCTAGTGAACAACCCGCCTGCCATTAGTCAATGTGATGTGTTGGGTTAAAAAAGCGATGTAAAGGCTACTCTGCTGTTTAAAAACTGCGTATCGTTAACCTTTATCAATCATTGACGAGCCTTCCCTTTTGTTACCAGAATTCGACTTGGCCCAAGCGATAGGAATGCTGAGTTTTGCGCTTGGCATTTTGTGCTTTTATCAGCGTGATGATCAGCACCTGCGAATAATGATGGTGGTGATGAATTTAAATCACGCCCTGCATTTTGCGCTACTTGGTGCCGTAACCGCATGCTTAAGTGCCTTGCTTTCAGTGGTAAGAACAGGCATTTCAATTAAAACTCGCTCCCGAAGTGTCGCCTACCTGTTTATATTGATATCGCTAGCAGCCGGGCTGTATTTGGCCGAAGCTTGGTACGATTTATTCCCTATTTTGGGCACGTGCATAGGCACTTATGCCTTATTTTGTTTGTCAGGAATACGCATGCGTTTAGCGTTTTTGTGCGGCGCTATATGTTGGCTAACCAACAATATTATTGTCGGCTCTATTGGCGGCACCCTGCTTGAAGCTACGCTACTGGCAGTTAATAGTTTCACTATTATTCGCTTGTACAGAGGGCAAAAAGCACTCGGTCAGGCCTGATTGCCCAAAGTGAATGCGTTGCTATACACACACTGCATTGGAAGCTCCCAAGCCAACCTCGCCGAGTGAGTCGAAACACGTCAATTAGAACGAGAGCGCAAACAGACTCGTTACTGACGTATGATAGTCCAGTGACATAGCGACGGATAACAGCGTTATATTCACAAGGGAGAAACCAAAAACACGTTTTGCCCAGCCTTCTACGTTGATGTCGGGTCTGTATCCGCGCAGCGCCATCAACAGCCACCAAAGGCTTGTTGCGAAAGCAACTGTCAAAAAGCCAATACCCGTATAACCGCTGAGTGGAAGCAGCATTACTACTAAAGCAAATAACGCAATATGAAGAACAATATGGCGTTTTGCTTTCGCAATACCTTGCGATACAGGCAATACCGGAATGCCAGCCGCCTTATAGTCGTTATATCTGAAGATAGCGATGGCATAAGAATGGGGCATTTGCCAAATGCTGAACATACTTAGCAAAATAGCCGCAGCCATATCAAACTGACCGCTCGCGGCGCAATAACCGACTACGGGCGGAACGGCCCCCGACAGACTGCCAACGAAGGTGCCATACACCGAATTTCGCTTCATATACAGGCTATAAACACCCACATAAATGACGTAGCCAAAAGCGGCAAAAAATACCGAGGTAAGGTTGGTGTAAGCTGCTAACAAGCCGAACCCCGAAATGCCTAGCACAGCACCATGCAACATCGCAGTAAGTAATGGCAACTCGCCTGTTACCGTAACCCGGCTAGCCGTGCGCTGCATTTTGCCGTCGATATCTCGGTCAATGCAGTTATTAATGACACAACCTGAAGCCACCACCAGCGATAAACCGATGAGCGTTGCGAGCAATAGCCAATAATCTATATCGCCACGGGACGCGAGCAAGAAACCGCCCGTTACCGAAATAGCATTGCCCATAATAATGCCGGGCTTGGTAACTGAGAGGTAACGTTTATAAGTAGAGGTCATGGGTAAAATCCAAATTTAGAACGCGCCCATTTAGACACGTATCAAGGTGTACTGAGAAGCCCCAATGTTGCCCCCAAAAAAGGTTGCACCAATAGAAGGGCGAAACATGAGGGCTTAACGTACTGACCGCGATGAATTAATCACATTGAAAAGCCTGACATGATCGTCAGGCTAGACCACGCATATACAGAGATTTACTAATACATCATCATGGCGTTTGATTCGTAGATGATCCAAACGGATAACCCAACCACCATGAAAATAATAAGCGCACTGAATAAGAATGAAAACGTATTGGCTCTGCCTTCTTCAGTAACAAAGTTAAGGTGCAAAAAGTATTTAAGGTGCACCCAAATTTGAACCAAGCCCAAAGTTACCACGCTCCAAATCGTGGTAACTTTAGATAGGTCGCCATTCATCACTAGAGTGAACGGAATAGCGGTAAGTACCACAGATAGAATGAAGCCAATAATATAAGACTTCACATCGCCATGTGCGTCATCTCTATTGTGGGTCGATGAAGCGTGACCGTCCGTATTTGAAGCTAATTTCGCATCGTGTAACGCCATTACATTGCCCCCATTAAATACACTACGGTAAATACACATATCCATACGATATCGAGGAAGTGCCAAAACAGACTTAAGCAACTAAGTCGAGTAACGGTTTGCTCACCTAAACCTCGGCGGGTTACTTCAATAAACATGATTGTCATCCAAATAAGGCCCGCTGTAACGTGCAGTCCGTGCAGTCCCACTAACGAGAAAAACGCCGTTAGAAACGCACTTTGCTGCGGCCCGTTGCCATGCTCAATAAGGTGGTGGAATTCGTACACTTCCATACCAATAAAACACGCACCCAGTGCCCATGTCACTGCCAGCCAAGCAAGGGCGCCTGACTTGTTTTGTCGGTGAGCACATATCATGGCAAAGCCAAAGGTAATGCTGCTTAAAAGCAATGCAGCTGTTTCCACAGCCACAAAGTTGAGTTCAAAAATATCTTTGCCAGACACGCCCCCTGCCGTATTCATAAACAGAACGGCATAGGTGGCAAAGAAAGAAGCAAACAACAAACAGTCGGTCATTAAATACAACCAGAAACCAAACACGGTGTTGTTTTCATGATGTTCTTCGTGTGCGTGTTCATGCGGCATTGATGCGGCGCTTGATGTTGCAATAGTACTCATGAGCGACCTCCCACTGTATTGGCACTTAAGTGCGTAGCTTCAACTCGTTCAACCTCATCTACCTGCACGTAGTAATCAACATCCGAGGTATAGCAACGCTTAATAAATACTCCTATTCCTGCCACTAAACCGACAACAGCAAGCCACCAAATATGCCAGATAAGCGCAAAGCCCATTAGGGTAAAGCTCATGCTCATGAAAACTCCGGCTGAAGTATTTTTTGGCATATGAATAGGTGTGTATTTTTCAGGGCGTTGATACGACTCGCCGCGCTCCTTCATATCCGTCCATGCATCAATGTCTTTGATGTGAGGAATCTTGGCAAAATTGTAAAATTGAGGCGGTGACGCCGTTGACCACTCTAGCGTGTGACCATTCCACGGATCGCCCGTTGTATCGTTAAGCTTCTCTTTGTTTTTGAAGCTTACAAACAGCTGAAGTAGCTGGAAGAAAATACCAATTGCTATAACAAACGCACCAAATGCAGCAATGTATAACCAGATATTCCAGTCAGGATTGTCGGTGTGATTTAAGCGGCGTGTCATACCCAAAAAGCCAAGCACATATAGGGGCATGAACGCCAAAAGGAAACCAATTTGCCAGCACCAAAAGGCTGCTTTTCCGGTTTTTTCGTCAAGCTTAAAGCCCATGGCTTTCGGGAACCAAAAAGCAAAGCCAGCCAGATAGCCAAATACCGCACCACCAATAATGGTGTTGTGAAAGTGCGCAATGAGAAACAAGCTATTATGAAGTACGTAGTCAGCACCTGGAATAGCAAGTAACACCCCTGTCATGCCGCCAATGGTGAAGGTCACCATAAAGCCTAACGTCCACAGTACAGGCACACTCAATATTAAGCGACCGCGATACATGGTGAATAGCCAGTTAAACAGTTTCACGCCCGTGGGTACGGCAATAACCATGGTCATAATGCCGAAGAAGGCATTCACATTGGCGCTCGACCCCATGGTAAAGAAGTGGTGCAGCCAAACAATAAAACCAAGAATGGCAATGGCACCCGACGCATACACCATCGACTTGTAGCCAAACAGGCGCTTAGCGGTAAACGTAGATATAACTTCTGAAAAAATACCGAATGCAGGCAGTACCAGAATATAAACCTCAGGGTGTCCCCACGCCCAGAACAGGTTGATATACATCATAGAGTTACCACCAGCTTCATTCGTGAAGAAGTGGAAATCCATATAACGGTCTAGCGTCAGCATGGCTAACACAGCCGTCAGAATTGGGAACGAAGCAGCAATCAGAATGTTTGCCCACGTACAGGTCCATGTGAAAATAGGCATTTGCATTAACTTCATGCCGGGCGCACGCATTTTAAACACGGTAACTAAGAAGTTTACGGCGGTTAGCAGCGTACCGAGCCCGGATATCTGCAGGGCCCATATGTAATAGTCGACGCCAACCCCGGGACTTAACTCCAACCCGGCTAGCGGCGGATAAGCAACCCACCCTGTTTTTGCGAATTCACCTAACCCCAAAGACACATTTACTAGAATTGCGCCACCTGCGGTCAGCCAAAAACTTAAGTTATTTAAAAATGGAAACGCCACATCGCGAGCACCAATTTGTAGTGGCAAAATGATATTCATCAGCCCAATCATAAACGGCATCGCCATGAAGATAATCATGATAACGCCATGGGCTGTGAAGATTTGGTCGTAGTGCTCTGGCGGTAGATACCCGGGCGCACCATTGGTTGCCATTGCAAGCTGAGTACGCATCATAATAGCGTCGGCGAAGCCACGCAGCAGCATGATCATAGCCAACACAATGTACATAATACCAAGACGTTTGTGGTCGACAGACGTTATCCAATCAAACCATAGGGTTCCCCACTGTTTGTGCTTGGTGATAAGCATGGCTATGACCACACCCACGACTGCCACAACAGCAAGTGTCACCATAATAATCGGCTCGTGATAGGGCACGGCCTCAATAGATAATTTACCTAATAAAGACATGGTTATTGTGCATCCTCTTGGTGATGGCTGTGTTGCATTTCAGGCATGGCGTGATGTTCGCCCATGGCGGCATTTTCCGGCTTGTTGTAGAAATCCATAGAGCCGTGATCTTTCATGTATTTCATAACAATGTTATGAAATAAACCGTCATCGACTTTGCTGAAATAGGTCACCGGATTGTTTTCGCTTGGCTCAGCAAGCTGCTCGTAGGCACCTGACGTTAACGATGTTTGCGACTGCTTAACGCTGGCAACCCACGCCTCGAAGTCATCCTCGGTAGGTGTGGCAATAGCGTTAAACTTCATTCCAGTGAATCCCGCACCGCTGTAATTTGAAGAAATGCCTTTGTACATACCTGGCTCGTCGGCAATAAGATGAAGCTTGGTTTCCATTCCCGCCATGGAATAAATCTGGCTTCCTAGCTGAGGAATAAAAAACGAATTCATGGTGCTTTCAGAAGTAATCTTAAACGCAACGGGTTTATTGGCTGGAAACACCAATTCATTGACCGTTGCGATACCTTGTTCAGGGTAAATAAACAGCCACTTCCAGTTGAGCGAGACTACTTCGACAGTAAGGTGCTCTCCTTGACCTTCTAGCGGTGCATAAGGGTCGAGTGCGTGAGTAGAGCGCCAGGTGATCACACTCAACGACACGACAATGAGAATTGGAATGGACCACACCACCGCTTCTATTTTGGTCGAATGTGCCCATTTAGGGGTATAAATTTCGAAATCGCGACTAGCGCGATACTTCCACGCAAAGTAAAGCGTAAGAAAAATAACGGGAACAACAACAATCAGCATGAGGATGGTGCAAAGAATAATCAGATTCTTTTCATCCATACCCACTTGCCCTTTAGGGTCAAGCACGCCACCGCTGCAACCGGCCAACGTCAGCCCTGCACCAGCAACAATTAAAGTAAAAAGGTTACGAATAGACAAAACAAGTTCCTATAACCCACAAGTTAAACGGCGATGACTGGGCCGCTTAATAGAGAATGGCAGCGTTACAGCATCGAAAAACACACCGGTAAAGCTTTGTCACACATACTGCGCAACGCTTTCGGCGTTAGATAATCAAATCGGAGACGTTTAACTAAAAAGTGGGGGCGCTCTACTGCCAACCGTCTGAACAAAAGGCTGGGGGTATGTAGGGCAAAGGTAAGGAATAGGTCGGCGCTGTTTTGTTATTTGCGCCTTTGCTATAGCCGTGGCTTTTACCAAGAGACCAACTAACACTAATGCAATAGTGGGAACAATAAATTGCGACAGCGTGTGATTGGCCAGTGCAATGAAAAAAGGCTCTACAACCAAACTTTCATTAAACGCACTGACAAATTCTGCCGAGTCAGCCAAGGTACCACTGATAACTAGCGCAATGTTCAGCAGTAACACCAGATTAGCCAACCACAGCATAGCGCCTACACCACTGGTGTAGTTTATTGCGGGTCTAATCGAAGAATTCAGTTCGTCTAAAAAAACGAAAGAACGTGGTGCCATATAGAATGTAATGCCTTACAAGAACAATGCTCTAAGTTTAACGCTGCTTCAAATGAGAATGAGAAAGCAGGCGTGGCAGAGTAATCTCAAATAAGGACAAGTACAAGCCACCTATTGACAGGCTAAAAAGACCTAGTAATTAAAGCACCAGACACAAATGACTATTTTATTAACATTCAAAAGGTAAGACTCTGCTTCCACAGATTTATCGTCGCCCTTAGCGTATATGTCAGGCATTCATTCACTTTTTCGCTCGCTGAGCCTTCAACTTGCACCTCGACAGCACCTACACATGTTAATTTTTTGTTTTAAATATACAAAATTAAACCGCTTACCGGACGCGGTTGATAAAGCGTTAACCTTCTTATGGATGCGATGAGTTGCACGACAGTTTTCTCTCTTTTTTCAATGTAATTGATTTAAAAATCATCAATAATTTAAAATGCCACCGGTAGCATTTTGTTTAATTCGTGTTAATATCGAGCAATATTATCTTGATTTCGGGACCGCAAAAAGATGGAAAGGTATGTTATTCCCAGTGTTATGCAGGCGCTGCAGCTATGTCAAGCCATCGCCGAGTCTCGCTCGGGTTTAAGTGCCTCTGAAATTGAGTCAGCGCTTAAACTTCCCCGCACATCAGTATTTAGATTACTTAGAACATTAACCAGCGAACGGGTAGTCGAAAAGCGTGGTACAAAATACTTCTATGGCACACGCATTTACGAAATTAGCGCCGCTAACTCGCGCAGCAGATACGTTCAGAGAATCACTGCACCTGCGCTTTCGAAACTTATAGCTGCAACCAACGCTAGCGCAATCATCTGCACATTAGGCGACTACTGCGCGTTTGTAATTGACGTTTTAGATGCCAGAGAAAAGCAAATAACAACAATTAGGCCAGGGACAAAACTGCCCTTATTTGAATCTGCTGCGGGTCATGTCATGTTGGCCTACCATCCCAAGTATCAAAACATGAACGACAGCACACACCCCGCAAACTTTGATGAACAACAAGCCGCGAAATTACGAGCAACAACTTGTACCAGAGGCTATGCCGTCAGCCACTTCGCACCGCGCAACGTAACGCTTGTTGCCGTGCCAGTCTTCATGCGAGATGGAGAGCTTGTATCAATTTTAGCAATAGAGTTAGAAGGTATGATCCACGACGTTAAGGTACTCCAAGCATGGAGCGCTAAACTCAAAGACATCGCCCGCCTTCCAACCACCGGTGCCCACCCTTACGAGCAGGACATGCAGTAATGAAACATATTCCAATTCAACTGATTGTCGCTTTCGTCGCGTTTCTCGCCTTGTCTAATTGTCACGCACAATCATTGGCGTTTGAAGGCGCGCTGGGATTCGGAAAATACACGCAAGGTGGAAACCAAGGAAAAGTGTTAGTTGTTAGCTCTTTGTCTGATAATGCCAAAAGCCCACAAGAGGGAACATTGCGATGGGCTATTGCGCAAGACTATCCCAGACTGATTGTCTTTAATGTGTCTGGCGTGATCGTGCTAGAAAAGGAGTTAGAAATAAAACATGGCAACGTCACCATTGCAGGACAGACATCTCCCCACGGAATTGTAATTTCTGGCGCATCAACAAGCGTTGAAGCTAACCAGGTTATTATTCGTCACATGCGTTTTAGGCCGGGGAAAGACAGTGAAGAAGGCGATGCAGTAACCGTTAGAAATACCACTGATGTCATTATCGATCATTGTTCGCTAAGTTGGTCAAAAGACGAAGTAGGCTCTTTCTACAATAACCAACGCTTTACACTGCAATACAGCATACTATCAGAGAGTTTAAACAACGCGGGCCATCACAAAGGTAGCCATGGCTATGGCGGCATTTGGGGTGGCAGTAATGCTAGCTTTTTGCGCAATATATTGGCCAATCATACCAGTAGAAACCCGCGCATTAACGGATGGCGACTGAACCCGCCTTACCCACAGCAGCAAGAATTCGTTGATATCAAAAATAACGTTATTGCCAACTGGCAAAAAAACTCAGCTTATGGCGGCGAAAACGGCACCGCAAATCTGGTTGGGAATATTTATGCCCCAGGCCCCGCTACGAAAAAGTTATGGTTTTTCCAATTATGGGACGATAAGGAAACACTCACTCGACTGTATGTTGCTGAAAACGTGATGAAGGGCTACAGCGACATGTCTGAGGACAACAGTAAAGGCATAGATGTTAAGAGCGCCAAAACCGGTTCAAAGAAAGAAAAAGACGTAATCACTCGTTCTCTTTCAACGTCGCCTTTTCATCAGAATGAAATAGATAAATTAGGCGATGCGCAACTTACTGCGCAGCAAACATGGACAAGCTTGATTGAAAACCAAGACGTAGGTGCTAATCTCACCCGCACAGGTAAAGATCTAGACCCTGTAGACTCGCGCATACTTAAGCAAATACAAAGCAATCAGTACACAAGCAAAAATGGGATAATTGATAGTGAATTAGATGTGGTTGACTGGTCAATTTACAGCAGCTACTTTACTGCCAACCCCGCGCCCTCTCTTACTTTTCATGAAGAAAACTCATGGCGGGTACTCGCAGGAATCCCAACACTGTGATCACAAAATATTCATATATTAATAATTTGTGAAATAAACGTTAAATATTAGTGCATTCCTATCTGACAAGATCAATACTGCCACCGGTGGCATAGCAAAATACAAATACTACAGCTATGTCGATTTTGGAATTTAGGAGTTCAAAACATGAAAGTGTTTCAATGGACAGCCCTCGCTCTAGCCGTGTCCACGGCGTTTTCCAGCATGGCGCAAACTGCACCCGCTCAGGAAAATACCGAGCAAACTGAAACAAATGAGACCCCTAGCGAAATTGAAGTAGTTGAAGTAAAGGGTGTTAAACAGGCAGACCTTAAAGCGCGTGACTTAGAACGCATGAAAAGCGGCTTTAGCTCTGTTATTTCTACCGATGATTTAGGCAATTTTGTTGATCAGAACGTGGCGGAGTCCCTTCGACGACTGCCGGGTGTTACGCTACAGCGCTCTGAAGGCGAAGGTAAGTTTGTCACCGTACGGGGCTTAGGACCCGGCTTCGTATCCATAAATATGAACGGCGCACAAATGTCTGGTGCAGGCGAAGAACGGAAAGTGGGATTAGACGCACTTCCTGCTGACCTTCTCGGTACCATTGAAGTGCTGAAAACACTCACCCCAGACCAAAACCTAAATTCCATTGGCGGTACAGTCAACGTTAAAGCAATTTCAGCTTTCGATCGCGGCAAAAACACATTAAAAATGCGTGTTCAAGACGCATATTCAGAAGCGCGCGAAAAGCACTCTCCGAAATTTAGCTTAGACGGCACCCAGTTTTTCCTCGACAACACCTTTGGTATTGGTTTTGCCATCTCTCACGAAGACCGCAAAACCCAGATAGACGAAACGCGCCACCACAGCACCAACGAAATGAAGTTTTACACCGCCGACTTGGGTAAAACAGAAGAAGAAATTGCCCAGGGTGACGAAATTCTTGCGCCTTCTCAGTTAGAAGTTCGTCGCGAAATTGCAGGAAGAACTCGTCAAGCTGCAGCACTAAACCTCGAATACAAGCCCTCTGCAGACGCTTACTATTATGCCAAAGGCACGTTCACTCAGTTTGAAGATGATGATCGCGCACAGCGAGAATTTTACGATTTTCAAGATGCAGGCTCTGTCGGAAACGATGAAATTGTATACGTAAACGGCGCTACGAAAGAGTTTATTCTTAGCGATATAGACGTATTCCACCAGCATTTCCTACAAGAAAGTAAGAACAAAACCATCACGTTCAGCTTAGGGGGAGAAAACCGTATTGCTGAACGCTTCGTGTTTGACTACGAATACGCTCAATCTCGCTCTGAAGAAGACTCCACTGGTGACCGCCGCGTTCAATTCCGTGAACGAGACCTGATTGTTTATGGTCAAGGCGGTCGCGACAACATTAACGCCCGCATTTTAAGCCCACAGGAAGCTGCTGAAATCGCAGGTCTAACCTACGACCCGGAAAACAGTATTTTTGGAACGTCGGGTAGTGGCGATGGTTCTGACCTTTCAAATTATCAATTCGATAACCTGTTTTTAGAAGGCGGAACGCGAATTGATGAAATTAAGACAGTGAACCTTAACTTGCGAACCGACATTTTTAATGACTGGTTAAACACCATTAAATTTGGTGTGCAGGTGAGCGAGCGCGATCACGTGCGTGACAAGGATCGGTGGAGTTTCGACCCTTCTGCCGGCGACTGTAGCGACGATGCATGTATTGTCGCAGTGAATTCTACCCTTGCCGACTATGACACCCAAATACCTTCAAATAGCGCATTCCAGCTGCCGTTTGAAAGCCGCGCAGTTGTCGACCAAATTGTTGATGCCACTCGTCAAACGGTTGAGCCTGCCACAAATGGCGAAGTGTCAATCGAAAGCACTAAGGGCGACTACAGCATTACCGAAGATACGCAGGCTGTATACGCAATGGCAGAGTTGCCATTAGGCGCAGATGCCACACTAACAACCGGCGTTCGCTGGACACAAACCGAGTTCTCTTCTACCGGCTTTTTGTCTTTAGAAAACGATGACTTTGAGTTTAATGGCGCAGGCGCTGGTGCATTGGATATTGCTATCCCTCTTCCAGAAGCGTCTATTAAATACAGTGAGTTTTTCCCTAGTGCACACATTAAATGGGAACCGAGTGAAAACTTCTTAGTGCGTGCCGCAGCATGGACGAGTTTTACTCGCCCGTCGTTTAAACAAGCCCGTGCATTTGCTGTGTTTGACAGCGATATTGAGCTTTGTCCTCCGGGTTCTGACGATTGTGATGACAGTCAAGGTGGCGCATCGCTTCAACAGTTAAGCCAGTATGTGTTGGGTTCTGATAATGCACTAGATGTGGGTAACCCTAACCTCGTTGCAATGACATCTATTAACTACGATGCGTCAATTGGCTGGTATCCAAGCGAAAACCTCTTTATGGAAGCGGCAGTTTTCTATAAAGACATCGACAACTTTATCGTAGATGTAAACGGAATTGGCATGGCGCTTAATGACCTGCCGCTAACGCTTCCGGTAAACCAGGTGACTGAGTTTGTTATTCCGCAAGATTTATATCTTAACGAGATAAACATTACCGTTAACGGCAACAAAGCCTCGGTTATCGGATTAGAGCTTAGCTACAACCAGTACTTTGAAAATGGTCTATTCATTCAAAGTAATGCCACCATCCTCGATAGTGAAGCCACGCTGGATAGCAGTATTCGTCAAGGCAAAGTGGCACTGCCCGACCAAGCTGATACCACCTTTAATCTTGTATTTGGTTGGGAGAGCGAAACGTTCTCAGCTCGCTTAATTGGTAACGTGCGTTCTGAAGTTCTTGAACAAATTGGCTCTTGCCCAATTACTGCCGATCTTAACGACCCGAAAGGCTGCAAGATTTGGGGCGACCAATATCAAGATTCGGTTAAAAGCTTAGACTTTAAACTTCAGTACGACATTACCGAGTACGCACAATTGTACTTTGACGCCATCAACCTTACCGAGGAGTCTGACCTTCGCTACTTCCAAGGTAACGCGTTAAGCGGCGGCAACATTCTGTACCAAAAAGAAGAATACGGCCGCAGCTACCAGCTGGGTGTAAACATTAAGTTCTACTAATTGTCTGCGCCGGGGAAACCCGGCCTTTTCCACATAATAAAGCTGGAGCGGACATGTAGTGCGGTAGTACGCCCAGTAAAATATGGAGATTGAGTACCATGAAACTCACGAAAATTGCTGCCCTTATGGGCGGCGTTATTCTCGTTGCCGCCTGTGGCGAGAAAAGCTCTACCAATGTAACCCTCCCCCCCGACCCAGCACTGACTGGCGTATTTGTTGATAGCCCCGTTGAAGGAATCAATTATTCCTCTGCTTCTGTGGAAAACGGCACTACCAATGCGCAGGGTGAGTACTCTTACTTCAGAGGCGAGCAGCTCGCTTTCAGCATTGGCCAGCTGACGTTTCCAGAAACACCGGCATCAAGCGTTATTTCTCCTCTTGACCTGTTCGCAACTGACAACCCTTTTAACCAGTCGGTCGTAAACACGCTTCGACTTTTACAATCCCTCGATACCGATGGCGACCCAAGTAACGGTATATCGCTAAGCGCCAGTGCTGGCGATGTGGCGGTAGCTACGCTAGACGAAGGGCAAACCATTGAAGACTTCTTTAATCAATCTGATGCAGATTTTGCAGCCGATGTAGAGGTGTGGCTGGGTTCCGCTGGCGGAGCCAGTGCTACGCTTGTGGATAAAGCACAGGCTATCAGCCATTTCGTAAATTACCTTGAAGCCGAATTAGGTACGCTGTTCCCTAACACCTTTGATGTAACCCGCTTCACAGGCGACATTTACGCACCAACACTGGAAGGCAGAAGTGTATCTCAAGCCACTTACACCTTTACGCCAGACGACGAAGCGAACTTGTCAGGTACTTTTGTAAGAGTGCACGGTGAGGAAAGCACAACAGGTAGCTATGAATTCTCTTTTGGACGAAAAGTCATAGCCCTTAGTTACAGTGAGCAAACTGAGTATCTTATTTCCCGTGCTTTCAACACGGTTAATGAGGTATACAGCCTGTGCGTGATATCTCCAGATAACGCTCAGTCTATGCCGTTAGTGCTGCATGTTGAAAGCTGCCTTGCCAACGAAGACCCGCAAAACTACCTGTTTGCATTTACCCAGGAACAAGCAGATGTTGAACTGGCAAAGTTAGAAGAAGCCGCGAATTCTATCCAGGCGGCGCTTGAAGAAAACTTCGATACCGACACCGATACGTTTTTCTCATCGTCGTACAAGCGTTTAAGTGAAGAGCCAGACGCCGGCGCGCTTTATTATGTAACAGGTGGCAGCCCACTAGTCGACGCCACCACAGGTCAACTTACCCTTGAAGGCGATCGATTCAGTATAGGTAATGCTGCAGCCAACCCAGGTGCCAATACGTCGGCATCAGATACGGTAGGCATGGGTATTTATAACCTTAGTGAAGGTTTTACCATTAGCTTCGACGTTATTTCTCACAATGGCGGCGGTACATTCAGCCTTTATGTAGATAACAACACCACAGGGCAAGATAACTCTGTACACGGTGCTGCTTCTAAGTTTGTAAGCGAAGGATTAGCGGACGGCACAATGGTACCCGGCACGCGCTTTACCTACACCTATGAGCCGGGTGACGATATTGGTGGCGGCGATCCTAGTGCACCTGACGCGAAAATTCTCGATAGCTCGGTAACTAATAGTTTCTTCCAATTGCGCACAGATTCGAGTGCCACTATCACTATCGATAACTTAAAAATTGAAACGGTAGCTGACGCAGTTGACCCAGTGCCTCCGGTTGAGCCTGAGCCTACCGAGCCTGAAGAACCCGAAGTCATTCCAAGCGTACCGCTGCCGCTTTCCTATACCTTTGCAGGCGAAAGCGAGGATATTTTCTCGACAAACTTTGCCGCGATTGAAAATGCAGCGGGTGAGCAAGTCGCCATGTTTACCATTACCGGTGGCTCGGTAACGCAAATTGACACTGGTATTCAGCTTGACGGCGGACGCTTTACCCTTGGTAATACTGAACCTGATACCCAAAGCTCGTCTGACGATACATCATCAACCGGTGCACTGGATTTGAGCCGTCCTTACAATGTTATCTTTGATGTCATTTCTGCTGAAGATTCCGAAGGCGACAACAAATTCCAGATTTACGTGGATAACAATACTTCTGGCAGCGCCAACTCACACCTAGGTTCAGATTCTCGTTTCTTTAATGAGCCTGTGCTCGATTTAGTACCGGGAACCACCATGACAGTAGAAGGACAGATAGCAACGCCTAACTCGTACCTTCAATTTAGAACGGAAAGTGGCTCTATTGTGGTCATCGACAATATTCGCATTGAATATATTGATGAAAACACCCTGTTAGAGGAGACGTTTGAAACAGACGCTGACACCTTCTTCAGCCCTGAATACAAGTCGACCGATGGTGGTGCGACACCGTTTTATAGCGTAACGGGCGGCGGCTCAGGTTTAGTGATTTCCGAAGGCCAACTAGCCATCGACAGTGCACGCTTTACCATGGGCAACAGTACCCCTGATACAGACACAACCGCTGATGACACTGTAACCACAGGTATATTAGATTTAAGCCGTGAATATACCATTAGTATGGATATCATTGCCGTTGAAGACAGTGAAGGCGACAATAACTTCCAGATATATGTAGATAACAACACCAGCAGTAGCAGCAAATCGATACATGGTGGCGACTCTAAATTCTACAGCGAGCTGGTTAATAACCTTGTGCCAGGACAACGCCTAACTATCGATGGATTTATTGGTACACCCACCTCGTTCCTACAGCTTCGTACTGAAAGTGGCGGCAAAGTGGTTATCGATAACTTTGTTATATCGTATGTGGGTGAAGCGCCAGATGACAGCAAGTTTAGCTGTGAAAATGAACCACAGCTTTACTTCTGTGACGACTTTGCATCGGGCTCTTTAGATAACTTCACACTTATTTCAGACGACGCAGGCTCAAACGGCCCACAAGGCACGTTTGATGTTGTAGAAGACGACGGCAACAAAGTGATGCGCTACACCGCTGGCGGTGAAGGTGGCGAAATTTTATTGGTTAAAGAGTCGGTGCTTAGCAACCTTCCAGAAAATGGAAATTACTTTGTTGAAGCGCGCATTCGTCCAAGACAAAACAGCACCACGCGAAACAAACAGATCTTCCTTCTAGGTCGTTATGATAGCGCTGGAAACTGGTACGGCGGAGGTTTGAATGTACAAAACTCATCGAGCAGTACACAAGTGGAAGTAGCGGTAAGTACCGAAGGCAGTATTTCTCGACCTGTCCAAGCTAAGTCACCTATTGTACTGGGTGAAAAAGACGGTACAGACGGCTCGTGGTATCGCGTACGTTTTGAAATGGAAAACGAGAAACTCACCGTTTATTTAGACGGCGAGAACATGGGTACAGCAGAAGATACGACCTATAGCGCAGCGGGACTGATTGGCCTCTTCACTAATAACCGTTCGTTCGAGCTGGACGATTTAAAAGTAGGTGACCCCGCTGTTAAACCAGTTCAACTTACTCTGGATTTCAAAGAAACAGAGTGGGAGACCACCACCAGTAGCGATCCGTTATTCGTTTACGTTACCGCAGTACAAAACGACGGTATAACTGAAGACACGTTTACCGTAACCAGCAGTGATGCGAGTGTGGTCAGCGTAGAGCAGCAAGGTCCACAAGTTACCATTACCCCTCGCGCTGCCGGTAGCGCAATGGTAACTTTTACTTCTGGCTCTGACCCTACGTTAAGCAAACACATTGCCGTTAATGTTGGCGAAGGCTTCACAATGCCTACCGCCACCTATGGCGACTTATTCCCGGATACCACACCTTATTCGGGCAATAACAATGCGTATCCCGATACCCTACTCTCGTTAACCTTCGACAGCGAACCCACCTTAGGAAGTAGCGGTGAAGTGCGCATTTACAATGCGACAGACGACACCCTGGTAGACGTTATCAATATTGCAGCTGATGAAGACTTTATTGGCTTTGAAGGCCAAGACAGACAGCGCAAAGTGGCTTACCGCCCAGCATCAGTTGTAGGCAACAAATTAGTGATTAAGCCTCATACAAATGCCCTTCAATATGGTCAGTCGTATTACGTAGCCATTAGCGATGGTGCGGTAACCGGCGCAACGCTAAATGGTGAAAGCTTTAGTGGTATTGGCAAGAGTGCGAACTGGCGCTTTGCAACAAGAGCCGCTGCACCTTCTGGCGCGAATGTTACCGTAGATGATGACGGCGAAGCGGATTTCCGCACGGTGCAAGGTGCGCTTAATTACGTGATGCAAAACGTAAGTAGCGATACGCCATCTCGCATTACGATTCGTGACGGCGAGTATCAGGAAATGCTGTTCCTTCGCGGTAACAACAATGTCACGCTTCAAGGCGAGAGCCGAGACAATACCGTGGTGTACTACGATAACTTTGAGAGCTTTAACAGCGGTAGCGGCAAGAGCGAAGCACCTGCGGCGGGCACGCCATCTGGCGGAAGAAGCGTGTTTTTAGTGGAAGGCGTAGATAACCTGACGCTAACGAACTTCACTTTGAAAAACTCACACATCAGAAGCAACGACTACTCTAACCAAGCTGAGACGATTTACTTTAACAGTGATTCAGGTCGTCTAACTGCCGTTGATATGAACTTTGTGAGTGAACAAGATACGCTGCTGTTAAAAGGCTTTAGTTGGTTCTACAACTCATTGATTGCCGGCAACGTTGATTTCATTTGGGGTTACGTAAATACCGCACTGTTTGAAAACAGCGAAATTCGCACCATTGGCGACTCTAAAAATGGTAACCCTGACGAAGACACAGCGGGCGGCTACATTCTACAAGCTCGCGTACCTGATATTTCTTATAAAGGGTTTATCTTCTTAAACAGCAGCTTCACCAATGGCCCAGGCCCTATTGGTAACGGTGTACTCGACGACTCTACGTATATTGCAAGAAGTGGCGGCAGCGCGAGCTACTTCGACAATATTACGCTTATTAATAACCGTTTCGACACCCACATTGCCACTATCGGCTGGGCGGGCGAAGGAGTACGCGACCAACCTGCACCAAACCCTAGCCCTGCAACCGCAGCAGCTGGATGGCGTGAATACGGCAGCATGGATATGCAGGGTAACCCGCTTGATCTTTCAAGCCGTCAGTTTGCCCACATTCTTGCCGACAGCGAAGTGACTGAACTTACCAGCAGAACGGCAATATTCTCTCACTTTAATAACGGCGAAGGCTGGGTGCCAAGCGAGCCTAACTTACCGAATGTAGCACCTGCTCCAACGCTTGATGCGTACGGTTTTGCACAATACAACTATGCATTAACCGGCGGTGCTGGCGGTACGGTAGTCACCGTAGATAACGGTGCTGATCTGCAGGCGGCGTTAGATAGCGCAGCGAACAGCAACACCCCAGTAACGGTTTATGTAGATGGCACCATTACCGACGCAAACAATGGCGGTACGGGCTCACCGATTGAAATAAAAGACATGAACGATGTGTCAATTATCGGGGTTGCAGACAGGGGCGAATTCGACGGTATTGGCATCTTAATTCGACGCGCAAATAACGTGATTATTCAAAACCTGAAAATCCACCACGTGCTTACTGATGGAAAAGACGCTATCTCTATTGAAGGTGATAACGACGGCTCTACCACCAGCAACATTTGGATTGACCACAATGAGCTTTACAGCACATTGTCTGTGGACAAGGATTTCTACGACGGGTTAGTAGATAGTAAACGCGGCGCGAAAAACATCACTATCTCTTACAACTACCTTCATGATCATTGGAAAGCCTCGTTACACGGCCACACTGAGAATGATGTAGACAGTGATAATACCGAGCGTTTAATTACCTTCCACCACAACCGCTTTGAGAATATCGAGTCACGTTTACCGTTATTCCGCTACGGTCACGGTCACTTGTATAACAACTATTACAATCAGATATCCTCTACGGCAATCAATTCAAGAATTGGTGCAGAGCTACAGGTAGAAAACAATGTGTTTGAGTACACGCAAAACCCAATTGTTTCTTTCTACTCAGACGTTATTGGATATTGGAACACGTCAGGCAACCTGTTTGGCGAAGGCGTAACCTGGACAACGCCAGCTGATGGTGACGTTGTAGCAGGACCTGATGCAACGCCTACATCCAGCTACGAAGTGCCGTACGACTACGTACTAGATGATGCCGACGTGGTTAAGCAGCGAGTTATCAACTACTCGGGCGTAGGTAAGATCAACCAGAATGCCGATGACATTCCTCCGTTAAACTAACTCCCAAAAGAGTTAGCACAAACAAAAAAGGCGCTGCTCTATGAGCAGCGCCTTTCTTTTAAGCGTTAAGCTTGGGGGATGATTACATCATGCCGAGCGAACTATCACGAAGACCTTATTCCTATTGACTTTCAGTTAGTTATGGAAACAATACTGTCTACATTGTTGGCTACATTACGCAATGATATGAGCAAGAAGACAGACACAAAGCACCTAAAGTTACGTGGGAATATCTGGTGGTATCAACGCAGAATCCCTAAGCACCTAACCAACCAATACCCTAATCAATCATTCATTCAAGTTAGTCTTGATACTGCTGACGTACGGCAGGCTAGACGTAAGCGTGACATTCTCAATGGAGAGTTAGAGTCTAAAGCACTCCGCTGCTCTTCAAGCACAGAAAGCGCTCAATTCAGAGAAATAGTTCGAGAAATGAGGCGTGACCAAAAGAACTACCCTAAAGAATGGGATTTGGGTATCTATCCAGAAAAGCTTGAATCACAAGGTCGAAAGGTAGAGCTAGAAGCCTACATGACGGTAACTGGCGCTAAAGACTTCAGCACCAAATACAAGCTTCGTATGTCTGAAGCACTGAAAATGTGGCAAGACGATTGGGGCAAAGGAAAAACTGAGGACACTATCCAGAAAGTTGAAACAGCCGTTAAGGACTTCAGCAAATATTGCTTTAAGACCTTCGATTGGATTGACCAAGGAGATATTGCTGTTGAAGATATATCGAAAAAGATGGTGTATCAATACATTAAGCACCTTGAAAAGACATACAAGAAAGCAACAGTGCAAGCCAAGATAAGCAGACTTAAAGTGGTATGGGATTTCGCTGAGACTATGGAGGAAGTATCTGGTGTTAATCCGTTTACTGGTCACAAGTACTCGTCAGCCGAAGAACATCAAACTGAAAAACGTGAACCCTTCACGAAAGCGGAAGTCGCTAGGATACGAAGCCACTCTTGGGAAAAGCCTGTTTACAGCTTGCTGGTGGACTTAGGCATTTACTCAGGCTGTCGCATCAGCGAACTATGCAACTTAAAGAAGAAGCATGTTGTTGTAGATGACGGAATCATTGCGATAAACATTGAGAAAGGCAAAACGAAAGCAGCAACGCGCACTGTACCACTTCCGGATGCAATTGGTGAGAGACTACTAGCTCAGGTCGAGAACAAGGAAGATGACGACTTTGTTATTGGTATTGGAAGCAAGACAGCTAGCCGAACGTTTTCAAATTTCAAGGTAAAGCACGTGACTGACAATAAGCTCAAAGGCTTTCACTCTTTCAGACATATGTACATAACTGCGATGGAACGAGCAGGCATTGAGGAGAACATCACTGCTCAGATAGTTGGTCACGAGCGAGGCAAAACGATGTCTTATGGTTACTACTCAAAAGGTCATGAATTAAGGAAGTTAAAAGAGGCGACAGACAAAGCACTAGAATATATGGGCAACTGAGGCCAGTGAACGTCGCTACGAAGCTAGCAGGTCACAAGCAGTTGTCCTCGACGTGTAACCTTTTCAGCAATGTAACAGTATGTTGAGAGGATTCACGAGACTGACTGCTTGAAAACAGTTACTGAACTATCTTTTTTACGAATCCAAGTAATTAAGAGGGGGGATTAGCTCGATTCTAGATGCTCCAAGCAACGCATGGAATTGGTTAATCCCTTCAGAAACAAAATCAGAATGTTTAAGCTCGGTACACATTTCTTGAAGCATGATTACCTCGTCAACAAGTGACTCAATCGTGGCTCGAAGCACTATTGGGTCAATGTTCATTTCGAGAAGCTTTACCCCTGCGGCCGAGAAGTCCTTAAGCTCTCTATCTATGTGTTGCAACGTTAGAACAAACCTTTCATGGGTGAGCTTGTCAGCTAATATTGCAGATGCTATTTCCTCTTGGGCGCTGTAGAGGTCAAGTTTGTGAGATTCCCCAGAGCTATCCTTCTCTTGCTTTAAGGGAACGCTAAAAAAGTGTTTAAAGCCTGCTGCTCTATCTTGGAATACTTGCTTTATATCCGCGTAAAGGAGCGATTGAGTATGCACTTCCCTCGTTAATCTCATTTCTTTAGAAGCATCGCCGAGTTCCCTACTCTGCATTTGAAGTGAACGTACTAATAGTAAGATCGTGAGTATAGACAAGATTGGGTTTAATAGTCCGCCAAAAAAATCACCCACCGCACCCCATACTGCAGCGTCAAGTGATAACTCGGTCAGCATTACTATTCGTGGGACAAAGTAAATAAGGGCTAGTGCTGTGATTGTGCAGCCGATTAGCTTTGGTAATATTTTTACAAATTTGTCTAGCTCTGCTGAATATTCCGTATGCTCGTCTTTTCTAAATTCCATGTCTACACCCAGATACTTTTTAACTGACGATTGTCATATAGTTCGCCTTCAAAGTGAACACTGAAGCTTGAAAAGGTTTCGCTGCAACAATCTGAGATGCCAATTCGACACAGTTGGAGGCTAAATTTTCCCCTATAGGGTGTCTCTGCGCCCCACAAGAACACCGTTAAGACAATCTTCAAGCCAGTCGCAACGTTCATCTTGACCAAGCACGAAGAAAACGAAAGCGTTCTGCTGGCCGCTCTTCAAACCGAACGACAAACTTAAAGACTAATGAAGCACACCAAAGATTGAATGCTACTAGACAGGCTAACACCCATTTAAAGGTTACTTTGCGACAGCGCTAGAGCAGGTAGGTTGTCCTGAAGACATCGCTCCAAAGCTAGCGGGGCACAAGCAATTGTCCTTGACGTATAACTTGTATAGTAAGTACAAGAACAACGACGAACTGTAGCAGTATGCTGAGAGGATTCACGAAGCTGACTGCTTGAAGCCGTTGGCTTGATTAGAGAAATGGTTAATAGATAAGCAACGCTATGTGAACGAAACAGGAGTAGATTATTAGTTTACCGTTAGGTTTCACGTAGCATTCGCTTTAGATAACGTCCATTAATGTAGTTATAGCTATCGATAGCGGAATTGCGGTGATAACTAAAAATGCTCCTAAGCATCCAGATGTTTCGTCTCGTGATGCATCTTCAAGTTTTTGTCGCTTAGGTGGTTTCGGTGTTGGGGCAGGCTTGATAATACCAAGCTCCGTAATCAGTAGTTCTTCAATTTTTTTGTATGCTTTAGTCCTTACGCTACCGCCTTCAGCGATGTATCCATCAGGTGTAGTCCACTTACCAAACCATATCAGGTCTTTACCCTCGTATCTTTTGACTGATTTAATGATGTCATCATCTCCAATTACTGAATCTACGATTAATTGGATTGGTGCATCATCTGGTGATTCTATTGGTACGTTCAGTTCACCTTTAACGAGTTGACGGTAAATACGAAACGTGAACCAACTCAACAGGTCACGCTCGTTACCTTCCTCAATGAGTTTAGTCTGAATGCTGTCAAACAGTGATTTCTTGCCTGTATACTTGGAGAACTCTACATCGTAACGTTCAGCGAACTTTCTGTGCCTTTCCGTAGCAATTTTGTCTCGTCTTTCGTAATTAGTAAGTAGGCTACTAAGCTCAGCGCCTGATACATCTTCGGGAAACTTTAGGCCAATTCCATTAGCATATTCTAGCTGTCTCTCAGAGGGTGGCTCAGGCGGAAGCTTGGTGACTAGTTCAACGCTAGTTCCGTCTGCCAGTGCTAATTGTCTAGCTTGGTCTTCGTTAGAAGCTCTATAGACTCGTTTTCGTTGACGTCCAGTAGTTATACCTGTGCCGCGTACTTCGTATTCTGCCATAAAGCATTACATCCTTGTTTGAGATTCCATCAGAGAGGATAAGAGGTTAAGTGACTTGTGACAACATAACTTTAAACAACCATGCTTAAATGTTTCACTACAAAAATCTGAGAGGCCAATTCGACAATGATGAAGCCTCAACTCCCCCCCATAGGGTGCCTCTACGTTCTACAGAAACACCGCTAAGACAGTCTTCATGCCAGTCACATCGCTAATCTTGACCAAACACGAAGACAGCGCACAGGCTCTGCTAGTGGCTCCATGTTTTCACTCAGGAAATTTCCAGAGTTGTGGCGATGTAAACCAAACGACAAATTTGTAGGTTGGTTATTAGTGCTCGCTATGCGAATCTCCATATCGACATTCGTCCACCAAAGTAAACTTTTTTGAACTCATCTATTGACCGTTCACTTACCGTTCATTATCTTATTGGTCACTTAACCTTTAGACTTTATTGAACAGGATGGATTTATCATGACAGGTCAACTTATCGGTTACGCACGAGTATCAACCACAGGCCAGAAGCTAGACGTTCAGTTAGACGCATTGAGGGCGAAAGGCTGCACAAAGATTTACCAAGAGAAGCGCTCAGGTAAGACAGCAGACCGCCCAGAGCTAGAGAAGATGCTTGATTACGTGCGTGAAGGTGAAGCTATTGTTGTGACCAAGCTAGACCGTTTAGGTCGTTCTGTGGCTGACCTAGCGAACATCTCGAAGTTACTCGATGATAAAGGCGTAGGTCTCATTGTAATTGACCAAGGCATCGACACAACAACACCACACGGTAAACTAATGTTCCACATGATTGCTGCTGTAGCTGAGTTCGAGTTGTCTCTACGCTACGAAAGACAGATGGAAGGTATCGCCAAGGCGCAAGAGAAAGGCGTTAAGTTCGGGCGTAAAAAGTCTGTAGACCGTGAGAGAGTCCACCAGCTACGAGAAGAAGGATTGAGCATGGCTAAGATTGCTGAAGAGTTAAGCTGTAGTAAGGGAGCAGTGCATAAGATAATCAGTGAGTCTATAAGCCAGAGTAATCAACCTAGCTGATTCGATCACTGAAGCTTATAATTCATGTGGTCTCTCACTCCTCTGTTAGACATCTTCAGAACTATCATAACGGAGTCTCACGCTTAACTGTTTGAGGCTCTGTAAAGCCCTCTCAGATCGAGTTATCTCACCTAATGCAATTGTATTAGTTGTACCCAGAAAAGCCCGTAGAGAGCCGCTGTCGATCTGTGATGAGGCTTTGTATCTGCACTTCTCGCCTATCGGTTGGTTAGACTCAATGACCATAAAATCCCTCTAAAAAATTAGAATTAGCCAACATAGCGCGAGCTCTGTAAATTCAAGGGATACACGACTCCCTGACCATGGGAGGGGGAAGCGAAAAGTTAACACAAGCACTTATTTTGTGTTTAGCCGTTCGTTTCTCATACCCTGTTTTGTCAATCCAAACTATTCGGTGACTGACTATCAATCAGTTATCACCTTTAATTCAATCAATTCAACTTCCCCTGACTATCTTCGATATCTCTTAGTCCTGCCTTAGACGTGTCTGAGGTGCATCCATTAATTAACCTATAACGATAACTTGGTTAGTTATTGGTAAATACAACCCAGAAGCGACTTAGCGACAGACGAGGAGACCACCAGCAGCACTATAGGGGGGGATAAGACAAGGAGAACGCTTATGAACCAACTTATGGTTACACCACAAGAAAACTTCCAGTGGACACAAGCCCTCAAGGGAAAGTCCAATACACCAAATGCAAACCCAATATTCACCTTCCCACTAAGAACCCATAAGGGAGTAGATTCACAGTTTACCGACTGGCTCACTGAACAGCTGACACAAGGGCGACAACGTATTACCAAGCCAACAATCCAAGCGGTTAAGTGTATAGCTATCAATCTTGCCTGTGCGATGAACTTAGGCACCGATACGGGTTTCGTATACTCGCTAGGTAAGCGCCTAAAAGCTATCCCGAAGAGATTTCGTAGGGAGCCGTACAGCAGAGACACGATGAACGCCTTACTGACGCAAGGAGAACAGCTAGGCTTGATTAAGATTGAGCGAGGATTCAAAAGCGAGAACTACACATCTGGCATTCCGTCACTTATTCTCCCCACTGAGACCTGTATCAATCAAGCTCGCCTTCTGGAAGCACATGAGGTAACTGACATCTCTGTTCCTATTGACCCGCTCATTCTTCGCAACAATCCTTATGATTACGTTAACTACAGCGACGAACCAAGCACTCTTCGCATGAGAAAGTCGATAATGGAGCATAATGAGGTACGTACAAGTTACAACTGGGTATATATATCTGAAGACAACAGACCCATTCAACTATCGCAGTCTGACCTCTCATGCAGACGGATATTCAAAGGGCAATGGTGCATTGGAGGCAGGTTTTACTGTGATGCGCAGAACCTACCTCAGGTTGTCAGAAGCACTATCACAATTAATGGAGAGCCCTGCGTAGAGCTTGACTACAAGTCGATGCACCCTCGTCTCCTTTATCATTTGGCAGGTTTAAAAGCTCCAAGTGACTGCTACGACATCGAAGGCATCGATAGAGATGTAGTGAAGAAATTAGCATTAATTGCTACCAGTACCAGCAGCAGACTACAGGCTATACGTTCAGCGGCTTTTCATTTGAGCATGACTTATGAGGAAGCAGATAACGCACTTTCCCTTTTTCAGACAAGGCACAGCTGTATTAGCCAAATGTTCTATCAGGAGCAGTGGAAGTCGTTACAACATCAAGACAGCCTCATTGCCAGCCATGTTCTAGACACTATGACCACCCTTGGCACTCCAACCCTTCCCGTACACGACAGCTTTATCGTACCAGCCAGTAGCGAGGGCATCCTACATGACACGATGAGCGAAGCTTACATGAGAATAACTAACTTCGAGCCAGTGTTATCTCGAAGCTTTTAAGAAAAACCAATAGGAGAGTTTCATTTATGAATACCAACAGAAGATATATCTATACTGACGGAGCAGCACCCAATAATCAGTGTGGCTGTAAACTAGGAGGGCTTGCAATTGTGATACTTGACGAGCAAGCCGAAGTTCTCGACACCCACACAGCACAAGTAAAGCCAGACAAAGGCCAAGGGACAACAACCAATGTCCGTTGCGAAATGCTAGCAGTCATCAAGGCTCTCGAACTGGCAGAGCCTAAAGACGTTATCCACACAGACAACGACATGATTGCTAAGGGCTACAACGAATGGCTTAAAGGGTGGAAGCTGAAGGGCTGGAAGACTGCCAGTAAGAAACCTGTAGCCAATCAAGACCTGTGGCAACGTATCGACAAGTTAAAGCACGAAAAGCCTACAGTTGTCGTTAAGTGGGTTCGAGGTCATAGCGGTATCTACGGCAATGAACTTGCAGATAACTTAGCGACTGAAATCATAAATGATTAACGGCACATTACTTGATACTGTAACATTATTAGTAAAATTCATTTGAAAGGGAAATTGCGTGCACAAAAAGGCTATAGTGAGATTGCAAGATTGCGTTAATGAAGCACTGGATGGATGCTTTATTACTTCAGGCTGGCCGACTCTTCCGGAGTCTTCGAAAACAATCTATAGCCTTGTCGCCAAAACTAAAGACAAGTGGATTACCCCGGCAGCGGTCTACAGCAGTTTAGTATCTAAAATTTTATCCTATTTAAGGACTGAAGGTACAGACTGGTATGACTTAAACGGGAAATTGAATGGCGTTTTGAGTGCAGAAGAAATAGAGGCATTAAAGAAAGAAATTGTAGAATATTTTAGCTCTATACCTCGCTCTTACGTTCTCAAAATGCCTTTGCCAACCCCCCCTGAGATTATAGACAGAGATATTGCCTTGTCAGACACCATTTCCCTTGAGTATGAAAATTCCTCAAGGTCTTTATCTCAAACTCCAACTTTAGGGCTATTGGCTGGGGTGCCAGAGAAAAAACTTTTTTTGTCAGTGAATTTACTTGGACATACGACTTTTGATATCGACTCATTTTGCCCCAAAGAAACCTTGAGTATCTATAAGGTAATAATACATCAAGCATTGCACCGAGAATTATTCGAACTTAAAAACGGAGGAATACGTCCGACATACATTGGCCATAGCCACCAGATACCAAAGTCAATACTTCAGTCTCTCGATACCGGGAATCCGGAAGAACAAACCAACATTAGTCTCCCTATCAACTTATGCATATTTATTAGCCAACTCTGCTTCAAGCATCCATGCAAAAACATCGAACAGATACAATCTTTGCTACAACCAGCCATATCTTTAACACAGTCCAGTGAGTCTGAAGCCAAGAGAGTTAGAGCTGCAATCGAGTGGTCATTTGATGCACTGGTTAACGACAACGAAAACTTAGCATTTCTCCAAGTCTGCTTTGGTTTTGAAGCTTTACTGGGGGAGGGAGAAAATAAGGCAGGACTGACAGAGACGCTCGCTGATAGGTGCGCATTTTTGATCGGAACAAGTATCAAAGGTAGAGCAAAGATTAAAAAGAACTTTAAAGAGCTTTACAGAGTTCGTTCAAAATTGGTGCATGGAGTTGTAAATAGTTTGAGCGAGGAGGAGAAAAAGTATTTTTATTGGGGACAAACTGTTCTCAATACAGCAATAGCAAAAGAACTGAAGCACCTAAACCTGTAACCCTATGTAAAAAGGCGCTGAGTCTAAACCCAACGCCTTTCTTAAAGCTTCTTTCAGCCCCACATCATTGTCTACATTGGCGTATACTTAACTGTATACATTGAGCGTAAGCCATTGATTTAAAAGGACTACAAGAGGCAGCAATTGATTACATCATGCCGCCCATTCCGCCCATGCCGCCCATATCAGGCATTGCAGGCGCGTCTTCTTTAGGTAGTTCAGCTACCATTGCTTCAGTTGTGATCATTAGTGAAGCAATTGAAGATGCGAACTGTAGTGCAGAGCGCGTTACTTTAGTTGGGTCAAGGATACCCATCTCTAGCATATCGCCGTAAGTGTCGTTACCTGCGTTGTAACCGTAGTTACCTTCGCCATTCTTCACTTCGTTAACTACTACAGATGCTTCTGCACCTGAGTTGATAGAGATTTGACGTAGAGGCGCTTCCATTGCACGTAGTGCAAGCTTAATACCTACGGTTTGGTCGTCGTTGTCGCCAGTAAGGTCAGCAAGTTTAGCTGCTGCGCGAACTAGTGCTACACCACCACCAGGTACCACACCTTCTTCAACCGCTGCGCGAGTTGCGTGTAGTGCATCTTCTACGCGGTCTTTCTTCTCTTTCATTTCAACTTCAGTTGCTGCACCAACTTTAATTACTGCAACACCGCCAGAAAGCTTAGCTAGACGCTCTTGAAGCTTCTCTTTGTCGTAGTCTGACGTAGAGTCTTCAATTTGGCCTTTGATTTGAGCACAACGGCCTTCAATCGCTTCTTGGTCGCCGTTACCGTCAACAACAGTTGTGTTGTCTTTGTTGATAACTACGCGCTTAGCAGTACCTAGGTCTTCAAGCTGCACTTTTTCAAGGTCTAGACCAATCTCTTCAGAGATTACTGTACCACCAGTTAGGATAGCGATGTCTTGAAGCATTGCTTTACGACGGTCACCGAAACCTGGTGCTTTAACCGCTGCAACTTTAACAATACCGCGCATGTTGTTAACTACTAGTGTAGCAAGCGCTTCGCCTTCAACATCTTCAGCGATGATCATTAGCGGCTTACCCGCTTTCGCTACGCCTTCAAGGGTAGGAAGTAGTTCGCGGATGTTAGAAATCTTCTTGTCAACCAATAGGATGAACGGGTTGTCTAGTTCAACAGTACCGTTTTCTTGGTTGTTGATGAAGTATGGAGATAGGTAACCGCGGTCGAACTGCATACCTTCAACAACGTCTAGTTCGTTTTGAAGTGCCTGACCTTCTTCTACAGTGATAACACCTTCTTTACCTACTTTTTCCATCGCTTGAGCAATGATGTCGCCAACTTCTGAATCAGAGTTTGCAGAGATAGTACCTACTTGAGCGATAGACTTGCTGTCTGCACAGTCAGTAGACAGAGCTTTAAGCTCTTCAACTGCCGCTGCAACTGCTTTGTCGATACCGCGCTTAAGATCCATTGGATTCATACCCGCTGCAACGCTCTTAAGACCTTCAGTAACAATTGCTTGCGCAAGTACAGTAGCAGTAGTTGTACCATCACCTGCTTCGTCGTTCGCTTTAGACGCAACTTCTTTTACCATCTGCGCGCCCATGTTCTCGAACTTGTCTTCAAGCTCGATTTCTTTCGCTACAGACACACCATCTTTAGTGATAGTAGGTGCACCGAAAGACTTGTCTAGAACAACGTTACGGCCTTTTGGACCTAGTGTTACTTTAACTGCGTTAGCTAGTGTGTTTACGCCTTTCAGCATTTTGCTGCGAGCGTCATCACCAAAACGTACTTCTTTAGCTGCCATGATTAAATTCCTCTAAAATTCGTTTCAACGTTAGTTGTAATTACTCAACAATCGCTAGAATGTCGCTTTCGCTTAGGATTAGTACTTCTTCACCATCCAGCTTTTCTGTTTTAACGCCGTAACCGTCGTTGAAAATAACGGTGTCGCCTACTTTAACGTCTAGCGCTTTAACTTCGCCGTTCTCAAGAATGCGACCGTTACCTACTGCGATTACTTCGCCGCGTGTAGATTTTTCTGCTGCAGAACCAGTCAGAACGATACCGCCTGCAGATTTGCTTTCTTGCTCTGCGCGCTTAAGGATTACGCGGTCGTGTAAAGGACGAATTGCCATTTTCAAGTCTCCTGAAAATTCCACTATTCAAGTTTATGTGATTACCAACATTCAGACTGTCCGAATGTTGTGTGCCTGGGTTGCTCATTGCTGAGCAGTTAAAATCGTTTCTGCACGGATAGATGGGGTAGTACCCAGATAACTTCAAGGGTTTTTAAGCAAAAAAATGTAAAAAAATTGGTTTTTTCACTAAATACTTCTTTTTATTGGGCAAGTAAACGCCGTTTATCGCGGTAAACGGCGCTCATAACCTGATGGAGAGGGCGTTGGGGCTCGCTATTTTAAGCGCTTATCTGGGTCGTTAGTGGTGTGATCGGTGTACTCACCTTCAAACACATCACCATCGCTATTATGTGAGCGTGAACGCTGGTCGAAAGGACTTTGCCCAAACGGTGACTGACCCTGTCCGAAGCCTGCAGTTCCCGGCCCCATACCCGGAGCGACAACACGCATTTTCATGTGCTTACTGACCTGAGCAGCAAAGAAGTGACGAGAGCCTGGCATTGCCAATAAGAAGCCGAAAATATCGGTAATAAAGCCTGGCGTCACAAGTAAAATACCTGCAACCACCAGCATCAAGCCTTCAACTAGTTCTTTTCCTGGCACTTCATTTCGCTGCATTTTTTCTTGTGCAGTTTGCAGTGTACTCACGCCTTCGCGTTTAACAAAGTAAGCACCAATAAAGGCAGAAAGAAGTACCAAGCCAACGGTATTCCAACCACCGATCACGCTGCCCACATTTATCAGCAACGCAATCTCTAAAATAGGTAATAGGGCAAACAGTATAAATAAAACCCGCAAAATGCTTCCTCTTTCATGTATTCATAACCTGTTATAGGGTCTTTGTACGTAATAACAAGAAAAGGTGCCCACCCTTTCGCTTAAATAGCCACTTAAAGCGACCGATAACGACCGTGATATACTGTAGCTATGAAAGAATAGTGCGACTTTTCAGGTCAATTACATATCGACCCATTAGCAAAGTAACAGGCGCGAAATAAAGTAGGAAAAGTTCATGACAATTAAGCTTGTATTGTGCACCACGCCCGATGAAAAGACAGCGCAGTTAATTGCCAGCACGCTTGTTGAAGAAAAGCTTGCCGCCTGCGTCAACATAATCAAGGGTATAGAGTCCGTTTATGAGTGGCAGGGGAAGGTGGAAACCGACGCAGAATGCCAACTGCTTATTAAAACGAACACACAACACGTTTTACAGGCCTTCGATAGAGTAAGCGAACTACATCCGTATGATGTCCCTGAATGGTTAGAACTTAATGCTGAGGCTAGCAGCGCTTACGGTCAGTGGTTACAAACCACGCTACAGCGCTAGTTAAAACGTAATTCTAATAAAAATAACGACAACGCAAAATAGATAAAAATGAACTGTAACTTTATGACTTTACCTTCTTTTCCATCAGGCACTGCATCAGCTTCACTGTTTCGTCGCTTTAGCGCTTATGTACTTTCAGCATTTTGTTTAATGACGTTATTAAGCACGTTCGCCTTGGCTCAGGTGCCCAATGCCTTTGACGATCCGTTCGTGGATGAACCCCAATTTTTAGATGTAGACCAAGCGTTTGCGTTCGATTTTAACCAAAAAGGCGACGCGCTTACGGTAAGTTTCGATATTGCGGAAGGCTATTATCTGTATCTAAAGCAGTTTAAGTTTGTGGCGAAACAAGCCGAAATTGGCGAGCCTGAGTACCCAAATGGGATAATGATTCAGGATGAGTTTTTTGGCGAGTCTGAAGTGTTTTATAACGGCGTATCTATTACCTTACCCATTGAGTCAGCACTCAGTGACGGCGTAGTTAAAATTCGCTATCAAGGCTGCGCTGACGCAGGGCTTTGCTACCCGCCGACAGTGAAAGTCGTGTATTTAAACGAAGTGGGAAGCAGTGCAGTTGCTGATACAGATACGACCTCAGAATCAAATGACGCAGCGGCCTCTTCGCAAAGCGAGCAGTTCGATTTAGCGCAAAGGCTAATTGATAAAGATAACCTTGCGCTCACTTTAGCTCTATTTTTTGCACTAGGCGTAGGCTTAGCCTTTACGCCTTGCGTATTTCCTATGTATCCCATTGTGTCGGGCATTGTGATTGGTCAGGGCAAGCCTAAAACCGCATCGCATTCATTCTGGCTAACCTTTGTTTATGTACAAGGCATGGCAATTACATACTCGTTGCTTGGGTTGGTTGTCGCTGTGGCAGGAGCGCAGTTTCAAGCTGCGCTTCAACACCCTGTGGTGCTGGGCGTATTCATTGTGCTATTTGTGGCGCTTGCCGTTGCTCTGTTTGGTGGCTTTGAAATTCAGCTACCGGCAAAGTATCAAGAAAAGCTCACTCACATGAGTAACAATCAAACGCCCGGCAGTTTCGCAGGGGTGTTTATTATGGGCGTATTGTCTGGCCTTATCGCTTCACCCTGCACTACTGCCCCGCTAACCGGTATATTGTTATTCATCGCCCAAACTGGCGATATGACACTGGGCTTTATTTCTCTTTACTTGTTAAGTATTGGTATGGGCGTTCCACTTATTCTGTTCGGCATGACAGGTGGAAAACTCCTACCTAAAGCAGGTAACTGGATGAATGTGGTTAAGGTGACTTTCGGCTTTATGATGCTTGCCGTGGCCATTGTGTTTATTGAGCGTTTATATAATAGCCCAGCCACTGGCTTCCTATGGGGATTGCTTGGCTTCGGTTTATTCGGTTACTACTGGGTACTCAATCGCGCCAGCAAAAACTCACTGATGAAACTTGTACGTGCTGTTGTGGTGGCAATAGGCATCATGGGAAGTGCTGGCCTTACTTATCAAGCAGGGCTAAACACAGAGCTTTGGGGCGAACATGCTGATGGTGTTCACGCAGGGCACCCAGACTTTGTTGTTGCGCGAGATTTGACAGACTTACGTAATAAAATTGCGGCGGCTAACGCACAAGGTAAAACCGTGATGGTCGATTTGTACGCCGACTGGTGCGTAGCCTGTAAGGAGTTCGAGAAGTACACGTTCCCAGACGAAAAAGTGGTATCTGCGCTTAGCAATACGGTATGGATGCAGATGGACCTTACCGATAACACACCAGAACGTCAGGAGATTTTTGACACCTTTACTGTGCTAGGCCTGCCTACCATTTTGTTCTTTGACGAAAACGGCGACGAGCTAACCAAAGCCCGTGTCACCGGGTTTATGAAAGCAGACGCCTTTGCCGGTCACGTAAACGAGTGGCTTAACAATAGGTCTAACACTAATGACGGTCAAATTGGTCGCTTGGACTAAGGCGCGTCGATTCGAGGACTTTCCTCTTCTCATATGGCGAGTATGGCGAGCGGTGCGAGACGCCGCTCCCTTTATCTCGGGTAGAAACGGGGTTCAGAAAAGAAGGGTGGCTTCAATGCTGGCCTTCTTATTTATTTCGCTCACTTTTTCCCTATCAGTAACAGCGAAAACCACGGGGTGCTTTGATAACAAACGCTTTTGTTTTGAACTTACGCCTTCGTCTTCTTCTCTTTATTTAGTCTCAGTACAGAGAAAAGTAGAATTGCCCGTAGCGCTAACTCTGTATTCCAATGTTATGCAAGACATTCCCACAGGCAATGGGGAGCTTAAATCGAAAGCCCACGTTAACGCATTTTTAGATACCAATGACCAAGTGCCCCTTGGCGTAGTAAAAAATGCCGACGCATTCTGGGCATCTATGCGCGTTAAATGGACGGTGGGGCGCGTAGACGCGATACACGACAACGCCTATACGTATCTGCCACCGCTACAGCCAGCTAGCAAATACCGTATTGTTCAAGGCTTTAACGGCAATTTTAGTCATTCTGGTGCGTCAAGGTATGCGCTCGATTTTGCCGCGCCTGTAGGTACACCTATTTTAGCCGCCCGGGAAGGCGTAGTGATCGACACGAAAGATGACGGCACGAAAGGCGGGCCAACGCCGAAGTTTGCAAAATACGCTAACTACGTTGTTATTCTTCATAGCGACGGAACCACCGGCGAATACTACCACCTGAAATATAATGGTGTTGTAGTAACAAGAGGGCAAACTGTAAAGCGCGGGCAGCTTATCGGTTATACCGGCAATACGGGGTTTTCTTCCTTACCCCACCTTCACTTTGGCATTTATGTAGCCAAATTCCATGGTAAGTACGTGAGTGTGCCGTTTTCCCTCGACAGCGCCCTAACTAAGGCCTCGCCTTAGCATTTATAGCAATACATACTGATACTTTTCGTTAAAACTACCATCTCATCCCCCACTAACGCCTTCTGAGAGTGCAGCATGCTGCGGTTTCACAGGCAGCAAATAAGCAAACTTTCCAATAAACTTTGCGCCGAAAACACCTGATTAGACCAGTATTTTGCTGCGAAATCTTTATCTATCACTATAATCAGCATTTAACACAATAAACGAACAAATTAATTGGCTTTTTTTCGTGCAACTGCCACAAAAGTTTGTTGAAATGGCAATAACCGTGACTTTTTCCCGAAGATAGCAGCAAACTAGATGAATATTTTGTTATTGAACGGCCCTAACCTGAATATGTTAGGCCAAAGAGAACCCGACAAATACGGCACACAAACCTTGCAAGACATCGTAGATGATTTGCAGGCGCAGGCTGCGTCAAGCAACGTGACCTTAACGCATTTTCAGTCAAACGCTGAGTTTGAACTGATTGATCGCGTGCACGCTGCTATGGGTACTGTTGATGCCATTATTATTAATCCTGCTGCCTTCACGCACACCAGCGTCGCCCTTCGCGATGCATTATTAAGTGTCAATATCCCGTTTATTGAAGTGCATTTGTCGAACGTTCACGCCCGTGAACCGTTTCGTCATCATTCCTATTTTTCTGATGTTGCAGCTGGCGTCATTGTTGGCCTTGGTGCCATGGGCTACTCGCTCGCGCTAACTGCAGCAATCAACTTACCGAAATCGCATAAATAAAGCAGAGACAGAACATGGATATTAGAAAGATTAAAAAACTCATCGAACTAGTGGAAGAATCTGGCATTGCCGAGCTAGAAATCACTGAAGGCGAAGAGTCTGTACGCATCCACCGTGGCCCAACGGGTGTTCAAGCGCCAATGAACTACAGCTTTGCAGCACCAGCTGCACCGCAAATGGCACCTGCTCCAGCGGCGGCCGCTACCACTGCTTCTGAAGCACCAGCAGAGCCAGCTCAGCCAGAAGGTCACGTTGTTAAGTCTCCAATGGTAGGTACGTTCTACCGTGCATCTTCACCAACGGCAAAAGCATTTGCAGAAGTGGGTCAGCAAGTGAAAGTTGGCGACACGCTTTGTATCGTTGAAGCGATGAAGATGATGAACCAAATTGAAGCAGATAAAGCCGGTGTGGTTAAGGCAATCTTGGTTGAAAACCAAGACCCTGTAGAATTTGACCAGCCAATGTTCATCATTGAATAAGCGAGTGCTTAACTATGCTAGATAAAGTACTTATTGCTAACCGTGGTGAGATTGCCCTGCGTATTTTGAGAGCCTGTAAAGAACTAGGCATCAAAACCGTAGCAGTGCACTCTACTGCGGATAAAAACTTGAAGCACGTGTTGCTGGCTGACGAATCAATTTGTATTGGTAAAGCATCAGCAACCGAAAGCTACCTGAACATTCCTCGCATTATTGCTGCTGCAGAAGTCACTAACTCTATTGCTATTCACCCAGGTTACGGTTTCCTAGCGGAAAACGCAGACTTTGCTGAAGCGGTAGAAAAAAGCGGCTTTATTTTCATTGGCCCTAAAGCTGAAACTATCAACCTTATGGGTGACAAAGTTTCTGCTATCAACGCCATGAAAAAGGCAGGCGTACCGTGTGTACCCGGTTCCGACGGCCCGCTAACTGACGACGTAGAGCGCAACAAAGCCATTGCTAAGCGCATTGGTTACCCAATCATCGTTAAAGCTGCGGGCGGCGGCGGTGGTCGTGGTATGCGCGTGGTGCGCAGCGAAGCTGAGTTGATTAAAGCCATTGAAACAACGCAAGCGGAAGCTGGTGCTGCATTTGGTAACTCAACGGTTTACATGGAAAAATTCCTTGAGAACCCACGTCACGTTGAAATTCAGGTATTAGCCGATGGCCAAGGTAACGCCATTCACTTAGGTGAGCGTGACTGTTCAATGCAACGTCGCCACCAAAAAGTGGTTGAAGAAGCGCCTGCACCGGGTATTTCTGAGCAAATGCGCACCAAGATTGGCGATCGCTGCCGCAGAGCCTGTATTGAAATTGGCTACCGCGGAGCAGGTACATTCGAGTTCCTATATGAAAACGGCGAATTCTATTTCATTGAAATGAATACCCGTATTCAGGTAGAGCACCCAGTATCTGAAATGATCACAGGCGTTGACCTTATTAAAGAGCAGCTTCGCATTGCAGCCGGTCAGCCACTATCAATTGATCAGTCGCAAATTCAAATTCGTGGCCACGCTATTGAATGTCGAATTAACGCAGAAGATCCACAAACCTTCATTCCTAGCCCTGGTCCTATTGATATGTTCCATGCGCCAGGTGGTTTAGGTATTCGTTGGGAGTCGCATATTTACGCGGGCTACCACGTGCCTCCTTACTACGACTCAATGATTGGTAAGCTTATCACTTATGGTGAAAGCCGCGACGAAGCGATTGCTCGTATGCGCCACGCCCTTGAAGAGATTGTGGTTGAAGGAATTAAAACGAATATCCCTCTTCAGCGAGCCATTATGGCCGATGAAAACTTCTTCGCGGGTGGAACCAACATCCACTACCTAGAGAAGAAGCTAGGTTTAGCCTAATCCCCCCTTTGGGCTACACGCTGTTTTTTGTGTAGCCCAATTTTCTTTCTTCGCTATTCGCTATTCGCTATTCGCTATTCGCTATTCGCTATTCGCTATTCGCTATTCAGCACATTCTAATTTTCCGATTACTACAATCAATTTTTAACGATTTTCCTATTTAAAAACTGGTTCTATACTGCATACAAGTTTTAAGACATCTCCCTGAGTTTTAATGCTTTTGTGTGTTTTACCCTCATTGGAGTCCCACTCCACTTATTGCCGGCATCCCTGCCGGCTTTTTTTTGTATTTTTTTCCTTAAACCGCTATTCGTTGCGCTAAGTAATTAGATTTAATGTATAAACTACTTAATCATGTTGTTTAGGGTTAAACAGGTGCGAAATCCTTTTTTGTTTATTTTACCGCTGATAGCCATTGCAGGAACTAACGCGCAGGCAGAACAAATAGCGCCCACCTTCTCACAGAAGCTAGATATTCAGGTTCGTTACGATAATCGTTCCAACCGCCCGAGCCGCGAACAATATCGACTGCGTTACTATCCCTCTCTTGCCATCACTTCTGCGTGGTCAGTAAACAGCTTTGTGGTGACTGGCGATGACTTTTCATCAAGTCACAATACATTCGGCAGCGACAACACTGATTATCTCTACGCAAGGCGTCTGTACTTAAGGCATGAAACCGGTTCGGGGAAAACTGAGTTAGGTGTTATTCCAACTTACAAAGGGCGTGTTTCTTCCACCGGCTTGTCGAAAGATGGTTGGATAACGGGAGTACGTCACGTGAAGCAATTGCAAAACGACACCGCCATTGAAATAGTCGTTGGTCAACTTGCAAATGCTGAAGCATCTGAAGCCTTTAATATTGGCGGAGAGGATGAGTATTTCGAAATTGAATATTCGGCCAAGATGGGACAACGACATAGCTACGAAGCCAGTTTTGAAAGAATGCTGAACGGTACGTTTGCCCGGGCAGAATATCGATTACGTATTAATGAACAAGATACCGCGTTCATTGAATTAGTGCAGCGTACTGATGAAAGTGCTGCGAAAGTTGTAGTGGGCACCAGCGGTGAATTCGCTGCAAGCGCTTTTAACACATCATATCCTATCGAATATTTTGCTTACTATTCCTATATAGACAGTAGTTTTGGTGAGCGCGCTGAATTAATTGAAGACTTTCTAGGAACAGGTCACGGCGGCTCTCTGGAATTTAGTGGCGTGCTATCTGAGAAGCATGATGTTGAATGGTTTATAAGAGCTGATGTGGTAGATAGCGTCAGTCGATTACTGGCAGGAGTAAAACTCTCCTTCGATAGTTGAATGAAACGAAGCGCCTACTCCACATAAAAAAGGCCCATCAAACGATGGGCCAAACAGCAAGAACGCGTACACACTTTAACAGTGCATAATAAGTTACGGCTTGTCGCCATTGTGAGTTCAATTGCCGCAGATTACGTATTTTTAATCTCTTGAGCTTTAAACTTAAAGTTGAGTTTATTAAACTTTAGTCTAATGAAGCGCTAAAGCTCGTACTGTTTAACTCTAATAATCGTAATTTGAAGGTGTTCTTGTGCCCAGCCGTTACGCTCAGTTCAAAGAAAAACTTCCCATTTCCCGACTCTCCGATGAAGCGCTGCTTGCGTTTCGCGTCCTTTTTGATGATCCTCTCGATATCGTAGACTTAGCGCAAGATATATCTGACTTAACGCTTTACCCGGAACGGCTGAAAGACAGTTATAGAAAGGAGTGGGAAGCCTACGTGCTAAAGGCACTGGCGTTTGAGATCAAACAACATACAGACGTTTCTCCTGCAGAGTTCATTGAGCTTGTCATGAACAAGGTAGAAGCGATTCAGCAAAATAACGACACCTATCAAAATCTATTGCGTCAGGTTCGCCACGCTAAGAGTATTCTGCAATCAGAAAACACGGTCGTTTTTCCTACCCCCATGCGTCAGCAGTTGACTGCGTTTCTTTTGCCGATTACTACTATTTCGCCTCCCAAAAAATAAAGGCAGCGACAACGTAAGGCAGTTCCGCTTCTATAGGAAAGGTTTCTACACGCTACTTATTAGCGCCTTTAAATTTGTACTGAGAGGGGCAGTATCCTCTGTCCACACCTTCAGGGCGCAGGCTGGCATGTTTGGTTTTTCTACCCGACACGCGCTCTCGCCAGTTCTTGAAGGTTTTCTGTTTGAGATTTTTACGCATAAGCTTTATCACATCTTTTTCAGGCAGCCCGTATAAACGCTCTATTGCCTCGAAAGGCGTACGGTCTTCCCACGCCATTTCAATTACACGTGATTCTTGTTCTTCAGTTAATGCCATTTCTTACATCTCAATATGCGTGTTTAACCCCACTACATACTTATTTTCGGCTCATTTTGTTCAGTTCAACTACGCTAAAGTTCCAAACAATTAGTGGCCGACTTAAACGCTCACTTGCTCATCGTCTTTTTCAAACGCTAGCTTCAACAACTCGGCGGCGGCTTTCGCATCGCTCAGTGCGCGGTGATGCTGCTCCATTTCTATGTGAAAATGCTTTGTTAAGTTTGCCAGCGAGTAAGAAGGCAGCCCAGGATAGGTGCGACGCATTTCGCGAACGGTACACATTTTGGGTCGCCTGAAACTTTGCTCTAGTCTTGCAAACTCTTGCTTAATGAACCCGTAGTCAAAGTTTACGTTGTGAGCAACGAACACAGCGTCTTCGGTGAAATTTGCCACGTGCTCCGCTACTTCAGCAAAAAGCGGAGCATCTGCCACCATGTCATCCGAAATTCCAGTAAGGCGGGTAATGTTGCTAGGAATTCGGCGCTGCTGATTTAACAGGGTTTGAAACCTGTCTACCTCTTTCCCACCCACAAGTTTTACCATACCTATTTCGGTAATCCGGTTGTAGCTGCTGTTTCCTCCAGTGGTCTCTATATCTACCACAACATAAGGCTGTGCTGGGTCGCGTATCCATTTCACTGTTGTTACCGCAACGTCAAATCCAGCTTGCTGCAAACGTTGAATTGAAACCAGCTGATTTCGGCGAAGCTGATCGCCAGGCGCTTTGATTTCTTCAAAGCGAAGTGCGCCGTCAAATACCATGATATCGGGGAAGCCATCTCGGAGGCTCTCAAAGTCTTTGCACATCATGCGAAGTAAAGCATAAATCGAATCTAGCGAACCATGCTCAATTAGCGCTTCTATAGGCGTAAGCAAATGACTAGACCACATAAACAGGCTATTCACTTTGCCATAGTGCATCGTGGCCATTTTGTGAATATGAAAACGCAGTTTTTGTTTGCTATCAAGCGCCTGTAACAACGCTTCAATACTGTGTTCAAACTTGGCGTAAAAGTTATTCTGTTTAAGCGATAACGGCCTGCGATCAAACTCCGTAACCAGCGTGTCTTCTTCGTAAAGTTGCCTCCAAAAGGTAAGGCCGAACAAACTGCGCCACAATCGGTTTTCCGTGCGCCAGCCTTCAATGCCGTGCCTTGCATAATGCGCCAGCACACCACGCTCAACCTGTTGATTTTGGCTTACGTCAATATCCAGTGTACGGCTAGCATTGCGAAGCATGTCGGTAACCGTGCTGGTGCGTTTTTTGTGGTATTTACGGGCATAGAAATCTTCTGCAAATGCTAACAGCGTATCCGATTGCGGATTATCAATTATCTCTTCAAGGGTCTGTTTAACACTATTTTCATTTCCGTCCTTGTAGCTCTCTCTTAACCACTTTTCTTTTGCCTTATCGCTTTGCGCCGCTTTCAATACTTCTAGCCCTTTCGCTCTATCAAACATCAGCACTTTTAGACCTAGTGCATAGAGAAACTGGTCGCGATAAAAACAGGCCGACACACCTTCTGTAATGGGCAGTTCACCTTCGGCAATGGTAAGCAACATATCATCGTTATAAAAAGCTAACTGGCTGTAATGGTTGGCGTAAAACCATGACGCTTGGGCGTCGCTTTTAGTTTCAAAACGCGCCGTATCCGTTACGGAATCAGAACGGGTTCTCATTACGCCTAAATCGCGCATAGAAAACTGATTTAGGCGGCTTTTGGTGTTACCAAAATAGATAAACAGCAAATAGCGAAGTGCATCGTCGAACAAGCACACTAAGTAGTTATCTAGCGAAAAACGCTCTGGCCAGCCTCTAGCTTCGATATGTTCATTAAGCAACGTCACGAGTTTAGGCTTGGTGAGAGATGCGAGCCCCTGAATACTGCCGTATTCAGCAAGTAGCTCAAGCAGAGCATCTTTGGTCAAGACACCAGCGATGTCATTAAGCGAAGCGTGGGTAAGGTCACCAAACCAGCCGTTGTCGGTAAGCCAATCTATTTGCTCTTGTGGCACAGCGATTTCGCTATAATTGAACTGCGTCCTGTCAATCACTGCATACTTGCGATTTGCAGCGCGCACAACAATACACTGTTTGTCATCGTCTAACGCTTTAAAACGCCTAACAAAGTCAGTGGCTTCGTCACTTAGAAGCGCCCTGCTAGCACCCTCAAAGAACCCAAGGAACTCGTGAAAGTGTGTAAGGTAATAACGTGGCGGTAAATCTTTTCGCATGAGGTATCTTTGGCTATGAAAACACCAGCAGTGTATATTTATACAGCCACGCGAATCAAATTAAATCCTCCGCGATTGGGTATCACATCTGCTGCCAATAGTGCACAGCGTGTACTTTTACACGCGTACGCGCTGTTTAGACACCCAATGAAAGAACGAAGAAAGCTGCGCATCTGCCAATAAACGCTGCAAATTGAAGTAGTGTTTGGCTAACGTCATCTCATCATAAAATCGATGTATACCGCTGTGACATTGTCTGCAAATGTAAATGCCGTCCTGAAGCTCCGCTTTGCTAAAGTGCTTTTTAAAATAGGTACGCCTGTGCATTTTTCGCGGAATAAGATGATGGTAAGTAAGGCGAGTTTCTCTATTACAGCACGGGCATTGACCAACTTTATTTGCCACAAGGCCACCTTTTTCGTCTATCACATCTATTATTTGTGCACCCAGTTTTCTGATTACTCATAAGCGTCAAATGGCAGTCTTGCCCTTTTCTCTTAAAATCAGATACAAAGGGCGTGTCTAAAAGAAAATCCACTCGTCTTTGCATTACGTAACAAATAGCATTAGTGATTACAAAGGCATTTAAATATGAGTTTAACTCGTTCCATGAGCTTTTCCTGTCCTTACTGTATGGCCCCAAATGATGTTGAAATAGATGAAATTAACGATGTTGGCCAAGTACAGGTGCTCGACTGCCAAGTGTGTTGTCAGCCCATTGAACTTACTGCTTATCAGCACGGTGATGACATTCAGATAGAGGCAGAAAGAGAGAATGACTAAGCAGTTTACCCGCGGTGATATAGACGCCCTTGCACAGCGCTACCGCGCAAACCTAATTAATAGTTTGTCTGGTTTTAAATCGGCGACTTTGGTGGGTACAACAAACGGCGTTACAAACAATTTGGCTATGGTGAGCTCTATTGTTCATGTCGGTGCAAACCCGCCTCTCATTGGCATGATCATGCGTCCTCATACCGTCACGCGAGATACGTTGAGCAATATAAAACAGCAGGGCTTTTATACGCTAAATCACGTGGCTGTTGACTGGGTCGACAAAGCCCACCAAACATCAGCCCGCTATGCGCCAGATGAAAGTGAATTTGAAGCCGTTGGGTTAACCGCGCAGATCAGTGAGTCCTTCAGTGCGCCGTATGTCAAAGAAAGTGAAATTAAAATGGGCTTAAAAGTAGCACAGCATTTTACTTTGCTTAATGAAACCGAAATGGTTATCGGCGAAATCCAGGAGCTCTACGTTCCTGAGCAAATAATAGATTCAGACGGCTATGCAGATATAGAACAAGCGCAAACGGCCTGTATCTCAGGCCTAGACAGCTACCACAGCACACAACGAATTGCGCAATTTGCGTATGCAAAGCCCGATGTAAAGTTAACCGTGAAGTGAACTAATAAACTGTCCAACGGTCTTACATTCAATACTTAAGGTTGTAACTCTGAAGTTTATTTAATCTGGATCAAGCGAAAATGCGACATTTCGTTCGATCTTTTTTCAAAAAGAGATAGTATTTAAACATGAAACAAAACCTGCCTCTTTGGGCAGGTTTTTGCGTTTAAGGCACTGAATAAAAAAGAATCATTATCGTTTCTATCTCTTAAGGAGAATGTTATGAAATCTGTAAATCGCCGTGACTTTTTAAAGCTTTCTGGCTCGACAGTTATCGGTCTTACATTAGGTGGTGTAGCGTTACGTGCTCAGGCTCAAGAACAATTGAGCGCTGATGACCCTACTGCAAAAGCACTGAACTACACACCGTCGTCAACTGTTGAAGGTGCAAAATGCGCAAACTGCATGTACGTGCAGGGCGCCGATGGCGAACAACACCGCCCTTGTAACATTTTCCCTAATAAGCTTGTTAACGCTGATGGCTGGTGTAGCGCTTGGGTGAAAAAGCCTGGCTAACCAATCGAAAGAAAAGACGTTCAAAAGCCCTTGAGTTAAACCAAGGGCTTTTTTCGTTTCTGTTGAGGCGAAATACGATTATGTATCCTCATTTCCCGCTAGCGAACTACGTCAATTCCGTCTTCGATACCTTTTAGCGCTGGGTTGTCAAAACGTGTAGGCAGAAGGCCAGGCTTAATGAAGAAGCCGTGTTTTGCTTCAAAGACTCTACCTATTTTCAACACGCTTTCGTCTTGCCACTTTCCACCAATAAAGCTAATTCCCACAGGAAGATCTTTCACCTGTCCAGCGGGCACTGTGAGATGCGGATATCCTGCAATTGCGGCCAAATACCCGATACCGATAAAACCGACTGGCGAATGGTCACCATATACGCCGTCTATTAAAAAAGAAGGGCTGTTTGAGGGCGCAACTAGTACATCAACATTGTGCTTTGCTAATAACGTATCAATACCATTTTTACCCGCCGTGTCTTGAATAAGGCGCAGTGCATTTTGATACTTTTCGCTGTCAATGGCTGCCGACGCGAGCGATTTTTCGAAAATGTCTTGATTGAATAACGCTAACTCGCGCTCTGTTTTTTTATTGAAATCGATAAGCTCAGACAAGTTCCTTGCAGGAAGCTCTGCTGGAGACCCCGACAAGTATTCGTTAATACTATGATGGAACTCACTCAGCAGAACATTATAGGAGTCTGCCCAAAATGAATCTGGCTGAGAGAAGTCACTGATGTCCACCAGCGTCGCGCCCGATGCTTTAAGCTGGTTCAACGCCTTTTCATAAACAGCCAGTACATGAGGGTTATCGCCTTGGCGGTACCTAACCACACCAATACGCTTGCCTTTTAAATCTGTAGCCAGCATTGAAGATGTTGGCATAGAAGGGCGGTGAGACTCAGCATCTAGTGTCGCGTTATCGCTTGCATCAGGGCCCGCCATGATTGCCGTCATTAGCCAGGCGTCTTGAACGTTAGACGTCATTGGTCCTGCGGTGTCCTGACTGAAAGAAATAGGCACTATGTGAGTTCTGGAAAGCAAGCCCACGGTTGGTTTAAAGCCGACTACCCCGTTTATGGATGCCGGACAAATAATAGAGCCATTGGTTTCGGTGCCCACGGCAAGTGACGCGAGGCGAAGCGACATGGCAGCGCCCGAGCCCGATGACGAGCCACAAGCACTTCTTGATAGCATATGGGGGTTTCGGGTAAGCCCGCCAACTGCACTCCAGCCGCTGATAGAGGATTCAGATCGAAAGTTTGCCCATTCAGACAAATTGGTTTTACCCAAAATAATTGCCCCTGCCGCTTTCAGTTTTTCTACGATAGGCGCATCGCGACCAGTGTCATTAGTAATAAGCGCCATTGAGCCGGCTGTGGTGGGCATCTCTTTACTTTCTATATTATCTTTTAGCAGTACGGGAATACCTGCCAGAGGGCCGAGCGTCTCGCCATTCGCTAGTTGTTTATCGATGGCCTTCGCTTCGGTCAGCGCGTTAGGGTTCAACGCTAAAACGCTATTTACCTTTTCATCTAGCCGTTCGATTCGCGCAAGATAACCGCTAACGAGCTCAGCAGATGTCGTGTCGCCACTCGCAATAGCTTGCGCCTGAACGTGAGCAGGCTTATCTAACCATTGCTCAAATTTATCTGTATGATTTGCTTGAGACACGCATGCAGTGCATAGCACGACTACGGCCAGCAAAAAACCCTGTTTCAACATAAACCTTTCCTTAACGTATGATCCTAGCGCCTGTTACTCCTTCTTATTATGCAGCTTTTGACGGCAATAGAAGGTAACGTAATGTTAGTTTCTTATACGTTGAATCAGAAATAGTTCACTGTCTAAGAATTATTTTGCCGTTTCCGCTACGGGAAGCTTATGAAGGAGGTTATCGAGCTTATATTCATCAAGCAGTAACTGATACCGCCCATCTTCAATAAATAGCCGAAGGGTGACGTTGAACTTGGCTCTAAGCGCTGGGTCGGGGATTGCAGCACTGTAAGGCGATATAGGAAAAAGCTCATGAAAGACGGTTGCGTCTTCGGCATAAGCACTGTTTGCAGATTTGAAGTAGTTGAAAATATTTCTATCGAGAATGGCAACATCGACACTGCCGCGCATCAGCATGTCCACTTGACGATCTTGTCGTGCCATTTCTATATAGGTAGTTTGCGATGCGAGAGTTCGCCCAAAGTCCTCACCTAATACCGATTGAGCGGTTTGAAAAGCAATGACGCTTTTACCTTTCAAATCGTCGATACTGTCTATCGTCAGTTCTCTGTCTGCCCGTGTTACCACGACGTTCTGATAGATAATATATGGCTCAGATAAAATGCTTTGATCGACTGTGTGTGCAGGATTAAGGGTAAGTCCAATGTCAACGGCGTCATCTTTTAATAACCTTGCCGTACGCCCGAAAGGAACATAAATAGGCGACAATCCATATCCCATTTCAGCAAGGATCGCCCGCACCAAGTCAACTTCAAAGCCGGTGTGCTCTTGTGAAATAACGTATGGAGGCTTGTTCCAGCCTACAACCACATCTAGCTCTTTCGCGCTAAGCGGTATGATAAAACACAGTAAACAAACAGCAGATAAAAGTGCGCGCATACAACAGATGAACCAGACTATAAATTAAACGATACCCTTCTCATAATATAAACTTATATTAGAATTTCACCAGTCGACAAAAGGTTAGTTTTTCTCGAGGCTTACGTAATCAATTGAGCAGCCAAGTTTTATTGAGTACGTGAGAGCCTGTTGAAAACCAAAGTGGTTAGATTTGATCATGCCTCTGTAAGCATCGCGTTCTCATTTACTGAAAGCTTTTCGCTTGCCTGCATTTTGTTTACTGCCAAGCAAAGGTACAATAAAGCGCAAAGGTCTCAATGAACGATAACTATGGCTTGGCTACAACTTCGAATTAATACCTCCTCTGAACATGCAGAATCAATAGGCGACATGCTAACGGCCAACGGCTCACAAGCAGTGACCTATGTGGATGCGAAAGACACCCCTATGTACGAGCCCAAGCCGGGTGAAGTGTTACTGTGGCCCGATACACAAGTCGTCGGCTTATTTGAAGCTGATGCCGATATGAAAGGCATCCTTCAGCGCTTGGGTAAAGCCAAAGTCTTAGGCCCTGATTTTAAATATAAGCTTGAGCCACTTGAAGACAAAGACTGGGAGCGAGAGTGGATGGATAACTTCCATCCCATGCAATTTGGCGAGCGCTTGTGGATATGCCCAAGCTGGCGCGATGTTCCCGATCCAAACGCCGTTAACGTAATGCTAGATCCTGGGCTTGCCTTTGGTACTGGCACGCACCCTACCACAGCGCTTTGCTTGCGCTGGCTAGACGGCATAGATATGACAGATAAAACCGTTGTCGATTTTGGCTGTGGCTCTGGAATATTAGCGCTGGCTGCGTTGAAATTGGGTGCTAAACGCGTCATCGGCATTGATATCGACCCACAAGCGCTACAAGCAACAAAAGAAAATGCACGACGCAACGGCGTTGAAGACCGTTTGGATGTATACCTTCCTGAAGACCAGCCTGAGCTTGAAGCCGATGTCGTGATGGCGAACATCTTGTCAGGTCCATTACTAGAACTTCAAAGCGTGATTACAAATTACTGCAAATCAGGCGGTTTGTTAGTTCTTTCTGGCATTTTGGCGGAGCAAGTTACGCGCATAGAAGAAGCGTACGCTCAAGATATTACACTTGAACCCAGTGCCATAGATGGCGAATGGGCGAGAGTGTCGGGCAAAAAACACTAAGTTTGAGCGATAAACCGACCAGTCGGTGAATATTACGCCCAGTTAGAATAGTGTGTTTTCGGTCAACCACCTCAAAATTGCGACGAAAATTTGTACGAAAAAGCACGTTGCCGCCTAATTAATTGTTAATTTTTTTCACATTACAGCCCTTTCAAATCGGGGGCTGTAAGACTTTCGTACAATATTTAAACTAAAAATCGACGTTAGCTTACTAATGTGACAGATTTTTTTCACTGTCAAGACCACGGAGTGAAATTTTGTGCGATTTTTAGCCTTTTCAAGCCTTGCGAAAACACGTACACTTAGCGCCCCGTTTTAGCCGGGTGTATATTTTCTGTGCAGTTTTAGATGGCGAGCTATACATTTTACAATGCGAATTGGACCTTACGAGTTAGAAAACAATTTGATGTTGGCCCCCATGGCTGGCGTAACAGACAGACCGTTTCGCCAACTTTGTAAGCGCTTAGGTGCAGGGCTTGTTGTTTCAGAAATGCTTTCGAGTAATCCGAAAGTTTGGAACACAGCTAAATCACAAGCGCGAATGAATCATGAGGGTGAAGAAGGCATTCGCTCTGTACAGATAGCTGGGGCTGATCCTGAGCTTATGGCTCAAGCAGCACAATTTAATGTTGAGAACGGTGCGCAAATCATCGATATCAACATGGGTTGTCCTGCTAAAAAGGTCAATAAGAAGCTAGCAGGTTCTGCATTGCTTCAATACCCTGACACAGTGGAAGCGATTATTAAAGCAGTAGTTAATGCTGTTGATGTACCCGTGACACTAAAAATTCGTACCGGCTGGAACCCAGAAAATCGCAATGGGGTAGAGATTGCCCGCATTGCAGAGCAAAACGGCATACAGTCGCTTGCTGTTCACGGCAGAACACGAGCTTGTATGTATAAAGGAGAAGCTGAATACAGCACCATACGTCAAATAAAGGCGGCAATTTCAATTCCTGTTATTGCAAATGGTGATATTACTTCTCCAGAGAAAGCACAAGAGGTGCTGAATTACACCGGTGCAGATGGCGTAATGATAGGTCGCGGCGCGCAAGGTAAACCTTGGATATTTAAGCAAATCCAACATTATCTTGAAACGGGCGAGAACCTACCAGCACCGCCGCTGTCAGAGTTATATGAACTCTTGCATGAGCACGTAGCCAATGTGCAGGACTTTTATGGCGACATAGCCGGTGTGAGAATTGCCCGTAAGCACGTGGGCTGGTATCTCGCGGAGCACGATACGGATCGTCAGTTTCGTAAAACGTTTAACGCTATCGATGATGCGAATGAGCAACTCGATGCACTAAATGCATATTTTCAAGCGCTGCAGACACGAGAAACCCGACAGATTTCTCCCGCAGCATAGTGATGACTAACTTAAGAGCAACACAGTATTATGTTCGATCAAAACGTGACTTCACCTTTTACTACTACAGTAACTACGCCTTCACAAACGCAAGCTCAAAAGCCACTGCGTGACTCTGTAAAGCAAGCGGTTAATAAGTACCTTAAGCAACTGGATAACGCAAACATCGATAACCTGTACGAAATGGTACTGGCTGAAGTTGAAGCGCCGCTGCTAGAAGAAGTCATGACTTACACACGCGGCAATCAAACCCGCGCTGCCATCATGATGGGCATCAACCGTGGCACACTTCGCAAGAAGCTTAAGCAATACGGCATGAACTAAGATTCCAAGGGCTTTGCCCACCAAAGAGCACCAATCGGTGCTCTTTTTGTTTCAACACTACAACATTAGAAACTTAAAATTTATGCAAACACCAAAACCAATTAAACGTGCTCTCCTTAGTGTCTCTGATAAAACCGGTATCCTCGATTTCGCGACAGCGCTGCATAACGCTGGCGTAGAACTTCTGTCGACGGGCGGTACTGCTAAACTTCTCGCTGACGCTGGCTTACCTGTTAAAGAAGTGTCTGATCACACAGGTCACCCAGAAATTATGGCTGGCCGCGTTAAAACCCTTCACCCGAAAATTCATGGCGGTATCCTTGGTCGTCGCGGTACCGATGAAGCAGTGATGGAAGAACACAGCATTGCGCCTATCGATCTTGTGGTGGTTAACCTTTACCCGTTTGCTGCTACCGTGGCAAACGAAGACTGTACGCTAGAAGATGCGATTGAAAATATTGATATCGGTGGGCCAACGATGGTTCGCGCTGCAGCGAAAAACCATAAAGATGTCACTATTGTTGTTAATGCGGCGGACTACTCTCGCGTGCTTGCAGAGATGAACGACAACAATGGCTCGTTAACGTACAACACCCGTTTTGACCTTGCGATTAAAGCGTTTGAACATACGGCCGAATACGACGGCATGATTGCAAACTACTTTGGTGCTCGTTTAGACAGCACAGGTTGTGAAGCAGACTGTGACCACCAGCACAGTGAATTCCCACGTACCTACAACATGCAGCTTACTAAGAAGCAAGACCTTCGCTATGGAGAAAATAGCCACCAAGAAGCGGCATTCTATGTTGAAAACAATGTTCAAGAAGCGTCTGTGGCTACCGCTACTCAGCTTCAGGGTAAAGAACTGTCATTCAACAACATTGCTGACACGGATGCGGCGCTTGAGTGCGTAAAAGAATTCGAAGAGCCAGCATGTGTAATTGTTAAGCACGCTAACCCATGTGGTGTGGCCATTGGCAATGATATTTTAAGTGCCTACGACCGTGCGTTTAAAACTGACCCAACGTCAGCATTTGGCGGAATTATCGCGTTTAACCGCGAGCTTGATGCGGAAACGGCGCAAGCGATTGTTGACCGTCAATTTGTGGAAGTCATTATTGCGCCGACAGTAAGCGATGAAGCGAAAGAAGTAGTAAGTGCGAAGAAAAACGTACGTCTTCTAGCATGTGGTGACTGGGCTGGTCAGTTAACTGAAGGTTATGACTTTAAGCGCGTAAACGGCGGTTTATTAGTACAAGAGCGCGACTTCGGCATGGTTGAAATGGAAGACCTAGAAGTTGTGACTAAGCGTAAGCCAAGCGAAGATGAACTACGCGACCTTATGTTCTGCTGGAAGGTAGCAAAATACGTTAAGTCTAACGCGATTGTTTACTGCAAAGACGGTATGACGGTAGGCGTGGGCGCAGGCCAAATGAGCCGTGTTTACTCTGCAAAAATTGCGGGTATTAAAGCAGCTGATGAGAACCTTGAAGTTGCAGGCTCTGTAATGGCGTCTGATGCATTCTTTCCATTCCGCGACGGTATCGACGCTGCGGCTGAAGCAGGTATTAAAGCAGTAATTCAGCCAGGCGGCTCTATGCGCGACCAGGAAGTCATTGATGCCGCTGACGAGCACGGCATTGCCATGGTGTTCACGGGTATGCGCCACTTCCGTCACTAATAAGTATTTACGCAATACCTTTTAGTGCAGGCTTAGTGAGGGACACCAACACCTAAGTTAAACACGCAGTAAAGTGGCATTTAGTGGCTTTACTGTGTGTTTGTTATTTTTCCTTAACCCTTTTAAATACGCAGACTCGAGGTCATTTGCTTGGTTGTAGTGAAATCTCATCGAAGCGACAGAGTTGCGAATTATTCTGCTAAGGCGTAAGTGCAAATAGGGGTTAGCTGATAGGCTTGATCTGACCCGTGGTAATTTGTAGTAATAGTGTTATGTTATTCGCCTACCCTCGACAGAAAAAGGAAATAAGAATGAAAAAGTTAGCCCAATATGTGTTAGCCGCAACCCTAGGTGTAAGTGCTACTTATGCCAGCGCAGATGCGATTTCTGCTGCCGCAATGAGCGATATCCGCTCTGCTAGTGCAAAAGTACGCGATGAGTACCGTAATCCTCAGCAAACACTGCGCTTTTTTGGCCTTACCCCAGACATGACTGTGGTAGAAATCTCTCCAGGTGGTGGTTGGTACGCCGACATCCTTTATTCTGTTGTAAAAGATAACGGTAAGTATGTAGCTGCTCACTTTTACGTTGATGATGAAACCAGCGGTTACTTTAAAAAATCGGTGGAAGGCTTCAAAGAAAAAATGAAGCCGGGCATGAAGTACGAAGGTGCTGAGCTTACTGCATTCGACCCAATCAAAGCGTTAGATATTAGCGACGCAGGTAGTGCCGATATGGTGCTGACGTTTCGCAACGTACACAACTGGTATATGCGTCACGGTGACGAGGGTATCGACAATGCATTTGGCGCATTTTTCAAAGCGCTTAAGCCAGGTGGCGTACTGGGCGTAGTGGAACATGAGCTTCCTGAAAGCGCAGATGATGAAGCAATGAAGAAAAGTGGCTACATGAAGCGTTCTTACGTTGTGGCTGCCGCCGAAAAAGCAGGCTTTGTGCTTGAAGCAAGCAGCGATGTCAACGCCAACCCAATGGATACTGCCGACCACCCGAAAGGTGTGTGGACGCTACCTCCACGTTTGGCGCTAGATGATCAAGATCGCGAAAAATACATGGCGATTGGCGAGAGCAATCGCATGACGCTAAAATTCACCAAACCAAAATCATAAAATTAAACACTCAAAACGGAACAGTTAATGAACGTACTTGTAATTGGCGGCGGTGGCCGCGAACACGCGCTAGCGTTTAAAGCAGCGCAGTCTTCTGATGTTTCAACAGTATTTGTAGCACCTGGCAATGCCGGCACAGCTACAGAACCTAAGCTTGAGAACGTAGCTATCGATGTAAATGATATTGCTGGCTTGGTTTCTTTTGCTCAGGGCAACGATGTTGAGCTTACTATTGTAGGCCCAGAAGCGCCGCTAGTTGCAGGTGTTGTAGATGCGTTCACAAACGCTGGTTTAATGATTTTTGGCCCCACTCAAGCTGCCGCGCAGCTTGAGGGCTCTAAAGCTTTTACCAAAGACTTTTTGGCTCGCCACAACATTCCAACGGCCGAGTATCAAAACTTCACAGAAATTGACCCAGCTATTGCCTATGTGCGTGAGAAAGGCGCGCCGATTGTAGTAAAGGCTGACGGTCTTGCTGCGGGTAAAGGTGTTATTGTTGCGATGACCCTTGAAGAAGCGGAAGACGCTATCCGCGACATGCTGGCAGGTAACGCGTTTGGCGAAGCCGGCAGCCGCGTAGTTATTGAAGAATTCCTAGACGGTGAAGAAGCGTCGTTCATTGTCATGGTAGACGGCAAAAACGTACTACCTTTTGCCACCAGCCAAGACCACAAGCGTGCTGCTGACGGTGACAAAGGGCCGAACACAGGCGGAATGGGTGCATATTCTCCGGCTCCGGTTGTAACGCAGGACATTCACGACCGTATTATGCAAGAAGTGATTATGCCAACAGTTAACGGCATGGCTGCTGAAGGCAACGACTACGTTGGCTTTTTATATGCTGGCCTTATGATTATGGCCGATGGCACTCCAAAGGTAATCGAATACAACTGTCGCTTTGGCGATCCGGAAACTCAGCCAATCATGCTGCGCTTAAAGTCTGACTTAGTTCCACTTTGCCAAGCAGCGTGCAAAGGCGAACTTGCTGGCGAAACGATTGAGTTTGATGAGCGCGCGTCGGTAGGTGTTGTGCTTGCCGCTGGCGGCTATCCAGGCAGCTATGATAAAGGCGACGTGATTACGGGTTTCGAAGAAGCCGCTAAGTTAGACGGAAAGGTTTTCCATGCAGGCACCGCCCTTCAAGATGGCGAAGTGGTAACCGCAGGTGGCCGCGTACTTTGCGCTACAGCTTTGGGTAACAACGTTACCGAAGCGCAGCAAAAAGCCTACGAGCTACTAAAAGCCATTCAGTTTAAAGATGTGTACTACCGCACTGATATCGCGCACCGTGCGATTGCGCGTGAAGCTGAAGCCAAGTAGCCGAAAGCCTCATAGAAAGTGCTAAATGAACGCAGCGTAATGCTGCGTTCTTACATAATTACATAAAACCAGGGTGTGAGTTCTACGCCCCCCCACTTTTACTCTTACCTACTCTTACCACTTACTCACCATGCTAACGTACAGCAAAAGCAGAAATCGTAGTTTCCCAGCTACATATCACTGCTTAACCTGATACTAACGCTCAACACAAAAGAAAACTCGCGCTCAGTACATAAGCAATAAGGTATTGAATTTCACATTGAGTCTGATTTGGTACTTGCCGATAGTACTGTATACATTATAAATCTTTAATTTGCTGACCTTCTCCATATGTTGCAGCGCATACAAGAACCTGTATGGTATTAATATCAATCCGCATAGATGATTAACCACTTAGCGAGATTTAATAAGCTCAGGTAGTCTGCTTAAAAAGCGTATTATTTCATTCTAATAAAAAAGGTATCACCTGATGTCGAACACTAAACTTATTGCTGTGTTGCTTGTAGCAGTAGTGGCGAGTACCGCAGCGTGGTTCGCCTTTTTTGCCAAAGAATCTGCTCCAGACTTTACTGCTTATGCCGCAGGCCCTGACCGAAAAGCGGCATTTTTTGAGTATTTCACTCCTATTGTAGTCGAGGTGAACAAAGAGCTAGCCACCGATAGAGAGCAAATTCAAAGTTCTTGCGACGCGGATGAAGCAGACAATCTAGACCAGTTCCTGACAAAGTTTCGTGTTGACGATGCTGACCTTGAACAGGAGTCAGCCTGCGAGGTGTTGTTAAGGCGTGCCGACATTGTTCCTGCGTCGTTAGCTATTGCACAAGCAGCGAATGAAAGTGCATGGGGTACCTCTCGTTTTGCAAAATTAGGGAACAACTTTTTTGGTCAGTGGTGTTTCTCTAAGGGCTGCGGTATCGTTCCAAAATCGCGTGACACTAACAAAAATCATGAAGTTGCTGATTTCCGTTCGCCTGCCGACTCAGTAGAAAGCTACATGCTAAATTTAAACACCCACCATGCTTACAAACCATTGCGTAACATTCGCCAATCCTTACGTGAAGAAGACAAGGCTGTCACCGGGGTTGCGCTCAGCTATGGCTTAGGGAAGTATTCTGAGCGTGGCGATGAATATGGAAAAGAAATACGTGAGATGATCAGTTTTAATAAACTTGCAGTGCTGGACAAGTTAGATCTGAGTAAGCAGGAAGGCGAAGCCAATTAACTCAACCAGCTAGAGCGTGACGAGCTCTGTTGCGCATTTTTTTTATCGCCAAATGGCATGGCTTTTAGTCTAGGTGAGTGATTGCAGGTTAAAAGGAGTGGCATTTCTGCGACTCCTTCCAATTACGCGCAGCAAGTCAATCAATTAAAGTAGCGACAAATTATGGTTCACTACTTTGTCAGCTTCACCTTTCCAAACACCGACGCATCTTTATACCCCAAGTTTTTATCGCCGTTTACCGGGGTGATCTCATGAGAGCCTAAAAAGTGCTCTCTGTCGCCACCATCTGCATCGCAATAGGCAAGCATAAAGCCCAGTGTCATACCTTCTTTTAAGGTGACAGGCGAATTGTCTTTTCCGTGTTGATAGCTATCATCAAATACACGTACCGCTGCTTCCCAATGAATCTTATGCGGCGCCGATATATCTCGCTGCCATTTGTTCTCTACGTGATCGTTGTAGAGTTGTGGTACAGCCTCTCCTGCTTCATTTGGACCTATATCAACAACCTGATTATCTAACGCTAAGTGATAGGCAAACGCATTGTAGTTATTAAGGTGATCGCCACCAGAGGCATCAGCATCAATGAAAATTTCTAAACAATCATCATCCCAATAACGTTCAAGGGGATTGGCATAGGTATCTGAGAGGTGATCGTCTTGTATTTCTGCCAACAGATACAGCGCATCCTTGTTCCATCGCAGTTTATATCGACCAGAAAAATCACCGGACTCAGGAGCCGAGCCCCACATAAGCGACGTCATTTCATGCCAATCGCCCCCTTTCCATGCAGCGTCATTGGCTACACCATCTATAACAGGTGGCGTTGATGAAAAAAGTACGCTGTCAGATTTAGCTTGTGCCGTGGGCACAGACATAGCCACAAGCAGTGCCGAGGTTAGTACTGCCCCTAAATGTTTTGCACTTTTCAATTGGATACGCTCTTTGTTTGCTTATTTGTATTTTAAACTACCATGTTTTGACCCCATCCGCGCTTGAAAATAGCGCCGAACACCTCCTTCTTTTTTAGAAGCATTACCAATTTGCAACGGTAATTGGTATAAAAAGGACATTCGTTCCCTCACTACCATGGCTATGTCATTTCAAAACGCGTGCTATCACATCCTTGCGCCTGCCAGCGAGGCTCACGAGTACAAAAAGCTCAGCAAAATATTTGATGTATTTCTTATCGCGTTAATTATCGTAAATGTTGTCGCTATGATGCTGGAAACAGTGCCGGGTATCCCTGCCATTTGTCAGTACGAACTTCATATAATCGAAGTGGTTTCAGTACTGATATTTACCGTTGAGTACTTTTTTCGTTTATACGGCAGCGCATCGGCCCCAAACCGCCCTAATCACGAACGTACAACGACATGGCAAAAGCGCTGGACCTATTTGAAAAGTCCCATGGCGCTCGTCGACCTAATGGCAATTCTGCCTTTTTACTTAAGCGTTTTCGTGGCGTTCGATTTACGTATTTTGCGAATATTTCGGGTAATGCGAATTCTAAAAATTGGGCGCTATTCGCGCTCTATGCAAACTCTCGTTACCGTATTGCGCAACGAGTCTCACAGCCTTATTGCGGCGTTAAGCGTACTTTTGTTGTTCACGATTATCGCCGCCACCTGTATTTACTATATTGAACATGCTGCTCAGCCCGATGTTTTTAGCAGTATTCCCGCTTCATTGTGGTGGGCACTCGTCACGCTGACCACGGTGGGCTATGGTGACGCCGTTCCCATAACTGCACTGGGTAAAATATTTGGCGGCCTCATAACTATTATGGGGATCTGTTTTTACGCCTTACCAGCGGGTATTTTATCTTCTAGCTACACATCGCAGATGCAGCTTAAACGCGATAGGTTTAAAGACACAGTAAGAAGCGTTTTGGACGACGGAAAGTTGAGTGAGCACGATGTGCACCACCTAGAACATGTTCGCGCACTTCTTGATTTAGACGAAGAAGAGGCAAAGCTAATTGTGCGCCTATTGCAGCACCATCACAAACGGCTAGATGATTGATTACACGCAGGCTGGAGCGAAAGCAACTCCCAAGAATCGAGTGGTAAGCGCTTATACCTCCCCTTGATTCTTAGCTCACATCAGCTTATAACTAGTACCCGTCATTTCCAAAAAGAATTCCTATGTCTGTCAAACACCCTATTATTGCTATAACAGGTTCTTCTGGCGCGGGTACTACTACCACGACCAACGCTATACGCCATATTTTCAGGAACTTAAGTGTTAATGCTGCGGTTGTAGGAGGCGATAGTTTTCACCGTTTTACCCGCCCGGAAATGGAAGTGGAAATTCGCAAAGCCCAAGAGCAAGGCAGGCATATCAGCTACTTTGGCCCTAAAGCCAACGACTTTGAGCTACTGGAATCCCTGTTTAGGGAATACGGCAGCTCGGGTACAGGACAGTTTAGACAATACCTTCACACGTTCGATGAAGCCGTGCCTTTTAACCAAATGCCCGGCACCTTTACACCTTGGCAAGATTTACCCAAAAACACTGATTTGCTGTTCTATGAAGGTTTACATGGCGGTGTAAAAACGGAAGAAAATGACGTAGCAAAACATGTAGATTTACTGGTCGGCATGGTGCCGATTGTAAACTTAGAGTGGATTCAAAAAATTGTACGCGACACCACTGACCGAGGACATTCTCGTGAAGCGGTAATGAGCAGCATAGTGCGAGGACTGGACGACTATTTCCATTACATCACGCCACAATTTTCACGCACCCACGTTAACTTCCAGCGCGTACCAACCGTTGATACCTCCAACCCCTTCAGTGCACGGGAAATTCCAACCCAAGATGAAAGCTTTGTGGTTGTGCGCTTTAGACGGGAAATGAAGACTGTGGACTACCCCTACCTCCTTCAAATGATCGACGGCGCGTTTATGTCTCGCATCAACACCTTGGTTGTACCCGGCGGAAAGATGGGCTTAGCCATGGAGCTCATTTTAACTCCGCTCCTTGAAGACATCTTAAATAAAAAGCGCAGAGCTGGTCATCAGATGGATTGGTTGAGCAGCGACGAGTAAGCCCAATATACATCGCTTCTATAGGCATGTATTTAAAACAGTAAGTCGTAATGGCTCATGCCCTGCGTCAATCTAGGTTCTATTCGGAAACTTTCTTGATTTAGTTTCTTGATTTAGTTTCTCGACCTAGTTTTTGACACAGCAGGCTCCTATTATGACCACAATTAAAAGCCAACAAATTTGGGTAGACCAGCAAAACCTTGCCAACACTAACGTTGTTTCCCGCGATATAAACATCAGCGACTTACAGCAAGACGAAGTATTGCTTGAGACAGACAGCTTTGGCTTTTCTGCCAACAACATCACCTATGCTGCACTGGGTTTTAAAATGGGCTATTGGGGCTTTTTCCCTGCAAAGAGTGATAATGACGTTGATGAAGCACATGGCTTCGGTATTGTGCCCGTTTGGGGCTTTGCTACCGTTAAGGCGTCTTGTCATAGCGATATCAAAGTAGGTGAAAAGGTGTTCGGCTACCTGCCTATGGCTAGCCATTGGGTGATAAAAGCTGGAAAAGTTGCCCCTCACGGCTTTTCAGACATCCACGAAAAACGGAAAAGCATTAGCCCTGTTTACGATCAATATCTTCGCTGTGCCGCCGACCCCGGCTACGACAAAAACCGCGAAGCATGGCAGCTTAATTTTAGACCCCTTTATATGACTTCGTTTGTTCTCGATGACTATGTGGCAGAGAAAGCAAACAATGAAACCTTACTGTTGTCGAGCGCTTCGAGTAAAACCGCATTGGGTACAGCGCAACTACTTAAAGACCAGAAGGCCTCTCGAAACGCAAGCTATAAGGTGGTTGGGCTAACCTCGAAACAAAACGTGGATATGGTAAAAGCGTCCGGTTGCTACGATGAAGTGTATAGCTATGACGAACTCTCAGCCCTAAGTAGCGAAGGCAATAGCAGTAAAAGCAGCGATGCGCGCTACTGGCTGCTTGATTTCGCTGCCAACGGTACGTTGATTAATGACCTTACCAAGCAGCTTGGCGACAGCCTGAGCGACGTTACACTCATTGGTGCGACAGATTGGAAAGCCCAAGAGAAGCCCAACCCCAAATTGCTCAATGCAGAGATATTTTTCGCGCCAGCTCGCGTGAAACTGCGCCAACATGAATGGGGGCACGAGGCCTTTTTGGCAAAATACGCCAGTGCATGGAAACGCTTCGAAGAGAAAGTGAGCGATCAGTTTTATGAGCAATCGCACCGCGGAGCTGATGCTATAACGCAGTTATATTTAGAAACGCTTAATGGAACAGCGCAAACAAAAGCCCTTAACGTCGTCACTTTTGATTAGCGCCTCTTAAGGATTACAACTTGAACTGCTGATGTGTTGTTGCAGTGCCTACGTTTTTTACAGCTTGTAATCAACGGCAGTTCTCAATAAGTTTAGGGAGGAGAAATGCTTAACTGCCTCCTTTTCTCTAAAGCTTGCTGGGCCTTTGCTGGGTCTTTACTGGGTCATTGCTGGATTTTGCTGTACATAAAAGAGCAACAGGCCCTAGACACTATTTGTAACAAACATCCCCTGCCTTTTACGCTTTTCTCGCTTTTGTATTTCACATCTTGTGGTTATAGTGAAACAAAAGTAAAACGAAAGGTATGAGTATGGGTCAGGAAACCTCTAAAATTCTCGTTGTTGATGATGACATGCGTCTGCGCAGCCTATTAGAGCGCTATTTGCTTGAGCAGGGCTATCAAGTTCGCAGTGCGGCTAACGCAGAACAAATGGACAGACTGCTTGAGCGCGAGAATTTTCATTTAATGGTTTTGGACCTTATGCTACCTGGCGAAGACGGCTTGTCTATTTGCCGCCGATTGCGCCAGCAAGAAAACGACATGCCCATTATTATGCTTACTGCAAAAGGCGATGAAGTTGACCGCATTATCGGCCTTGAAATGGGTGCAGACGATTATTTGCCTAAGCCATTTAACCCCCGCGAGCTACTAGCGCGTGCTAAAGCGGTATTGCGCAGACGCAGCAGCGAAGCGCCGGGCGCGCCGTCTAAAGATGTGCAAATTGTGGAATTTGGCAATTACAAGCTGAACCTCGCCACCCGTGAGATGACAGCTGGCGATACGCCTTTAACACTGACAAGCGGCGAGTTTGCGGTATTAAAATCTTTGGTTACTCACCCCCGCGAGCCATTGTCGCGAGACAAACTGATGAACCTAGCGCGTGGTCGCGACTACAGCGCATTAGAGCGCAGTATTGACGTTCAGGTTTCACGCTTACGAAGAATGCTTGAAGAAGACCCTGCCAACCCTCGTTATATACAAACTGTATGGGGATTGGGCTACGTATTCGTGCCTGATGGCGAACAAGTTTAGCACCTATGACTGATACGGCGGGCTCTACCGTCTTGGCCTGTGCGCAAGTGAAGTATGTTTACTCATGACCCCTAATTATGCGTTTACCTACTGCCATTCCAAACTCTGGCTTATGATTCAAAGCGACGGCATGTTATGCGTTTAATTCCCAAAAGTGCATTTGGCCAAACCGTCATGCTTATTGGCGTGCTGTTGCTTATTAATCAGATTGTGTCCTACATCTCTGTTACCTATTACTTTATTCAGCCCAGCTACCAACAAATTAACAGCTTATTGGCCACCCAAGTAAAATCTGTGCTCGCCAACGACTTGTTGGTGACTAACCAAGAAACCCGCGACCGCTATTTTCAAAAAACCCAGGTACAGGTCTTTGACGAAAGCGTTGCCAAACAGAATGGATTAGAGAGCGCCGTATACTATAGCTATATTTCTTCTCAGGTTAGCGAGCAGCTCCGGCAGCTTGCAGATGTGCGCATTAGCACCACCACGCAGGCCAGTGACGAAAATGCGCCATACATTGTTTGGATATCCCTGAACCGCTACCCAGATACGTGGATCTCTATTCCTATTTCAGGACTTAACGAAGCGAATATATCCCCTCTGACTATGTATTTAATGGTAATTGGCATATTGAGTGTGGCCGGGGGCTGGTTGTTTGTAAGACGCATGACGCGTCCATTGTCAGCCCTGCAAAAAGCAGCAATAGCGGTGGGTAAAGGCGAGCACCCGGCGCCGCTTCGCGAACAAGGCAGCACCGAAATGATTCAGGTTACTCGGGCGTTTAACCGCATGAATCAGGGTATTAAGCAGCTTGAGAATGACCGAAATATTATGACAGCGGGCATTTCTCACGACTTGCGCACGCCGCTTACCCGTATTCGCCTAGCCTCAGAAATGCTGCCGGAAGACCAAGATTGGATAAAAGACGGCATTGTAAATGACATAGAAGACATGAACGCCATCATCGATCAGTTCATTGACTATGCACGCTACGACACCGAAGAAGTCACTCAAGAAACTGATTTAAACGCGATTATTGCAGAGCTGGTACAAGCCAGACATTTAGACGACAAGCACCACATCGAACTCAAACTCAACGCCATTCCTCCGCTGTCACTTCGGCGAATTGCAATGAAACGCGTGATCGACAACCTCATCGAAAATGCTTTCAAGTACGGCTCGGACGATATTGCAATTAGCAGCTTTTACAATCGCCACGAAAAGCGCGTGTATTGCAAAGTACGCGACTTTGGCCCGGGAATACCGGAAGCGGAGCTTGACGGTGTATTCATGCCGTTTGCACAAGGCGACAAAGCCCGCAATTCGTCAGGTTCAGGCCTTGGCCTTGCCATAATAAGGCGAATTGTAGAAGCTCACGATGGTGAGGTGACGTTGCGAAATCATCCTCAGCAGGGCTTGGTCGCAGAGTTTTATTTACCCTATCAAACCCATTAAGCCCAAAAACACTACACGGATTGGTATTAGCTTCTGTGGTACTTAATTTTTCGGCTGTATCCATAAGATGCCAACCACAGCACGCAGCCGCCAAGTGGGATCACCCAAAACGCTGTAGTAAGTGGAGCAAAGTTCGCCCATAGTCCAGTAGAAAACGATGCCACTTGAACGCCTGTAGAGTTACCGATAATTGAAATACCAGAAAGTACGGGGCCGTTGTCACTGTCGATATTCATTGCAGCAGAAAGTGCTAGTGGGAAGAGCCCACCTAGCCCTAAGCCGAGCAGTAAATTACCTGCGCCAATCCCGTAAAATGAAGGCATTAACTTCAGTGCGAATACACCCGCTAGCGATGCTGTTGCCATGAGCACAATCATTCGGTGTACCGATACAAATCGCAGTAAAAAAGGGAAGGTAAGGCGGCTTATCACCATACCAGCGGTAAAGAACGCCAGTAAGTTTCTCGACTGCTCGCCAGTAAAGCCTAAGCCGTTTTGCGCATAGCTTACAAACCAGTTCGCGTTACCGAACTCTACGGCACCATAGCCAAAGGTAAGCAACGTTAGAAATATGAAAACGGGCTGCTTGATAATGACCCCAAATGCCAAGGTCTTTTTAGGCGCTTTTGGCTGACCTTTAAGTACTTTTGCCTGAGAGCGCGCCGCAATAAATGCGTAGCACGAAAGCAAAATCATAACGCCTGCCAACACCTGAATAGGTAAGCGCCAGTTGTGCTCAACAAGGTATAGCATTGTTACAAAGAACGACGCCGCAAACGTTCCTAAGCTGAACATAAAGTCCATTAAGCCCATCATAGTAAAGCGCTTTTCTGCGTACATTCGTGCAATAAGCGTATGGCCAATAGTAAATATTGTTGAGCTCACCACACCTATTAATACCGCTAACACCAAAAACCACTGCCAAGCGGTAAGTACTGACACAAGCAGCAATAGCGCCGTATTCATACTAAATAACGTGGCTAATAGCGGCATATACTCAAAGCGACTGGCATACTTGCCACCAATCACAGCGCCTAACATCATGCCTACAGAGAAGAGCGAGAAAAGTGCGCCACTGACTACTTCAGACATTTGCAGATCGACTGCAATATCTGGCAGTAATATTCCCCACAAGAGAAACAATTTACCAATTAGAAAAAAACCAGCAAAAATAACGATGGTGGCAGGAAGTCGGCTCATTTAGGCTCCATGGCTGATATCAGTAGAAAGACATCCGATTTAGGCGTGAGGGCACAGCGTAGTTATGCCCTTGACCACAAAGTGAACCTTTTGAGGGCGCTGACCTTTACTGTGCAAGAAAGAACAGCAGCCCTTAATTATCACATAATCACTACCTTTACAGATTGCTGATAATCGCAAGAAATTGCTAGTGAAAGCGTTTTCCCTTTTTCATCCCACATTACAGGCACGCTCCTGCCATCAAGTGAGACACTCTGTGGTTTTTCGCTTAAACCGTGCACGACGTAAGTGATGTCTCGCTGCTTAGGCATACCTATATAGCTGCCTTCGCTATCAAGCGTCAGGGTTAATGCGGCCTTTTCGTCTAATGACGCACTGAGCTGTAGTTTGGTGTACAAGCCTTTTTTGACAGACGCTGGATTTTTGCCGTCATCCTCGTAGTAAGTATATGAAGATGAATTCACTGAATTGTCATGCCAGTAATGCATTTCTATTTTACGTGCATCAAACTGCTCTGTGCGGCTAAGCCCGTCAGCCATTGGCATAAAGCTTCCAGCCTTTACCCACACTGGGAAATTATCTTGGCTTAGCGGGTAGTTAACGGTTTGACCACCTTGGTATTTCGTATCAGAGAAAAAATCAATCCATACGCCTTCGGGAAGCAAAGTCGGCCACTCCGCTTGGTTAGCGCTCGTCACAGGCGAAACTAACAGACCATCGCCCCACAGATAACTGTCTGCATTTTCAAACCAATCGCTTTCACCGTACGTCATAGCTAACGGGCGCATTAATGGCGTGCCGTAAAGCGCATTTTCAAAGGCCAATGAATAGTTATAAGGCAGCATGTCGTAGCGAAGTTGGATAAACTTGCGCGCAATAGACTTTACGGGATCGGCGTGGAAAATTGGCTCTGGCGCAATATTATCTTGGGCATGAGGCCTAAATACCGGTGAAAAGGTACCGAACTGAAGCCATCTTGTATAAAGCTCAGGATCAAAGGTTTCGCCTCCAGCAAACCCACCTAAGTCGGAATGGGTATACGCCATTCCAAAAACACTCATTTGGAGTGCCAACTCTACCTGAGGTTTAAGTCCGCCCCAGCTTCGACTCACATCGCCTGTCCACGGCACCATGCCGTACCGTTGACTGCCCAAAAAGCCTGAACGCATTAGCACAAAGGGGCGCGTATCAGGCTGAAGCTCTGTTAGGTTGTTATATACGGTTTTAGCCCACTGATGACCATAGGCATTGTGCACTTCTGCGCCGCTTACTTTTGTAGACTGCCACATGTGCTGAATATCATCAGGGTGCACTTCTGGCTCACCCAAGTCGCCCCACCAGCCGGCAACACCCTGTGCAGCAAGCTTTTCATAATATTGCCAAAACCAATCTTGACCCGCTTCACTGAACACATCGACAAGGCCGGTATTGCCAAAATAGAAATCGAAGGTATACGGCGCACCATCATCGTTTTGAGCAAGGGCATTATTGGCAACGGCACTATCCCATTGCTTTGACGTCGTGAGAATAAAAGGCTCTGTTATAAGTACGGTTTTCACGTCTTGAGCGCGTAGCTCACTAATCATTTTCTCAGGCTCAGGGAAAGCGACGGTGTCCCAGCTTAAGTTCCCCATGTGCCCTTTAATGTCTTTGCCAAACCAATACAAATCAAGCACTACGGCATCAACGGGAATATCTTGCGTGTTAAAGGCATCGATAACATCCATCACTTCATTTTGTGATTTATAGCCAAATCGAGACGCAAAGTTACCTAATAGCCAGCGTGGAGGAAGCGGCTGTTTTCCCGTTACTGCTACGGTATTCGTCACTGTATCTTTTAGGTTTTCACCCAACACCATGATGTAGCTTGCACGGCCGCCTTGTGCCTTAAATAGCAACTCGTCGCTGTTCGTTTTGCCAATATCTAGCTCACCAGAAGCGGTGTTATCGAACAATACGCTGTAATTTTTTGACGACATCACAGCCGACAAGCCAAAGTACATTTGGTTTGACGATGTGGTGTATCCATAATGTGCTTTGTTATAAAGCGGCATGCTATGACCACGACGATCCATACCTAAGACGCGCTGGCCGCCACCATAGAGTTTTTCGTTTTTATCTAACGCAAACGACAGGCTGACGCCTTTACTAGAAATACTTAGTCCGCCTTGCTCTTTCGCGACAATTTTGCCGTTAACAGAATAACTGATAGCGTGCGTCGCCTTATCAACATGCGCTGCAATATTATTGAGTTTTAAGATTAGGGTTGTCTCAGTTTCAACTAGCTCTACATCATTAGCTTTTTTGTTTTTAACACCAGTCAACGCGGGCTCGGGAAGCGCCATAGACGGTAGATTTGCGTAAGGCGTGCCATTATCATCAGTAAGATACGTTACTTGAAAGCCACTATCGTGCAACGCGCTTATCGTGAAGTCATTGGTATCCGTATCAATATTTAGCGTTGCTCTTTCGAGTGTCGCTGTTTGAACTTCGGCTACCGTATTTACCGAGAAAAATGCCAAACCAGCACATGCAAGTGCTATACGCTGTTTCCTGTCTATCATGCTCAAAACCTTCTTTATGCTTCATAGCGAACCGCACTTAATTAACGAAGCGCGCTTAATTAAAGCCTTCTTGTGTACGGTGAATGATAGCTAGTGCATTGCTCAACTTAAATAAACATACGTATTCATAATGTTAAATTTGTTAACAACAATACAAAAAAAGCCCGCAACACGGTGCGGGCAAAACATCAATCACGTTGAGTGTGATGAACGTTGGGAAGGGGCGAACCGAGTGTTAGTTACCCGGCCCGGCTTTAACGATAGCGTCGCTAACGTCGTATTTTTCAAAGTTCTGTTTAAAGTCGTTGACTAAGTTAGCGGCGTATTCGTTGTACTTCTCTTTGTCTGCCCACGTGTTTTGTGGCACAAGCAAATTGCTGTCTACACCGTCTATTGCCACTGGCACATCTAGGTTTAACGCGTCAATATGCTGAGTTTCAACATCAGCTAAGTTACCCGATACAATCGCATCGATGATGGCGCGCGTGGTAGGGATATCAAAACGGCTACCTGTGCCGTAAGGGCCGCCTGTCCAACCGGTATTAACCAAGTAAACCTTAGCGCCAAACGCTTTAACACGCTTAATCAGAAGCTCTGCATATACGCCTGCTGGACGTGGGAAGAAAGGCGCACCAAAACAAGTTGAGAAGGTTGATTCAATATCGCTTGTAGAGCCAATTTCAGTAGAGCCTACTTTCGCTGTGTAACCGCTTAGGAAGTGATACGCCGCAGCTTCTTCACTTAACACTGAAACAGGAGGCAATACGCCACTTACGTCACAGGTCAAAAATACAACCGAGCGAGGTTCGCCGCCTCGGTTTTCAGCAACGCGCTTTTCAATGTGTGAAAGCGGATAGGCCGCACGTGAGTTTTGGGTTAACGACGTGTCGGTATAGTCTGGCGTGCGTGTTTCATCAAGCACTACGTTTTCTAGGATGGTACCAAACTTGATAGCATTCCAAATTACTGGCTCGTTCTTTTGAGATAGGTCGATACATTTAGCGTAGCAACCGCCTTCAATATTAAATACGCTACCTGGTGCCCAGCCGTGCTCGTCGTCACCAATCAAGAAGCGCTTAGGATCGGCTGAAAGCGTGGTTTTACCTGTGCCTGAGAGACCGAAAAACAGAGTCACATCGCCTTCTTCACCCACGTTGGCAGAACAGTGCATAGGTAGCACGTCTTTTGCCGGAAGCAGGAAGTTTTGCACGGAGAACATGGCTTTTTTCATTTCGCCCGCGTAACGCATGCCAGCAAGCAACACACGCTTTTTAGCGAAGTTGATGATAACTGTGCCATCACTGTTTGTGCCGTCACGCTCTGGCTCACAAGTGAAACCAGGTACGTTTAAGATTTGCCAAGGCTGGTCGCCTTTAACATTCCATTGTTCAGGAATAATAAAAAGGTTGCGGGCAAAAACGTGCTGCCACGCGGTTTGCGTTCTTACTTCAAGCGACAAAGCATGTTCAGGATCGGAGCCCACTTGAAGGTGTGAAAGAAAGTGTTCTTGGGTAGACAGGTAGGCTTCAACGCGGTCCCACAGTGCATCAAATTTGTCAGCGTCAAAAGGCTTGTTCACCTTGCCCCAATCGATGTCATTTTCGGTTGTTGACTCTTTAACGATAAATCTATCATTTGGAGAGCGACCGGTTCGTTTTCCGGTCTCAACGACAAGCGCCCCGTTTTTGTCAAGGACACCTTCGCCGCGCTTTACGGCGCGCTCGATAAGTTCTGCATTTGGCAGATCGGTGAGTGGCGTTACTTTCAGTTCCGTTTGAATTGAGGCTGCTGCGGTCATGGCTGTTACCCTATATGTAATTTTTCAAAAGCACTTTCAAAAAAGTATCACCTCTTCGAGTGTAATGTAAACAAGGCCTAGCGCGCATTTATAAAACACATACTCACTATTTCTCATATGTTAATTTCATAAATATTGTAAATTAATTACAAGGAAAGCCTTTTCCTTAGATATAAATGCAAAAATAAGGCGTAGAAAACCTATATTGATCGATGAATTTCAAAATAAAAAATGACAATTTTTTTTAGAAAGTGAAGGTGAAAATTTTCACCACAACAGGAAAAAAAGGAAAATAGGATGATGTAAGAAAATTAAACACTTACTACTGGGTATTTTTTAACCACAAGTGAAGTGTTGGGAAAATGAACCTATCTAGACGGTGAGAGATTCAGAAACAAAAAAGCACCTTCAAAAGAAGGTGCTTTAACACAGCAGTAAACAAGTAGTTACTGATTTGAAGACGGTGCGTCGAAGTTGCCGCTGTGAATAGCCTCTACGTCGATACTATCGAAGCGATATTCGGTATGACAATACTGGCAGTTCATTTTGATCGCACCTTCTTCAGCAATAATTGCGTGAAGCTCAGACTTCTCAACGTGACGAAGTGCTTCAGCGCTGCGCTCCTTTGAGCATGAGCAGGCAAAGGTTACGTCCTTCGCTGGGTACACTTCCACGTCTTCTTGGTGGTAAAGACGATATAAAATGTCTTCAACCGACAACGTAAACATCTCTTCTTTGGTCAACGTTTGAGTAAGTTTAGAGATATGAGCAAACTCATTGGCTTGCGACACATCAGTAGCGCTAGCATCAGTCGGTAAGACCTGAAGTAACACTCCCGACGCTTTCGCGTTTTTAGGGTCGCTCATGTCAGTCATTAGGTGCACGCTGGTCGCTAGCTGCTCTGACTGAGCAAAGTAGCCTTCAATACATTCAGCTAGAGAAGGCTTATCTAATGCAACAACGCCTTGATAACGCTCGCCTTCATCAGGTGTGATAGTAATGACCAATACCGCTTGAGACAATAACTCTGAAAACGTTTCTGGCAATGTTTCTAATGTCTCGTCCCAGCGCGCCACACCGCGAAGCGTTTGTTCGTGAGTGGCATTTAACACCGCGTAACTTACTGGGCCTTTGCTTTGAATTTGAAGAGAAATTTCACCTTTAAACTTAAGCGTTGCCGTTAACAATGACGTCGCTGCCGCCATTTCACTTAGCAATGTTTGAATTTGCACAGGGTATTCATAGCTGTGCACAATTTGATTTAAGCTCTCATCAAGGCGAACCAATTCGCCACGAACGTTAGCTTGGGTAAATAAGAAGCGGTGTAATTTATCGAAATCGCTCATAACTAATCCTGTTGAGCAGCTCATTATTGCTGCTTAAATTTAATAATCTGTCGTCGCTGCTTTTTATCAGGTCTATGATCTGGTTTAGGGCTGTGAAAGGCGTTCATTTTGCGTGCCGTTTGGTTTTCTTCACGTTTTGTTACACTTTCAATCGTCTCTTCAAAAAGCGCCTGCGCCAAAGGCGCGCTCAAACGCTTGTCACTTAAGCCTAGCACCTTAATTTCACGATTATCCCATCCTGAGGGAACTTTAATCATGGCGCCAAGCTCTACATGCTTACCAGGTTTGGCTCTTTGCCCGTTGTACTGGACTTTTCCCGACTGCACCATGTCTCTTGCTATTGCGCGGGTCTTAAAGAACCTTGCAGCCCATAGCCACTTGTCCAGCCTGACATTTTGTGTTGTATTGTTGCTATCCGATTGGCTCATGTAATATTTTCGTAATGGTGTGGCTTTAGTGTTGTGACCCTCACCTTTACTAGGCTATTATGGGTTTGCTAAAGCGCGGTTAACCAAAAATTCACTATATTATAATAAAGCAGTACCATCAGTGGCAGCATGACATTCAATAAACCCAACCCACAATCTCTGGTTGTTTATCTGAACCAGCATCAAAAACAGCTACATACCATCGTAGTGGTTCTGCTCAGCCTGTATTTAATTGCATTTGCTGCCAAACTCGTGTGGCGAATTATACCCGAACCTCAACTATCTGCGACACCCACAGTAAGCCGTGCTCCGGTTATTTCTTCGTCGTCAGGCCAAAATGGGGTCAACATCGCAAAAATACAACAGCTGAATTTATTTGGTAATGCTGCGGCCAAACCTGCTGAACCGGTCGCCGAGGTTACCGACGCACCAGAAACGCGCTTAAACCTAACCCTGACGGGCGTTGTGGCCAGTTCAGAGCAGGAGGCGGGTACCGCTATTATTGAAAATCGCGGCAGCCAAGCGGTTTATGGCTTAGGTGAGAAGATTGAAGGCACCAATGCCACGTTGCAAAAAGTGTACAACGATCGCGTTATTATTAAGAACGGGGTGAGAAACGAAACCCTGATGCTTGACGGAATTGACTACGACGAAGCTAATCGTCGCCGTGAAATGCAGGCAAGAAACCGACCTGAGCCAGAAGAATTAGAAGAAGACACCGTTGAGCTTAGCGACGAAGCATTAGAGGCAACTGCAGCTCTGCGAGAGCGTCCAGCCAACTTCACAGACTTTATTTCAATATCGCCAAAAACTGAAGAAGGCCAGCTTATCGGCTACCAAGTGAGCCCAGGCAAAGAGCCTGAATTATTTAAGTCGGCAGGGCTTCAGGCTGGTGATGTCATTACACAGATTAACGGGCTAGACCTTACCGACTTGCAGCAATCGCAAGAGGCGCTGTCTGAGCTACGCAATGCACAAACTATAGAATTAACGATTATTCGAGATGGCAGTTTAACTACGCTATACCTAGATTTACCCGAGTCTTAATACCACTAACGGTAGCAGCGCTATATTGTCGCTAGGTAAGCAAAATAACAAATAAAGCAATTCGGTCATCGACAAGTTAGGAAATGAAGGAAGTTAGAATGAAAAGGCGCACTAGCCAAAAACTATTATCTCGCTTGAGCACAGCCATGTGTACAGCGCTTCTGTGTTTCTCGGTGACGGCCGCTGAGTACATGCCTAATTTCAAAGATACTGACATCAACGAGTTTATTAATATTGTTGGTAAAAATCTTGAGCGCACCATTATTGTCGACCCTAACGTACGTGGAAAAATAAGCGTACGCAGCTATGACATGCTCGATGAAGATCAGTACTACCAGTTTTTCCTAAACGTACTACAAGTGTATGACTTCGCCGTTGTAGAAATGCCTAGCGGTATTTTGAAAGTGGTTCGCTCGAAAGACGCTAAAACATCCAATATTCCTGTTGTTGAAGGCGCTAATCGCGACGGCGATGAAATGATCACTCGCGTTGTGCCTGTTTATAACGTACCGGTGCGCGAACTTGCACCTATTTTACGTCAGCTTAATGACCAGGCGGGCGGCGGTAACGTGGTTAGCCACGACCCATCGAACGTAATGATGCTAACCGGCCGTGCTGCGGTAGTTAACCGACTAGTAGAAATTATCGAGCGCGTGGACCGTGCCGGTGACGAAGAAGTAGAAATCGTTAAACTTCGCTATGCGTCAGCATCAGAAATGGTGCGCATCATTGACAGCATTAATAAATCGCAAGGAAAAGCTAATACAGGAACTAAGTCGGAGCCTCGCGTTGTGGCAGACGACAGAACTAACTCGGTTATTGTGAGCGGCGATATTAAAGCACGCCAGCGTCTTATCAACCTTATTCAGCGCATGGATCAAGAGCTTGAATCAAACGGCAACACCCGCGTGCTGTTTCTTAACTACGCTAAAGCGGAAGATTTAGTAAAAGTATTGCAGGGCGTATCTGCTAGCATTCAAGCAGAAGAACAAGGCGGTGGCACTACATCGCGCCGAGCGGGTTCAAACCGTGAAATCAGCATTGATGCACATGAAGATTCTAACGCCATTGTTATTACCGCAGAGCCGGACATGATGCGCTCGTTAGAAGAGGTAGTACGTCAGCTTGATATTCGCCGTGCGCAGGTACAAGTTGAAGCCATTATCGTTGAAGTCTTTGAAGGCGACGGCACTACATTGGGTGTGCAGTGGGCTTCTGAAGCCGGCGGCGGTACACAGTTCAGCAACGGTGTTGTACCGGTTGGATCATTGGCGGTAGCCCTTAAGCAAGCAGAAGACGATACCGATACCGAAGCCTATGTAACAGATGATGGCGAAGTGGTCACAGTTAACACCACCGATGAAGGCGATTACACCGCACTAGCGAGCCTTTTAGGCGGCGCTAACGGCCTTATTGCCGGCGTTATCGAAAATGGCTGGGGCGCGGTAGTACAGGCAGTAAGCACCGACACCAATTCAAATATTCTTGCCACACCTCACCTAACTACTATGGATAACGAAGAAGCGTTTTTCATTGTAGGTCAGGAAGTGCCTATTATCACAGGCACAACTACAGGGGCGAACAACTCTAACCCTTTCCAAACCGTTGACCGCCAAGAAGTGGGTATCAAACTTAAAGTTACACCACAAATCAACGAAGGCGACGCGGTACAGCTGCTTATCGAACAAGAAGTGTCTAGCGTAAGTGGCGCTACATCGGTAGATATTTCAATTAACAAGCGTGAAATTAAAACCACGGTGATCGTAGATGATGGCGGCACTATTGTTCTTGGCGGTTTGATTGACGAAGACGTGCAAGAAAGTGAATCAAAAGTGCCGTTATTAGGTGACATTCCAATACTCGGTCACTTATTCAAATCGACATCAACCAGCAAGCGTAAGCGTAACTTGATGGTATTCTTAAAGCCGACTATCGTCCGCGACGGCGCAACAATGAACGCAATCAGCCATCGCAAATACAACTACATTCGCGCACTTCAGCTTAAACGCCAGCAAGAAGGTGTTTCGCTAATGCCTTATGAAGAGACGCCAAGCATTCCTCAATGGGATGACGCACTCGCTTTACCTCCTTCATTTGAAGAATACCTCTCGGAGAAAGAGAAGCAGAAACAAGAAGAAGGTAACGACTAACATGGCAGGGCAGGACGAACAGATTACTCAGGCATTAGAGGCACAAGAAGAAGCCTTGGAAGCCATGGGTGAAGACGCCGGTTTGCCTGAAGAAGAGGCCGGTCCAAGACAGCTTTCTTTTAGCTTTGCAAAGCGTAATCAGGTGTTGCTGGAAACCAATGAAACACCTGCGGTCTTATATTTTACAGAGAATACGCCGTTTGATGTATTTGCCGAAGTGCGACGCTTCTACGGCGAACCTTTTGTTCCTAAAACTATTCCTGCCAATGAGTTTGAAAGCCTGCTAACCAGCGCCTTTCAGCGCGATAGTTCTGCGGCCAAACAACTTATGGAAGACCTTGGTAACGAAAGTGATTTGTTCGCTCTTGCTGAAGACTTGCCTGACACTGAAGACCTGTTAGACAGTGAAGACGATGCGCCTATCATCAAGCTTATCAACGCCATGTTGGGCGAGGCGATCAAAGAAGGTGCATCAGATATTCACATTGAAACCTTTGAAAACCAGCTTGTGGTTCGTTTCAGGGTAGACGGCGTATTACGCGAAATTTTACGTCCTAACCGCAAGCTGTCTTCCATGTTGGTGTCACGTATAAAAGTTATGGCGAAGTTAGACATTGCCGAAAAACGTGTGCCTCAGGATGGTCGTATAACGTTGCGTATTGCAGGGCGAGCGGTGGATGTGCGTGTTTCTACTATGCCTTCAAGTCACGGCGAGCGCGTGGTGCTGCGTCTATTGGATAAGAACAATGCGCGCTTAAATCTAGAAGATTTAGGCATGACGCTGCAAAACCGTAACCACTTTTCATCTCTTATTCGCAAGCCTCACGGCATTATTTTGGTTACCGGTCCAACGGGCTCGGGTAAAAGTACTACCTTGTACGCAGGGTTAACCGAAATAAATTCGCGAGACAGAAACATTTTAACCGTTGAAGATCCTATTGAGTTCGATCTTCCGGGCATCGGACAAACACAGGTTAATCCCCGTGTAGATATGACTTTTGCCAGAGGCCTTCGCGCTATTTTGCGTCAAGACCCCGATGTAGTGATGGTGGGTGAGATTCGTGATATTGAAACGGCGCAAATTGCCGTTCAAGCCAGTTTAACCGGTCACTTAGTACTCTCTACTCTGCATACCAATACGGCAGCAGGCGCGATCACCCGTTTAGAAGACATGGGTATTGAGCCATTTCTGCTGTCTTCGAGCTTATTGGCCGTCTTGTCACAGCGGCTCGTTCGTACCCTGTGCCCAGATTGCAAAAAGCCACATACGCCTGACGCTTCTGAGCTTGAAGTATTAGGGCAAAACGCCACAAGCGAGACCACTATCTACAAGCCCCATGGCTGCGCCGCGTGTAATCAAACCGGATATCGCGGTCGTACCGGTATTCACGAGCTATTGTTGGTAGATGAAAAAGTGCGCGAGATGATGCACGAAGGTGTAGGTGAGCAAGCCATTGAACGCTACATCAGAAAGACGACACCAAGCATTCGTGAAGACGGCTGTAGTAAAGTGCTGGCGGGCGCTACCTCACTTGAAGAAGTGCTTCGAGTTACGAGGGAAGACTAAATGGCGGCATTCGCTTTTAAGGCGGTTAATGCCCGCGGTAAAAATACAAATGGCGTACTTGAAGGTGATAACGCACGCCAGGTTCGCCAACAGCTGCGCGAAAAAGGGTTAATTCCCTTAGAAGTAGAGCAGGTCGCAGAGCGCTCACAAAGCGAAGGCAAAGGCCTGTCGTTTTCTTTATTTAAACCCCGTATTTCAGCATCAGATTTAGCGCTACTCACGCGTCAGCTCGCCACTCTTGTCGAATCGGCCCTTCCCGTTGAAGAAGCACTGCTTGCCGTAGCCGAGCAGTGTGAAAAGCCTCGTCAGAAAAACATGATGATGGCAGTACGCAGTAAAGTCGTGGAAGGACATGGACTTGCCGATGCATTGGGTCAATTTCCAAGTGTGTTCGACGAGCTATACCGTGCGATGGTCGCAGCAGGGGAAAAATCCGGTCACCTAGATACCGTGCTTAACCGCCTTGCTGACTACACAGAACGCAGACAACAAACCCGCAGCCAAATTACTCAGGCGATGATTTATCCATCGCTAATGCTGTTTTTTGCAATGGGTATCGTGTTGCTATTGTTAACGGTGGTAGTGCCCAAAATTGTAGGGCAGTTCGATCACATGGGGCAAGACCTCCCGGCCATTACCCAGTTTCTAATTTCTGTCAGTACCTGGCTGCAAAATTACGGCTTATTTATGCTTATTGGTATTGCCGTGCTTGTTGTCATTATTCAGCGCGTGCTGCAGCAAAAGCACATGAAGCTACGCTACCACAGAGCGCTGTTAACCTTGCCATTGATTGGCCGGGTGTCTCGCGGGCTCAATACCGCGCGTTTTGCACGTACCTTAAGTATTTTAAGTGCCAGCGCGGTTCCACTACTAGAGGCTATGCGCATTTCAGGTGATGTGCTAGAAAATCAGCATATTAAAAACCAAGTGGCAGATGCAGCCATTAACGTTAAAGAAGGCAGCAGCCTTCGGGCTGCGCTGGATAACACAAAAATGTTTCCACCAATGATGATGCATATGATTGCGTCAGGTGAAAAATCGGGTGAGCTACAGCAAATGCTAGCTCGCGCCGCAGATAATCAAGATAGGGAATTTGAAGCGCTTATTGGTGTCTCACTTAAGGTATTTGAACCCTTACTTATTGTATCGATGGCAGGCATTGTTCTGTTTATCGTTATGGCAATATTGCAACCAATTTTAGCATTGAACAACATGGTGAATATTTAATGAAAACACTTAATCGCAGTTCTGGTTTCAGTTTGATTGAAGTCATGGTCGTACTTCTAATCATCGGTATTATGGCGTCTATGGTGGCACCGCAAATCTTGGGTAACCAAGAAGAAGCGCAGCTTAAAAAGGCGGCGGTAGACATCCAGCAAATGGAAAGCGCGCTTGAGATGTATAAGCTGCGTAACAACCGCTTTCCAACCACAGAACAGGGACTAGAAGCGCTAGTTACCGCACCAACTATCGACCCAATTCCACGTAATTACCCTGAAGGTGGTTTCATTAAACGCCTGCCTGAAGATCCGTGGGGCAATCCATATGCACTAATTAGCCCAGGAGAACTTGGCGTAGTTGATATTTTCTCTAATGGTCCAGACGGCGAACCGGGTACTGATGATGACATTGGTAACTGGAACATTAACGAATACCTGAACTAACCTTTATGCGCAACCGCGGCAGTACATCTTTGAAAAAAGCAGGCTTTACCCTATTAGAAGTCATGCTGGTACTGCTGCTTATGGGATTGGCGGCGGGTTACGTTATGTTTAACGCATTCGGTGCGAGTAAATCTGACCTGCTAAAAACCCAAGCGCAACGCCTGCAGGTGATTGTTGATATGGCCAGCGATTTTGCGGTGTTAAATCAACAACAGCTTGGTGTGCGGTTTGAAGCCGATAAAAATGAATACTACTTTGTCTACTTAGACGACGATGATGAGTGGCAGCGTATCGAAGGCGAAAAAACCTACGAGCCTTATACGTTACCTGAGCCTTTCACCTTCACTTTAAATTTAGACGACTTACCATGGGATGTTGAAGACAGGCTCTTTGACAGGGAGCTGTTCGACGAGAATTTAAGTGTTTCTGATGAAGGGGTTGAAATAGGTAACGAAGAAGAGAAAAAGCTGCCTCCGCCTCAAGTGCTTATAATGTCGAGTGGCGAAATTACGCCTTTTACCTTGTCGTTTAATTACGAAGGTGATGACGGCGACAACCCCGTCTATTACAGCCTGCAAAACCAAGATCTTCCGCCTTTAGTGCTTGAAGGGCCTCTGGAGAGACCACTATGAGTGCGTTCAACGTTGATGCATCGACAAAGAACGTTGCACCTGTCACGCCACGCCAGCAAAGTGGCTTGACGCTACTGGAGGTTATGGTCGCCCTGCTTATTTTTGCGCTAACCGGTACAGCAGTACTTAAAGCTGCAGGCGAGCATTTATCAAGCGTTGGGCAAATAGAATCTGTCACCTTTGCCAACTGGGTGGCAAGCAATCGCTTAAACCAGCTTCAATTAGATACCACGTGGCCGCCCAAGAACAATTTAAAAGGCACGATGGAGATGGCCGATCGCACGTGGTACTGGCAGCAAACGGTGACAAAAACCAACGACAACGACTTGCGATCGGTAACCGTTTCGGTGGGTGAAGACGAAAGCTACGGCAGTTCAGTTACATCAGTAACCACTTTCGTTGCTAAACCGACGGCGGGAAATTAGCATGCAGCGCGGATTTACGCTTATCGAAATACTGATTGCTATGGCCATATTCACCCTAATTGGGCTTGCATCCACAGGTCTACTTACCACAGTTATCGACAGCAATGATATTTCAGAAGAGCGTTTTGCAAAACTTCAATTATTGCAGCGTGCCATGATCACGATTGAGCGAGACCTTCAGCAAGCCGTGCCTCGCGCAGCAAGGGTTAACGGCGAAAAGCAAGACGTGGTCATGTCTGGCGGTGAAACCGACGACAGTGACGATGACGGCATTGGTTTTGTACGCGGAGGGTGGCACAACCCTCAGTTAATGTTGCCACGAAGTACCCTACAGTTTGTCGCCTATAGACTTAGAGAAAACAAACTGGAGCGCCTTTACAGCAACTATGTGGATAACGTCATAGGCTACGAGCCCAAAGTCCGTGTGCTGTTAGAGGATGTAGAAAGCTTAAAAATTGAATTTCTTGCCACCGCTAACAGTAGTTCGTTAGACGAAGACGAAGACCTGTCGTGGAGCGAAAGTTATAAGGGGGCTGCACTGCCGCGCGCGGTGGCCATTGAGTTTGTCAGTAAAGACTTCGGAAAAATACGCAGAGAATTTACCTTAACTACGGGTGAATCGTCATGACAATCAAGAGTACTCAGCGCAAGTCGATTGCTCCACCCGCTAAGCAGCAAGGCGTGGCATTAATGATTGTGCTCATGATAGTAGCCTTGGTTGCGGTATTAGCCACAGAAATGGGTACACGCTTGCAGCTTCAGGTGCAGCGTACGATGAACTTAAAAGACAACAATCAAGCCTACTGGTACGCCATGGGAGCCGAGGCTTTTGCGCGTAAGTCTATCCAGTCTTTGATAGAAGAAAGCCCGAATGTGATTTCTATAGATCAGCCTTGGGCACAAGAATTCAGCTATCCTTTAGAAAACGGTGGTTTAACCGCTAACTTAGACGATTTGCAAGCGTGTTTTAATTTAAACGCGATTACGTCGGGCAGTGCAGGGGGCACTGGCAATAACAGCGGTACCGGCAGCAGTGGGGCGAGTAATACCACAGAAGCCATGGACGCTTTTCACACTATGTTGCTATCGCTTAGCGTTGACGGGTTAGACAACTACACCGCAGATACCTTACGGGACAGTCTAGCCGACTGGGTAGACGAAGATGACAGAATGCGCCCTTACGGTGCGGAAGACAGCGAATACGAGTCCAGAGAGTTTCCTTACCTTGCGGCTAATGGACCACTGGCATCAAAAAGCGAATTGCGTATTATTAACGGTGTATCACCACAGTGGCTAGACGCATTACTGCCATTAGTTTGCGTGATCCCGGATTACAATGAGTTGAAAATTAACGTCAACACATTAGAAGAAGAAGATGCACCATTACTTGCAGGCCTAACGGGGTTAGACATTCAGCAGGCCGCAAGTTTGATTAGCAGTCGCCCGCAAAACGGCTGGGACGATACCAATGCATTTTTAAGCGAGCCCTCTATTCAAGCGCTTAATTTAACAAGCACTCGACAAGATTGGTTTTCGGTTAAAACTGAATATTTTATGTTGCATACAAAAACACAATACAACAAAGCAACCTTTAAGCTTTCCACCGTGTTTCACGTTAATGCCGATACCGGCGTTAGTATTGTGAATCGCGAGTTTGGGGGAACCTATTGATGGAACAACTCTTGGTGCGTTTAGGCGCCAACTATACAGACCCAATTAGCTGGCTCGTTTATTCGCGAACCGAAGATGAAATTATTGCATCGGGCGAGCTGCCTAATGCAGAAGCCTTATCTTCGCTGACCGAACGCGCGGGACAACGAAGTGTTATTGCCTTAGCTCCTAGCAGCGAAATTTTACTCAAATGGGTTGAGCTGCCGCCTAAAGCTGGCCGCAAGATCATTTCTGCCATCCCGTTTATGCTAGAAGACGAGCTTGCCACTGACATTAGCCAGCAATTTTTTGCGATCGGCCCTAAACGAGGCGATGAACAGGCCGTTGCAGTAGTTAGCCATGAAAAGATGGAGCTGTGGCAGTCCTGGCTTAGCGAAGCAGGGTTATTCTGCGACACCATTATTCCTGATGTACTCGCAGTGCCAGTCACCGAAAACGGTTGGTCAGTGCTTACGTTAGGTGAACAGCTTCTCGTTCGACAAGACACATTCAAAGGCGTGCAGGGCGAGGCAACATGGTTACTGCCAACTCTTGTCCATTTTACAGCACAACAAGAAAGCCCGATAACCATTACCAATTATGCGGGTATCGATTTAAGCAGTTTGCCAAATATTGAAGAAGCACAGGCCCCCTTAGAGCTGCCTATGCAAGTATTGGCAAAAGAGGCGATGCAAAGCAGCTTTAACCTATGCCAAGGCGATTACAAGGTAAAGCGCAAGCGCAGCGGTGTTCTGAATCAGTGGCGTGTTGCTGCAGTATTAGCAGTGTTAGCGCTATGCACTAGCCTTATCGACAAAGGATTTTCTCTTTACCAGCTTAAAGCCCAAAATCAGGCGTTAAGCAGTGAGATTAATACCGCTGTTAAAGCGGGCTTCCCCAATATTGGTACCTATCGCAACGTGCGACTGAAGCTACAAAGCGAGCTTGCCAAATTAGAACAAGGTGGTGGCAGTGCCTCTATGCTTATTATGCTAGACCAGCTCGCTCCGGCTTTTTCAGCTACTGATGTAAAACCGCAAACACTGCGCTTCGATGCCACCCGCACTGAGATTCGCATTCAGGCGCAAGGTAAAAACTTTGAAGCGCTAGAGCAGTTTAAACGTACAGCAGAAAACGCAGGCTTTGTGGTTGAACAAGGGGCCATAAATAATCGTGACAACGGCGTTGTAGGTACAGTTTCAGTAAGGAGTACCTCATGAATGCACTCTTAGAAAAGTACAAAGCGCTGACCGAGCGCGAACAAAAGTTAGTACTGGTTTCAGCTGTGCTATTAATAATTGCGCTATTTTATTTTGCGGTATGGTCGCCGCTTAATGCTGCTTTAGATAAACAAAAACAACTTCTCGACAACCAGCAATCCTTGTTGGTTTGGGTAAAAGACAGTGCAGCAAGAGCGCAGCAATTACGCCGCAGCAGCGGGGGTAAACGAACATTCTCTGGCTCGTTACCGCAAGCGGTAAACCGCACTACTGCTCAGCACGACATTGCTATATCTCGTATGCAGCCACAAGGCGACGAGCTTCAGGTGTGGGTTGATCAGGCGCCGTTTAACAGTGTTTTAGAATGGCTCAAAGCCATGGAAAATATGGGCGTGATTATTCTTCAAGCGGATATTGCCGAGGCCGATGCGCCAGGCTATATCAAAATTCGCCGATTACAATTAGGTAAAGCATGAAGTCGAAAGTTAGTTGGATTATAGGCGGCATTATTGCCTTCTTATTGTTTGCCATTGCTTACATGCCTGCTGTTCACGTTGTTGGCCGTATTGCGTTACCTAGCAATGTTGCCGTTAGTGGTGTTAGCGGCACCTTGTTTTCAGGCAAGGCGCAAACTGTAGTAGTTAATGGCCTGCCCATCAACAATGTAAAATGGGAGCTTAGCCCCTTACATATGTTGATAGGTAAAATTAAATTAAACCTTAAAGCAGGTAATATTCGCGATAAAAATGACATTGCATTTGAAGGGCCTATTACCACGGGACTTTTCAGCCAAAACAGCGTAAATACCGAAAACTTCACGCTGTATTTACCGGTAGACCGAGTACTTGCACAAGTTCGCCTTCCGCTGCCAGTAAATGCCGGCGGGCGCTTCAAAGTGTCGCTCAGTGACTTAACGTTTGGGCCTGCGTGTCAATCGCTAAACGGTACCGGAGATTGGCTAAACGCGACGGTTGCCGGTACACAGGGTCCTATTGATTTTGGCACTTATTCCGCAAAGCTGCGTTGTGAAGGCGATGACATTGGAATACTAGTAAGCGAGCCTAACTTACTAAGCTTGTCGATGGATGCGGTTATCCCTACTACGATGAAAAATATTCGAGTAAGTGGTAAATTTAAGCCTGACGACAGCTTACCGCAAGAAGTCCATCAGGCCGCACGCTTGTTTGGTGCGCCGGATAGTAGCGGCTATATTGCGATTAAGCTGTGATGCATAGCACAACCTATGCGTAGAATTTCTAGGTCACCGACGTACTTCACGTTTGTGGCCAGAGGAACTGGGAACACTTTTTAACAAAGGATTGTAATCATGAACAAACCTCTTCTAGCTGGCGCGGGCGTAACTTTGGTTGCACTTGGCGTTGCCCCTTATTTTATTGGCACTAGCGTTCACGAAAATGTTAACGCCGCCGTAAACGAAATTAACAAACAAGCCGTTTATTCTGCCGAGGTACTTTCGTATGACAAAGGCTGGTTTTCGACAACAGCAGAAATCAAGCTTGCTGTAGATTTTCAAGCACTAATTAATGCACAGAATGTTGACTCCACTGATATACCAATGGAAGAAAACCCTAGCATTACCGCTACGCTAGTAGCTCATCACGGACCAGTGTACTTTGGCGATGGCTTAGGATTAGGCCGCGTTCACTATACGGTCTCTATTGATGGAGATGAGTTAAGAGAATACGTTCAGTGGGATGGCCAACAGCCAATTTATCGCAACGAAGGCGTGGTTGGTTTGTTTGGTGGACTAAGCTACGCAGATGTTATTCCAGCGCTTAGCGCGACGGCCGAAGAAGAGGGGTTCACACTGCTTTTCTCTGGTTATGCGGGTGAAGCTGAGCCTGATGGTGACCAAACTTTGTATACGTCGTCGGGTGAATCGCTAAGCATAAGTGCAGATGAATTTTCCTTAGAGATGAAAAATCTGTCTATGGATATGAGCTATGATGGCGATATGGTAGCGGCGTTCAAAGGTGACTTATTTGAATCTACTGGTAAGGCGCGTATTGAAAGCATAGAAATTTCTAACATTGAGCCAGGTGCGACAGTTAAGATTGAGAACCTAGCTTTTGCTACCGACGTCAAGATTGACGAAGACAATAACACCGCCAATGTCTACGTAGAATACGCTGTCGACAAAGCCGTGGGCCCTGAGCTTGATGCTACAGACATGGTATTAGGCGTTGCCATCAATAACTTAGATATCGACTTCATTAAGGCCTATCAAGATTTTAGCAACAATTCATTATTGGTGCCTTCTGAAGAAGTGCCAGCCAAAATGATGGAGTTTATTGAAGCTAACTTGCTAACACAGCTTAAAGCTGAGCCAGAGATTAATATAACGAAGCTGAAAGCAACGTTGCCTGAAGGGTCGTTTAACGCTTACGCAAACACGAAATTAGTGGGTATAGATGCACTTCCCGGTACGTTGGAAGACGCCGCTTATTGGGTCACGCATTTGCTGGCTGATGCACAAATCACCGCCGATAAAGCGCTAGCACAGAGTATGGCATCTGGCTATATGATGGGCCAACTAATGGCGACGCCACAAGCACAAAATATGACGGCTGAAGAGCTTCAAGCCGCTGTAGAACAACAGACACCTATGATGCTAAGTACCTTTGCTCAACAAGGCTTAATAAAAGAAACCGAGAAAGGTTACGAGACAAAGCTAACACTAAAAGATGGCGAAGCCAGTGTAAACGGTACGCCTATTCCGCTGCCTTTTGCCCCTCAATAATAGTTAGAGAACCTCTATAAAAGCGTAAACCGTGTATCGCAGACGGTTTACGCTTATTTTACTCCTGTTCAGGCAGGGTAATGTTCATTAAATCTTCAGCGGCATATACTCGACCTTCAGCTACAACAGTAATCGCCTCAGTAAGTGCATCAAGACCCGGTTCGCTACGTTTCATAATATGAGACAACACTATTTGCTTAGCGCTTGACTGCGCGGCAATGTCGATAATCTGAGTCGGCGTCATATGCAAGTTCTTAGCAACCTGACCCGCGTCATCACCAATGGCGTTGTGCAGCACCAAAAGGTCCGCGTTTTTAGCAAAACGAGCAAGGTTTCCTTGTTTATCATTGGTATCGCCTGAAAATACAGCCTCGCAGCCATTGGCCTTGACCTTCCACGCTAATGCTGGAATAGGCCCGTGGTTCACCGTCATTGCCTCAACACTGACGCTATCGTTTACATTGCGTTTAAACGGTTGTTCAAAGGTTGTGGCCCCGATGCTTTTTGTGGATATCGTATAGTCATCTTGGCCTTCTATGGTGTAAGAAGACAGATACTTAAACGCGCCGTTTTTCCCTATTAACGACGACACATAGGTGTTTGTGGACGGCATAATGTCGTTGCCCTCTGGCCCCATTATTATTAAATCTATCTCGCGATCGGTGAAATACCCACCTTTCACAAAGCTTGGCAAATCGGCGGAGTGATCGGTGTGTAAGTGGGAAAGCAAGATAACTTCTAACGATTCAAACGTCGCCCCCGCAGCGCCAAACTGAACGCTGCTTCCGCTTCCAGCATCTACCAACACGCGGGCGCTGCCATTTACCCAAACCACATAGGCACTAGATGTTCTGCCGTCATCCAATTCAGGTCCACCCGACCCTAATATTTGCACCGAAACGTTATGGCAACCAATAGGACTGGTGCTTAGGCCGGCATCGTCTGATGTAGTTGATGGTTGAGACAACGGCTGCGCTAAAGCCGAGAACGATAGAATAGCAGTGGTTGTCATAGCGCAAAAAAACGCACTTTGTTTTCTACCGCGCTGTTTGTCCTGCCTTGTAAGCCCAATGCCTGATCTTGCATTACTTAACCGTTCATTTATAACCGTCATAACCATCGCCTTATGTTATTCCCTACTCATTAATACACAGATATTTGATTAAAAGACCGTTTGCCCGGACGAAACTATTCAGCCTAGTTGACTGTGCACTGTTTTTTCGCCTGACTGTTTTCGATTACATGGGCTTTACTTTGCGACTACCTTAATGAATAGGGAGTACGGCAAAACAAAAAAGGCGAACCCTGAAGTTCGCCTTTCTTCTCATCGCTTCTTACCGAAGTGCACTACTCGGCCGATTTCTCAGCGACCATGATAGTTTTGATATTGACGAATTCACGCATACCATAGCCTCCGTGCTCACGACCGTAACCGCTGTCTTTCACACCACCAAAAGGTAAGTTTGGTTGTGCCAAAGAGTACCCATTGATATTAACCATACCGGTATCAAATTCATCTTTCGCCAATGCTATTGCTTTGTCGGTATCTGTACTGAAGATACCGCCGCCCAAGCCATAACGTGAATCATTTGCTACTTCCATGGCTTGCTTGTCGTCGCGCACGCGAATGAGCGACGCAACTGGTCCAAATAGCTCATCATCATAAGCGGGCATACCTGGCGATACATCTTCCAGCACCGTAATTGGGTAGAAATAACCATCAGAGTCTGGAATTTCTCCACCCAGTGATAGCGTAGCGCCGTTTTCTAGCGACTTTTTCACTTGCTCATGAAGTTCATCGCGCAAGTCTTCTCTCGCCATTGGGCCCAAATCCGTGTTTTCGTTTGTGGGGTCGCCAACTTTTAGCTTTTTACACTGCGCCACAAATTTGTCTCGGAATTCTTCATAGACGCTATCCACAATAACAAAGCGTTTAGCCGCCACACAGGTTTCACCGTTATTAATAACGCGTCCTTGGATACACATTTCTACAGCATGGTCGATGTCCGCATCCTCTAACACTAAAAAGGCGTCGTTACTACCAAGCTCCATTACAGTTTTCTTCGACAAGCTTGCAGCTTCCTTAGCGACTTCTTTACCTACTTCGTCACTCCCGGTAAAAGTAACGCCGCGAACGTATTTGTGCTTGATCAAGTCACTTGCCGTGCTGCCATCAATTAGCAGCGACTGGTAAACATTTTTAGGAAAGCCAGCATCTTCGTACATTTGCTGAATGGCTTGCGCCATACCAAACACGTTTTTAGCATGTTTCAGTACCGTGGTGTTACCCGCCATTATGTTTGAGGCGCTATAACGAATAACTTGGTACAACGGAAAATTCCACGGCTGGATGCCAAGAATAACGCCAATTGGCTGATACGTAATGATTGCTCGGCCGCCTTCGAAAATGCGATGTTCGTCTTCCAAAATTGAAGCGCCGTGCTCGGCCGTATAGCGGCATATTTCAGCGCATAGCTGCACTTCTTGCTTTCCTTGCGCGGTAACCTTACCCATTTCCCGGGTCATCAGGCTGGCGAGATCGTCAATTCGCTCTTCCATCAGGTTTGCAAGGTTATTAAATAAATCTGCGCGGGTCTCAAATGACGTACGGCGCCAGTTCAAATAGGCTTCTTGTGAACGGGTAACAGCTTGTTCGGCGTCCTCGGCTGACATCAAATGATAATGATCGATCTTTTCACCTGTAGCAGGGTTGTAGGTATTGATTGTCTCACTCATTGTCACTCTCCTTATTCCGTTTGGTCTGAAGGAAGTGCAACTAAAGAGCCAAGGTGTCAAAAAATATTTTTTAACCTATTTTCAATAGCATAGAAGCAACTTGAAGCCTAAGTAATGGATAGTGTCAGAAAGGATCCAGAAAAGATTACCTATCGCAGTAAAGATTTCAGGGCGACCGTTGCGATCGCCTTATCATTTTTCCTAAGTAAGGATACCCTTGCGGCGCTCTGTTTGATTAACGGTGTAATGCGCCTTGTTGTACAGCAAAAGAGGTTCAACACTAGTCAGTGTATAAGTCAGGGAAATGGAACTTTGCCATAGCAAGCGTTAACGCCACTTCATAAACACTTTGTCGCGAGGCGTGATTAAGAGTAAGCAAACCAATAGCCCCCCCTTTTTGCTTTATGTTTACTGTATCAAAGAGCTTGTCCATAACTGGCCCAAGTTCTTCTCCACGCTGTAGCGCCTGATATACGCTTACAGGAAGAGGCAAGCTTGCACTTCGCGTTACCGACCAGTGACCTTCATGGTATATCGCCACATAGGCAAAGGTAGCAGGACCATCTTCAAATACATCCACACCACCTTCAATTGCCACATACCACGCATCTGTGAGACCACCTTGATGATGAGCAAGCATGGCCTTCACGCGATTAATGGCGCCCAAGCGCGTTTCATCTTCATTCATTGGCTGGTCAGGCACGCCGCTTGGTACAGCCATACCCTGAGCGTCGAAATCGTGCTCTAGTGTGTCAGAGAGTGTATTGAGCGCAGCATTAATTTTTACCGGATTCAGCGACCCTACGTAAATTGTGTCAGAAACCATGTGCTTTCGTCCTTTAAAAACGTCCTTTCGAAACAGTCCCAACAGGGTTCTGCTTAATATCTTCTAGAATTAAACGGTAATCGCGCACCGCTGGAAACTCACTAATATTGCGATTTGGCAAGGTACTATCAGGGTTATCGACAGCAAGTAAATGTTTAATACCGTATGTCTTTGCCGCATTTAGAATTGGCAGTGAGTCATCGACAAATAAAGTGCGATGGGCATCGAACTTTACCCGTGCCTGTAATCTTTCCCATAGCAGCTGAGACTCTTTGGTTACGCCGAACTCATGGGTAGAGATGAGGTTGTCGATATGTGCGTCGAGCTGGGTATGCTCTATCTTTAGCGCCAAACTGTTTGGGTGCGCATTGGTCACTAATACCACCTGCCTGCCTGAGTCATGAAGCGCATCAAGGAACGGAATTGTATCGTCACGAAGGGCGAGCAAATGTGCCAGCTCACGCTTCAGCGGCATAAACTCATTTTCTAAGTCCATTTCGAGAGATTCAGCCCAGTAATCTAAGCAATACCATTGAATTTGCCCGAATACTGACTCATATCGCGCAGTCATTTCACGTTGACTCTGCGCCTCTGAAATTCCTCTTATTTGTGCTAATCGTTTAGGCAAATGATGTAGCCAGAACTGGTTGTCGTAATGAAGGTCCAGCAAAGTGCCGTCCATGTCTAACAGTACAGTTTCTATTTCATTCCAGGGCAGAAAGGGCAAGCGATTTTCCTTATAATGAAGTAAGCTAAGAAATTGTATACAAGTATGATAACAAAGTTGTAGCGATAGACATGCCAAAAATTGATCCGAACAAACCGTTACCACAAATTCATTCTCGTGAAATCGTTGCGCAAAGCAAACTCTTTAGGGTAGAACGCTTAGACCTTGAGTTTTCGAACGGCGCCACCCGTGAATTCGAGCGGATGGCTGGCGGAAACAGGGGCGCGGTAATGATAGTGCCTATGCTTGATGAAAACACCATGGTGTTAATTCGCGAATATGCAGCCGGCACACATTCGTATCAACTAGGCTTCCCAAAAGGTTTAATAGACCCTGGCGAAACTGCCATTGAAGCTGCTAATCGCGAACTACAAGAAGAGGCAGGCTTCGCGGCCAATGATCTTGTGGAGCTTCATAAGGTCAGCATGGCGCCCACTTTCTTTAACGCCAATATGACCATTGTTTTGGCTCGAGACTTGTATCCAAAGCAACTTGAAGGCGACGAACCTGAGCCTCTTGAGGTGATTCACTGGCCTTTAGATGAAGCAGATGCTTTACTTGCACGAGAAGACTTTGTAGAAGCACGCTGTATAGCCGCGCTGTTTTTAGCTCAAAAGTGGTTTAAGGAACAATAAACAATGCCCGATGACGCCCATGCCGACCTACTAGAACTTGCGAAAGAAATTGCCATCGAAGCCGGTGAAGCCGTATTAGAAGTATACGATAAAGGGGAGTTTGACGCTTATCAAAAAGACGATGAGTCTCCCGTTACCAGCGCAGATTATTTGGCAAATGATATCATCAACAAGCGCTTACAAGCCGCAACGCCTGATATCCCAATCCTCTCAGAGGAAAACAAACACGCAAGTTTAGAAGAGCGAAAGCATTGGCCTCGATACTGGTTAATCGATCCCATCGACGGAACCCAAGAATTCATTGCTAGAAGCGGTGATTTCGCAGTAAACATTGCGCTAATAGAGAATAATGAGCCGACAATAGGCGTTATCTTTTGGCCGCCCGGGCAGTCGCTATATTACGCCCAGAAAGGCAAAGGTGCGTTTAAGTCATCACCTGATGGCGATCACCCAATAAGCATACGCAAGCTAGACGACCCTAAAAATAGTGTGGTGATGATTGCAATAAGCCGTCGTCAGTCGAGAGAAAAAGTGCTCAGCAGAATGTGCGCCAAGCGCGTATACCAAACGCTTCCATTGGGAAGCTGTTCCCTGAAAGCCTGCTTTATTGCCGAAGGAAAAGCTGATGTGTTTATGCGCATCGGTATTACCGGCGAATGGGACACTGGCGCATCGCAATGCATTGTCTCTGAAGCGGGTGGGAGTATTGCCGCCGCTAACTTCGAACCTCTTACCTACAATCAGCGTCATTCGCTAGAGAACCCAGATTTTGTGGTAATGGGCGATCAAAGGGTGCCATGGCAAGATGTAGTCCAGTATGATGACTTCGTAAACCCACATCAGCACTAGCGCGTAATAATTTACTTAGCGCAGCGTGTTAACCTACGTATAATAGCGTAGTAATGTTGCTGGGCCACATTACTCTGGTAGTGGTTAAATCAAGCCAGATGGAACCAAAAAGTAAAAGGAGTAACCTATGATGACTACACGTATTCGCACGTTGTCTGCAGCATTGCTCGCATGTGGGCTAGCATTTCCCGCCGCAGCCGATTGGTCAATAGACGGCGAAACAAGTGCACTACACTTCTTATCGACGAAGAATGCACAAGTCACCGAAGTACATAAGTTTGATAGCTTTGATGGTACGCTGTCTGACGGTGGCAAACTTAACGTGGCGGTTGACTTATCGTCAGTGAATACAGCCATTGATATTCGCAACAAGCGAATGCAAGAGATGCTGTTCAACGTGACCAAGTTTGCACAAGCGACATTTGAGGCCAACTTGCCTGAGTCGATGATGAACCTGAAATCGGGCCAAGTTGTTAACGGGAAGGTAGACGGTATTTTGATGTTGCACGGAAAAGCCGTTCCTACGTCATTTGCTGTTAAAGCAAGTAAAGTAAACGACGATACGCTTACCGTATCAACCACGTCACCAACGTTAATTAAAGCAGAGTCTTTTGGACTTGCTGAAGGCGTAGCTGCACTTCAAAAAATTGCAGGGCTTAAGAGCATAACAACAACAGTACCCGTAACGTTTTCAGTTACGTTTACTCAATAAAACATTGTTATTGCCGCCGTCTATCGATAAAAAGCTAGGTGGCACGTGACTAAACGCAATAAAAAACCGCACACATGTGCGGTTTTTTTGTTTTGATATCTACTGTGAGTCTATTATGCGCTGTTAGGAAGCCTGTGGCGCATAGGCAATGGCTTTTGACTTAGTACTTGCTCTGGCATGCTCTGCCACACGTTATCAGGAAGCGCAGGTACTTCTGCCTTGTGCTGTGATATAGCGAAATACCCCATTGCAACGCGTAAACGCTTAAGTGCTTTACACTCATTCACTTCCTGGTCAATGACAAACACGCCCCACTTACGCATGGCTATGCCTAGTTTATCGCTGCTTGTTAAGCGGATAACCGGCGCCGCTAACACCATGCCTACCAATACAGGTAACAACCACATAAATAGCGACGGGGTGAAATAGAAGGTCGTTACGCCCCACGCTACCGCTAAACAGCTCATAATTTGCGTGTGTTTAATTGCAACTTTCCATGGCACTTTGCGTCCTTCACGCTCTTGCGCTTCCCATTTAACAGAGTGGCCAACAAAAACGCTAATCACAAAATAACTGTGATAGAACATCATTAGCGGCGCAATAAGCACGGCCATAGTTAATTCAATTGCTGCCCCTTTAAGCAAAGACCACGCGCCACCAAATTCGCCGCGACGTTTTATTAAAGCTAAGGTAATACCGAGAAGTTTAGGCAAGAATAGTAACGCCGCCGTACCCCACATGGTTACCATCATCATGTCTTGGCGCGCTACCTGCCAACTAGGGAAAAGCTGGTATTCAGACACGAAGAACTCTGGCACTGACGTGGCGCGAATTAACGCATCTGCTGTACCTAGCGCCAACATGCAAAATAGTATGAGTGAAGAGATGTACGCAAACGCACCAAATAAGAAGTGCAGGCGGTTTGCCATTTTAAGACCTTTAACGTTCAATAACCCTAAATGCTGTATGTTGCCCTGCACCCAACGACGGTCGCGAATCGCGTAGTCAACAATGTTACTTGGCACTTCCTCATAGCTGCCCGTGGTGTCGGTAAGCAAGTAGGCCTGCCAGCCAGCACGGCGCAGTAGCGCAGCCTCAACAAAGTCATGACTTAAAATTTCACCACCAAAAGGCGCGCGTCCTTCGAGGGTAGGTAGCCCGCAATGCTGCATAAATGGTGCAATACGAATAATGGCATTGTGCCCCCAATAGTTTGCACTGTCTGTTTGCCAAAACGATAGACCTGTCGCCAACATTGGGCTGTAAAGGTGAGCAGCAAACTGCACAAAACGACCAAAGAAGGTGTTTTGACGTACCGGCATTGGAATGGTCTGTACTAACGCCGTATCAGGGTTTTGCTCAATACGACGCGCCAAGTCTTGCATGCGCTCACCGCTCATCACGCTATCAGCATCTAACACGATCATCGACTCGTAGTTTGCCCCCCAGCGTTCACAAAACTCTTTGAGGTTACCTACTTTTCTGTGCAGATTCTGTTCGCGACGACGGTAAAACACTTGGCTAGAGAACGCACCTAAACGTTTCTTCAATCGGGAAAAGGCACGTAGCTCTGCATCCGCTTTTTCCATATCGCGGGTGTCGCTAAGCATGAAAAAGTCGAATTTCGAACTGTTTTCACTTTCCATCAACTCGCGAATACAGGCTTCAAATCCTACCATGATACGGCGGGTGTCTTCGTTATAAACCGGCATAACCACGGCGTGCTTTTGCGTTAATGACACAGAAGTATCAGGAGGCGTTTGATTTCTGCGCAAGCTTAGCGGGTCAATGTTAAAAAGCTGCAAAAAGAAACCGATAATGCCTGTCCAAAACGCCATACACAACCATGCGAACAGGGTTAGCCCCAACCCCAACTGTGCAATCTCTAAGTTGGTAAGGCCGTTAGGTAAAAAGATCTCGTACAAACTCCAACCGGCCAGTGCCGTGCTTGGAATAACTAGCATTGCCATGATAAACAAACGCATATGCTCTCCTTTTAAGATGAAGTGTGAAGCACGTGCAGTGCCATCACTTTTAACCTGAGGCACGGCTTTAGCCTCGTCCGATACCGTTATGCAAGCGCGATTATTTTGGTTGGTAGACATAATTCCAAACCTCACTCACACGTTTACCGTCTTTCTCTATGTAAGCGCGCATATCTACCGTCTGCTTTTCTTTCGGCTTAACAAAGAAGGTGGCCCGCCACTCTTGTCCATCAGCAACGGGGTAAAGTCGCTGCTGAGAAATCGTGCCGTTAGTACCCTGTACCACCAACTTCATCGACTCGTTATCAAAAGCAATGGCAGAAGGCGCGCTGAAGTCCACGCTGAACTGTCGTGTCGTATTTAGACTGTCGTTTTTAAACTCGTCACCCGGCAACACAGCCTTGCCTTGGCGGGTACGTACAACTGAGGCCAGTTCACTGACAAACGGATTTTGTTCTACGGTTTTAAGCTCGTAAGCGAAATACAGTGATTCGCCCGAATTGAATGGCTTTTCAGGCGTCCAAAATGCCACGATATTGTCGTGAATTTCGGATTTAGTCGGAATTTCGACGACTTCTAATCGGCCTTTCTCAAAACCTGCTTCTGGCGTCACCCAAAGCCCCGGGCGTATATGGTAATTAGCCTCTGCGTCGAGGTAATTATCCCATTCACCGTCGCGTTGAAGCATGCCGAATCCTTTAGGGTTTGCGTCGCTAAGTGACGTGACTTGAAGGCGTGCAGGGTTAGTCAGCGGGCGCCAAATTTCTTCACCAGCGTGAGTTACCATGAGTACACCGTCACTATCATGCACCTCTGGACGATAGTCGTCATGACGCTTTTCTGTGTTCTCGCCATACAAGAACATACTGGTAAATGGTGCAATGCCTAGCTTGCTCACGTCATCTCTGGCAAATAACCAACTCTCTACCTTAACGCTGGTATCAATATCAGGCTGTATAACAAATTTGAACGCTCCCGCTACAGAAGGGCTTTCAAGACGCGCATAAACAGTAATAGGCTTACCCTCACTCGGTTCTATGACCCAGAACTCAGTGAAGTGGGGGAACTCTTCGCCTTTAGCTAGCGCCGTATCAATAGCAAGACCTCGTGCAGAGATACCGTACACTTGATTTTTACCTACAAGACGGAAGTATGATGCCCCCAAAAATACAGCAAACTCGTCTTTGTACTCTTCGTTCTTGATAGGGTAGTGAACGCGAAATCCAGCAAACCCTGACTTTTCGTCCGTTAGACCAGCTAACTCCGACGCAGACCCGTCGTAGTTGAACATGTCACTGTTGAACGCTAGGCGTTCAGGCTTATTGCTTTCACCAATAGTGTGGATAGTGACAGGGTATTCATATAAAAAACCCGGGTGAAAAAACTGCAGTTCGTAGTCATTCTCGCCATGCCAAAGACTCTGCTCGGGCTTGAAGCGAATTGAACGATACGTGGTGTAGTCAATTTCTTTAAGCTTGCTGTTTAACCCGTGATCGTCCTGCTCGTAGCTCTCTGTCGCTGACTGGCGTGCAGCATCAATAATTGACTGAAGAACCGGCGATGCTTTTTGAGGCTGATTGTCGTTGTTAACCTCAACTGCACCGGCTTGTTGAAACGCAAATAATGCGATGACACTGCTCATCGCTAAAAGAAGGTGTGACAGCTTATTGCGCTGGCGCACATTCGTTTGTAAATCTTTACCGAAAATTGAAACTGGCTTAGCCATTTGTCCTCTCCTTATGAAAACAATGGTTATCCAGATGACCATCAACAACTCGCTACACGCCTTACTTACTGAAAAGCGTCTTTTACAAAAACGGTATTGATTGAAGCCACGCGAGAAAGGCGCTCTCTTCCTTTCTTTATCCACTAATATCGTGAAAAACCGAATTCCTTGCCGAAGGGCTAAAGTGAATGTTGGATAACACACAGAGACTTGAGCAAAAGCTGTTCCAACACGAAATAGTCGCCGTTATTTTTTATATTTTTCATAATTTACAATGCTTTACAAACACACACATTGTGGATTATTGGAGAACACTGGCTTGTAAAAATGTCCGATGAGTTAGACAAAAGGATAACTGTTGTTTTTTAGAGACAGTTTTATGTGCCAACGTTTTACTAGGAATACATCAAACTTTGATTTTGAACATTTCAAATGTGTAGCCTCTAAAAAGCCAGTCGTATTTTATCTATAAATATTAGCTACATAGATAAATTAAGACATATCAAAATAGTGATTTAGTACGAAGTTGGCAAACGCTTTGCTATTCATCATGTTGATAAATAAATCGGACACTATTTCTTAACGGAAATAATAAAGATGGCATGAAGGCAAGTACGGCTTTGTGTTCATCAACCAAGTAGCCTTTTGTAGCGCGCTGTTAAGCGCTGACCTGCGCTCGGGTTTGCAAATCGAGAACATTCACGATGAACAAGGTGGGTTACTGAACATACTAAGGAGTTATCACATGCGTAAATCATTCACACTTATTGCAGCAGCACTAACTGCGGCAACACTTCCTCTTACAGCTATGGCCGACAAGCCTGACTGGCGTTACGTAGAAGGTGGTTACACCAAAATGGACTTTGACGACAATGAGTCTTTTGAACCAGACGGTTTAACCGTTAACGGTAAATACCTATTAAACAGCAACTGGTACCTGAACGGCGAGTATAGCTTCTTTGAAGAGGGCAACTTTGACTTTGATATGCTGACACTAGGTGCGGGTTACCGTTTACCTGTTAACGCGACAACAGACGCGTATTTTGGTGCCAACTTAGAGCGTATTGACGGTGACGTAAACGACGAAACAGGTTACAGCATTAATGCTGGCCTTCGCTCGATGATCACAGAGCAGGTAGAGCTGGCGGGTGAAGTTGGCTACTACGATGTAGACGATGGTGAAGCGACATTTAGAGTAGGCGCTAACTATTACATCACGCCACAATGGGCTGTGGGTGCAAACTACAGAATCATTGATGATTTAGACATTATGCAGGTAACTGCACGTTACGCGTTTTAAGCCTTCCTCTCCTCAGGTAGGTAGCCGGGTTGCTCGACCCGGCTTTTTTGTGTCTATTGTTCTTCAGCTTCGTTTGGCTCAATATCTTCTTTTCTTTTGATATCTACACTTTCATGAAGCTCTGAATAGACCAGCACCGCCTCACCCGACTTGAGTCTGTTTAACACTTGCTGCACTTTCACATCTAGCGCAACTTCTTCAGCGCCGTAGTCCGTGCCCTCTCGCAGAACAAAAGACTCAGCCAAGCTATAAAGCGTATCGGCTTCTAGCGCGTCAATGGGGATTATCATTCACACTCCTGATAAAAAGCGTTTGGGTAAATTATTAGGACATCAACATTAGCGGCTGACATAACGACACGTAGTATTTACAGGTAAGGCTTCACTTACAAAACGTTTCACCCGTTCGTGCAGCCATACTTTAGGATTTAATATAGAACCTTGCATGAACCCAACGTGACCGCCTCGTTCACTTAGCTCCACGGTAACGTTGCGCGCAAGCTCTTCTTCCTTAGGCACAATTAAGTGATTCATAAAGGGGTCATCAATGCTATGCAATACCAGTGTAGGACAGTGGATCGCGCTTAAAAAGTGATACGCACTACACTTTTCATAGTAGTCTTGAGCGTCTGCAAAGCCGTGAAGCGGCGCTGTGATCTTCTCGTCGAATTGGGTAAAGCTGGTGATCTCTTCCACATCAGATTTTGTTAGCTGTATAAGCTTGCGATAATCGATGTACTCCATTTTCTTACGCAGCGTATCCTTCATGCTAGTAAGTAAATACTTTTGATATACGCGAGAAAAACCCTGGTTAATTGATTTAGCGCATTCAGAAAGTTTAAGAGGTGAAGAAATGGCAATCGCTGCCTTAAGCCACTTTTGCGCAGGGTTTTCGCCCAACAGTTTCAATAGCATGTTGCCGCCAAGGGAAAAGCCGATGGCCACTTTAGGAATTCGTGGAAATTTATCGTGAAGCCACTCTAAGAAAAAGCTGGGGTCTTCTGTTTCTCCACTGTGATACGCCCGCGCTTTTAAATTTGGCACGCCGCTACAGCCGCGATAGTGCATCATCACCACTTGCCAACCATTCACAGAAAGTTGCGCCATCATATCGTTCGCGTAATGCGACTTAATACTGCCTTCTAAACCATGAAACATCACCACGATACCCGATGTTTCCTGCGGTTTTGGCCCCCACGCCACATCGACGAAGTCATCGTCCGGTAATGTAAGGCGCTCCATGTCGTAAGACAAAGGCAACCGCTTTTGAATAAAACGCGGCCATATGGTTTGCACATGACGGTTCTTCGCCCACCCTGGCACCTTAAAGCTGCTTTTTATTATCTTTCCATGCGATAGCGCTGATTTACTCATTTTGTTTTCTTATTGTGTTTTTACGATAGTTGGTTAACCACTAGGCTCACTAGTTGGCGCGCCTCGTTGTTGTCTCGCAGTCCGTATGCATTTATAAACGCTGCGATAGACGCGTTAAATACGTTAGACGATACAGATTGCCCCTGACCCAGATGCGTGACTGGCTGCTCGTTGAACGACGCAACAATATCGTGCTGCTGCTGTCTTTCAAGCTCTAGCTCTTGTGCTTTGAGTGCGTCATATTCTGCTTGGTCTCCGCCTTTTTCGGGGCTCGCAGCCTTTCGCCTTGCACGGTGATACTGTAACTTTTCTTCGGTCGCACTGGATGCCGCAATCACTGCCTTAAGCTGTGGCAAATTAATGATGACATTATTCTCTAAACACCAGCAAATCAGCAAGAGAACGTTTACATTAACCTTGTGGTTGTCTTGCAGTAAAAGCGCAAGGGGAGCCATATCACCTTTGGTATAGCGAGAAACGCTATACTCCCAAAACGCGCGGTTTTCGATATTAGGCGTTGGCATTGTCATACTCTTCTCGTTTTAGCTCAATTTGCTCTTGGGCATCTAGCCATGCCATCTCTTCTTCTTCAAGCTGTTGCTTAAGTTGAGTTTGCTTGTCGAGTAGGCCCATAAGCTGCGCCTTTTTGTCTTCGCTGTAAAGCGAAGTATCGGCAAGTGACGCTTCCACCTCAGCCAAAGCAGCACCACATTTTTCCATGGCTTTTTCGTGTTTTTCAATGGCTTTTTTAAGTGGCGCAACCCTTTGCCTAAACTCGGCTTCACGGCGTTTTTCTTCTTTACGATCTAATTTGCGTTCCGGCTTACTCTGCGCGCCAGTCTCTTGTTGCTCTTCGTTTTTGGCGTCGCTGTTGGCCTTGGCTTTTTCCGCTGCCTGCTGTTTTAAAATCCAGTCGCGATAGTCGTCCAAGTCGCCTTTAAATGGTTCAACTTCGCCACTGTCTACCAAATAGAAATCTTCACATACCGAGGAGAGTAAGAAGCGGTCGTGCGAGACCAGTACCATGGCGCCTTCAAAACCTTGAAGCGCGATATTTAGCGCATGGCGCATTTCCAAATCTAAGTGGTTGGTAGGCTCATCCAGCAGCAATAAGTTAGGCTTCTGATAAACAATTAACGCCAATACTAAGCGCGCCTTTTCACCGCCCGACATGGGTGCCACGGGCGCTAATGCTTCATCGCCATTAAATCCAAATCCACCCAGGTAGTCGCGAAGTTGCTGCTCGGTGGCTTTTTCGTCAATACGCTGCAAATGAAGAAGCGGAGTAGCGTTAGCATCTAATGTTTCTAACTGATGCTGAGCAAAGTAACCAATCTTAAGGCCTTTAGCCGTATTAAAAACACCTTGTTTTGGCGCATGCACACCCGCCAATAGTTTGATTAGCGTAGACTTACCCTGCCCGTTTCGACCTAGAAGACCTATTCTGCTGCCAGGTACTAAATTGAGTTTCACCTGTTGCAGCACAATATGGTCGTCGTAACCCAGCTGTATCTTTTCCATTTGCACAAGCGGGTTTGGCAGTGCCGACGGCGGCGCAAAAGAAAAGCTAAATGGGCTTGCCATATGGGCTGGCAACAAGGTTTCCATTTTCTCCAACTGCTTAATACGACTTTGCGCTTGCTTAGCTTTACTCGCTTTAGCTTTAAACCGGGTAATAAACGAATTGAGGTGCGCTACTTTTTGCTGCTGCTTTTCATATTCAATGTTTTGCAAGCGAATACGTTCAGCGCGCTGGGTTTCGTAAGACGAGTAGTTACCGGTGTAGGTGATAAGCTTCTGTTGTTCAACACTGATAATTTGCGCAACCGTGTTGTCGATAAAAGCTTTATCGTGAGAAATCAGCAATAGCGTTCCCGCATAGCGTTGAAGCCATTTCTCTAGCCAAATAACGGCGTCTAAGTCTAAGTGGTTAGTAGGTTCATCAAGCAGCAGTAAGTCTGAAGGACAAAGTAGCGCTTGAGCTAGGTTTAGGCGCATACGCCAGCCACCTGAAAAATCGCTAACTGGTGCGCTTAACTGCACATTGGTAAACCCAAGACCCGACAGAATGGTCGCTGCGCGAGCTTCCACGTCGTATGCTCCCGCTTGCTCGAGCTGCCCGTGAATTTGGCCAATCTTTACACCGTCGCCGCTTTTTTCAGCGGCTTCTAATTGCGCCTGTAGATTACGTAAATGTTTGTCACCGTCCACCACATAGTCTATCGCAGTTCGGTCAGTTGCTGGCGTTTCCTGTGCCACGCTTACAATTCGCCAGTCATTCGGTACGCTGCAGTCGCCAGCATCGACACTTAACTCACTTCTCAGCAGTGCAAAAAGCGTGGACTTTCCGCAGCCGTTGCTGCCAATCAGCGCTACTTTGTGGTCTGGAAAAACCTGCGCCGACGCCTCTTCTAGCAACATTTTGCGACCGCGAAGTAGCGATACATTTGAAAGCTTTATCATGAGTAACCTGTGATGGAACAAACTAGGGCGCGTATAATATCAAAAACTTAAGGTAAAAGCTGATCAACACTTACCATTTCAAGGTATAATAATCGCGAAATTCTCCAAAGGTGTATGTATGTCAAAACGTGTAAAACGCCGCTTTGTTGCAGGGGCTACGTGCCCAAAATGCCAAGAGCTAGATACGATTTCGTTATATTTTGAAAATAACGTAGAAAAGTTGGAGTGCGTTGCGTGTGGATACAATGAAGCGCAAACTGATGAAAAGGTGAGTGCCGCCACACGCTCAAACGAAAATGTGATTGGCATCTTTAAACCGCACTAACATTCCTACCCACGTCTCAGTAAATCTTACCGTTAAGCCTGTGTAACACCTTACAACGCTGTGCTCAGGCTTTTTGCAAACGTCTCTTCATGCCACGCCAACACTGGGTATCCTCATTACCTAACAAAAGAGGTTGCTCAGGCATAATTTTTGTATTTCCTTCGCAAAGGAGTGAATATGAAACATGCTAAAAAACGTGTCTGCTATGTCCTTATAGCCTTGTTGCTTACGCTTATTGCCATAAGACTTTACTTGCCTTACGCCGCAGCGTCATACATCAACACGACGCTGAGTCAGTCAAAAGAGTATAACGGCCGCGTGGGCGATGTAGATTTAATGCTATGGCGCGGCGCATACAGTTTAGAACATGTTTTGCTTTATAAGGCGAACGGGCAAGTAGATAGACCGCTATTTAAAGCTGACTATGTGGAGTTTACGCTTTCATGGTCACAGCTTTTCAAAGGTGCAGCGGTGGGAAAAGTCATTGTTAATTCCCCCGAGATTAATTTTGTAGACGGCAGCACGGAGGAGAGAAGCCAGTCTGGTAAGGATGAAAACTGGTTATCTATCGCCGACCAACTCTTCCCGTTACGCATCGATAAGCTAACTATTAACCAAGGAAAAGTCGCTTTCCACAACCCCGATACTTCTCCGGCTATCGACATTGCGCTTCATGATATTCAGCTTGAAGTGAATAACTTGGTGAATAGCGATAACTTGTCAGACTCACGTGTAGCAACGGCCAAAGCGCAAGGACAAACGGCACAGCAGGGCACGATATCCTTAAACGCTAAACTCAACCCCGCAACAACAGCCCCCACATTTGACGTTGATATTCAAGCTGACAACGTTGGGCTAGTGAACTTTAAGAACCTACTTGATACCTACGCACCGTTTGATCTGGAAGCCGGCACCCTCACGCTTGCGGCCGAAGTGGCGTCTAATGAAGGGAAAGTAAAAGGCTATATCAAACCCATTTTGCATAATGTGGAGGTATTTTCTTGGAAGGGTGACATTGAACGTGACGGCGATGGTTTTATTGAAGGCAGTATCGAAGCCATTTCCGCGTTTGTCACCGAACTGTTTGAAAACCAAAGCGAAGACCAAATTGCCACACGCATTCCTGTTGAAGGCGATTTATCAAGCCCTGACACCCAAACATGGGAGGCATTTACCGCGATTTTAAAAAATGCATTTATCGAGGCTTTTAACGGCGATGTGGAGAAAAGTATAGAGTTGGATAGACTCGAGCTGGATAAGTTGGAAGCGCCGGAAGGCTCTGAAAATTAAGAGCCCTCGCCGCTGAGCGCGCTTAAATAGTACAGCTATCGCCACAGTCGTTGGCGCCGTCGCGCATACCTTCAATCTCTTGACTCTCTTGCTTGTCTTTTTCAGCCTGTTTCTCTGCTACTGACTGCTCAACAGAGTCAAAATCGATGCTATCAAACGCATCCATATCAAAATCGCTCATAACTCACTCTCTTAAATAGTAAAAAAGGCTTCTTTTTGCTGAAGCCTTTGTATCGGGGCGCAAGTGTAATTCAAATGTATATTCTGGCTAAATGAAGACTTCGCCTAACTCATAACAAGATGAACTAGCGTGATGTTTTTTCAACACTACTGCACATCAACGAAGCGCCTTTGATGTCTTCACAGGCCTCTCCCCACGATGAGCGCCCCGCAATAAGTGTCATCGCCAATGGACGTGATCCAAATGAATACCGCGTTGCAATTACTAGTGCGCTTCAATTGTTCTAGTAATGCGGAGGCGGGGTTTCTTCTGACTGCTTAGCAATATTAGACGGCTCGATAGACTTAACGCGGTCAACGACATGGCGTACTTTAAAGGCTAAATCGTCAAGCTGCTTTTGTTGCGAAGACAGCGCATCGTTTAGCGCCTCAATGGTGTGCTCCTGAAACGCAACTTTAGTTTGAAGCTCTTCGATATAGCTATTCGCGCTATCTATTTGCTGTTGTAAATGCTCAGCGCTTTTATCTGTCATGTAAATTCTCTATCTCTCTCGTTGCCATTCTTCGGCAAGGCCACTACTGCTTATGGACAATATATTATCATTGGGGAGGAAGGCGACGCCATACACAACTGCGGTTGGTGGTGAAACTGACTCTCGTGAAGCAACCTGAATGGATTGCACTTGCTCGCCAGTTTCCAAATCCCACAGGTATACTTTTCTGGCGGGAGAGCCTGTTAGTAAAAACTGACCATCTTTGGAAAACTCAACGTCTGTGAAGATTTTCTGACGCGCTGCATATTTGAGGGATGCCACAGGCTGCCCGGTTTGCACATTCCACACTTGCGACTTGCTCTGGCTGTCCGCAGTAAAAGCAAAGCGGCCTTCATCATCAAGCGCTACTTTTGTTACTCGCGTGGGGTGGGTGAATGTATGAATTATTTGCCCAGTGTCAGTGCTCCATAAATACGCTATGTAATCGTTGCCCCCCGTCAATGCGAACTTACCGTTAGGGGAAATATCAATGGAGTTAACCTTTTCTTGATGCCCTAAAAACTCTAGTCGACGCGAAGTACGAGGTTCAAAGTACATAACTTTGCCATTTGAGCGCGCCACCAATATGCCGTTACCATTATTGGTAACCACCACATCTCTAATTGATGACTCGTCAATGCGCCAAAAACCTTCAGGCTCGCCGGTCTCCAGACTCCATAAGGCAAACGCCTCGCGGTCAGCGGTCACAACATAGCTTTTGTCGGCGCTAATGTGCACTGACATGACCAGGTTGTCACCTTCACCTTGGTGGCTCCAGTGATAAAGGGGATCACTTTGTCCAATTCGCCATACGTTTACCCCATTATTCACGCCAGAAACCACCGCTAACGTGCCGTCGGTAGAAATATCTGCGGCATAGGCGCCTTCTTCTACATGACGCCACTGCTGTATTGGCGTAGTATCAGGGACAGAGCATCCCATGGAATTACCTATAAGTACGATGAGTAACGCTATTCTATGGAACATTTGAGGCCTAAACATAATCAAATGGGTTTCGCTTTGTAAACGCTAGGTTTAACATAGCATGGATCACGCATCTTTAACTATCGTGCACACTGCCTTGGATGCAGCAGTATAGACATAGACGCATGATGATAAAAATTTATGGAGACGTTTTTATGCAGAAGTCGCTCGTTGCCTTATCTACTATCGCTGCGCTAGGCCTTTTCGCTTGCCAGCCAAATACATCTGATGAGGCCGCTTCTACAAGCGCTGATAGTGCAAAAACAACTTCTGTTTCAGCAGAAGAAATGACAGATACGCAAAAGCAAGCTTACGCCATGGGCGCAAGCATGGGTTTGTTCGTTAGCAACCGTGCCGAACAACAAGAGCAACTGGGTTTAACATTAGACCAAGATGCGCTACAACAAGGCTTTAAAGACGGTCTAAACGACACCCTTAAGTTTACGCCAGAGCAGATTCAGCAAATCGCTCAACAAGGCGAAGAAGTACTTCGCGCTAAGCAGCAAGAAATGGCGGAACAAGCCGCTGAAAAAAATATTGAAGCAGGCCTAGCTTACCTAGAAGAAAACGGTAAGAAAGAAGGTGTGGTAACTACCGAGTCTGGTCTTCAGTACGAAGTACTTGAAGAAGGCGAGGGTGCAAGCCCAGAAGCGACAGACATGGTTAAAGTTCACTACCGTGGCACCTTGCTAGATGGCACAGAGTTCGACTCATCTTACAAGCGTGGCGAGCCAGCAGAATTTCCACTTAATCGCGTTATTTCTGGTTGGACTGAAGGCGTTCAATTGATGAAAGAAGGCGCAAAGTATCGCTTCCATATCCCATCTGAACTTGCTTATGGTGCGCGTTCTACTGGCGCAATCACGCCAAACTCGACGCTTATCTTTGACGTTGAGTTGCTAGAAGTGGTTAAGCCTGAAGCAGAAGCGCCAACGGAATAAGTTAGTGCTTTAAGAAAAAGAGAAAGCCGACGCATAGCGTCGGCTTTTTTGTTTTAGTGAGTCAGCGTGATCCTTGCTTACCTTTTCCCTACGAGCCAGTGGGTTTTCACCACGCGCGTACCCAAATAGTAAAGTGGGTTATTCAATATGCTTGGTGCCTCGAATTACACTAATAAGCTTAGTCTAAATCGACCAAATTTCACGGTCTATTCCAAGCCTTTTTGGAACAATTTCGCCTTAAAACTTGGTGCTTAAAACAAAAGGTTTTAACGCTGAGGGGCGCGCCGTCTTTCTGTGTGTACCTTAAACGTAGCAAAATGATTTAACAGAGACTGACCCACCTTATACATAGCACAACCTAAAATAAGATATATCACGGTTTGCATACTATTTAAGCGAACAACGATATCAAGCAAGGCATACAACAATAACAGCGCGCCACTTAAAAACAGCATAAAACCGATGATAGTACCGCTGGTTTGGAACGGATCGTTCCCCGACCTTCGACGGTTCAACATTGGTATCCTGTTACGCATTCATTTCCCCTAATGGTTTGACTATTATTTATACTACGACACTAAACGAAAGGTTTATGTTCAATAATTATTCAATCTGGCTCTTTTGTCACTTTTTGACGTACAGAAAGATTGCGTTTTGCCTTATTACCCACATAAAGTAGGGGTAATTAGCTGGATTATTTATAGGACATTGTGAAAACACCGCTTATCACTCGAAAGGGCTACTTAAAGCTTAAACAAGAACTGGATTTCTTGTGGCGTGAAGAACGACCTGAAATTACTCGCAAGGTAACCTGGGCAGCGAGCCTTGGTGACAGAAGCGAGAATGCCGACTACCAGTACAATAAGAAGAAGTTACGGGAAATTGATCGCCGCGTACGCTATCTTCGCAAGTGCTTGGAAAACCTAAAGGTTGTGGACTACGATTCACAGCAAGAGGGTAAGGTCTTCTTTGGTGCCTGGGTTGAAATTGAAAACGAAGCGGGCAAGGTGATGGAACTTAGGCTCGTGGGCTACGACGAAATTTTCGGCCGAAAGGATTACATTTCTATCGACTCTCCGATGGCGCGAGCACTGCTTGGCAAAGAAGAAGACGATGAGTTTGTTGTAAAAACCGAAACGGGCACGAAAGAGTGGTGGATAAACCGTATTTGGTACGACGCAACAGACAAACTGTGAGCACTAATATGCCCTATTTAATCACCCATTTGTAACACAATGATCAGACGACTTCCCCTACACCGCGGTGATATACTCACCGCTCCTATTTTCACTACCGACGCTGTGTATATAAGCCTTTCACACACCGTTTATTCGCCATTGCCTGACGCGAATTTTTAGTATCTTAGAGCGACTTATGATTATCAATAAAATTGCAGATGAACTTAGCGTTCAACCTTCGCAAGTAACTGCCGCTGTTAAACTTCTTGATGAAGGGTCTACCGTACCTTTTATCGCGCGCTACCGAAAAGAAGTGACACAAGGCCTTGATGACACACAGCTGCGTACCTTGGAGCAGCGCTTAACCTACCTGCGAGAGCTTGAAGAGCGCCGCGATGTAATCCTTAAATCTATCGAGGAACAGGGCAAACTAACCGACGAGCTTAAAAGCAGTATCACCAGTGCTGACAGCAAAACTACCTTGGAAGATTTGTACTTACCGTACAAGCCTCGCCGACGCACTAAAGGCCAAATAGCGATTGAAGCAGGCCTTGAACCTCTCGCTGATACCTTATTCTCTACCCCAGATACCGATGCTGAAAGTGCAGCAAGCGAATACGTTAACGCAGATAGTGGCATTGCTGATACTAAAGCAGCATTAGAAGGCGCCCGCTATATCTTAATGGAGCGCTTCGCCGAAGACGCTACACTGCTGGCAAAAGTGCGCAAGTACTTAACTGAAAACGCTTATGTAAAAAGCACGGTTGTATCAGGTAAAGAGCAAGAAGCCGCCAAATATAAAGACTATTTCGAACACAGTGAAAAGTACAAGAACGTACCATCTCACCGCGCGCTGGCGATGTTTAGAGGCCGCAACGAAGGCATGCTACACATTCAGCTAGATGCCGACCCGCAGTCAGAAGACAACGGCCCATCGCATTGCGAACATATTATTGCCAGCCATTACGATATTATGCACCGCGGCCGTGGTGCAGATGACTTCTTAGCTCAAGTTGTACAGTGGACGTGGAAAATCAAAATTGGTTTACACATGGAAACTGAGCTATTCAGCGCCCTTCGTGAGCGCGCTGAAGAGGAAGCCATTGAGGTATTCGCTAAAAACTTAAACGACCTGTTGATGGCTGCACCTGCAGGTGCAAAAACCACTATGGGTTTAGATCCAGGTTTGAGAACCGGCGTTAAGGTAGCGGTCGTAGACAGCACAGGAAAAGTGGTCGCAACCAACACCATATTCCCACATGCACCACAAAACCAGTGGGATAAATCTATTCGTACGCTCACCACTTTGTGCAAGCAATACAAGGTAGATTTGATCAGCATTGGCAACGGTACAGGCTCACGCGAAACCGACAAACTCGTTGGCGAAATGCTCAAGAACAACAGCGAGCTTACTGCACAAAAAATTATGGTCAGTGAAGCGGGTGCATCGGTGTATTCAGCCTCTGAGCTTGCTTCAAAAGAATTGCCTGACCTTGACGTGTCAATCCGCGGCGCAGTGTCTATCGCTCGACGCTTGCAAGACCCGCTGGCAGAGCTGGTTAAAATTGAGCCTAAAGCTATTGGTGTAGGCCAATATCAGCATGACGTAAGCCAAAGCCAGTTAGGCAAGTCGCTAGACCGTGTTATTGAAGACTGTGTAAACGCCGTTGGCGTTGACTTAAACACTGCATCGCCCGCGCTTTTGAGCTATGTATCGGGCTTAAATAAAACCCTAGCGCATAACATTGTTAATTTCAGAGACATCAATGGTGCTTTCCCAGACCGTAAAGCGCTATTGAAAGTCGAACGTTTAGGGCCTAAAGCCTTTGAGCAAGCGGCAGGCTTCCTTCGCATTGTAAACGGCACAAACCCACTTGATGCCTCTGCGGTTCACCCCGAAGCGTACCCAGTAGTAGATAAAATTGTAGATACGACTGCTGTTGCTGTTAATGACATCATCGGCAATACCGAGCTTCTAAAAAGCCTGTCGCCAGATACCTTTACCAGCGACGCATTCGGTTTGCCAACGGTTAAAGACATTCTAAAAGAGCTGGATAAACCAGGCCGCGATCCTCGTCCAGAGTTTAAAACTGCCGCGTTTAAAGAAGGCGTTGAAACCATCAACGATCTTAAACCAGGCATGATTTTAGAGGGTGTGGTTAGCAACGTGGCCAACTTTGGCGCGTTCGTTGATGTAGGCGTACATCAGGATGGACTGGTGCATATTTCAGCACTGACTAACAAGTTTATCTCAGACCCACGCGAGGTAGTTAAAGCAGGCGATATCGTCAAAGTAAAAGTGCTTGAAGTAGACGTACCGCGCAAGCGTATTTCCTTCACCATGCGCTTAGACGATACGCCAAGTCAAAACAGTAACGCTGGCGGCCATAGCGCTTCAGGTAAGGGAACCTCAGGTAAAGGAGCTAATAGCCAAGGTGCAGGCAGAGCACAAAACAAAGGGCCTGGGCGTACAAACCCTAAAGCTAACCCTCGTTCAAATCAGGGTGGCGGCAATCGCAACAGCCAGCCTCAAAACAGCGCCATGGGCAACGCCTTTGCTGATGCATTTGCTAAAGCAAAAAAGTAAACAGTAGCGATTCAACATAATTTACTGTTGCTTATAGAGGGCCTGTCACTGACAGGCTCTTTTTGTATCACGCTTCCATTTAGCCTGCCGTTTTTGCTACATTAGATTGTGGTACATTAGTTCGGGCGCATGGAAATTTTATGTGCCCAAAAACTCTTTAGCCAAGAGCACTAAAATATAAAATACCGAAACAATGAAAAGGTGTGGGTCACACCGAAACCGAAGTTCGTTGTTGTTGGCGTTTAGCGAGGCCGTTGACATGCTTTTAGAGTCTTAACGTTTAACGAAGGTAATGTTGCTCATTTGACCACAGCCTTTTTCTAGGCAGCACTTTCGGACAACCATAATGAGCTAAGGGCCACTAACCTTTGGTGTACGAGCGTAATCATCCAACTGTACAGCAAAGATTATCTGCCCTCATCAAAGGATGATTTTATGAACTCGCCTGTCTCAAAAAACATGCTGAATGTCAGCGCCGATTACCCCGACCTTCGGGATCGTTATTACCAGCCGAATCTTACTCCACTTAAGCCATTTATCGACCCGCCAGGCAATTTGGTTATTTTAGACCAAGGAAAAGATGGAGCGTGTACCGGCTTTGCATTGGCCGCTACCATTAATTTCATTTACCGTCAGCAAGGCCGAAAACATACTGTTAGCCCGTGGATGCTTTATGCCATGGCTAAACGTCATGATGAGTGGTTAGGTGAAGCGTATGAAGGCTCTAGCTGCCGCGGTGCAATTAAGGGGTGGTACAACAGTGGCGTATGTAACGAGTCACTAACTGAAGATATTAAGCACAGCAACGAATTTGAAATGACCCTAGCTATTGCTAACAATGCAAGCAATCACAGGCTAGGTGCGTACTACCGTATTGAACGAGAAATTAGCGATTTTCATGCGGCGCTTAACGAAGTGGGCGTAATCTTTGTTTCTGCCAGAATTCATGAAGGCTGGAAAGATAGCGAAGGTGATGTAATAAGCCTAAGGCCTGAACCCATGGGTGGCCATGCGTTTGCCATTGTTGGCTATAACGATGAAGGGTTCTGGATCCAAAACTCCTGGGGGACGGATTGGAAGAAGTCAGGGCTGGCACTTTGGCGTTACGATGACTGGGCGTTAAACATTATGGATGCATGGGTTGTTCAACTCGCACTTCCTATTTCAGGTACAGGGACTTACCACCAAGCTACGCGCTCTATTGCACAGGGTTTGTTTTCTCGCTCCACACCACGGGTGAGCATTCAAGATCACTTCGTTCATTTCGACGACGGGCACTTTGATACCAGAAGTAAATATTGGAGCAATAAAAACCACGTCGATGCCATTATTGAAAAACTTTCCGAAAGTAACCATCGCCATGTAATGCTATATGCACACGGCGGCTTAAATAGCATAAAAGCTTCGGCTAAACGCATTGCTGCCATGAAAGACACCTTTCTTAAAAACGATATTTACCCCATTCACTTCATGTACGACACGGGTATGCTAGAAGAACTCAAAGATATTCTGGGCTTTAAGAATAAAGAGATTAGCAACAAAGTTGGAGCCTTCACTGACTACACTGACCGCATACTAGAATGGGCAACACGTAAAGTAGGCGGCGCACTGTGGCGAGAAATGAAATCAGACGCTTGCACGCCTTTTACCCGTACCACATCAGATGGTACGTATTTCCTAACGCAATTGGCCGCCTACTTGAAAGACAATTCAGATATTAAGCTGCATGTCGTCGGTCATTCGGCAGGCTCTATTTTTCATGCTCACAGCCTATCTAGGCTGTGTAAAGTTGATGAAAACATAACGATTAAGAGTCTGCATTTACTGGCTCCAGCCATTAGCTACCCCTTATTCAACGAAAAGCTCTCTGCGCTTATAGAAGGTAAACACATTGAATCGACCACGGTTTACAACTTATCTGAAGCGTTGGAAAAAGATGACCACGTGGCGCGCATTTACCAGAAGTCGTTGCTCTATTTAGTATCAAATGCGTTTGAATCCAAACCAGAGATGCCCTTGTTAGGTATGGCTGTGTTTAATCAGCCGCTGCCTAACGTGACGTTTAAGTACAGTGAAGGGAAAGAAGGTGATGCCACCGCCGCCACGTCCCATGGTGGCTTCGATAGCGACGTAGATACCATAAACTCGGTACTTTCAGACATCACTGGCGACTCACCTAAATATCCGTTTACAAAGGCAATACTGGATTATTAAGTCCTGCTGGTTTGAAGGCAATGCAAGGGAAGTGAAAGTGCTTTTTTCGCGATTTAGCCCTTTGCTATGACGGGCTAAATCGTTCGTGCAATGTTAAGCAGCTAGCGTTAATTGCACGTTATCATGCTTGAAGCGATAAACCTTCTCTAGAGGGGATGTAAGCTTGCAAATAAGCATTTTGAATTCGGCCTATTCGTGTTTGCATCACATTAGACTCATTTGCCTGAAAGCCTTGTGTGTCTGCTGAAGAAGATTGATTATCTAACACCATATCCGCAATAGAATCGGTTGCGGTGCCTATATTCGTATCGGGCTGCACGGCTGCCCCAGTGTCTGCAACAATGCCATTGCTTTGTACTGAGGTAGAACCTACTGAAGCCGTTTCTGTTTGGCCTTTGGCAATCTCGCTACGGGCCTCTGTGGCTTTTTGAGAAGCCTCTGCAGCCACTTTTAAATCTTGTGATGAAGGTTCAGCTGGTGCAAGGGCGGCTGCGCGCACTTGCTCCATTTTTTTCAGCGTTTCTTCAGGCGTTTTTTCTTCTGAAACATCAATCGACACTTCGCCATCAGTCACATAGCGTTTATTGTCAGGGCCTGTAGTGTATTCATATTGCGGAGCACCGGCGTACTGACCGCCTGTTGAAGCATGAGCTTGCTCGTGAACCCTCACTTCCTGATCGCGGGCTTTTAACTGCTCAATTTCAGCAGCGTCTTGTTTCTCTTGCTGTTCTTGTTGCCTGTCTTGCGCGCCCTGCTTGCCTGCACTCTCATCTTGCGCATTATCTTTCTGTTGCCCAAATACATTTTGAAAGGCAGCTTGAAGTTCTGTTTGTACCTGAGGGCGTTCGTAAGTAACCGGCGCTGGCGGCTGGCCGGGGCTCTTCGCTTTATCGGCTTCTGACCCCAAGCCTTTTTGAGAAGCCCCTTGCTGGGAATCTGACGCTTGGGGAATAGTTTCTCGCTGCACGTTATCTCTACGTGCAGACTCTGTATTTATGTTCGCCGTGGGATAAGCAATGGCGTTAAGGATTGGTGTAACGATATTCACCGTAACTGTTCCACCTACGCAAGCACGTCTATGATGGTACCAAGCATCTCATCGGCAACACCTAGTACTTTGGCAGAGGCTTGAGCATTACGTTCGTTTACATTGAGCGAGATTAAGTCGTCAGTGAGACGCGTGGAGGTAGACGTTGAATTCAATGACGTGTTTGTCGTGTCGGTATTGGTCGCAATAGGTTGAGCGGGTGCTACCGCATCCTCAGCAGTTCGCTGAGCAATATTTGATGCTGCCTGCGAAATTCCGTCGCTGGCATTTTGTAAACCATATTGAGCCGCTGCAAATGCAGAGCCTGCACCTAAACCATCGATACTTGTCATACACTACCCCTAACCTCTCATGTGCAATTATTAACCAATTCCACACAAATGGAAAGACATGTATCACACCCTGTCATTAACTTATTGTAAGCAGGCGATTTTTATTAAGCTGTCAAAGATAAGAAAAGCTTCAAACTATCGGCAAGCCGCGGTTTGAAGCTTCATGTCATCGCTTTATTAAGACGCCTTTTGCTGGTAAACGCCAGCGGCAAAGCGAAATAAAATGTCAGCAGTTTGCTGAGGATGTGAAATAAACGGCGCATGCGACGCATGAGGCAGAACAACGGTATCGGCCTGCGGATGTAGCTCACATATACGATCTATTCCGCTGGTCGGCACTAGACTATCTAACCTGCCATACAATCGTAACGTGGGTGTAGTTATTCGCCCCACGTCTTGACGCATATCTTCAGTAGACAATATGCGTAAACCTTTCTTAAGCGCTTCCTCGGCGGGATCTGGGAATTGGGTTACCTGTTCTCTGATCGCCTTAATATCCTGCTTTGCCGTTTCGCTGCCCATCGCTTGAATTGCCAAAAAACGTTCCAGTGTTTTCTGATAGTTCTTTTCAAGCTGAGTCTCGAACATTGAAAGTAAATCGGCAGCAATACCCGGCCAACAAGGCCCTGCTATAAATCGAGGTGTTGAAGCAATCGTTACCAGTCCGGTAAGTTTTTCTGGTGCTAACAGCGCTAACTTTTGCGCAACTAGTCCACCTAATGACCACCCCACCAACACACACTGGTCTGGCAGTTGGTTCACAATGGATTGAGCCAATGTTTCCACGTTATACGGTGACGGGACGAACTCTGCATTTTCCCCAAACCCAGGAAGATCTATGGTGGTGACGCGAAAATTATCGCTTAAATAAGGAATAAAGGATGTGAACGCTCCGCTGTTCATACCCCAACCATGAAGAAATACCACATCTACGCCTGTACCCTGAGTACGGGTGACAAGCTCGCCGTTTGTATGCAAACTTTCCATTTACACCTCCTTAGGCAGTCACGTGTTTTTGAGGCAACACGAAATAATGAAAACAGGTCGACGTTCGACAATTCAAGGAAGTTGATGGAATCAACACTATGAACCTTTCATGCTTGCTATGTTATCAGGCAAGTCCTACGCCAGTATGTCACTGGTGTGAAGATGACATATTTTTTTTCGATGCCACGTTGTACGGAAGTAATTTACTTCAATACGGCCCAGTGGCAGGCCACGTCAAGCATAGCCACTATGACGCGTTACGCGTTTTGGGACTTCATACGTGGCCAATGTCATCGCTGGTTCACCAGTTAAAGTTTACGCATTCCCTTACGGCAGGAAAAGTATTAAGTAACTGGTTTGTCCATAAAATGCGACAGTGCACTTTATCAGTGCCCAATGTGCTGCTTCCGGTGCCAATTAGTGCATGGCGACTTGCTACACGGCACTACAATCAGGCTACGCTTCTGTGTGAAAGCATAAGCAGTGAGCTGAATATTCCAGTTAACCAGTCGTGGGCCAAACGACGGGGCTTTAGCGTGCAGCACCACTTATCCAAAATGGCGAGAGCCGAAAACGCAAGCCGTGTATTTAACCTATCGACGCAGTGTATCGATGATGAGATAGCAATAGCGCAAGGTAATAAAGATGGCAGCAACTTCAGCGTTGCAATTGTCGATGACGTACTCACCACCGGCGTGACCGTGAATACATTGAGTAAAAGGCTCAAAAAACGCTACCCAAATTTACACATTCAGGTGTGGGTCGCGGCATTTACGCCACCGCCTAAAAGCAGTCTGTATCAGAAAGCCTAGTGATCAGAAGCGGTGATAATGAAAAGCGCGGCATTCGCCGCGCCTTTCAAACTGATTTAGCGAATAAAGTGCGATTGGTAGATTGCATTGGCCAGCATCTTGTTCGTGCCATACCAGTACCCTCTAAACTGCGTATTGTCGGTAAAGCCAATGACAACGCCGCGACCCATTTTTTGAGTCGTCACAGCAGTTGATTCAGCCATTAGCGCAACCATTCTTTTGTCACTAAACCCAGCCATGAGAGGCTCATCAGTGTAGCGCGCAGGCGTTATAAAGGGTGAACTACTGGCCTCCACTATCATATTATTGGTTTTAAACATGGGTAGCGTGTCGTCATCATAGCCGTAAAACAATGGATGAGTATTGTCGATATTCGCTTCAAACACAGCGCCAGCCACCAACTTTCTGGCGTATAACGAAGCGCCATCTTTATAGCTGAGTTCGCTTTCATCGAACGCGTTGTCAATACTCTCTCGACTAACAATTTCTACGTCTAACCATTTATGTTGAGCGAAATAACGCAACGCGGATTTCTGCCCCACGATTACGCCACCGGCTTTCACCCACTGCTCAATTTGAGTTCTTTCACTTTCACTAAAGCGATATCCACCGCTAGGGAATAGAAGGTGCGTATAAGTAACACTAGGATCATTAAGCGCGCTTGTCAGATGTTGTTGCTCAACGATACTGGCAGCTAACCCCACTTTTGTGTCGAAATAGTGCCATATTTCACCTGCTTCGTATTCGCTGGTACCTTCACCGCCAACAATTAATACTTGAGGTAAGGTTACAGGCGCCATGCTTCGGCTACCTAGGTCGTGTCCTGTTGGCGTTAATCCACTACGCAGGCTAAAGACAGGCACTTTAAGTTGCTGTTGCGCTTCACGCAAAATAGCCGCCAGGTTTTCTGGCTGACCCAAACCTTTAGGCACAACAATACTGCCAGGCTGAAGCTCAACGTTTTTCCCGTCATATTTAATAGCAGAGAACGCTTCTTCACTGCTGCGTACCTTCACGCCTGCTTCCAATAGCGTTTGCAGCATGGCTGGCGCATAGTACTGCTGCCATGAAAACGCATACGCGTATGCGTCTGGATGGATATCGTTAAGTGATGGTTGTGCAAGTGCGGTGTTGTCGCTAAGTTTTAGGCTTCGCGCATCGCCCCTATCTAGAGGCGCGTAATCCAAATTGAAAGCCAAAGCCAAATTCCACGTTGATACATCGTAAAACGTGTTGTTCTCAAACGAGGTTTGGGTAGAGAAAATTGACTTTACTAAACGGTATTGAGGCTGGTTTGAAGGAATATAAATCGCGCGACCTGCACCATAGCGAACTTTGCTTACCTCAACATCTTTCGTTAACACCTCGTAATTAATATGATGCTGTTCAAGCAATGCAACAAATGCGTTAAAGCGAGCTGTGTCATTCGATGCACTAACAACAAAACCTACCTGCTCATCCTTTTCAGCCAGTGACTGTGTGCTCTTAACAAAACCCGATTGATAATCGAGAATAGCAGCCTTATTTGCCAATGCGCCTCTAAAAGTGCTTAAAGACGTAGTAATTTGATTTGCTATGGTGTCTTTGAAGGAAAGCTTGCCATTAATAGAGTCCTGAATGTGGCCCCGTGAGCTTGCTTGCTCAAAAAGAATACCCACACTGCCGTGTAAATCAGGATAGGTCGAGCCTTTGCCTGCGTAGAAATCGTCAAACGCTTCTTGGGTAAAATAGAGCTCCCCTTGCTCATCAAACGCGGCAGCATGATACTGGGCAAGCGCTTCAGTTAGCGTTACGTTCTCATCAGGCGTCAGTGGATTTTTACGCGAGCGCACACCAGGCTGGAAAAAATAGGTGCTGTCTGTCCCCATCTCATGAAAATCGGTGAGGATATGTGGGCGCCATTTATGAAACTGTTTAATTCGCGCCTGCGACTCTGGGTGCGCCAGCAATAGCCAGTCGCGGTTTAAATCAAACCAGTAATGATTTGTTCTACCTGATGGCCACCCCTCATCGTGTTCACGATGTCGACTGTCAGAAACCAGCTGCTTGCCCTTGTGCATATTTGCCCACTGAGCAAATCGAGAAAGCCCGTCGGGGTTGAAAGACGGATCAAACAGCACAATATTGTTATTCAACAAGGCATCAATTTCTTTACCTTCAGCCGCGGCCAAATAATAAGCCAACGCAAGTGAAGCATTGGTTCCGGAAGGCTCGTTACCGTGAATACTGTAGCCCATGTAGAAAATAAGGGGAGCATCGCTGCCTACTTTCTTGCCGCTTTCCATTGCATCAATGTGTTGCTGCCTCATCGCCTCAATATTGTTTCTATTTGAGGGCGCTGTGATTGTCAGTAACAGAAGTGGGCGGTTTTCGTGAGTACGGCCGGTTTCTTCAATGGTGATACGGTCAGACTTCTCGGCAAGTAGTTTCATATAATTGACGACTTGGTCGTGACGCACATGCCACTCGCCAATGTTGGCGCCTAGTATCGATTCAGGCGTGGGAATAGCTGGGTTGTAGGATACCGTGTCAGGTAAGTATGCTGTCACCGGCTGCCCGCCTACATCAGGTGCAATAGTAACAGTTGAAGCAGAGGCGGGTTGTGCTAATGATTTCTGACTGGCTGTTGCCCCAAAGGCGATGGTACCAAGGGCTAATAATGAAACGAGTGAGAATGGATTCTTTTTGGCGGTGTAATGCAATTTCGCGAACATAGCGCTTCCCGTCTTGTTGTTATGGTTGAGAATAGTGTCGACGTGCACGCCTCTCAACAAATTCGATTCACTGGAATAATTTATTTAATTAATACCTGACTGTTTTACTCAGGTAAATTTGATACAATAATCCAAATTTCAAAATATGTAGGACTTGCTGATGATAACTATATCAGAAGAAGCCCAGGCTCACTTCGTAAAACTGTTGAGTAAACAAGAGTCTGGCACGAATATTCGTGTATTCGTCGTAAATCCAGGCACTTCGTCGGCTGAGTGTGGCGTGTCCTATTGCCCACCAGACGCGGTTGAAGAAACGGATACCCGTTTGCCATTTAATGGTTTCGATGCGGTCGTAGATGAAGAAAGCGCGCCTTATTTAGAGGAAGCGGAAATTGACTACGTTACCGATCAAATGGGCTCACAGTTAACCTTAAAAGCACCTAATGCAAAAGCACGTAAAGTGTCTGACGACGCACCATTAATTGAGCGAATTAACTATATGATTGAGTCGGAAATCAATCCTCAGTTAGCGAGCCATGGTGGCAATGTTGTATTGACAGAACTGACTGACGACGGCTACGCCATACTTCAGTTCGGCGGCGGCTGCAATGGTTGCTCAATGGTAGACGTAACGCTTAAAGAAGGTATTGAGAAGCAAATGGTCGAGCAATTCGCTGGCGAGCTTAAGGGCGTGCGCGATGCGACTGAGCACCAAGCGGGTGAGCACTCTTACTACTAAGCGTAATATTGCACTTGCTTAAGTGCATATCTCGATAACTATCTCATGCTAAAGCAAGACATTCACAAAAGCTGGCAACGATTCAAAATAGGTCTATCTATTTTCGTTGTCGGCGTCTTGCTGTTGTTTACCTTAAGTGAACTTCATATCACGCTGCATTACCTGAGCCTTCTTATATTATTTGTCGGTTTCGCTATCGCCATGTTGGGTTACTGGGGAATTTTTATTCAGCGTTTTTCGTTTATAAAAAACAAAAAGCCACCGCCTAAATTCTGATTACTTCCGGCTCTACGCCATATCTTCTTGCCCTATTCTTTATGTAAGCCAGTCGCTTGCACTCAGTTTTACCCATACGCCATACTCTACATTACGCAGCTGTCTCCCGTTCATTTATGTTCGCCTAGCGCTCGTCTCGGGTTATAGGTAGATTAGAGGTTGCGCAAAGTGCCTAACAATATGAAAAGGAGCTGTGGTGAATACAACAAAGAAGCTGGGCCTGCTTGGCGGAATGAGTTGGGAATCAACGGTCAGTTACTATCAAGCCATAAACCGTGGTGTAAACGCTCGACTTGGCGGCCTTCACAGCGCACCGCTGATAATAAGCAGCGTTGACTTTGCCCACATAGAGCAGCTTCAGCATAAAGGAGAATGGGATAAAACCGCCGATATACTGATCCGCGAGGCGAAGCACTTAGAAACTGCGGGTGCAAAAGCCATATTAATTTGTACCAATACCATGCACAAAGTAGCAACAGACATAGAGCAGAAGATCACCATTCCACTTATTCACATTGCCGACGCTACGGGGTGCGTGTTGCAACAAGATAGGGTTAAGAAAGTTGGGCTACTGGGCACCCGCTTCACCATGGAACAAACCTTTTATACATCACGCCTTAAAGAGATTTTTGGCATTGATGTTGTTACTCCAAATGCCCAACATCGAGACACGGTTCATAACATTATTTATGAACAATTATGCAAGGGCGTGATTTGTGTTGAATCCCGTAACGCGTATATTGACATTATAAATGAACTGGCGGCCGAGGGTGCTGAAGGCATCATTTTAGGCTGCACAGAAATTGCCTTATTAGTTCAACAACATCACACCAAAGTTAAGTTATACGATACTACCGCTATCCATGCTTCAGCTGCGGTAGATTTTGCATTAGCTCCCTAAAGCGTTAGCAAAGGGTAAGTAGCGAAACACACATAACCTAACTTTGATAAAAGGGAATTGGCCCTACTATTTTCAGAGGACACAGCTATGTTTAGCCACGTAATGATTGGTGCGAACGACCTTGAAGCATCAAAGAAATTCTACGATGCTATTTTAGGAGTATTAGGATACGAACCAGGCGTTTTTGATGAATACGGACGGGTTTTTTACTATACGCCGAAAGGTATTTTAGCGCTAACAAAGCCGATTAACGGAGAGGCTGCCACACACGGTAATGGCACCACACTCGGCCTTGCAGCTCGAACACCAGACATCGTTGATGAATGGCATAAAGTAGGAAGCGAGAATGGGGGTGTGCCATGCGAGGACCCACCGGGTATTCGAGGCAATGGGGAACGCCAACTTTACCTTGCTTATTTGCGAGACCCAGCAGGCAACAAGCTCTGTGCCACGCACATCGTAAGAAAATAGCTGTAGTGCTGCCTGCTTAAATGATCACGCTCTTTTTGCAGGCTATTCACTTTTAGCTGTCTATTTGGCCCAAAGCCCTTTGAATAATAGCACTTTGAGTAATAGCGTTTTGGGTAATGCCTAGTTATGTCTACATATAAGCCCTAACCAAACGAAACTGCATAGGTGTTGGTGTCCGGCCGCTCAATATCCTAAACGGGTTTCGCCTTTTCTCTTCTTTGCACTTTGCACTATACATTGCTGCTAGATGAATTAACCTTGAACCAGTAAAAGCTCAGCTAACAGAGGGAATATGACACCTGAAGAAACTGGCAAGGCCTACGACACCATTACACACCTTTGGACTCGTCCTGAATTTAATCAGAAAAATGGGTTAACCGCCTACCAAAAAGCATTGTCATTTTTAGCGGACACCCCATCACAAGAGCCTGATACGGTGCCTAGCGAAGCGCTTGATAAGGGAGAAGCGCTTGATAAGAGTGAAGCGCCTAATAAGGGAGAAGCGAGCAATAAAGACAAACCAAAGAAACGAGGTTACGCACTAGACATAGGTTGCGGATGCACCAATCGTTTTGTCCCGGTTATCGAAAGCGCAGGGCTAGCTTACGAAGGCATTGATGTTTCCAAAGATATGCTGGCCATTGCGACGTCCCAATTACCCGCTCATACCTTCTATTGCGCCGACGTGTGTACATTCACTATCCCCAAGCACTATTCGTTTATTAGCGCTTGGGATAGCTTTTGGCATATTCCCCTAACGCAGCAAGAGCCTTTGCTTAAGAAGCTAGTGGATCACTTAGACGATGACGGTGTGTTGCTTTTTAGCTGTGGAGGTACAGATGAAAGCGGCCAACACACAAACGAAGTGATGGGCCCAGAAGTCTACTACGCCTCGCTGGGGCTACATAGATACATAGAAATATTGATAGAAGCAGGCGGGTTTGTTCGTCACGTTGAATTCGATCAGCACCTTGAACTACACACTATTATCATTGTGCAAAAAAGAACCGCGCAAAAACACATTAGCAAGAATAATACTGAATGATGCCTAGAAAAACTGAGAGAGGCAGCGTGCTCAGCACGCCTTCCCTAAGTAAGGTCAGCGAAGCGTTATAAAACACTAGCTTTGCGGTGTCGCTAGCTCACCGCGTTTATCTAATCGATAAAAGCTCCAGGCCAATGTCATACCGCGAGCGAGTAAAAAGGCAAGGAGAGCATACCAAAGGCTGACGTTACCCTGATCTTGCGTGAGATACCAAACGGGGAAATACACCCCTAACGCACTTATTATCATGGTATTTCTCATTGCGCTGGCTCGGGTAAGACCAACAAATACGCCATCGTACAAAAAACACCAATGCGCTAATAGAGGAAGTAATACCATTAAACCAAGATAAGGTAGCGCAGCTTTTACAATGTCACTATGTTCGGTAAGCAGCGCGATAATGGCCTCACCGCCAGCGAAAAATATCAAGCTATAAATAAGGGCAAAAATACTCGACCAGACTAACCCTTGGTAGGTGCGTCGTTTCACTTCGCTGCTGTCTGACGCCCCCTTGGCTTCACCCACCAGCGCTTCCACCCCATAGGCTATGCCATCAAGTCCCAATGCAATAAGAACAAAGAACTGCATGAGTATGGCATTGACGGCCGCCGACGTTTCGCCGTAACGGGCACCTTGAATGGTGAGAAACGCTAAGCAGCCCTGTAATGCTAAGTTACGTAATAGCATGTCACCGTTAAGCTTCATCAGTACCTTACGAGCTGCACGGTTAAACCACGATGCACTCACCGCGACACCGCCTACGCGCTTAAACGCCACCGCTAGCGCCATTATAGCCATGGTATACTCAGCGATAACACTGGCCAGCGCCACGCCAGCTACAGACAAACCAAGCCCGAACACAAACACTACATCGAGTCCCGCATTCAATAAATTTCCCACAATTTGAATAGCCATGACGCTGCGCGTTTTTTGCTGCCCTACTAACCATCCAACTAATGCCAGATTAAGCATGGCAGCTGGTGCGCCCCATACCCGCGTCGAAAAGTAGTCTTGAAGATGCAGGGCAACTTCACTGTTTGGCTGAGTTAAAGCTAAGCCTATAGACAAGATAGGAGATTGAAGAGCGAGTACCACAGCCCCCAACACTAGAGCAACCGCCACCGTTTGCCACAGCACTTTTGCTGACTCTAATGTATTGTTCGGTGAGCCTTTAGCTTGTGCACTCAAGCCTGTTGATGACATGCGAAGAAACCCGCACACCCAGTATATTTGCGTTAAGATAAGTGCGCCCACCGAAGCCCCTGCAAGCATGGCTGGTAAAGACATGTGTCCCAAAACCGCGGTATCCACCAAACCTAATAGAGGCGTAGTAATATTCGCTAAGATCATGGGAAGCGCTAACGCCAACAGACGGGAATGGTCGTCAAAAAAGGAGCGCTGAGTTAGTTGGGCAGGGGACATAAATGATCTCAGTAGGGGTTAATTTCGCTATATACTATCAACCTATGCAGCGGCATAAGTGAAATGCGTACCAGCTTGACCATGTATAAGATTGGCCAAGTCGCATTATTTGGAGTTTACCATGCTATTGAATTTGATTAGGCACTCAGTGGATGATGATATGAAAACCAACAATGTAATTCAAAATAGAACGACGAGTCGTACGCGTTTTAAGATCTTATCTTTAATGCTTGCGGGAATTTTCAATGTTTTGTTGGTCTCACCTAGCATTGCTTCAGGCTCAGATGCAAACCCTGTTGCTGATGCGACTTCCACTACAAAGGAACAAAGTGGTAATAACATCGACTCTAGTGTGAGCACCACGCCTAACGCCGCCATTTTGCTTTATCACCATGTGTCGTCTTCAACACCAGCCAGTACCAGTATTTCGCCTGAAGCCTTTAAATCGCACATGGAATACTTGGACGCACACCACACTGTTGTTTCGCTTCAGGACGTTGTTTCTGCGATACAACACAACACTACACTGCCAGAAAATGCGGTTGCGATTACGTTTGACGATGGCTACGCAAACATTTTAGACAATGCTCACCCAATACTGGCTGACCTAGGTTTTCCCTATACCGTGTTTATCAACCCTGATGAAATTGGCGTAGGTCCTAAGCAGCTAACATGGGAGCAAGTTATTGCTATGCATAACGATGGCGTTGTTTTTGCCAACCACACGCTAGACCACCTTCATATGCTAAACGGTGAGCAAGCAATGGGCGAGCGCGCATGGCTGGAGAAAGTTTGGCAGAACGTAGAAAGTGCTGAAAAGAAGATTGAAGATAAATTGGATATTAGCCTTAAATATTTAGCGTACCCGTTTGGTGAATACAACACGGCGCTCGCTAATAAGCTCAAAGCTGAAGGTTACATAGGATTCGGGCAGCATTCCGGGGCTGTGGGCCCATCTAGCGACATGCAGGCACTACCGCGCTTCCCCGCGGCCGGTCCTTACGCCAATTTGGCAACGCTAAAGACCAAGCTTAATAGTCTTGCCATGCCAGTGACGCAAAGTTCACATAAAGACCCTCGTATGACAGCGCGAAACCTGTCATCGCCCATTAGTTTAACGATAGACAGTGACGATGTTCGCCTTACACAAGTAAATTGTTTTTTCGGCGGCGACCCTATAGAGACTAGCCTAGAAGAAAATGTGCTTACGTTTACCCTTGATGAAACGCTTCCAGTAGGACGTTCACGTGTGAATTGTACAGCACCGTCTAATGCGCAATCAGGGCGTTATTATTGGTACTCTACGCCCTTCTTTGTGGCAGATGAAGACGGCAATTACCCAGACTAGGGCATGTCGATAAGGCACATCTATGCTTGAGCGCGAGCGCATATCGATTGGGCTCGCGCTTATATAAGGAAACGTTTACCTATACAGGTTTAGAAAATCGAATAAAGCCTTTATTTATCGACTCTTCCACAAAACTATGGCGCTGATAGAAACGAATGGCTGGCACGTTCGACACTTCAACATCTAGTACCACTTTACGTTTATTCAGTTTTTCTGCTCGCGCTTGCATAGCATCTACCAGTATCGTTCCCACGCCCGTTCGACGGGCACTTTCTTCAACAGAGAGATGGCCTATCATGAGTTCGGTATTAGTAGGCGGCGTAAGATTGATGGCCACGGTCTGATTGCGCATGAGCACTGTCATAGCCTCATCGAGGGTAAAGTACGATGTGATGCTATCAAGGGTCGCCCTATCAAATGTTGCACCAAGTTTGCTGTGCCAAGAGGTCACAACACCGAGTACTTCGTCGCCGCTACACGCCACCCAATGATTCTTAAAGCCATATTGCCCGCCACCGAGTTCCCATGCATGAGACAGGTAGCCCTCAGCTGTTTTATTTTTATTTTGTCCAAAAATAGACGTTAACAAAGACTGCGCCGCATTCAATATAAGCGGCGTAGTTTGCGCAGCATCAGATGCCACACCTTGCCTTATTTTGATTTCCATATTACTGCTTCGAGATTATTATTGGCATATCAGCCAATATTTGCTGGGAATCACTTATCGATAGCTTTCCTGGCTCTCTTTTTGGTTTGAATCTTCCTATCACCCTAGCTTCAGGGTCGACAAGTACGACAGATGCACTGTGATCAACTAAATAGTTGGGGTTATCGGTACTTTCAGCAATGGCATACATCATTCCTAAATTACGTACAAACGGGAATAGCGCCTTGTGCTCTCCAGTTACGGCAATGAACTCCTCATTAAAATAGCTCACATACTCTGAAAGTCTTTCAATTGAATCGCGATTTGGATCAACGGATACAAAAACAATTCGAATAGGTTCGACACTATTTAATGCTTTTAGTTCAGGATATATACCGTTCAACTCAGCCATGGTAGTTGGACAAATATCGGGGCAGAAGGTATAGCCCACAAATACTAAGCTCCACTGCCCTTCAAGCGACGAATTATCAAACACTTCACCTTCATGAGATGTAAGTGAAAACGGTGATAATGCTCTCGGCTCTGGGTAAGTCTGAAAGTATTCAGGCTGACTTTCAACATTTGGGGGCGCGATATACAGCGCCCCTACGATGCCTGCACATAGCGCTAAAAATGCAACAAGGCCGACGGTAGTTCGTTGATTCATAAACTCAGTGGTATGTAGTGATCTAAGAGTAATACGACAAACAATACCATGAGATGAATAATTGAAAACCTAAAAGTTTTCATTGCAGTTTGTGGCTCTGCATCGAATTTTAACTTTAATGCATAGTATAAAAACCCAATGTTAAGCACACTTGAGCTAATCAAATAAATGAGATCGCTCATGCCTGTAAGGTAGGGCAACAAACATACCAGCCCCAACAATACTGTATACAGCAACACTGACGTTTTCGTAAATGACACACCGTGGGTTACCGGCAGCATGGGCACCTTCGCTTTGGCGTAATCTTTTTCTCTATGAATAGCGAGCGCCCAAAAATGCGGCGGCGTCCAGGTAAAGATAATCAGCACTAAAAGCAGGGAATGGGCATGTATTTCCCCTGTAACCGCGGTCCAACCTAGAAGCGGTGGAGCAGCCCCTGCTAAACCGCCAATCACGATGTTTTGCGGTGTCGCTCGCTTTAAATACATCGTGTAGATAAACGCGTAGCCTACTAGACTTGCTAAGGTTAACCACGCGGTTAGCATATTCACAAAAAGAGCTAACACTACAAATCCAACCACACCTAAAACGCCTGCGAACCACAGCGCGTTGTTTACGCTAACCTTGCCTTTTGCGACGGGGCGATTAAAAGTACGCGCCATCACACTATCTATCTTATGGTCGACAACGTGATTAATAACGGCAGCAGACGCAGACAACATACCAATACCCAATAAGCCACAGATAAGTACGGTTGCGTTTACCCACGAAGGCGTAGCTAAACACATGCCTACTAACGCGGTTAACAGCAACAACATGACGACATTAGGCTTAGTCATTTCATAGTAATCTCGCCACGTGACTACATTGTGCTGACGTGAAGTGCGCGCATGTAAAGAGACCGATTTAGCCATGGAAACCTCCTGGAGCTTTAGGGAGAATATGAGAAGACGTTGACGCGTTTAAAGGGTCGTGCAAAGGCGCTTCGTGGATGCTAAATGCACCTGCACCCTGCAGTGGTTTCGAACTTGAGAATGAGCCTGTATTTCGTTTTTCTGTACCGAAGACGTTATCGTTTTCTAGTGCCAAAAATACGGTAAAAATGAGGTTGAGTAGGGAGAGAAGTAACACGGCTGCGACCGCGTTATGCATTACAGCGACAGCCAGTGGCAGCATAAAGATAATGTTGCTAAGTCCTAATGCCACTTGCGTGCACAATGCTACCAACATAAACGCACCCACATATTTTTGTTTACTTGTGGTGTAGCGGCTTACCAACACACTTATACCTAGTGCTAGCAAGTATAAAAACGTGATGACCGCGCCGAACCTATGCACTATGTGCATGGTAACTCGTTCGCCGTAATCGTGAGCACCAAACTCATAGTTGTCTGCATCAGGCACACTGAATGCACCTGCCAAATCAATTCTTTCCTGCCAACCGCTTTCACAGACCGGCATTTCCGTACAGGCCAACGCAGCATAATTGGCAGAAGTCCATCCACCAAGAGCAATCTGGGTAACAAGCACGCCAAGCCCAATGAAGGCGAAAAGTTTAAGGTTTCGCTGAAAGACTTTGGCTTGAGGTAAGTCGGTAATATCCTGATCATGCATAGCTGACGCTATGGGCGCTTGTTTAGTTTTCGATGCATCGCCTGCGGTGTTGCGCAAGCGGAGGTAGAGAATAAACAGGCAAGAGAGTACAGAGAAGCCCCCCAGCAAATGCCCCATAACTACAACGGGAAGGAGATTGAGCGTCACGGTCCACATACCAAGTGCTGCTTGGAAGATAATGAGTCCCAGCAGTAACAGAGGTAGTTTAACGGGCGTGCCTTTGTCGCGCTGCCGAATAGCAATAATGGCAATAGCCAGTACACACAGCCCCAGCGTTCCTGCAAAATAGCGGTGAATCATTTCATTCCACGCCTTAAATGCCTCAACTGGACGTTCAGGAAAAGCGGCGTTAGCTTGTGCCACTTTTTCCTCACTCAAAGGCACGGTTAGGTTACCGTAGCATCCAGGCCAGTCGGGACATCCTAGCCCAGCGTCGGTCAAACGCGTATACGCACCGAGAATAATAACGACTGCCGCCAGAAAAATACTGAATAGGGTTAATTTTTTCATGGCCATTATCCTATACGCGATAATTTAAGAAGCTTTCTCATATCTGCCAGCATGTTGCGGCTTTCCATCACGGCGTCTTTTCTATCGTCTTTAATGTCGTAAAAGAGCATGGCGTTATTTTGCGTATCAACAATATAAACACTGCTAGAGGCAAGCGCCGTTGGTGTAGTAACGGGTAAGGTTTCGACAAAAGGGTAGTCTTCTAGCGCGGCTATCGCACTTTGGTCGCTTGAAGCGGTAGTAACGACCACTGCTTGGGCACGGTCCGATTCTTTACCTAGCGCAAGCCACACTTGGTTAATGCTAAAAAGTGCGTTCTCGCACACTGCGTCACATTCACTTGGCATCACATACAACAAACGCCATTTAGGTTCCGCGTTTTCTAAAAGCGCACTCATGTCGATGGTCGGCGCGAGCAGCTGACCTTTATTTGTCGCGCCTTTAGTAAACCATTCGTTATCAAGTGCGAGCTTTGCCAGAACAACAGGTAAAACAAACACGGCTACCATAATAATTAATGTTTTTTTCGAAGCAGCATTACTCATAACTACGTCCTTTCTTACTAATTGCAAAGCCGCCAATGGCAGCAGCGGCAATGGCTAAACCAAACCATTGAACTGCATAGCCAAGGTGCTTTTCAGGAGACATTACGACGGCCTGATGTTCACGAATAAACGCAGGGTCAGGCGTAGTAAGGTGAAGAATAAAGGGTAAAAGTTTGCGCTCTAAGGCGTTGCTTAGTGCAGGGAATTCTATATGTTGTACCAGCGCGGGGCTTTGCGACAAAGCCATGTTGGTTTCTTTCACTAAGGGGTTGTTACCCGGCACGCTAAGCACGCCGATTAATTCGCGCGTTTGGCTTGTAAAACTTATATCCGGTAGCGTGCGCGTTAAGTCTGGCGCAGGCACCCAGCCAAAGTTAACCAAGAGCCACCCGACATTGGTATTTACCGGTACGATGACATCGAAACCCACCCGCTGATTGTGAATCTGATTATCTAATAGCAACACATGGTTAGCGTCTATTGCGCCGCTGAACGATACGGTAATATCCCGAGGATCATCATGAGACAACGCCTCTTCTAAACTCAAGGTTCCATTACTTTGCTTTTGCGCTATGCTAGCTAAGCGTTGTTGCTTTTGGACCATGCGATCAAGTTGCCAGTACCCTAAACCGCACATAATCGCCACACTAAAGCCCGTGAGTAACCAAGGAATAACGTGGCGAGTGCGAGAAAACATGATTATTTCGCACCATGCAAAATTAGAATAAAAACAGAGGTGAATATGTTGATAAAAATAGTCCTTGTTGCGTTGGTGCTGTACATGATTGTGAATTTGTTCATGGCGATGCGAATCATGATGAAAAATGACACATCAAAAGGGCCTATGAGTAAGTACATTGGTCGACGCGTGCTCACTTCTGCCGTCATTGTTATTATTATTCTTATCGCTATTGGTACCGGTTTAATTACCCCAAACCCAAGGCCTTACTGAGTTTGGGGCTCCCTTTTAAAGTACGTAAACAAAGATGTAGAGCATGACCCACACTACATCTACAAAGTGCCAGTACCAGCTCCCCGCCTGAAACGCGAAGTGGTTTTCAGGCGTGAAATGGCCTTTCAAGACCCTAAAAAACAGTACAATTAGAATGATGGTGCCAAGGGTCACATGCATGCCGTGAAACCCTGTGAGCATAAAGAAGGTATTGCCGTAAATGCCTGACTGAAGCGTAAGCCCCAAGTCGCGATACGCATGTATGTACTCTTCTACCTGTAGGAACAAGAACCCACATCCAAGTAAGATAGTGATACCCAGCATTAGGGTTAGCTGTTTGCGTTTGTTTTGCTCTAGTCCCACATGAGCGAAGTGCAGTGTAATAGATGAGATAAGCAAGATAACCGTGTTGATTGTGGGCAAACCCGCAGCACTCATTTCCTGTGTGGTAGTGCCGCCTGGCGTTGACACCAGCGGCCACATGGCCTCAAAGGTCGGCCATAAGACCTCATTGGTCATAGCGTTATTCGATGCGCCGCCCAGCCACGGAACGGAAATAAATCTCGCGTAGTAGAGGGCGCCGAAAAACGCAGCGAAAAACATCACCTCTGAAAAGATAAACCAGCTCATACCTTGTCGATATGAACGCCCCAGCTGATCGCTGTAAAGCCCTGCCATAGATTCGTCTATTTGATTTTTAAACCAACCTACAAGCATAACGAGCAATACTGCTATCCCCGCTAAAAGGATATGACCGCCATAGCCTGTTTCACCTTTGGTTGCTTGCACCACATAATTGCCCGCACCTACGGCGATAAGAAATAGAGCAACGGCCCCTACGATGGGCCATGGACTTTGTGCGGGTACATAATATTTTTGGTATTCGTGATTCTGTACTTCGGGTTGCATTTTCTTCTCCTTATCCCTTCGGCCTATTCGCCATTTGATGGTGTTGAAGCCATAAAGGGATTCGGTGTTGTCGTTAGGTCACTGGCTCGCGCTGTGACGTCATAGAGTGTGTACTGCAAGGTAAAAAACGTAATTTCTTCAGGTAGCTGAGGGTCTACATAAAACTGCATGGGCATATAGGCTTCACTACCCGCATCTAATGGCTGCTGATTGAAGCAGAAGCATTCAGTCTTGTTCAGGTACAGTGCTGCCGTTCCGGGGGATACAGAGGGAATGGCCTGAGCTACGATATTACTTGATGCAGGGTTTCTCACATAAAACGACACCGTATTAAGTTCGCCAGGGTGCACTTTCACGCGCTTGGTTTCAGCACGAAACTCCCACGGCATACCGGTATTTGTGCGAGTAATAAACTCGACGGTCACTTCTCGCGACTCATCAATCTCAACCGATTGATAAACCGCAGCCGTGCCTTCGGTTTTTCCGTTAATTCCCGTAACGTCGCAAAATACGTCGTACAAGGGAACAAGGGCAAAGCCGAAGCCAAACATGCCAATGACAATAGCAACAAGTTTAATAACCATCTTGTTGTTTGCGCTTTGCTGTGACATCACGTGACCTCCGGGTAAATCCATAGATGAAGGTTGGTAAACGCTTGCTTAGTCGTTTATCTCCCTCACCACCTGCAATGTGTGAATGTCATTCCCATCGGCTTTTGCCGGTTGAAAGGAATGACCTATTCACAACGCCACCTACCGTTACTTAACGACAGGTGGCGTTTCAAACGTGTGATAAGGAGCGGGTGATGGAATTTCCCATTCCAGTCCTTCTGCGCCGTCCCAAACTTGCGCTGATACCGGCTCACCTTGCTTTTTGCATGCCTTGATAAGCAGGGCAAGAAAGATGAGCTGAGATAAACCGAATGCAAAACCACCCAGGCTTATCCATTTATTAAAATCAGCGAACTGCAATGCATAGTCAGGAATACGGCGTGGCATACCAGCCAAACCCACAAAGTGCATAGGGAAGAACAACACATTGACCGATACCAATGAACACCAGAAATGCCATTTAGCTAAGGTTGTGTCATACATTTTTCCCGTCCATTTAGGCAACCAGTAATACACCGCTGCCATGATAGAAAAGACTGCCCCTGTTACCAGAACATAGTGGAAATGGGCCACAACGAAATAAGTGTCGTGGTACTGGAAGTCCACAGGCGTGATCGCCAACATTAATCCTGAAAGCCCCCCAATGGTGAACAGCACAATAAAGGCAATAGCGAACATCATTGGCATTTCAAAACTTAGTGAACCACGCCACATGGTTGCTACCCAGTTAAACACTTTAACGCCAGTGGGCACCGAGATAAGCATGGTGGCAAACATGAAGAACATTTCCATGTACACCGGCATGCCCGTGGTGAACATATGGTGAGCCCATACAACAAAAGAGAGCAGCGCAATCGACGCCGTGGCGTAAACCATAGACGCGTATCCAAACAGCTGCTTTCGAGAGAAGGTAGGAACAATTTGCGAGATAATGCCGAAAGCGGGCAAGATCATAATGTACACTTCAGGGTGCCCGAAGAACCAGAAAATATGCTGGAACATAACCGGGTCGCCGCCACCAGCAGCATCAAAAAAGCTCGTGCCAAAGAACTTATCAGTTAACACCATGGTAACCGCACCGGCGAGCACTGGCATTACCGCAATCAGCAAGAATGCCGTGATAAGCCACGTCCATACAAACAGCGGCATTTTCATCCAAGTCATGCCTGGCGCACGCATGTTAAAGATGGTCACAATCACGTTAATCGCACCCATAATGGATGAAATACCCATGATGTGAACAGAGAACACAAACAACGCTGTCGAATCGCCACTGTAAGTCGTTGAAAGGGGCGCGTAGAAAGTCCATCCAAAAGCAGGGCCGCCGCCTTCCATAAAGAGCGAGCTCAATAGAATGAGAAAGGCACCTGGTAAAATCCAGAAGCTCCAGTTATTCATGCGCGGTAACGCCATGTCAGGGGCGCCGATCATCATGGGAATAAGCCAGTTTGCGAGCCCAGTAAAGGCTGGCATTACTGCACCAAATACCATGATAAGCCCGTGTACCGTAGTCATTTGGTTAAAGAAGTTTGGCTCTACAATTTGTAGACCGGGTTGGAATAGTTCAGCGCGGATCACCATGGCCATCGCACCACCAATTAAAAACATAATAAAGGCAAACCACAGGTAAAGTGTGCCTATGTCTTTATGGTTAGTGGTAAACAACCAACGCGTTATCCCTTTAGGAATATGATCGTGGTGTTCATGGTCATCATTTAGGAGATCGTCATGTACGTGACCATCATTTACTTGACCACTGTGAGGCGCAGAGGTGTCTGGCGAAATAACTTCAGTTGCTTTGCTCATTGTCTGCTCCTAGTTTCCGTTTGCCACTGCGTTGACATCTTTGGCTTGAACCATATCGCCAGTTTTATTGCCCCAGGCATTTCGCTCGTAAGTGACTACGGCGGCAATTTCCTTAAGACTTAGCATTTTTCCAAACGCTTGCATGGCTGTTCCTGACTTACCATGCAGCACGATGTCAATGTGACCTTGCTGATCTTCTAGTGCCATCTTGCTGCCTTTTAATGCCGGGAACACGCCAGGTAAACCTTCACCATTTGGCATATGGCAAGCAGCGCACGTTGCGTTGTATACTCGCTCGCCCTCTTTCATCAGTTCATCCATAGACATATTCATAGAAAGTAGACGCTGCTCTTCTTCTTTTGCTTTACGAACAATTTCTTCTTGCTCGTTCATCCACTTGTCAAATTCGGCAGGCTCTTTCGCGATAACCACAACGGGCATGTAACCGTGGTCTTTTCCACATAATTCAGCGCATTGCCCACGGTAGATCCCTGGCTCATTAACCTTGGCCCAAGATTCATTGATAAAGCCTGGGTTTGCATCTTTTTTCACGGCAAAGTCAGGAACCCACCAAGAGTGGATAACGTCGTCAGAGGTAATAAGAAAGCGTACTTTTTTCCCAGTAGGAATAACCAAGGGACGGTCAACTTCCAGCAGGTAGTTATCTGTTTTCTGAAATTTGTTTTCTATTTGCTCGCGCTGAGTGGCGAGTAAAGAATAAAACTCTACATCGCTATCCATGTACTTGTAATGCCATTTCCATTGAGAGCCTGTTACTAACACCGTCATGTCAGGCTCAGACGTGTCTTCCATAGCAATTAGGGTATTCGCTGCGGGTACCGCCATGAAAATAAGAATAAGGAAAGGAATAACGGTCCAAGCAATTTCCACCTTCACGTTTTCGTGAAAATTAGCTGGCTTGGCGCCACGGGACTTTCTATGTAGATACATTGAGGCGAACATCACGCCAAAAACTACAACCGCGATACCTACACAAATGAAGAACATCAACATATGGAGGTCGTATACCTGCCCACTGATGTCGGTAGCACCGCGTCTCAAATTAAGCGAAGAGGCTTCTTCGCTTGCTTCTTGCGCAAAAAGCAAAGGGGAAAAAAGCAAAATTGGTATACTAGAACACCATTTTGCGAAAACGGTCGTTAGTTGTTTCACTCAGCACCTCCGTAATGGCGTGGTCAAAGACGCTGATTAATTTGCGCGATGCCCTACCAAATGGTTTGCGAACGATTGACCCATAACCTCAACTTGTAAAACAAATTTAGAGTCATTGTTATTATTTTGTTAATCTCTGTATAAGAATTGCGCAATAATGTCGTGCCGTCTAGTCTTTTCTATTAAAAATTTAACGAAGTGGTTAATTTTTAATCATTTACTAAAATGGTCGCGGGGGATTTCACGTGCAAAAAGAGAAAGCCATTGCTGTGAGATGCCCTTGGAATCAAACAGGCATTTTGAACACGGGGTTAAAGTAAATGCTCGACTAACTAGTTAAGAAATCAATAAGTAATCGATGACTCAATGTCGATTTCAAACAAAATTCACAATAAAAAATGGAAAATACTTGAAGCATTCATAGAAAGAATAACGTGAGTAATGATAAAAATAAGCGCGCAGAAAACCAACAGGTTTGCTGGGCAGGATAAAACCTAAGTTGGCAGATTGAAGAAAAAAACAGGAACAAAAGACATAAAAAAAGCGGCTAACGCGCCGCTTTTATACAAACAAGCTAAAATACTACATCCAGTCAGCGTTTCTGATCACACCCACCGCAATACCTTCTATCGCAAAATGTTCAGTCGCCAAATCGACTTTTATTGGTGCAAACTCATCATTCTCAGCATGAAGCAATACTTCACGCCCGCGTTTCTCTAGACGCTTTACGGTGACGTCTTCATCTACACGCGCCACAACCACCTGACCGTTGTGTACATCAGTGGTGCGATGAACAGCGAGAAGATCACCGTCTAAAATACCAATGTCTTTCATGCTCATACCGTTAACGCGTAGCAAAAAGTCGGCATGGGGTTGAAACAGTGCAGGATCGACTTTGTAGTGCGATTCAACATGCTCTTGCGCCAAGATCGGCTCACCGGCTGCAACACGCCCAATTAACGGTAGGCCTTCTTCTTCTTGTGCGTCGTTATCAAGAGGGATATTGAGCTTAATGCCACGAGACGTACCAGGCAAAATTTCAATCACGCCTTTACGCGCCAATGCTTTCAAATGTTCCTCTGCTGCATTAGCAGAACGAAAGCCAAGCTGACGGGCTATTTCCGCACGAGTAGGCGGCATTCCCGTTTCTAACATGGTTGTTTTAATAAGTTCTAAAACTTCGGTTTGTCGAGCTGTGAGTGGGCGCATAAAAGACCTGTCTGTTCATACAGTTCCTGTAAGTATATACACCTAAAACTAAATAACAAGCACTTGCCGCGTCTTTTGCGATCTGCAATAGCCTACGACAAGTGCTTTCCTCTTATTTTACGAGAAGAGCCATGTTCGGGTTACTAATTTGTAACTCCAGCTCCCCATCACTATTTTGACGTGTGCGCATGCCTTCAACATTATCGAGCCCAAGTCCAGGGCTTTGCCACACCACATTGCCTTTATTATCAACCTCAACCACGCGATATGCGATGCTGTCATAATAATTGTACGAATAGTCATTCTCGTTAGGCTGGTAGATAGCGAGAATCGACTGATTAGACGACGTCGTTGGAACAGCCGCTATATACTGAGGGTAGAATGACGGTGCTATAGCGTCTTTGAGTTCTAATGCATCGCTCGCCACGTCATAAACATTGATGGTGTTGTAGTTTCTATTTAAACACGCAAATTCAAGTTCGCTATCACTATCAAAATTTACCGTGAGCAATTGGTCACAATTGGTTTCCAATTCATTCAATCCAACAAATTCACCATCCTGCATTTTATAGAGCTTGAGCGAACTATAGCCCCCAACAGCAAAATAATGCACACCGTCTTTTTCAGAGGCAGCAAGCGCATTAATTGAAAAATCGTTAATGATTGAGTCGATAAGCACCTGATTCTCGATATCAAACGCTTTAAGTCGATTGTTCTCAATAATAACTGCATCGGCGTAACTATCGTTATTTACGTCAATGGCTTCAATAAACGAAATTTCACTATTCTGATTATTGTTCAGTGTCCACTGAATAGCGTTATCTGTAAGTCTCACGACATTAAACGACGAACTATAATCCAGTGCCCCTATTAGTAACTCACCCACACCGTCATTGTTGTAGTCTGTAACGACCGGTTTGCTATAGTTATAGACATCTTCGCCAACCTCAGCACTTATCGCAAAGTTATCCTCTTTATCTACCGATAAAATCTGAATAGATGATTCGTAACTACTTGTATCGCTAACAAAGACGGCTCTTTCATCATTATCGCCATAAGGTGCCCAACCCGCGGCATGATATCTACTCGCGCGCGGCGCACCTTTTATATCTGACAAGGCATATTCACCGTTGGCATCTTGTTGCGCTACTAAAATTTGATTCTCACCAGTCCAAATAATGTCGTCCACATTGTCATTGTCTAAATCGTCAATGAGAAGTGACATGCCACTGTAAGTGTTGTGGTTAAGAGCCCACTGCTCAGAGATTTGTCCCGCTTCTAATGCAAAACCTCTAACTTGTCCCCACTGACACTCGGAGACAACCACTATTCCTTCTGTAGCTGGGTTTTCTTTACTATAGGCGATATCACAAATGTCACCATGTTCCGCCGTTGCCAAACTGCTTTTCGATACTGCTGAGTAGATTGAGATATCATTCCAACTATCGGCACCGATGATTTCATCTACACCATCGTTATTCATATCACCCAGCACAACAAATGCGTCGCTGAACCCGCTACCGTATAGCCATTGGTTGGCACCGCTTTCGATATCAAATACATAACCATTGTTCGTTACCATTTCTATCGATGCGTCATCATCTACGTTACCAAAAGCAAGGTTATTGACGCCGTCAATATCGTACTGTTGCAACTGCTCACCTGTGCGAACATCTACAATGGCAATAGAAGTCGCATTGTAATATTCGCTCCCATATAAATAAGCAACTTCATCAACTCCGTCACCATTGATGTCGTAAAATAAGCCAGAAATAATACTATCTTCAATAATAAACACCGCTTCTGCGTTACTTTCGCGGTCTTTTATTACAGACAATCCCTGTTGAGTAAGAAGGTAGATTTCATCATTATTGTCACCATCAACATCTTGGGTATGCACGCTTCTAATTTCGCCTTTAGTTGGCAGTTTATACGGATACACATAGGTATTTTTAAGCGTATTGCCTTCTAGCGAAAATGCGCCCACGTTGCGAGCATTTACCGTGATAAGTTCACTTGCACCATTGGTCGAAGCAATAGCAAAGCCATGATTATAAATTGGTGTCATCACAGTAGTACGAGCATAAGCCGGGGCCTTGTCCGCATAAGAAGTGATTTCGAGCGTTTGTTGGGATTCAGTTCCGTCTAAGCTAGCGAAACTAAACATATAAGTTTGAGCGTTGAAAAGTTGATTCGCAGGTACATTCCAGGTCATCAGACCTTCCGCATTTAACGAAGCACCGGGAGGCGCTGAAATAAGCTGTCCCGCGACGTCATCGTCAACTCTGTCTGGGTCACTCATCGATACGGTAAACTCTACGTATCCGCCCGCAGTTACTACTTCAGGCATATTCGATGCAGTGAGCGTCATAGGAGAATTGTCGATCTCAACGAAAGTAGGCTGGGATTCAACAACGTTAATACCGTCTGACACCACCATGGTAACTTTAACTTCATCACCGAAGACTGCGCTGTAAGGTGGCAGCGTGGTACCATTAACATCGTCAAGGACTACACCATTTACATACCAGCGAAACGAAATCACCAGCTCTGAGTCGGGAGTATCTGAATCATGATAGTAGCCAGGCTCAACAGTGACTTCATCTGTGGTATAGACAGTCTCATAGGCATAGTAATAAGGCTGATTCACTACAGGAGGTACGGATATCGCATCGATATCTGAAAGCGCAAGGCCAGTATGATTTCCGCTGGCAAACGCTGTTAGATTATTAAAGTATACACCTACATCGTAAATATCATCGCCGTTGTTATCTTCGCCATAGCGAACTGCGCCATCAATAACGTCAATTCCAGCCGTTTTATCTCCTTTTACGACCAGCGAGCCAGATGACGAATAGGGAAGGTCGCCCTGATCAGAAGAATACGCAAAGTCCAATTTGCCTTTAGACGCAATGTAGATTGAACCATTTAGTTCAGACACGAAGGTGTTGTTTGTCACCCCTTCTGCTGATGTGCCACTGACCTTGTAAGTTTCACCATTGTGCGTGACAGTAAGATACTGCCTCGTCTCTTCATAAAACGTACCTGTTTGTGGGCGGTAGCGAAAATCAACACTTAAGTAGCCTTTTAATGTTGTGCGCACGCCACCGTCTAGCATAGACAAAGTAGTGAAATAAGACGTTACTTCGGAGCTGTTTTCACCTGCGTCAGTAATAACTAGCGAAAATTGTCCGTCATACCGAGTGGAGTCGTAATATTGAATGCACTGATCATAGTCTACAGTAATCGTTCCTTTACCCGTGTCTTCATCAAGCTTACCTGAGTATGTTACTGATCCTGATTCATAGCACTCGGTCGTACCTTCAACGTTGCCGTTCTCATCTAGGAAGGTGTAGATATCATATTGATCTACATAGGGTGAGCCACTTGTATTGTCACCAAAGAGCGTGATGTAAACCTCTTGTACTGCGCTGATATCCACAGTAGAGACTTTCGTTTCTCCACTGTAGTTCGCATCAGCATAGGTGGTTGCCGCCGAGTTTAGTCGTGACTCTGAGTAATCTAAAGGATTTGATAAAATTTCTAGTGCTGTCGGCTCAGGTGGAGGTGGTGGGTTTGTAGGTGGAGAAGAATCAGAGCCACCTCCACCACCACACGCAGTTAGAGCTAAAAGAGAAAAAAGGCCAGAAAAACCCAAGCGCGAAGTTTTCATACATCGTCCCTGATTTAAAAGGCATGTCGGCTTTTTAGTTAGAAGCTCAAAACAAGCCTAATTATTAAGTTTAATAAAATATTCGTTTTTTATAACTTAACTTTATCAATCTAGCAACAGCGCCTTGAGCGTATACGCTTATATTTAATGTAGGCGAAGCCACGTACTATTATTATTCATCCCATACGACTTGGTTTCTGCCCTGCTTCTTGGCTCTGTACAGCGCCTTGTCAGCAAGCGATAAGAGGGCGCTGAAATCCGCCTCAAAGGTGTCTTTGATAAATGTTGCGCCAATGCTGATCGATAAATTCATCGTGTCTGTCTTGTAGGTCACCCTTCCTTCTTCAACAGCAATGCGCAGTGCTTCTAGCTGCCTATGGATCTCTTCTTTCTTGTCACCTATCATGACTATTGCAAACTCTTCTCCTCCTAATCGAGCCACGACATTTGGCGTTTGATTATGTTTAGCTATTTTTCTTGCAACAGCAATAAGCGCCTGATCTCCAGCATCGTGACCGTAGGTATCGTTTACTTTTTTGAAGTGATCAATATCGACGATAGCAACACATCCACGACAATGTTGTTTTGAAAATGAGATGCACTCGTCAAGGAACGCGCGTCGGTTATAAAGGCCCGTTAAAGAATCAGTCATCGCCAAATGCCTAAGCTTCTCTTCAGCAACGGCTCGGGCTTCCTCAAGCTCTACTGCGTAGAACAAGCCAGCCAATGCATCTAAAAAGGGCTGTAGAAACTCAGCATCTTCGTCAGTATAGGTATCAAACTTATTCGCTAAACCGACCATTCCCACTACTTTATCTTTCACTTTTATAGGTAGGCCTAAAAATCGGCTAATGCGCGGATGACCGTGCGGAACACCTTTGGAATTAGGGTGACTGTTTGGCGCATTACTAATGGTAACTTCTCCCGTTAAAATTGAGGTTCCAAAAAGGTTATCGAAGTTACTAAAGTAGAGGTTTCGTTTTTTGTATTCTGCATATTGAGAAAAGCTACTGTTATCCCAAACAATTTCAGAAATCGCATGAATGAAAAGTCTAGATGAGCTACCGTCTCCTTTCATTTGGCCGACAAAGGCAAACTGGCTATCTGAGATATCTATGAGTTCAGCCAGTACGGACTGACACGCCATCGTCAAGTCATTGTTTTGCAGATATGATGCCCGGGTTTTATTGATAAATTGAAGGAGCTGGGTTTTCTTTCTCTCATGCAGTTCGCTTTCCATTCGTTGCGTTATATCTCTGTGAATACCTGCTATACGAACCGGCTTACCTTGGGCATCTGTCTCAACGGTTTTCCCATAACTTTCAACCCAAACCCAAGAGCCATCAGTGTGTTTCATGCGAAATGTGGTGTTAAAGACTTTGCTCTTACCAATTAGATGCATGTTGAGCTGCTTTTCAACTTTGACGTAATCCGCGGGATGAATGAGCTGTCTAAAAAAGCGGGAGCCACTGTCATAGTATTCATACTCAAGACCAACAATGTCGCACCAGCGCTTGTTGACTTGATTAACATCGGCGGCCAAGTTCCAGTCCCATGTTCCTAACTCTGAAGCCTCGAGTAATAAACGCATCCGCTGATTGGTTTTGTTGAGCTTATCTTCCACATACTTTTGGTCACTAGTGTCAAACAAAAATGCTTGAACCGAGTACAACATGCCGTCTTCGCGAAAATTTGCCGTTGATATCATGCTCACCCAAATAGTACGCGTTGGCGTCTTTATCTGAAGACGGCAGGTGTGCGTTTCCACACCTTCCATGTGGGCCTGCATAGCAAAGGTAAAATCACCCTCCGCCTCCTCAGACAGCACCTCACTCAATGCCACCGTTCCAGTGAGCAAATCTTGGGGTGAAACTCCCAATACACGCTCACTATTTTTCGAGATATACACCAGCCTCAACGACGTATCATAGCGCCACGTTGCCAACACAATAGGAGACTTCTCAATAAGCCCATGCTCGCGTTTAAGCGCTTCGTGTTCTCTTGAAAGCGAAATATGTTGACTAACCAAAGCACCTATTCTCTCTAAAACTTCTAAGTGTTTTGCGTCTATTTCTCTTGGCACGGTATCAATTAAACATACGGCACCGATTACCTGATCATTTATCTCGATCGGCGTTCCTGCGTAAAAACAAATGTGAGGCTCTCCGGTGACGAGAGGATTATGCATAAACCGTGGATCTTCTTGCGCGTTGCTAACAACCACCTGCTTGCGCTCTTCAACAACGTGACTACAAAACGCATGTTCACGAGTGACTTTAGAAAGAGTGGTTCCGTAGTGTGCTTTAAAGGTTTCTTCAAACTCTCCGACGACGCCAATGAGTGCGATCGGCACCTTGTATGCCTCTGCGAGCACCATCATTAAATCATCAAGATCTAACGGCACTTCGCTATTGAGCATAAAGTCATCAATTGTCTTTAAACGGCTTTGATCATCCACTACTGCTTGCTCATATTCATTTGCCCTTATAAAAGTAGTAACAGTCCGGCTGTACCGCAATTAAATACAGCTAATGTTACGTTCTCTGTATTCGAACCCATTATAGAAATGGCTGTGACTCACAAGAAAAGGAGAAGGGCGCTTTTGAACTTCCCATGTTATGGATAGTCATTACAGCATGAGAAGCGATGAAATTGGCTTGTCGCGAGATTGTGACGCGTTTGTGTTACACTTCACCCGTTTTTATTTCATAGGATTACATAATTCATGTCGTGGATGCGAAAAGCCCTTCTGTCGGTATTTCATTATCCTGTTAAGTTACTGGTTAAAGCCCACAGCATTCCAGTTAACGTTGAAACCGAATTAGGAATAGATAAAAGTAAACCTATCGTTTATCTACTCCCCACCAACTCAGTGACAGACCAACTTGCACTGAGAATGTCGACTAAAGCGCTAGGTTTACCTAGTCCTACAGAAACCCTCACATTAGCGGGGCGAGAGTATTCGTCGACCTTATTTTTACGCAAAACCCAGCCTCTTTTCCGTTCGTCGGCTAAAGATACGGGAATTGAAGACGTTTTTACTGACCTCTTTCATTTGCATAGAGACCATGAAAACCTAGATTTACAAGTTGTTCCTGTCTATGTGACGTGGGGCCGTGCCCCGGGTCGTGGTAAGCCAGGCTTAAGCGATCTCATTGCTGATAAAGCGGCGCCAAGTTGGCTTCGTAAGTTGTTCATTGTGCTGTTTTTGGGCCGCGACAACTTTATTAACTACTCTAAAGCCGTTTCTGCACGCGCGATGTCCAATCAACATGGTAGTGACCAAAGTATTGCACATAAGCTTGTGCGCGTAGCAAGCACTCACTTTCAAAGAAAGCGCCAAAGCATGACTGGCCCTACGCTGTTAGAGCGCCAAGAACTCAATAATAGTGTGTTGGGCTCTGATGCAGTGCGTCGCGCTATTGCTGAGGAATCACGAAGCAAGAAGGTGTCTCATGAAAAAGCGAAAGAGACTGCCCAAACCTACATCACAGAAATCGCGGCAGACTACCGCGAAGGGCTAATTCGTTTTGGCGACAGGCTACTTACCCGTATCTGGAACAAAATTTATAACGGTATTAGTGTAGGTCATGCCGATCGCATTCGTGAATTGGCGGCTAATGGTCATGAAATCATCTACGTACCGTGCCACCGTAGTCACATGGATTACCTATTATTGACCTACGTGATTTATCACGAAGGTATGGTTACGCCACATATCGCTGCAGGTATCAATCTGAACTTTTGGCCGGTTGGAAAAATGTTCCGTCGTGGCGGTGCTTTTTTCTTACGCCGCAGTTTTGCAGGTAACAAGCTCTACACAGCTGTATTCAGAGAATATCTAGAGCTGCTGTTTAACAAAGGCTATTCGGTAAAATACTATCCCGAAGGTGGCCGCAGCCGAACCGGCCGTTTGATCCCACCGAAAACGGGCATGCTAGCCATGACCATTCAAGCCATGCTCAAAGGCGTTAACCGTCCCGTTAGTATCGTGCCTGTCTATATTGGCTATGAGAACGTGATGGAAGTGAAGAGCTACTTGAACGAACTCAAAGGCTCTAAGAAGAAAAAAGAATCTAACCTTCAGGTGTTCTCAGCTATTCGTAAACTCAAGAATTATGGTCACGGATACGTGAATTTTGGCGAACCCATTGCGCTTAACCAGTTTCTTGAAAATCATGTGCCTAACTGGCGAGATTGTCGCGATGCCGAGCCAGAGAAAAAACCAGCGTGGCTGACACCTGCGGTTAACGAACTGGCCAATAATGTCATGACGCGAATTAACCGCGCAGCGGCATTAAATGGTATGGCGTTAGCGTCGTTATGCTTACTGTCTTCTAAACGACAGACCATGAGTGAAGCTGAGTTAAAACAAGCAATGGGCGATTTCATGGACTTGTTTAAAGCGGTACCGTTCAGCGATGATGCCACCATTCCGGATTCATCAGCGGAAGAGCTACTGCGCGATACGCTGAAATTAGGCCGCTTTGACGTAAAAGAAGACGATTATGGGCGTTTGATCAGTCCTCAACCAAAATCAGCGGTATACCTTACTTATTATCGCAACAACATTTTGCATTTATTCGCGATCCCAGGTCTTATTATGGCGTCTATCTTCGCGAAGAAAGGCACCACGAAGAACAGTATTTTTCAGCTTATTGCGGCGCTTTATCCGTTGCTGCAAAAAGAGCTATTCTTGCACCTTACCCAAGATGAGGCGCTTGCGCATACTGATGCGCTTATAACAGCGCTACTAAACAAAGGATTGTTGCGTCAGGAGGGCGATGAACTGTTGCCGCCAGATGCACACTGCAAACAATTCCACTCAGCATGGCTGTTAAGCCGATGTATGCAGGAAACGCTTCAGCGTTACGCGGTGGTATTGACCATTCTTGATAAAGAAAAAGTGATTAGCCGAAGTGCGCTTGAGCGCGAAAGTAAGCAAGTGGCTGAACGCTTATCTGCTCTCTACGGGCTAAGCTCACCAGAGTTTTACGATAAGAATGTGTTGTCTAGCTTTATCAGTGCATTGAAAGAAAACCACTGGCTGGACTCTGAAAAAGATGGCAGCTTGAAGTACTCAGAAGAGTGTGAAGCCTTACGTGCTGACGTAATGGCACTGATTTGGCCAGAAATGATGCAGCATTTGGAGAACGTTACACTAAACGCTTCGAATTAAGGCGACGCTAGCTGGCTGAATTTGCCAGCACTACGGAGCTTAGGTAAAAAGAGAAAGCCCATGCTACTGCATGGGCTTTTTATTGCGCGTCAATCTATCTTGGCAGGCATTGAAAATCCCCATACTTCATTGATAGATAGACGCTAGATAGTGCCGCTTCGTATCGCTCCCCGGTAAACCTGCGCTTAACGCGAAGCAATACAAAGCGAAAACGGGAGATAGGCTCGTTTCGCCTGTTTCGCTATTTAGACCTTCGCTGGTTGCGACAGGAAAAAACGATAGGCGGGGTTGTCTGTTACTTCTTCAACCTTATAGCCTAACTCAGCAACATGCTGGTTAAAGTCATCTCTACTTTCTGGTGCGATATCAAAGCCTGCCAATACCAAACCTTCTGCTGCGCCATGGTTGCGATAGTGAAATAGGGTAATATTCCACTGTTCACCTAACGTATTTAAGAAGTTCAGTAGCGCACCCGGACGCTCAGGAAATTCAAAGCTGAAGACTTGCTCGTTGAGAATAGTTGGCGGACGGCCACCAACCATGTGACGAACATGGAGCTTCGCTAACTCATTATCGGTTAAGTTAACGCAGTCATACCCTTTGCTTTCAAGGTCGCTTTGCAGTGCAGCAAACTCTTGCTGCCCGCCTTTAAGCTTAACGCCCACGAAAATATGTGCTTCGCTCTCACTGGCATAGCGATAGTTAAATTCGGTGATTGCTTTTGCCCCAACGCACTCGCAAAACTGTTTAAACGCACCTTTGTTTTCAGGAATTTTGACCGCAAAGACCGCTTCTTTCTGCTCACCTAATTCACAGCGTTCAGACACATAGCGAAGGGTATGAAAGTTGATGTTTGCGCCACACAGAATGCCGCCTAACTTCTTACCTTTGAGGTCGTGTTGCTTAGCGTACTTGCGAATTGCCGCCACCGACAATGCGCCCGCAGGCTCTGCAATAACACGGGTATCATCAAAGATATCCTTAATTGCTCCGCATATTTCATCATTAGTAACCGTAATGGTTTCATCAATTAAACGATTACACAGACGGAAAGTTTCCTGCCCCATCACTTTAACAGCAACGCCATCAGCAAAAATGCCGACGCTTTCAAGCTCGGTAGGCGCGCCTTGCGCCTTTGCTTTAATGAAACAGGCCGATTCTTCCGACTCTACCGCAACGATTTTTATGCTTGGCTTTAGTTGCTTTAAGTAAACCGCAATACCAGCGGCTAAACCACCGCCGCCCACAGCAATAAATAAGATATCGAGGTGTGGGTTTTGCTCTAGCAACTCTCGCGCGACTGTACCTTGCCCTGCAATGACATCGGGGTCGTCAAAGGGCGGAACAAAGGTATAACCGTGGGTCTCACATAATGCTTTTGCATGGCTACTTGCTTGATCAAAGCTGGTGCCATGCAATACCACATTCACGTTTTCAGCGCCGAAGCGTCGTACTGCGTCTACCTTGATATCAGGCGTGGTTTCAGGCATGACAATAGTCGCCTGAATACCTTTCATTTTTGCACTGTACGCTAAGCCTTGCGCATGATTACCCGCAGAGGCGCCAATTACGCCAGCTTGCAATTGCTCGTCGCTTAGTGAGCAAATACGGTTATAGGCACCGCGCAGCTTAAAGCTTTTTACCGGCTGCTGATCTTCGCGTTTCAGAAAAATTTCATTGCCAAGCTCGGCTGAAAGCAAAGACATATAGGAAAGTTCACTTGCCACTGCTACATCGTAAACAGGGGCAAGTAAGATCTTCTTCAAATATTCATGATCGCTAACGTGTTCGGCTGCCATTATAGATTTTCCAGCTTAGTCACATCACGCACTGCACCTTTATCGGCACTGGTTGCTAACGCCGCAAAGGTTTTAAGTGATGTGGAGACTTCACGAACGCGATCTTTCGGCTTCCAAGGCTTATCACTGGCTTCCATTTTCGCGCGGCGTTCTGCTAGTTCTTCATCGCTAATAGCAATATTGATACTTCTATTGGGTATATCTATTTCAATTTTATCGCCATCTTCCACTAGGCCAATGCCACCACCACTGGCGGCTTCAGGTGAGCAGTGACCTATAGACAACCCACTGGTACCGCCACTAAAGCGTCCGTCTGTTACCAAAGCGCAGTGCTTGCCTAACCCTTTAGATTTCAAGTAAGACGTTGGGTACAGCATTTCTTGCATACCCGGGCCGCCGCGGGGACCTTCGTAGCGAATGAAGACCACATCACCGGCTTTTACTTCATCGCCCAAGATACCTGCTACCGCATCATCTTGGCTTTCGTAGATTCTCGCAGTTCCGTTGAATTTAAGAATAGACTCATCTACGCCAGCCGTTTTTACAATACAGCCATCTTCAGCCACATTACCGTAAAGCACGGCTAGGCCACCTTCTTGACTGAACGCATGGTCGATAGAGCGAATGCAGCCGTTTTCGCGGTCGTCATCGGCTTCGTCCCAGCGACAATCTTGGCTAAATGCTTTTGTCGTGCGAATACCCGCAGGACCCGCGCGATAAAAGGTAATAGCGTCTTCGTTTTCAGGGTTAGTGATGTCCCACTCGCTGATAACGTCGGTAAGCGGTTTTCCTAAAACATGATTAACATCGGTGTTCAGCAAGCCAGCCTTATTTAGCTCGTTCAAAATACCCAAAACGCCACCCGCTCGGTGTACGTCTTCCATGTGGTATTTGGGTGTTGAAGGTGCCACTTTGCATAGGTGAGGCACTTTGCGAGACAATCTGTCGATGTCTGCCATAGTAAACGGCACTTCGCCTTCCATTGCCGCTGCTAACAGATGCAAAATGGTATTGGTCGACCCACCCATGGCAATATCCAAGCTCATGGCATTCTCAAAAGCCTTAAAGTTAGCGATATTACGTGGTAATACACTGTCATCATCGTCGCCGTAGTAACGCTTGCACAGCTCAACAATTTGTTTGCCCGCTTGTTTAAATAAACCTTCACGGTCGGCGTGGGTAGCCAGCATAGAGCCGTTGCCCGGCAAAGATAAACCTAACGCTTCGGTTAGACAGTTCATGGAGTTCGCGGTGAACATCCCTGAACATGAGCCGCAGGTAGGGCAGGCTGAGCGCTCAATTTCGTCGGTATCAGCATCGCTAACTTTGTCGTCAGCAGCCGCTACCATGGCGTCAACCAAGTCTAGTTTAATAAGCTGGTCTGAAAGCTTGGTTTTACCCGCTTCCATTGGGCCCCCAGACACAAAAATGACCGGTACGTTCAAGCGCATAGACGCCATTAGCATTCCCGGGGTAATCTTGTCGCAGTTAGAAATACAAACGATGGCATCGGCGCAATGTGCGTTCACCATGTATTCCACTGCATCAGCAATGATTTCTCGAGATGGTAAGCTATACAGCATACCGCTGTGCCCCATGGCGATACCGTCATCCACTGCGATAGTGTTGAATTCTTTCGCCACACCACCCGCTTCTTCAACGCTGCGTGCCACTAATTGGCCGAGATCTTTTAGGTGAACATGCCCAGGTACGAACTGCGTAAATGAGTTCGCAATAGCAATAATAGGCTTGCCGAAATCAGAGTCTTTCATTCCAGTTGCTCGCCATAACGCGCGAGCTCCCGCCATATTTCTACCTTGGGTGGTAGTTGCTGAACGTAACTTGGGCATAAATCCTTCCCGTTAATTTAAGGTTCTAGGTTTAGGCGCTAGACCTTTTTGTGAAACTAAAAAACAGTGGTAAACCAGTAATGCTTTGGCTCAACTTCCAATACGCGCTGTTTTACTCAAAATTGCATGTCATACTGATGATGTAACACATCATCTAAGGTCGTTCAAAGCGAGGAGCAACAAAGCCTAACTGCTAACACATCAGTAGCGCTTTGTTTTATATGATATATTTGACATACAATACCTATATCCATTGGCATTGTAATTATGAAATGTTGTTCGTTAGAGGTTATGGCTTTACCTCATCACTCAATATCACGAACCGTAATCTCAACAGTAAGTTTCGATATTGGGCAAAGAAATAGCATGAAACATAAGGCCTGATCAAGTATTTTGCGGTAGGAATGGCGAGTTTTTAAGGGTAGTAAAAGGGTACAAGAAGATGTTTGATTGGTTTCATTGGTTAAACTTAGCGGGGGTTGCAGTGTGCGCAATTTCCGGCACCCTGATGGCCTATCAAAAGCGTATGGATGGATTTGGCGTGGTCGTGCTTGCCAGCGCAACCGCCATTGGCGGCGGAACACTGCGTGATGTCATGTTAGATGTCCCGGTCTTCTGGATTGCCGATACCGATTATTTATACACCACACTGATAGCCGCCTTTATACCCATTATCTGGCTGCGTATTAGTCCACGCTTTCCTTTTCACTATTTATTAATTGCCGATGCTTTCGGGCTGGCGCTGTTTAACGTAGTAGGCATAGAGAAAGCCTTGGCAAACGACACAGGCATGGCCGTGGCGGTTGCCATGGGCACCATTACCGGCGTGTTTGGCGGTCTGTTACGGGACGTTATTTGCCGAGAGGTACCGCTGGTACTCAACGGCGAACTGTATGCAATGACCTGTATTGCAGGGGGCGTGGTTTATGGAATAGGCATGCAAATGGAACTCGCCACACAGTGGTGTGGTATTGCGGCCCTTGTCACAACCGTACTGTTTAGGCTTGGCGCCATGCGCTGGCATTGGCAGCTGCCCGTTTTCTACAACGACCACCACTAGCACTAGCCTAAGTTTGCTGAGCAGGATCATTACATGCCAAGCGTTTTATGCACTCTCAGTAGATCCCATCGTTAGTACAGTTACATCTTATCCCGACTCTCTCTAAAGTTTACGCCGACTGCGTTGGCTTACATTTTTACCGCGCTGACACGTTTGCGTTTCATAACCACGAATCATAAGTATTCAGCGAGAGGAGGTTGTTTAGATTATGGGAATGGCTGTTGTTAAAACCTTTGCAGGGCAGGGCGTGGCAGCGCCAGAGGTAAGTGTAGAGATTCACCTAGCTAATGGTTTACCTACTTTTCAACTGGTCGGCATGGCAGAAACCAGCGTTAAAGAAGCGCGAGAAAGAGTACGCAGCGCCCTGATAAACAGTGGTTTTGAGTTTCCCGCAAAACGAATAACCGTCAATTTAGCGCCAGCAGATATTCCCAAGTTTGGCGGGCGGTTCGACCTTCCCATCGCCGTAGGCATTTTAGCTGCGTCGGGCTACATCTCAGACATTAGCCTGCTCAACATTGCCTTTGTGGGCGAGCTTGCATTAAACGGCGAAATAAAGCCAGTAAACGGGCTAATTCCTGTGGTAATGGCAGCTGCACACGAAGACATTGCGCTCGTATACCCGGGTGATAATGACGTAGAGGCTGCATTGGTTTCTCACGCAACACGCTATCCTGCTTTCGATTTACAGTCTGTTTATGAACACCTTGCCGGCAACAAAAAACTTGCTAAAGGCCAACCGTTTACCTCGCGAGCACTTAACAGCCCCCTTTCAGGGTGGGATGACATTATCGGCCAAGAGCAAGCCAAACGAGCGCTTGTTATCGCAGCAAGTGGAGCACACAATTTACTTATGGTGGGCCCTCCTGGCACAGGTAAAAGCCTGCTCGCCAGCCGAATGCTATCGCTATTACCCGATATGAGCGAGGAAGAGGCGTTGGAAGTGGCTGCCATTCACTCTGTGAAAGGCGAAAAACTGCATGCAGAGCGTTTTCTAACTCGCCACCTCCGCTCGCCCCATCATACTAGCTCTGCGGTGGCGCTTACTGGCGGTGGCTCAAACCCTGTACCGGGTGAAATATCGCTGGCTCATAATGGTATTTTGTTTCTAGACGAACTGCCTGAATTTGGGCGAAAGGCACTGGATGTATTGCGCGAGCCACTTGAAACCGGCGACGTGCATTTGTCTCGTGCTTCAGGAAGCGCGACATACCCCGCTAACTTTCAATTAGTAGCGGCAATGAACCCAAGCCCGACAGGTGACATTGATGATAACCGACTAACCCCGCAGCAACAGCTCAACTACTTGAACCGATTATCGGGCCCACTGCTTGATAGAATTGATATACAAGTCGAAGTGCCGCGCCTACCTGACTACGACCTGCCAGAGCGTGCCAATAGACCTGACGACTCGTTACACGCAACGCGAGAGCGAGTCATTGCAGCGCGTCACAAACAAGGGCTACGGCAAGGTAAGCCAAATGGTGCGCTGCACGCAGGTGAGCTTGCCGATATATGTCTGCTAGATGACGCTGATTTGCAGTTTCTACAAGCCGCTGCTAAACAGCTTAATTTGTCTATGCGGGTGTTTCATCGCACGTTAAAAGTGGCAAGAACCATTGCAGATCTTGAAGATGAGCACGCCGTATCGCGGGCGCACATTGCAGAAGCATTGGGCTATCGCGCCCTCGATAACCTTATTAAACAGTTGAGCACTAGCTAAGCACCAGCTATGCCTTAAACTTACCCACGAGTTTGCAAATTAAGCTGCATAAAGGCGTTTATAAGCGGCTCGTTTTGCTTATCCTGCAAGCAGCATAAACCTAAAGCATAAGGCTCAATATCTTCAACAGGTATTTGGGTTACAGCATTGGCCATACTGGAGTGATCAAGTACCACTTTAGGCACAAATCCCACGCCACATTCAAGTGCCACCATGCTCACGATGGCCTCGTTACCGCCGACATAAGCATACACATTTGGACGAATACCGTGTTCAGCAAACCAGTGATAGGCAGTACGACGGGTTGGGCCAGTTTCGGGCATAATCACCTGATGCTTGGTCCAGTCCAACTGGCTTAGTTGAGTAAGTCGCCACTCTCTTGGAGCAATAAGTACCAAAGGTACATTATCAAGCGCGGTGAAATGTAAATCTGTCGGCATATCAGGGGTGTAGATAGCAATAGATAAGTCGCACTGTTTGCCTTTCACTTTTTCTATCGCAAGGGCAGGATCGCCGGTAATTAGGCGTATATCAACACCCGGGTGCTGTTGCCTGAACTGTCTAAGCATAGCGGGTAAGTGGCTTTGACTAGCGGTAACCGAGCAAAATACGCTGAGCTCGCCCTGCAATGCGTCGTTATCTTCTTTTAAGTCGACCTTTAGCTGCTGCCAATCTTTCAGCGCTTGCTTTGAAAAAGACAGCAGCTTGTGCCCACTGTGGGTTAGCGCCACTTTGCGGTTATCACGTTTAAACAACGTGCAGCCTAGCTCGTCCTCAAGGCGTTGAATAACCCGGCTTAACGTAGAAGGCGACACATACATGGCCTCGGCGGTAATGCCAAAATGTAGGCTGGTAGCTAGGTGATTGAACAGCTGTAGACTGCGAAAATCCATAAACATTTCACTTTATGCAATATTATCTTGCAAATATATCATTTTCCAAAACAAAAGAAATCTTTTAGTCTCAATATCAAGTCGTCATAGACGAGGTCTGTCAACACCAAGGTCGGTGTTTGATATTGACAAAAATGAATGTTGTTCGGAAATTTTTATGGCTAATTATTTCAACACCCTGTCACTTCGCCAGCAGTTAGATCAGCTTGGCCGCTGCCGTTTCATGGCACGCGATGAATTCGCTGACGGTTGTCAGTTCTTAAAAGGCAAGAAAATTGTCATTGTAGGCTGCGGCGCGCAGGGCCTTAACCAAGGCTTGAATATGCGTGACTCAGGGTTAGATGTTTCTTATGCGCTGCGTCAAGCAGCCATTGATGAGCAACGCGACTCATATAAGCGCGCAACCAGTAACGGATTTACCGTTGGTACTTACCAACAGCTCATTCCAGAAGCAGACGTAGTATATAACTTAACACCTGATAAGCAGCACGCTAGCGTAGTCGAAGCCGTTATGCCGCTTATGAAAGAAGGTGCAACGCTAGGTTACTCTCACGGTTTCAATATCGTTGAAGAAGGGCAGCAAATTCGTAGCGATATCACAGTAATCATGTGTGCGCCGAAAAGCCCGGGTTCTGAAGTACGTGAAGAATATAAGCGTGGCTTCGGTGTACCAACTCTGATTGCTGTACACCCAGAAAACGACCCTGAAGGTAAAGGCTGGGATCAAGCCAAAGCACTTGCAAGTGCAACGGGCGGTGACCGCGCAGGCGTACTTGAGTCATCATTTGTGGCTGAAGTTAAATCTGACCTCATGGGCGAGCAGACCATTTTGTGTGGTATGCAACAAGTTGCAGCGGTACTTGCGTTTGAAAAAATGGTTGATGACGGTATCGAGCCAGGATACGCAGGTGCACTTATTCAGTACGGCCTAGAAGCTATTACTGAAGCACTTAAGATTGGCGGTGTGACTAACATGATGGACCGTCTTTCAAACCCTGCGAAAGTGAAAGCGTTTGAGCTTTCTGAGCAGTTAACTGATTTACTTCGTCCGCTATTTGAAAAGCACCAAGACGACATCATCAGCGGTGAGTTCTCTCGCACCATGATGGAAGATTGGGCCAATGGCGATGCGAACCTGCTTAAGTGGCGTGAAGAAACCGGTGAAACCGCGTTTGAAAACGCACCGGCTTATGAAGGTGAAATCAGTGAACAAGAATTCTTTGACCACGGCATCTTACTGGTTGCCATGATCAAGTGTGGTGTTGAAGTTGCGTTCGACGTAATGGTTGAAGCTGGTATTTTACCTGAGTCTGCGTACTATGAATCACTGCATGAAACACCGCTTATTTCTAACACAATCGCACGTAAGCGTTTGTATGAAATGAACGTGGTTATTTCAGACACAGCAGAATACGGAAACTATTTGTTTGCTAACGCAGCAATTCCAATTTTGCGTGAGAAATTTATGCCTACCATTGATACCAGCGTTATCGGTAAGGGTTTAGCCGCTACTTCTAATCAGGTAGAGAACAAACGCCTTGTTGAAATTAACGAAGCCATCCGCTCACACGGTGTGGAATCGGTAGGTAAGACCTTACGTGGCTACATGACTGACATGAAGGCCATCATAGGTTAGGACAGTTTCTGTCGTTAGGTGCTTAACTAAGCCCTCTTGCCCGACCATTTTGGTCGGGCTTTTTTATGTCCGTAAGCCTGCTAATAAGTATCTTTCTTACGCAACTGACCACTGCGACACGCCGATACACCTTCTAAATAGAACCTTCACGAACGCGCTCAGCATAGCGTACGGATACGTAAGACAAAGCAAAAAAGACGAGAAATCCCCAGCCGATAGGCATTAAATTTCCATTTAAGAAACTGTCGACGAACAGTGCAACAGGCACCGAGAAAAGGCTAGAAAATGAGCCAATTATGGCCGCGCCTAAACCTGCCATATCGCCAAGCGGCTGCATCGCCATGGCGTTTAAGTTACCAAACAGTATGCCCACAAAGAAAAAGCCTACAAACATAACCGCAACCGTAGGAATTAAAGGCGGCAAGCCGTCGTACGCCAACAGCAACGCTAAATACACAACGGCAAACCCGTTAACCCCTTTAAGTGCAAAACGACAAAGCTTGCGCATCCCAAAACGCATTACCATTTTGCCGTTAAAGTAAGAGGCGAGACCAATTGAAAAAGCAAGCGTTGCAAAGATGTAGGGAAACCATTCACCTACGTTGTAAAACACAGTAAATATGGTTTGCGAAGCACTTAAATACGCCAAGAATGCCCCAAAAATACAGCCCATGGCAAAGGTGTAACCCATCACTGCTGGGTTAGTTAGAATGAACTTTGAAGATGCGAAAAACTGCGCCCATGAAAACTTTTTACGCCTTGCTCTTGGCAGGGTTTCCCCTTGACGAGAAAAAAACCAAATGCCGGCCATGGTAGCCACAATGAGAAACATAGTGAAAATATGGAACCATGAGGTCAACTCCATCACCGTTTGCCCAATAATAGGCGCCAACATAGGCACTAATATAAACACCATCATGATAAACGACATGACTTTTGCCATCGCATCGCCAACGTAAAGGTCGCGAATAATTGCCATAGAGGCTATTCGTGGCCCAGACACCCCAAATGCTTGAATAACGCGACCTACCAGCATGGTCTCCAAATTAGTGGCCATCATGCAAACAAATGTACCTAAGGCGAAAATACACAGACCCACTAATATAGTTAGGCGACGGCCGCGGCTATCGGAAAAAGGCCCAAAGAACATTTGACCCAGTGCCATGCCTAAAAAGAACACGGTAACGATTAAGTGGGTTTGATGCGCCTCGGCGACCTGTAGTGACTCGCCAATTTGAATCAACGCAGGCAGCATAGCGTCAATGCTCAACGCGACAAGGGATGTCATCGTAGCCATTAGCGCAACAAATTCAACAAGGCCAAGCGCTGGCTTTTGCACAACTGCAGTATCCTCAGATACGCCATTAGAAGTCTGGGGCATAAAGTCTCGAATATGAAATAAAGTGGGGGAAATTAAAAAGGCGCGAAATTAACGCGCCTTGTTGAGTATACCTGAAACTTGGTTAAAAAGCCGCCAGCCAAGCAAAATCTTGTCGTAAATACTGGTGCATTTAACGGGTGTTACTCGGAAGCTGAAACGTTTGCCGTTGCAGCACTCGCTTTACTCGCTGGCCTAAGGTGTTGGTCTAAAAATGCATCCATTTCCTTAAAGAAAATATGACGATTTCGCTGAATAGACAAATTGTGGTCGCCACTTTCAAGCTCTACATATTTGTAGACCTTGTCGTAATCATCTAACTCGTCAGCCATGTAGCGACTATGAAGTGGAGGGACAACTCTATCTTCCTCTCCATGTACCAGCAAAATTGGCGTCTTTATCCCTTTCGCATTGTAGTAAGGCGAGCGCGCTTCAAGGTCGTCATAATCATCCCCAATTTGGTTTTTCACAAATTCGTTGTTCAGGAAACGGCGAGAATGAATAATGACGTGTTTAAGTGAACTTACGCCAGCAAAGCTCACCGCACACTTAAACAGATCCGGGGTTTTAACAGTTGCCATCAGGGCGGCGTAACCGCCATAGCTAGCGCCCACAATACACATGTTGTCTTGCTCAGCGTGCCCCTGCTCTACCATCCAGTTTGCCGCATCGGTGATATCATCTTGCATAGCCAAGCCCCAACCTTTCATTTGGCTTTGCGCAAAGCTGTACCCATACCCTCTAGAACCTCTAAAGTTAGGCCTTAGTACTGCATAATCTTTCGATGTAAAATACGCTGTCCAATAGTCGAAACCACTGAAATCTCTTGCTCCAGGGCCACCGTGGGGATGAATAATGGTAGGAAACGGGCCTTCGCCTTTTGGTAAAGTCAAATACGCTTCGATTTTGATGCCGTCTCTGGCTTCATATTCAATTAACGTATGCTCAGATAATTTTGCCGGGTCTATTTGAGCATATTGCTCAAAAAGCATCACTAACGTGCCTTCTTTACGGTCACCCAGCAAATAAACTCCTGGTAAGGTGTCAGACTCTGAATAAACAATATATGTTTGTTCGTCGTCGCTAAAGCTCACTAAGGTATTGTCGTAATCAGGAAGACCAGCATCGATACCATTTTGAAGAGCAACGTAACGTTCATCCCAATAATGTCGACCGTCATGGCGTACTCCTATTGCATCTCGGGTAACCGGTGAATAGATAAGGCTACCATTAACATCGTACCCTTCATCAGCATACACCTCTGTTCGCTCATTAGTAGTAAGGTTCAAGGTGTACAATGCACGGAAGTCTCCTTTATAACCTTTGAAATAAAGAATATTTGGGTCTTTTGCAAAGCCAACTGGGTATTCACCCTTGTCAGACATAGCGTTGTAAGCAAATAAGGTGCGCCAATCGTCTCCTTCTTTTAGAAAGACTTCTCGCTCCCCTGTATCGTAATCAAGCGAAACACCTATACGAACGTTATTTTGTTGGTCCGTCATCCAATCTCTAATGCGTTTTTTCCCGCGAATAATGCGACTTACGCCACCATCATTAACATTGATTTTGTAAACCGACGGCAGCCCCAACACCTCAGCGTCTAAGGCAATTAGAATATGTTCTGGATCGTCAGGCAGCCAGTCGATAACGTCATCGTGAAATTGAGGAATGTGGTTCGGATTACCTGCTCGACGCTTTATTCTCTCCCATTCAACCAAGTTGAATGCACCGCCTTCACCGTCAAACTTAATGCTTAACAACCGTGTGTCGTGAACTTTCGTGGTGCCACGGCGGGTTTCGTAACGAGCGCTAACCACCAGCCGTTCATTGTTCACCCAGTTGTACCAGTTAATTTTTACGCGTTCATTGTCCGATCGCAGTAGGTAGTGCTTTTCACCCTTTTTTAAGTCGTAAGTGGCAAGCATGGCAAACGCTTCTTCTTGCTCAACGTTTTGAACAAAAGCGATTTTTGAGCCATCGGGTGACAGCGACGGAGTCCAATAAGTTGGCAAAGAACTGAATTTTTCGTACTCGGGTTCTGCCTTAGTTTGATCTGCGCCCAGTGTGGAGAAAGAGCAAACCAACAGTAGCAAAGTAACTAGTGTCGTAGGTAAGAGAGCCTTATTAGAAGACATAACATTCCCTTGTTGTTTTTTATTGTTAGTGGAACTTAGCTTAGGCAAAAAACTCGAAGTTAAGTTACACAGAGTATACTCACTCATGCCCAGATGTACAAAAACAAAGCAATACTAGGCTCTATGTTCAGTGAGTGGATGTGCCAGATATGTTCAGTCACGAAAATACGTTGAATGCACTTTATTTGCCGATGTCAGCGCAATTATTTGATCTCTCGTCGTAGTTTGCGGATACAAATTGCAAATGTGGTATCATTAACCACAGACATAATATGGATTTTACCATCAAGCGGTAAGCTTCACAGCCCAGCGTTACCTTAAGGATTTAGCCTTTTCATGCCTTCGATTTGGAGCGGGCTTGCCAGTTTGCAAGACCATCTTTTCCGACAATTTATGTTCAGAATCACCAAAGCAGTCCGAGTTTTGGTGGGCGGTACATTGTGCACGCTAGCGTGTGCTCTCTTTACTTTTTCACATGCCCAAGACCCTATTTCCTATAACATTCAGGGCGTAGAAGACGACAAACTGCGTAATAATATCCGCCTGCATTTAAACAGTCTCGACGTGGAAAAATCGTTGCTTACTGACCCTTACTGGCAAGATGAAGTGGGCGAAACAGTAGCGACAGCGGTTCAACCCTATGGTTATTACAACAGCGAGACCAAGGTAAGTATTGAAGAGGGCGACAAGGTTACAGTGAATGTTGCTTTGAATGCGCCGCTTACCATAAATAAAGTGACTCGCGAAATAATAGGTGCAGGACGTGAAGATAAGGCTTTCAGAGAACGTTTTAATTCACTAAAGCTTAAAGAAGGCGACGTGTTAAACCAAACCATTTACGAGTCGTTTAAGTCGTCCATGTTTAACTACGCCTTATCTAATGGCTATTTTGATTATTTTTGGCAGGCGACGCGTCTCGACCTAGTGCGTGACGAAAAACAAGCAAACGTACTTTTGATTGCGCAAAGCGGGCCCCAGTACCAATTTGGAGAGCTAAAATTTATTGGCGATGACAAAGCGAAAGCCATCATTGAGCGGCTAAAGCCGTTTAAAACAGGCGATGCGTACTCTTCAGCAACACTTGCCGATTTCAACAGAAGCCTTAATCAATCTGGGTATTTTACCCGCGTTATTGCACGCCCGGTTGTAAGTGAGGCTGATGGTTTGCTGGTACCGGTTGAGGTATCGTTACTTCACAGACCCACAGACGCATTTAACGTTTCTGTTGGCGCAGCCACTGACACGGGCCCACGGGTTCGCTTAGGATGGGAGCGTCCTTGGGTGAATAGTAAAGGGCACTCTGTTTCATCTGATATTTTCATTTCAGCGCCAGAACAATCAGTGACTGCCGACTACCGTATACCTATGAGAAACATAACGCGGGATTACGCGAGTATAGAGGCGGGTTACCAATTTATAGAGTACAGCAACACTTCCTTTGAGAGTGAAACCCTATCTTTGTCTGCACACCGTTACTGGCAACATGACAATTCACCATGGCAACACGATGGCTCGGTGACATATCTACGTGAAACTTATGATCAAGGGGAATTGAGTACAAACACCACGTCCCTAGTATTACCCGGGTACTCGTTAACCTATCGCGATAAAGACAGTGAGCTCAACATTAATAATGGTACCTACCTTCAAATGCTCACCCAAATAGGCAGAGAAGGTTATGGTTCTGATATCGATTTTGCCAAGGCCGTGGTTGAAGCCACGCTTATCCGTACCTTTAACAATGTGCACAGAATAACCATACGCGGTGAAGCTGGGGTTATTAAAACCAATAGTTTTGATGAGGTGCCAACGTCGTTGCGTTTTTATGCAGGGGGCGATAAAAGTGTTCGCGGCTTCGACTATCGCGAAATTTCTCCGACAGCTGAAGTCATTGATCCAGAAACAGGAGAACTCATTGTTGACTCTATTGGAGGGAAGTACCTTGCTACATCGAGTGTAGAGTATGCCTATCAAGTGGCAGATAATTGGAGAGTGGCAGCGTTTGTCGATGCAGGTACAGCAACAAACGACACCAGCACAACGCTGACATATAGCGTTGGGCCTGGTGTACATTGGCTTTCACCAATAGGTCCAGTCAGACTTTACGTGGCAAGAGGCTTTGCGCCAGACGAGAATACATGGCAGTTACATATTTTGTTGGGGCCTGAGCTATGAGAAAACGTACGCTTTCGGCTATTTTACTTTCACCGGTTCTTATACTGGTCGCGTTGTATGCCGTTTTGATAAGTCCCTTAGGCGGCCCTACCGTTAAGTTACTGGCCAACACGTTTGTTGAAAACCTCTCCATCGATGCCATTGACGGTGGGTTTGCTGACACACTAGAAGTGCATAATGTGGAGTGGGAAAACCCGCAATGGAAGGTGTCTGCACAATATGCCTACATTGATATTACCTGGCGTTGTTTGTTTGAGCCTAGAGTATGTGTCAATGAAGTCACGCTGGAAAACGCTACGCTTACACAGCGATCAAACGCGCCTGACTCTTCCGATGATGCACCTTCAGGTGGCCAGATTGAATTACCGCTGCCCATTGATGTTGGGTATTTAGCGCTAACGAATATCAAACTTGCTCTACTTACGACAACAGTAGAAATTGATGAACTAGAGCTGACCGATTTTGAAGGAAATAGCGACCTCATACTTGACAGCATCGCCGCGAAAGGTGTTCGCATTGCTCTGCTAAACCAAGATGAAGCTGCCAGCTCTACACCGGCAGCCATGACCAATGCATCGGAAACTAATAGTGAGCAGCCTGCTCCCAAAAAAGAACAGGCTCCAAGTGCTGATAGCGCTTTGCCTACGTCATACTCACTAAGCTACGACGTCCCCGTACTACCAAATATAGCTACGCCTATTCCTTTGTCTCTTGGTACTTTTTTAGTAGAAGATCTACACATAATTCAAGGGGAGAGCAAACAGCACATTTCACTCATCTCGCTGTTAGAGGCTCACTTTAAGGGCAGCGATGTCGCTATTGAAGAAATGACCGTTGTACATGAACAAGGTGAGGTGAAAGGAAAAGCGAGCGCAACACTTGACGGAAACTTCCCATTAAATGTGGCTATTAACGCGAAAACGAAGCTTGGCGACACACCACAAGAACTGAGTGTAGCGGCCGCGGGTGCGTTGGACGACTTAACGCTGTCAGTTGTAGCCAAAGGCGCGGTAACCGCAAACGCTAACCTAATGGCCAACATTCTAGACAGTAACCTTCCCATAGAATTCACTGCGAACTGGCAAGAACAAGCCATACCGACAGTGGAAAACACTACGCTTAAAGAAGGACAGTTAACGCTTTCCGGCACCATGGGTGATTACGTACTTAAAGGAGCTGGCGCAGCTACATTGCCTGACATTGGCAATGTACCGGTATCACTTGATGTGGTGCTGAAAAAGAACAATATTTTTGTTAATCAAGCCAATATAAACGCTTTGGATGGGAGCTTAACCAACACAGGTACCCTTTATCTAAATGAGAGTATCGCGTGGGAAGGTAAGACAACGCTTAAGAATGTATCAGGGCGGCAATTCAGCACTTATGCGCCTGAAAAAATTAGCGGAGAAATAGACAGTATATTGCAATACTCTGAGCGCGGCGGATTACATATGAGCCTAAGAGATATGACTGTCTCGGGTGTACTTCAGGGCAAACCGCTTCAGGTGAAAGGGAATGCGGTTTATGCTGGCCCCAGCGACTTATTCGTTACTAACGTCAATATCATTCAAGAACACGAGCAAGAGCGAAACACGATACGCGCCATTGCTCAAGTACTGAATAAGCGGCATTTAAATGCAAATATTGCGATAAACGTTAACGCTATTTCAAGCCTATACCCAGAAGTGACAGGTGCGATAAGTGGCAATATCACAGCCGCCGGTCCTTGGCAAAACCCAAGTGCTAATGGCACACTCGCCCTATCTAATATTGCTGTGTCACCCAATTTAAATGCCTCTGCCGCGCAGCAAGGACCATTGAACGGCGAAATCAAAGTTAACGGTACCTATCGCGACCACACCGCAGATATTGACCTAGCTGTGCCCAACAATAATCTTGGGCTGTCTTTAAAAGGTGCATGGACGAACAATCACTGGGTGGGGGAAATTAGTGATACCGCATTGAAGCTCGCTAATATGCAGTGGACGCTATCAAGCCCGTTCAGTGTAGATATAGGCACCTCACCTATAACGGCTAAAATAGGTCAGCACTGTTGGACCTCTCGAAAAGAAGGTGAGCTGTGTATTTCAAACGTGAATTATCAACAAAACAAAGCCAGTTGGGATATCAGCGCGACGGCGCTGCCCATCGGGTTATGGGCGAACGAGTTAGCGCCTACTGTTGTTTCAAGTCCCTCACAAGCAACACTTACCGTAAAAACCAAAGGCAGCTACTCGGCTAACGATCCCATCGATGCCACATTTACTGCGTCTATGAGTTCTGCGCCATGGCAACTTGGTGAAACGCGCCCGCTAACGCTCACTATTAACTCCATAGAAACTAAAGGAGAGATAAAACAGGGGCAGTTAGCATCAACATCTGTGATCTCAAGCCAAGATGTCGGGGATGCAACACTAACCTTGAATACCCGTCCTTTCGAATCGCGTATACCACTCGATGGTAAACTAGAGATGCAAGGGCTTAATGTTGCACCATTCAAACCCCTTTCCCCTGCTATCAGAACCCTTACAGGAAAGTTAAACGGGAACGTATCGTTAAGTGGTTACATTGACGACCCTACGCTTAACGGTGAATTGACAGTTTCAAATGGCGCTATCGATATACAAGATACACCTGTGACACTGGCCGATTGGAATCAAAAAGTATCGCTTAATGGTCAAACCGCTGCTCTAGACGGCACCTTCTTACTAGGCGGAGGAAAAGGGGCGTTAAAAGGCGAGTTAGACTGGTCATCCAACCCCAGTGCGACATTTAATTTAAAAGGAAACGGTTTCGAAATTCGTCAGCCAAACATTCGACTCAAGGTATCACCGAATATCGATATCGCCGCCACAAAAGAAAAAGTGGACGTGAGTGGCGAGGTAAATATTCCTTGGGCGAGAATTGAAATAGAGTCGCTACCTGAGAGTGCTGTTTCCCCATCAAAAGACGTGCACCTGCGTGGCGAACCGGATAGAGAGGAACCGCTAGATATCGTCCACGCTTCGGTATTGGTAAACATCGACAAAAACAAAACCGAAGAAGTAAAACTCGAAGCGTTTGGCCTTACTGCAAGTTTGTATGGTGGCATTCGCGTAAACACTCAACCTGCACTTGTGGGCTATGGTGACCTTCAAATTTTAAATGGTCGATACAACGCTTACGGACAACAGTTAATTATTCAAACCGGTGAAGTACAATTTAACGGCCCAATTGACCAACCTTTGTTGCTGGTCGAAGCCATCCGCGACCCGGCTAAAACCGATGACGACGTAATTGCAGGTATCCGAATTGATGGCGCGGCTGACTCGCCAAGTATTAACCTGTTCTCTGAGCCTGCAATGGATCAACAGGGCGTATTGTCATATCTACTCACAGGTTCTGGACCGAACTCGGGCACACAAGATCCTAACTACGCTGCGCTGCTGGTAGGTTTTGGTTTATCCAACACCAAAACCCTGACAGGGCAAGTGGGAAGCGCGCTAGGTATTGATGATTTTAGTTTAAGCACTAACGAAGATTTACTGTCGGTAAGAGGGCAGATTAACGAGCGATTATCTGTGGAATACAATGTGGACGTTGGTCTAAGTAACAACGACGCTAATAGCACGCTACGACGCAGACAACTACCGCCTGACTTGGCAGTAAAATATCAGCTTCTACCTAGTTTATATTTAGAAGCCATTCAAACCACACTGGAAGACCAATCTGAGTTCGCGTTAGACCTTTATTATGAGTTTTTCTTGGGTGATAACAGAACCCGTAGAGATAGTGATGAAGACGACAGTGAATCTGACGAGTCCAATGAAAGCGCAGAGCAAGATCTGAAAGATAAGGTGAGCACTCCGAGCACAAGTAATAACAATTAAGCGCTCAAAGTCAAAACATCGTACTTTTGCACTCATGCGCCCTTAACGCTGCTGTGCCATCTTCTCAAGCGTTTCGAGTTGACGCTCAAAACGCTTTTGTCTTTTGCTCGCCCACACATACCACACTAGCATCACAACGCTCATGGACGTCATAACTATAGCCATCTTCATAACTTTCTCTGGGGTAAGCTCCCCATAAAAATAGCGCTCCACCAGAAAGGCACATCCAAATAACACTGCAGTCCATGTCGAGTGTTTAGTGATTACAGCAATCTTAACGTTATTCTTAATTTGCTTTATTAGCTGCGTTAGGTGGTCAGCGGTTTGAGTGTCTTTTGAAAATGCGGCCACTCTTCTTAACCACAGCTGATAAACAAGCAGGGGAAGAGCCGTGACCAGCATAAAAACAAACATCGCGTGGGCGACAAAAGTGAACTTTTCCCAAGTAACAACTAGCAAGTAGATCGCTGGGATAAACGCTAAGGAGTCAACCAACATATACCAGCGTTGCTTGGTTCGCTCGCTGCTTAAACTGGCTTTTACTTCCGAGAGGTTGATAGTCGTAACTGGCTGAGCTTGCCATAGCGCAGAAAGGCCATCATTTTGCGCATCGTCTACTGATACGGGCGGGTTCGTTTGATTCTCTTTATCTGAATTATGCATGCGGTTGCTCCTGCATGATACTTTGCTTGGCGCGCTTTAATATCACACCAACATGATTTTTAGTCAGACCACAGACGTCTGCAATTTCATCGTAACTTAAGCCTTCAAGAGAAAGCGTTAGCACTTGTCTTGACTGCAATGGAAGTGCCCGTACCGCGCGAAGTAGGCGTTCCAATGACTGGTGTTGACTAGACATTTCCTCTGGTGAGTGGGTAGTACTCGCGAACCCGTCAGAGCCCAAATCATCGTGGTCATATTGATGGGTATCGAGACGTTTCACTTGATTTGCTACGTGAGTAACTGCGCGGTTATGAGCTATCTTCAAAATATAGGTTTTCACGCTGCTATCGCCCTTAAAGCGAGACAGCCCCTGCCAAACGGCAATAGCAATTTCTTGCAATAATTCTTGCTGCATCGCTTCGTTTGCTTCATAGCTGTTGGCTACACGGCTCAGTATTGCCCCGTATTGCGCAAAAACATCTTCAAAACCCTGCCCCAACGTCACATCCCTAATCACAAAAACTGTTGTTATTTTATTGTGTTACTTCTATCAGTCTGCCCCCACGAATTTTTATTACAAACTTTTTTCGTCAATGCTGTAATTTTTTTAAGCAACAAACGACTAGTTAAAACAGTAAGTGCAGTAACGTGCGTTTAGGGCATTTTCTCTAAAAGCCTTCAACCTTGAAATTTGGATTAGGAAAAAATTATGTCTACGTTAAGTATAGTTTTGTTAATTGGCAGCCTGACGTCGCTTGTGCTTTTGGCAAGCTACTTAGACGCAAAATTTCAGTGGCGACTAAACGACTGGATGAACGGCGAGTGCAGCAACCCGTTCGTTAAAAGCGTGACCGACAAACAGCAGCAGCGTTTAGAGGAAAAAGATGCGCAGATTGAAGCTTTAATGGCGCGAATCGAAACCCTTGAAACCATTGTTACCGAGCCTGCTTACGAACTGAATAAGAAAATCAACGCGCTCAAATAAACGGTTTTACCAGCTCCTAGCTCGACACCGGTGGGCGACGCATAAAGCGGGGAACTTTCCCCATTGCAATGGCGTTGCCTACCAGCACAATGACCACCCCAACCACAGATAAAACGCTCCAGGTATAGCCTTCGAAAAAGGTGGAAATAACCAGCGCAACCATGGGGTATACCAAGACCACATATGCAGCCTTGTCAGCGCCCATTTGCTTTAACAGTTTCATGTACGCGCCAAACGCAAACACAGAGCCAAAGATAGCCAGATAAAGCAGCGACAGATAGAACTCGGTATGGGTAGGAATGACCAACTTACCCGGCATTGCCAGTGAGGTGATGAAAAGCAGCACCATGGCATAGCTCATGGCATAGAAGTTCATTTGGATAACAGGCGTACCCGAGGTCAAAATACGCTCGGAGATAACGTTACCTGTTGAGGCGCAGAAAAAGCTGACAAACGCTATAGCGAGGCCGGTAGCAAGCGCCGCATCCATGGAGACTTTGGAAAACTCCGGCACAAACAAACACACAATGCCCAGCAAGCCAAATGTAGCACCTATAACCACTTCTTTTCTTATAGGCTCTTTAAGCCACCATCGCCGAAGCACAACATTAATGTAGATAATACAAGAACTCATAAGGGCTAACAGCGCGCTAATTATGTGCGCTTGCGCCATATACAGCAGCGTGTAATTTAAGCTGTATAAAAAGAGACCGACTGCGGCCATTTTCACATGAACATGTACCGGTAGCTTAAGCGGCAAACGCCTAATAACACAGTAAATCCCTAAACAGGCCGACGCCAATAAATAACGCAGCGCAATGGCAAACGTTTCAGAGGTATGCCCTATTTGGTAAGTGATGGCTATCCAGGTTGAGCCCCAAATTAGGCAGCACAGAGCAAATAAGGTTGCGTTATTCATAGCGGTGTTCTAGCCCTGGGAAGCTGATAAACAAGAAGATAAGTGGGCAGATAAATGGTCGATAGCACTATCTAGCAGTTTTTGCCTAGCGCCATTACCAATCCACGCATTATGCGGCGTTACCAGCAAGTTAGGTAGTGCCTCTTTAAGCAATATATGATCAACAGGCGGAGGCTCGACACTTAATACATCTAATCCCGCGCCACCAATTTGATTGTTTTTAAGCGCATGATAGAGTGCCTCCTCATCAATCAAACCGCCGCGAGCCGTATTAATGAGAAAAGCGGTTGGCTTCATCAGCGACAACGTCTCGGCATTAATCAGCTTATCGGTGGCTTCAGTAAGCGGGCAATGAAGACTTACCACATCGGCATTTGGTAAAAGCGATGCAAGACTTGGACGAGGGTCGTCTTGTTTACCTGGGCGAGCAGCGATACTCACCTGCATACCCATAGCCTTAAACAATGCCTCTACACGCTTGCCAAGCTCGCCATGCCCAACAATTACCGCATGCTTACCCGCCAATTCCACCACGGGATGATTGAGTAAGCAGAAATGAGAAGATTCAGACCATGCTTGGTTGCGCATATCGCGCTGATACGTCACAAAATTGGTGGCCAAATTCAACGCCAAGGTCAACGTATGTTGAGCAACGCTATCAGTGCCATAGCCCTCTACATTTTGAACGGTAATACCAGCCTGTTCGCAGTAATCACGGTCGATATTGTTCATGCCGGTCGCAGTTACACCAATATAGCGAAGCTGACTGGCCTGCTGTAAATCTTTGGCTTGTAGCACGACTTTGTTAACCAGCACAGCATCGGCATTTTTAATGCGCTCGGCAACGTCTTCGGCTTGAGTTTGTTGATGAAGCGTAATCGCGGCGTCGAAATTGTTTTGTACGTCATCGAGTGAAGAGGTATCAAGACTGGGCAAATCCATGGTTTCGGCGTCCAGAAAAACAACCTGCTTTTGATTGCCGTTGCTCATCGCTTGTGATGCATTGTGTTTCGTCATTTTTGCCATGCTCTACATTACTTCCACAATCGACTCTAACGCTGTTTTCACATTAACAGGAATAGGAATGGCCTTGTCGGTTTTTCTATCTACAAACACATGCACAAATTGGCCATGAGCCACGCGTCGCTTATTCTCTCCGGCATAAACCGATAGACCATAAGTCACTGAACTTCTACCAATTTTGATAACGCGCAAGCCTACAAAAATGTCTTCAGGGTAGGCTGCCGGAGCAATGTACTGACACTGACTGCTTACCACATACGCCACGGATTGCCCGTTGTGTATATCTAGCCCACCTTCTTCAATTAAAAAGCGGTTTACCGCGGTATCAAAGAAACCATAGTACACAACATTATTGATATGTCCGTACGCATCATTGTCTTGCCAACGCGTGGCGATAGTGACTTTGTAAGGGTAGTCGGCAAGTGTAGGTGTGATATCAGTCATGATCGTCCCTTAGTGAATAAATGTATCGCTTTGTTGTTGGCGCAAATAATGAAAATCGATGAACGACTAACGCCAATTAATGTTTAATGTGCGGCAGTCTATTGCAGCGATTCTTTTGAGTAGCGCTATGAGTAAAGCACCATATCGTCACGGTGAATGGCAACACCCGTTGTTTCATAACCTAACACACTGGCAATTTCTTTCGACTTTTTCCCTTTTATAAGCGTTAAGTCTTTTGCGTTATACAGGCAAAGCCCCTTGGCAATAACTTCGCCTTGGCACACCACTTCAACAGCGTCGCCTTGTTCAAACAAACCGACGACATCAACAATACCCGATGGCAGTAATGACGCACCTTTTCGCACTAACGCCTCTTTCGCACCGCTATCAACGTCTATTCTGCCAGCGGTTTTTAGAGTATGGGTAAGCCACAGTCTGCGCGCGCTGGCGGGAGTGCTACTAGCATTGAATAGGGTTCCCGGCACTTTACCTTCAAGTAATGCATCGAAGGTTTCGCCTTTTCGACCGTTTACAATAAGAGTTTGAATACCGCTACTGGTGCACTTGTCTGCCGCTTCAATTTTTGTGCGCATGCCGCCAGTTCCTACCGCAGTTCCAGCGCCGCCGGCAAGACCGTAAATGGTGCTGTCTATTTTATCTACCTGTGGAATGAGTGTGGCGCTGGCGTCTTTTCTTGGATCTGCGGTAAATAAACCATCGATATCTGAGCAGATAATCAGCGTGTCAGCTTGAGCAACTAACGCCGTATAGGCACCTAAGTTATCGTTGTCACCCACTTTAAGTTCATTCACTGCAACCGTGTCGTTTTCATTCACAATGGGTAACGCATTGTGATTCAAAATTTCGCGCAAGGTATTTTTAATATTTACGTAGCGGGTTCTATCGCGTAGATCATCCGCCGTTAACAATACTTGTGCACAGGGAAAGTCGAAAAAGCGCTGCCAGTTGGCCATCATTAAATTCTGGCCAATCGCAGCCATGGCTTGTTTTTCTGCAATAGATGCGTTGTGACGAACCTTCACTTTGCTGCGGCCCGCGGCAACACTGCCAGAAGAGACAAGAATAATTTCTTTGCCAGCTTCGCGACTAGCAGTAATAAATCGAGCAAGAGACAGTAAATAACGCCCACTACACTCATTGCCTTCAGGAGCAATAAGCGCACTGCCAACTTTTATAACGGCACGTTGCCAATTAAAACGGTTCATAGGGGGAAGAAAAAAGAAAACAAGAGCTTAAGAATACGACAGTTAAAGCGCGAAACAAAACGATCTGTTACAGTTTTTTTGCGTTAAAACATGGTTAGTTTACGGTCAAAAAATTGGATTGTGACAGGCATACTTATATACTAGGCGGTGTTATCTTATAACAATTCTAACTTACAAGTTGCAAGGAACCTGCATGAGCACCGCAAAACGACACTTTTTCTGGCTAGCGCCAGTGTTGTCTATGCTGATTTCTCTTCCTAGTACCGCCGCTATTAAACAAACTAAAGGCGATTTCGAAGATAAATTCCGTCAGCTGGACGAAGTTCTCCCTACTCCAAACGTATACCGTAACGCCGCTGGTGAGCCAGGCCACCAATATTGGCAACAACAAGTAGATTACGATATTGACGTAAAGCTACTTGAAGACAAACGCCGCATTGAAGCAAGCGAAACCATTACTTACCACAACAACGCGCCAGATACGCTTAAGTACTTGTGGATCCAGCTTGACCAAAACAAATTCCGCGACGATTCAATGTCTGCGCTTACTACCACGTTTGGCGGTATCGGTAACCGCGGGCCGGGTACGCAAGCTGCTAGCGGCGATGCGCCAGCTAAGCTAAGCATGGGTGCATTGCGCCGTCAGCAGTTTGTTGACGACAACGAGCTGGGCTATACCATTTCTCGTGTTGAAGACAAAGCGGGCAATGACTTACGTCACACAGTAGTTGGCACCTTAATGCGTGTTGACTTGGCTCAACCGTTGAAGCCAGGCAGCAAAGTTACGTTCGATATCGATTTTGCGTTTAACATTGTAGAAGAAGACGCGGTTTCAGCACGTGCAGGTTACGAGCACTTCCCAGATGACGAACGTGAAGGTGGTAACGACATCTTCTTGCTAGCACAGTGGTTCCCACGCCTAGCTGCATACACCGACTACGAAGCATGGACTAATAAAGAATTTATTGGCCGTGGTGAGTTCACGCTAGAGTTCGGTAACTACGAAGTAGATATTACAGTTCCTGCTGACCACATCGTATCGTCAACAGGTGTGCTTCAAAACCCGAAAGACGTGTTAACTAAAACACAGCGCGACCGTCTGAAAAAGGCAGAAAAAGCTGACCGTATCGTATTCATTGTTTCACCAGAAGAAGCAATTGAGAACGAAAAAGAAGGCACGACCAAGCTTAAAACCTGGACCTTTAAAGCAGAAAACGTACGTGACTTTGCATGGGCCTCTTCGCGTAAATTTGCGTGGGATGCGCGTGGTTATCAGCAAGGCGGTGACACTCAACCATTGGTAATGGCCATGTCTTTCTACCCGAAAGAAGGTGGCGAGCTATGGCAGAAGTATTCTACAGAATCAATCATCCACACCATGGATGTTTATAGCCGCTTTAGCTTCGATTACCCATACCCAGTAGCCCAATCAGTAAATGGTCCAGTTGGCGGCATGGAATACCCCATGATCACCTTCAACGGCCCGCGTACAGAGCTTCGTGACGATGGTTCACGCACGTACTCGCTTGCTGAGAAACGTTTCCTTATTGGCGTGGTTATTCACGAAGTAGGTCATATCTATTTCCCTATGACAGTTAACTCTGACGAGCGCCAGTGGACATGGATGGATGAAGGTCTGAACAGCTTCCTAGACGGCGTTGCCGGTCGCGAGTGGGATCCTACGATCCCGTGGGGCGTTGAGCCACGTGATATCACTGGCTACATGAAGTCTCAGACGCAGGTGCCAATTATGACCCAGTCTGACTCAGTACTTCGCCTTGGCCCAAATGCCTATACCAAGCCTGCAGTAGCGCTTAACATTCTTCGCGAAACTATTCTTGGCCGTGAGCTGTTTGATTTCGCGTTTAAAGAGTACGCGCAGCGTTGGATGTTTAAACGTCCTACACCATCAGATTTCTTCCGCACTATGGAAGAAGCGTCAGGCGTTGATCTAGACTGGTTCTGGCGTGGTTGGTTTTACACCACAGACCATGTAGATATTAGCCTAGACAGCGTATATAAGCTTCGTTTAGACACTGAAGATCCAGATATCGACTTTGCTCGCGAACGCGAAGCAGAAATGGAAAAACCGAAGTCACTTACCGACCTTCGTAATAAAGAAGAAGGCAAAAAACTTTGGGTAGATCGCTTTGAAGATATCAGTGACTTCTACGACGAAAACGATCGTTACACCGTAACTAACAAAGAGCGCAACAAGTACAAGAAATTCTTGAAAGATCTTGAGCCTTGGGAGCGTAAAGCGTTTGAGCGTGCGGTGAAAGAAGACAAAAACTACTACGTGCTAGATTTCAGCAACAAGGGTGGGTTGGTGATGCCAATCATTCTTGAACTAACGTTTGAAGACGGCACGAAAGAAGAAATGCGTATTCCTGCGGAAATCTGGCGTCGTACACATAAAGCCGTAAGCAAGCTTATTGTTACCGACAAAGACAAAGAGCTGGTAAGCGTAACCGTTGATCCGCACTGGGAAACCGCAGACGTAGATGTGGAAAATAACCACTACCCGCGTCGTATCATTCCTTCGCGTATTGAAGCGTATAAAAATAAGCCGCGTAACACTTACGAGTACCGCGACCTTATGCACGACTCAAAGACCGAACTGAAAACCGACGACGAGGACAAAGATGACGAATAAGTTGTCTTTGGCTCGCTTGCAGCAGAGCGCTCATGCTCTGCTTGCAAGCGTAAGTGCATTCGCAATTACGGCTGCGCTATTAGTTAGCGCAATGTCGTACAGCACTGCAGCCCAAGCGCATCAAATAAAAGCAGCAATTACCACGGTACTGTTCAATCCTAGAACAGAAAATATTGAGGTGATGCACCGCTTTAATTTGCACGATGCTGAACACGCGGTTAAGGCACTGTTCGACAAGCACGCAGATATTATGGACGACATAGAAACGCAGCAACAATTCGCTGATTACGTCGCCCACCACTTTGCAATTTTAAATGCAGCAGGCGAGCCATTAAAGCTTGCTGATGTTGGCTTTGAAGTTGAAGGTAAGCACTTTTGGGTTTATCAGGAAACTGCTGAGCCGCCTGTACTTGAAGGCATTAAAATTCGCCATGATGCATTGCGTGACTTGTGGCCAAAACAAGTGAATACGCTAAATGTAGAAGGCAAGGGTGATATCAAAACCCTGACCTTTGCTGATAGCGTAAATTTGCTGGAAGTAAGCTTCAAAAGCCAAAATAGCGACCATCACTAATACCTAACGGTATAAGTTTGTGAAAGCCCACCCGCATTCCTTGTCAAACGGCAGTGATTGCGGGTGGGCTTTTTTGTTTACGTGCTTCACGGTGTTCTTGTAGATAATGTATGCCTACCTCAGCCTTTGCCCCCTCTAATTCGAGCGCCGCATTCGAATAGGGAAAATCTAAAACACGTTTTCTAATTGTCGTGTGAGACCGAAGTCGTATAGTCATCTTGGCATGCATGCTCTACCTTAACTATGGATAAACAGTTACTAAATTCAGTTAATGAGGTACATCATGACCCATAGCGCTGCATCACCGTTGCCTTCACAGGTCAAGAAACCCCAATCAAGAAGCGAGCGTAGCGCACGAAAACTACGTGCATCCAAAGCAGCTCAGTGCGCTGTTCAAGCAGAAAATGCACAACAAACGCAAGATGCCGATGCAAAGAACGTCAAACAAAACAATGCGTTCGCTGATAAGAAAAACATCATGTGGGTGCTGTTAAGTGGCGCAATGGCGCTAACCTTTGTCGTCATGCTGTTTTTGCCAGATACAGGGATGGGCGGCGGCCTTGTTTCCACCTATTCTGCCATGCTTTGGTGTGGCTTTTTTGGTGCAGCACTTTGGCGTTATAGAGCGACAAGTGGCTGGGCTGGGTTTGCTTATGGAAGCGTTGTTGGACTAGTGATTCAATTTATTTCACAGATAATCTAGCACACAGTGTTTATACAATTGCCTTATGCAACTCGCCTAGTAAGAAACCGCTGAGCGACTAGGAACGGCAAGTCCACATTTCTTTTAAGTACATTATGGGCAATCTAAACGCGGCTTTTAAATAAGACTTCTGTTTAAACAGAAGTCTTATCCGTTGGTCGCCCTGTTGGCAACCTCACTTCCTAAACATTAAGTCCTGTTGATCTTTGATGTACAGCAATGGTCAACAGAGCCTCAATGACTTTTGGCTGGAAACCCGATCCAGACGTTTTGTCCGACAGTATAATTTATAAACTCCAGTTACTTTTTTAGGTTATGTTTAGCCAATAACAAACCAAACGTTCCCCTTCGTCTTTAATAAAACTGAGTGAGCCTATGGCAGAGAAGCCCAATAAATCCGCTGAATCACCAACCCGTTCTAGTAGAGCGGTACCGACGTCGCGTTTATCGCGCATAGGTCGCTTGGGCTCATTGGCAGGTAGAATTGCAGGTAACGTAGTATCACAAGGTGCAGGACAACTGTTAAAGGGCGAGAAGCCCGCGTTGTCTTCGCTGCTCTTAACGCCCAAAAACATTTCAAACATTGCAGATCAGCTTGCCAGTATGCGTGGTGCAGCTATGAAGCTCGGGCAGCTTATTTCAATGGATGCAGGAGATTTTCTCCCCGAAGAGCTTGCGGTAATTTTAGGGCGATTACGGGATGATGCTGACCCTATGCCAAAAGACCAGCTAATTGTCACGTTGAATCAGTCTTGGGGCGAAAAATGGCAAGATGACTTACTTTACTTTTCCTTTGCCCCTATAGCTGCGGCCTCTATTGGCCAAGTGCATAAAGTCATTACGATGGACGGTCGGATGTTAGCAGTAAAAGTGCAGTATCCTGGCGTGAAAAAAAGCATAGATAGCGATGTAGACAACGTAGCTACACTTATAAAACTTACTGGCTTGGTACCTAAATCATTAGATATCAACCCGCTTTTACAAGAGGCTAAAGCACAGCTTCACCAAGAAGCTGATTATGTGCGAGAAGCTGACATGCTCAACCGTTATCGCGCGCTGGTTGAAAGCACCGACATCCTATGCAAAGGGAATAATGCGTTTGTCATTCCGCAAACCTTTGCTCCCCTTACCACCAGTACCGTGTTAGCGATGGATTTCATAGAGGCGCAAGACTTAGATGCGCTATTAAACGAGCCTCAGGACGTCCGAGATGCCGTGATGACGGCGCTAATGACTTTATTTTTTAATGAAATTTTTCATTTTAAGCTGCTGCAGAGCGACCCTAACTTAGCCAACTACCAGTTTAAACCCGATACAAAAGAAATCGTTCTGTTAGATTTTGGTGCTACACGGGATGTGCCTGACGCCATTTCAGCCCAGTATCAAGCGTTACTCAACAGCGCCGCAGCCAACGATAGAGCGATGATGCAGCAAGCCGCGTTTCGCATAGGATTAATTGACGAAAGCCACTCTCAAACGCAAGTCGACGCCGTCATAAACATTGGTATGGAGGCGTGTGAAGCGATTCGCTGCGAGGGCGCTTATGACTTTGGACAAAGCGATCTTATTGCAAGGCTTCACGAAAAGGGAATGGCGCTGACTATGGAGCACAATTTTTGGCATACGCCGCCAGTAGATGCCCTGTTTATACACAGGAAGCTAGGTGGCTTATTTCTGTTGGCTAAACGATTGAAAGCTAAAGTAGATATGCGAAAGGCAGCAGGCACATGGCTGAATCTATAACCTGCACTTCGTTGGTGTGTTAAGCGAGTAAGAAACTACTTATTACACAGCTTATATATCGTTTGGATCGGTTTTGCGGTGCTGTGCCATGTTTTACTGTGAAAACGTTGCGCTGCGACCTTACAGAACTCAAATAGGACCCACTTCAAGAGCCTATAGCACTCGCACAACAGTCTAGTAAGGCAAATCCATGCTGAACGGTAACGCCATCTGCTCTTTACTTTTTGGCGGGTTGCCAATCATTTCATCGTAAGGGGTATCGTGCTTCATTACCGCCTGCTGAACATGGCAATGCGCGAAGGCTTCGCGAATGTGGCCGGCACTAAAAAAACGCATGGGCTTATCTTTGTTGTCGTAAAGCATGCCACTTTGACTGCCGATAGTGAGATAAACCAGGTAAACATTCATCTCATACGACTGAACTTCCAGATAATCTATCGCGGTAGGCGACTCTTCAATATCTCGAAAATAGAACTTCTGCATTTTTCTACCTCATCAACCAAGTATGAACCTTGCACGCCCTATATTCTTATTTAATGATGGAAGTTAGGGCTAAAAAGCAGAATATATACGTTAGGCAAGGTGCTCAGGTTCATTAGATAGATCTAGCGGAGGTCGATGGTTTTTAAACCGTACTGCATTTGCCAACACCAGTAAGGATGCAAGAGAGCAGGCACTGTATAGGAACGCCGCCGTTCCCATTCCAGAAGCAATCCATAGTAATGGAAATACCAGCAACCTAGGGCCTTCAACAGCTAAAGCGACTTTCGCTTTAGACAGTATAAAGCCATTTTGTATACTCATAACAATGACAGTCGCTACAGCAATGATCTGATGCTTAGTTGACAAGTTATTGATATTTAAAAGGAGATAAAGCATTACTCCCAGCATGATTAGATGCTGCATAACACTGTAGCGTTTTACTGCTCGGTGTAATTTAGGGTGATACTGTCTAAACTTACTCACGCTAATTATCCTATAAGGGCACATTTAAGTTGAAACGGGGTCGTGAGGCTCGAAATATTCACTAATTATTATAGATAACAACGAGCTAGCATTTGCTTTTCAATGACTAATCAACACATTAGTACACAAACCCAATTTGTTAAACATTTGTTTAAAAATAATTTTTGCATTTACATAATATCGAATGTGAATGAGAAGAAAAAATGAGGGTTTTCCACTAAATTTGTATAAAAAGAAATCGGAAAGTGACTTTTTTACGTTAAAAAGTGTTCAAAATAAGGAATTTACAATCTAAGGGAACATTTCTCTTGATTGATTTTCTAAATTTGGGTGTTATCTCTGGTAGTATTACCAAAAGGATAGTTTTGTAGCGGAGTCATTATGAGCGAATCGTCGGAAAAGAAATCGTTAGGCCCACACTTTATCATTGTAGGCATCCTTCTTGTTGTTATTCTGGCTGTTGTGTTTTGGCCCAGCGACGATGAGCCTGAGCCAGTAGTTACGCCTGAGCCCGAAGTGACTGAACCTGAAGTGACTACGCCAGAAGAGCCTGAAGTATTTGAGCCTACTCAGCCAGCCCCAACAGTAGAGCTTGAGGACAAAGACGAGGTTGAGCCGCTTCCAGAGCCAGTTGAACCAGAACCGGAACCTCTGGATACCAGCGATCCTGCGGTGAAAGCTTCACTTATTGAGAGTTCGTCTGCGAGCGAAGAAACCGTTAACCGCATGCTGGTTGATGAAGGTCTAATTCAACGCTTTGTGGTGTCGGTTACGAATCTAGCAAATGATGAAATGGCGCCTAATCACCAGTTACTAACGCCACCTGAGCAGAACTTCCGCGTATACTCTCAAGCAGGCAAGCAATGGATTGATGCAGCAAGCTATAAACGTTATACACCATACGTAGATATGTTGGAGTCATTCAATAACGAAGCACTGCTTAACATATACGGTATTTATAAAGACGACATTCAGGCGAAGTACGCCGAAATTGGAAGCCCTGACCAAGACTTCAACAGCGTATTGCTAGAAGCGATTGATCAGCTTCTTGATACACCTGAAGTGCCGGTTCCTGTAGAGGTTTACACCGACTCGGTCGCCTACAAGTATGCTGATGATCGTCTAGAGAGTTTAAACGAGCCACAGAAACAACTTCTTCGTACTGGCCCAGATAACATGCGTCGCATAAAGGCAAAGCTACGCGAACTAAAAGTATTGGTTGAAGAGCGTGGATCTAACTAGATTTCAGCAGCAGCTTAAGGGCACGTCGTCAAAAGCGCGCCCTTTACCTCCTGTTGAACAATGGAACCCCGATTTTTGCGGTGACATTAATCTAACTATAGCGCTTGATGGAAGATGGTTTTATGAAGGCAGTCCTATTGGGCGCGCAAGCTTGGTTCAGCTTTTTGCTTCGGTGTTAAAGCGGGAAGGTGACAAGTACTTCTTAGTTACTCCCGTAGAGAAAGTAGGCATTACCGTTGAAGACACACCTTTTCTTGTAACTCAATGGCATAGGGAAGAGGGTGAATCAGCGAGTGATAACACCTATGTGTTTACCACACAAACAGGCGACATTGTAAGGTTAGAGCGTGCTGATCAGCTCGAACTTCGCGTTCCGCCTAAAGCCATACAAGATCCAGAGGCAACGCCCATTCCCTACCTATGCGTTCGCAGAAACTTGTGGGCAAGACTACATCAAAATGCCTATTATCAACTGCTTGAACAAGCTGATGAAAAACCGGATGAAGCCGGCACGCAATTTAGTATTCAGTCAAACGGCATCACCTTTATTTTAGGTGAAGTAAGCAACTAGCCTACTTTGTTGCTTCTGTCTCTTCGAACATATCAAAACGTAATTCATCTTCAATAAAGCACCGTTAACAGCGCTTTGTTTTGCGTTATACCTCTGACTGCATTACATTCGATATAGTCTATAAAACAATCAACAAGAATACCTATATCATGAAAAAGCCTCTGATTACGCTGGCCGTTGCCAGTGCCTTACTTTCATCGCCCTTTTCCACTGTAGCCGACACGCTGATTCATGCAGGAAAAGTGTTTACTGGCACATCAAACTCTCTTCAGGAAAATGTGACTATTGTTGTTGAAGACAACAAGATCAAAGCGGTAAAAAAGGGGTTTGCTGAAGCCCAAGAAGGCGATACTGTCATCGACTTGAAGACGTCAACCGTTATGCCAGGTCTGATGGACATGCATGTTCATTTGTCTTCTCAACATGGTGGTCCTCAAACGTATCTGGAGCGCTTTTCACTAAATGAAGCCGACTATGCATTGCGGGCAGCGAACTACGCTAAGATTACGTTAGATTCGGGCTTCACCACGGTTCGCAATTTAGGGGATGGCTACAACGAAACCGTTGCGCTAAGGAACGCTATTAGTAAAGGCTATGCTACAGGTCCGCGAATCTATACCGTTGCCAAATCTATTGCCACTACAGGCGGGCACGCCGATCCAAGTAATGGCTTATCTCATTTACTTCGCCCAGACGTAGGCCCTAAGCAAGGTGTGGTTAATGGCGAAGCTGAAGCCCGTGAAGCAGTAAGAACTCGTTACCAAGATGGTGCGGACTTAATCAAGATCACCGCAACCGGCGGCGTATTGAGCGTAGCTAAAAGCGGCCAAAACCCACAATTCATGACCGATGAATTAGAAGCAATTGTTGAAACGGCAAAAGACTACGGTATGACAGTGGCGGTGCACGCGCATGGGAAAGAGGGAATGAAGCGGGCTATTGAAGCCGGTGTAGATTCTATCGAACACGGCACTTATATGGATGACGAAATCCGCAATTTAATGAAGAAGCACGGCACCTACTATGTACCAACAATACTGGCAGGAAAGTTTGTAGCAGACAAAGCCAAAATTGATGGCTTCTTTCCGGAATTGGTGCGCCCGAAAGCTGCAGCCATTGGCCCGCTTATCCAAAATACCTTTGAACAAGCACATAAAGCAGGCGTAAAAATTGCTTTTGGTACAGACAGTGGTGTATCAGCCCACGGCGACAATGCGCAAGAGTTCTCTTTAATGGTTGAAGCGGGTATGAAGCCTGCCGACGCGCTGCTAAGTGCCACCGTGAATAGCGCGAATTTACTAGGTATCAGCGATATTCTAGGCACCCTTGAAGAGGGAAAACTGGCTGACATTGTCGCGGTTCAAGGCAACCCGCTTGACGATATATCGCTTATGGAAAGCGTGTCTTTTGTGATGAAAGACGGAGTTGTTTACAAGCAGTAGAGAAAAATAAAGTGGTAGAGATTACATGGAACTAGGTAAAAAGGTTAAGCACAAAACCAAAAAGCTTGTCGATTCTAAGCATATGTTAAAGGGCATCACTCTTGCCTCATTTTTAGAATCAACCATTGTTCCTATACCACTAGAAGCCGTAATGGTGCCACTAATGCAAGCAAGACGGGAGTCGCTTTGGCAAATTGCATTAATGGCCACCATAGGCTGTGTGATTGGCGCAGTCTTCGGCTATGCCCTCGGTTACTACCTCTTCGATATGGTTGGTCAGTGGCTTATAGATACTTTTTTTAGCCAAGACCAATTCGACAGTGTAAAACAGCAGATGCAAAACCAAGGTTTTTGGTTCGTAATGACCTTAGGTATTGCCCCTATCCCTTTTCAGGTTGCGATGCTTGCTGCAGGTGCAACCCAATACTCACTTCCGCTTTTTCTTTTAGCTACTGTTATTGCACGTTCAATTCGCTATTTCGGACTCGCAGCCGTGGTCTATTACGCAGGAGACAAAGCTGAGCAGCTCATTAAGCGCTACAAAATGAAAGCGGTTATTGCTATCACAGTTGCAGTGCTTCTCTTATGGTGGCTTTCAAATTTAATCAGCCAATAAGCTCGCCTGTACTAGTGACTCAAAGCACTTAATAGGCGAGACAAACGATGCCGTTGGTTCACGACAACGTAAATATCAAATCAACCCAATAGATTTTTTGAACTTTACATTTGATAATGATTCTTATTTGCACTAATGTAATAAAAAACAGGAGGTGCTTATATGAATGTTCAGCGGCTATGCCCAGTTTACAAAAAGTGGCTACAGCTAAACCCTTCAAACGCGCGACAGCATCGCTATGCTATGCAAGCGCAGACGCAGCAAGCCCATCAACAGGGCAGATTAGATTATGCGAGAGAGTTAGGCTATCAAACCTTTGAGGCCGCAAAGGTTATCCTTAATGCGCTTCAGCCTACCTCTTTGCAGAAAGTCAGTGTAGTTCAAGAAGACGTACTCGCTTTTTCCACTATGGGAATGTACTTATCTTCTCTGCTTGCCGAAGAACATAGGAAGCGAGAATCTCACGCTATTTTACAAGAATGTCAGCAACAGCTTATTGCCATATTACCCCTGCATGCCACCAATCCTTCTATATGCAGGCTAATCGCGGCCATTCAGCATACCCTTGAGCAAACCTATGTCCCCCAAGCAAGCAAACGACTCGCTTCTGTGGCCGTGCATTAAATACTTTAGATAAAAGGAGATAGTTATGGCGTCGAAACAAATTTCAAGCGAAGACGGCTTTGTCTCATTAAACGTTAGAGCTTCTGTACTTCAAAAAATGCTTAATGGTGAAGTGCTACACATGACAGATATTCACTGTACATGTTCGCGAAGCAAGCAGGTTTTGAAGCAACTTTTATTGCAGGCTGCTAGCGGCCGCGAATAGAAACAGTAACAAAAAAGGCGCTCAAGCGCGCCCTTTCTTAATAACGTATTGGTAAGGCATGGTCTCGGTTTGAGACGCAACCAGCGTGTGGTCCATAAAGCGGCAAAAGCTAGGAATATCTCTGGCCGTTGAGGGATCGTCAGCCGTGACCGATAAAGTTTCCCCATCGGCCAGCTTTCGAATATTCAGACGCACCATCATTACTGGCTCTGGGCAACGCAATCCTAGCGCATCTAAATGCTGACTAGCCGCGCTAAATGCGCTGTCAAAATCAGATGCCATAATTTTCACGATAGGTGTTAATGGCGCTGATTTCGCTATCAAACCCGCCTTTCTCGGTCAGATAAGCCACGACATCGGCAAGCGATACAATAGAGATAACCTGAGTGCCAAAATCGCGCTCGACCTCTTGAATAGCTGACAGTTCGCCATTACCGCGCTCTTGTCTGTCTAGCGCAATCAGCACGCCAGACAAGCTAGCCTGCTGCTGCTCGATTAAGGTCATCGATTCGCGAATAGCCGTACCCGCAGTGATCACGTCATCCACCAGCATAACCTTACCTTCTAGTGGGCTGCCAACTAGATTGCCGCCTTCACCGTGGGTTTTCGCTTCTTTACGGTTGAAGCAATAAGGGACATCAAGCTTGTGGCTATCGGCCAATGCAACGGCTGTTGTTGTCGCAATAGGAATGCCCTTATAGGCTGGACCAAAAAGTACATCGAACGCAACGCCTGCGTCCATTAACGCATCAGCGTAAAAACGCCCCAACTTAGCCAAATCGCCACCGCGATTAAACAAGCCTGCATTGAAAAAGTACGGGCTAACGCGGCCTGACTTTAAAGTGAATTCGCCAAATTTCAGTACGCCACGTTCAATGGCAAACTCAATAAAATCACGCTGAAACGCTTTCATGATGACCTCTTAATTTCTAATTTACGCGTTGGTTCTAACTACGTGTCGATGACTCGCTTATGCTAGCGCCGCTTTTTGAATGTCGAACAATTCACGTAAACCGTGCTTACCAATTTTCAGCATCTCGTCAAGCTCTTCAAACGAGAAGGGTTCGCCCTCTGCAGTACCTTGAACTTCAATCAGCTTGCCGGTTTCGGTCATTACAATGTTCATATCTGTTTCTGCCTCAGAGTCTTCGGTGTACTCAAGGTCAGCGATTGGCGTACCTTCGTAAATACCTACTGAAAGGGCGGCAATCATATGTTTAAGCGGGTTAGTCTTGATAATGCCTTTTGCACGCATGTAAGTAAGTGCATCAACAAGAGCTACACACGCACCGGTAATTGACGCTGTACGCGTACCGCCGTCGGCCTGAATAACGTCGCAGTCTAACGTAATGGTGTTTTCGCCCAGAAGTTTTAGATCTACCGCTGCGCGTAGTGAACGCGCAATTAGACGCTGGATCTCTAACGTGCGGCCGCCTTGTTTACCGCGCGCCGCTTCACGGCCGCTTCGCGTATGAGTAGCACGTGGAAGCATGCTGTACTCAGCTGTAATCCAGCCTTTCCCTTGGCCCTTCATAAAGCGTGGCACACCTTCTTCTACCGTCGCATTACACAACACCTTAGTGTTACCAAACTCTACAAGAACAGAGCCTTCTGCGTGACAAGTGTATTGGCGAGTAATTGTAACAGGGCGAATTTGACTGGCGGTTCTGCCGCTTGGACGCATAGTGTTCTCCACAACGTAAGTGCTTAAAAAAGGGTAGCGTTTTACAGGTTTTATTGGCGATATGTGAATAGAAAGCCCAATTCGCGGTCAAAACCTATAAATTCGATGTAGCTACGAAATTGCGCCTAAGTATAACGCAATACCCGCGGCCGTTAAAAACGAACTTTACATGTTTGCTTATTGAATTACGTAAATGTGCGCTAATATACAAAATACAAGAAAACCTGCTGTAGATGTTCACGTATACAACACGACGTTCGGGTTGTTTTTGCAGGCTTTCAGTTAAATTTAAAGGATATTTATGATTTACAGCATGACAGCGTTTGCACGCGTAGAAACCAAAAAAGAGTGGGGCTCAGCCGTATGGGAAATACGCTCGGTCAACCAACGCTTTTTAGAAACCTATTTTCGCTTGCCGGAACAGTTTCGTTCATTAGAGCCAGTTTTACGTGAACGGTTTCGTAAAAAGCTAGCTCGAGGTAAGGTGGAATGTGCGCTACGCTTTACCGCGAACGATGCTGCTGTAACCAAGCTAAGCTTAAACGAAGAGTTGGCTAAGCAAGTGCTTCACGCTGCTGATTGGGTGCAATCCCATGGCCAGTCTACGGGTGTAAACCCACTAGACGTTTTGCGCTGGCCTGGCGTAATTGCAGCGGAAGAAGCCGATATGGACGCCATCCACGCTGACGTAATGGCCGCGTTCGACCAAGCTCTTAACGATTTTATTAGTGCCCGCGCTACCGAAGGTGAAGCCCTTAAGGGTATGATTACGCAGCGCCTTGATGCTATAGAAGTGGAAGCTGAAAAAGTAGCCGCGCGTATGCCTGAAATCATGGTGTGGCAGCGAGAAAAAGTGCAAACCCGCTTTGAAGAAGCAAAGGTTGAACTTGATGCAGGCCGTTTTGAACAAGAAATGATCATGCTGGCGCAAAAAGTAGACGTGGCAGAAGAGTTAGATCGTCTGAATGCTCACGTTAAGGAAACCCGCAATATTCTTAAAAAGGGTGGAGCAGTAGGTCGCCGTCTTGATTTCATGATGCAGGAGTTTAACCGCGAATCGAACACGTTAGGTTCAAAGTCTATCAGCACCGACATCACACAATCGGCGGTTGAACTTAAAGTCCTGATTGAGCAGATGCGCGAGCAAATTCAGAATATTGAGTAATTAAAAGCAGACTCTAACTCATTCAATAATTAACACCAAGCCCAGCTTTCTAGCTGGGTTTGATACTTCTGTAGGGCGTTTGGTAGCTCGTCAGTTACGAGCTGCTTGAGTCACTGTTGACGCGCTACCTGCCGCCAACATCTAACGCTTCTAATAACTCATTTCAGATACTGTGTTAAGAAGGCCTCATGCGAGGGGAGTTTAGCCACGTGATTATCCACCTGCTGCTTTAATCCTGCCATAAACTGCTTAAGTGACTGTTCACTCATCTCATCGGCAACACGATGATACTGGCTAGGTGTCATGCCTTGGCCCATTAATACTTGGGTCCAGGAATCAACACGGAAAATATCTCCGTCATCTAAAAATACACGGCCAGATTCAGCAAACAAATCCAATTTATGTTTAAGAGAAGACGGAATATCCATGCGTTGACACTGCTGCCAAAAGGGGCTGTCCTCGCGCTGTGTCACCTTGTAATGCATAACAATAAAATCGAGTATGGCCGACATTTCGCTATCAAACTTATTATTGTATTCGTCGATTGCGCTTTGGGTTATGCCATCGAAAGGGAATAGGCGCATTAAGCGTATAAGGCCAGTCATGATTAGATGGATACTGGTCGACTCTAAAGGCTCAATAAAGCCACTGGATAGCCCTAGCGCCACGCAGTTTTTATTCCAACCACGCCTGCGTTTTCCAGGAGTAAAACGAATCACTCTCGGCTCATTAATGGGCGCGCCTGTCACCTGCGATTTAAGTGTATTGATGGCGTCTTCATCGCTCATAAATCGGCTACAAAATACCAATCCATTACCCATTCGTTCTTGAAGAGGTATTTGCCAGCACCAACCGGCCTGATGTGCCACACTTTTGGTGTATGGCACAGGTGGGGCTGTAAGCTCAGTTTGCATAGCTACCGCACTATCGCAGAAAAGATAGTGTCGCCAATCGTCGTAACCGGTGTGAAGGGCTTGTTCAATAAGCAGCCCTTTAAAGCCTGTACAGTCTATGAAAAAGTCGCCATCTATGACTTCATCGCTTGCTAATCGAAGGGACTGGATGTTGCCTGATTGCGGGCATACTACGACCTTTTCTATATCTCCTTCCTTGTGAGTTACCCCAGCATCACACGCTAGAGACTTTAAAAATCGACCGTAAGCAACGGCATCAAAATGATAGGCAAAGTTAAGCGGCATGGCTTCTGATGTGGCGAACTTGCTCTGTTTAGCGGCAATAAGTTCCGGGCAATAATCACCAAATTCACCACCAAATCCGTATTCTTTAGCCCTCAGCCAAAAATGGTGAAACTCGCCAGCCCAACACTCTCTTCCGGTTATACCAAAAGAATGAATATAGCTGTGACCTTGTTCACGCCAATTTTCAAACTCAATACCCAGTTTGAACGTGGCTTGTGTGGCACGCATAAATGCTTTTTCGTCGATGCCAAGCAACTTGTGAAATGTTCTAATAGGCGGAATAGTCGCCTCGCCCACACCTACAATACCAATATCTTTCGACTCGACTAACGTAACGTTTATTGACTTACCCAAAAGCCGTGACAGCGCTGTGGCCGCCATCCATCCCGCAGTACCGCCACCCGCAATGACTACGTTCTTAACGGGCGTTTGATTTTTACTGCTATCTAAACCCGATACGGTCATAAGAGGTGTCCTTTTTATCTGAAGTATTTTTTATGTCATTACAACTCGAAGCTGAAGCGTGCTCGTTCTTTTCACGTTGAGCATGCGAGGGCACGTGTTGTTTTTCGTTGCTGTAGCGCTTTGCAATATCATTGAGCAAAACTCTGTTAGACGGCAATCCCTGCAGATAAGCGTTTTTAGTTTGTTGTAAGGTTTCGCGAATGTGAACTGCTTTACGCTTATGCTCTTCATTTAGCCGTAAAGGCGATGTAGAAGAAGAAAAGCCCATTCCATATAGTACATACTGATAGCTAGCAGAGGGGAAAATCTCTTCGTTCTCGATAAGATCTAAGCGTGAAGGGCTTTGATACTTCCACAGTTCAAGCAATTCAGCGAGAGAATCGGGTATGGACGCCTTATCTCTTTGCGCTAACCAATACGGCTCTTCTCTATCGCTTAAAGCATAATGTAGTTTTAGAAAGTCGATAACGCGCTGCCAGCGATATGCAAAGCGCGAGTTGTAGCGCTTACTGACTATTTCCATGTGTGCTTTGTTTTGCGGAAAAGCCTCACAGAGCATACGTAAGCCAAGCTCGACCATAGCAATGGCTGATGCTTCAAGCGGTTCAACAAACCCCGAAGACATACCTAAGCTCAAACAGTTTTTTACCCAAAACTGTGATCTATAGCCAGGCTCAAAGGAGAGTGTACGAAAAGAAAGCTCTGCATCTTGTGCACTAGGGTAACGTTCACGAACGTAGTCAATCAGCACCTGCTTTGCTTGATCTTCATCTGTGAATTGAGAAGAGTAAACTAGGCCTACACCTCGGCGGTGCTGCAACGCAATATCCCACGTCCACCCACAGGTTTGTGCAGTGGCCACTGTGGTACTTTTTATTTCAGCATCTTCGTTTGAATAAGGCACTTGAAGCGCAACAGCGCGATCATTGAGCATTGTGCGCTTAACGGGTATCCAAGGAATAGCAAAGTGTTTATTGATGAGCAGGCCGCTGTGGCCTGAACAGTCAATAAATAGATCGCCAACTATTTTTTTCCCGTCCTTTGTTGATACGCTTTCAATATCTCCGTTTTGATGAGAGTGAACACTGTCAACATGACCAACGACGTGAGCGACATTTAACTTGTCTACGCAATGATTTTTTAACAGCTCAGCAAACTTTGTGGCGTCGAAATGGTAACCGTAATTGAGCACATGGGCGTAGTCCGGCGTAGCAATTTGCTTTGGCGCCTTGCCTGCGGCACACATGGCGGCTTGTAACGAAAACACATCTTCGTACGATGTGTTTGGTGCGATTGATTTCCAACATGTATAAATATCGAGCTCGTTGTAGCCTGTTGGAACGGTAAATGGATGATAATAGCAGTGCCCGCCTTTACGCCAATTAACAAAGCTGGAGCCTTGCTTGAAAGCGCCATGACACAGCGTTAAGAATTCCGTTTCACTAATACCAATATCAAGAAGGGTATCGCGCAGTGACGGCCAAGAGCCTTCGCCCACACCTAAAGAAGGGATGTTGGGTGACTCTATCAAGGTAACGGTGTGATTCGCGCTTAGTTTTGCGGCAAGTATCCCTGCTGCAAGCCACCCAGCCGTACCACCACCGACAATGACGACCCGATGCATACTGCTATGACTTTCGTTATCACTCATACGTTAAGAACCACGATATGCCCCACTGCACTTCTACAAACATGTTCAGTCGTTTTTCTGGTTACTATTCAAACAGCACTATGACAAAAAAACCCGCTAAAGCGCAACCCTAAGCACTTTAGCGGGTAAACACACCCCAATCGTTAAAACTTGTAGCGAACTCCCAGTGCATAGCGAGCGCCAAGCTCATCTAATTTCCACAACATAGCACTTGTTCTGCCGTGTCTACGGATATTTTCATCTGTGATGTTTATCCCTTCAAATGACACCGTAAGATCTTCAGTGATGTCGTAAGAAACATTGAAGTCTATTTGTGAATAGTCTTCGGTATAGCCCGGCTCATTAATGTACTGAGAGGTTGTATCAAGGAACTTATCACGCCAGTTGTAGGCAATACGCGCTTGCAAAGCATCTTTCTCATACATCAAGATGAGGTTTGCTGTGTCACTTAGTCCCACAAGGGCAAACTGAGTTATCGATGGATTTGCGTCATTATCAAAACCAATATCACCTTGCACTGTGGTGTAGTTAGCCAGTACCCCGAAGCCGCTATCACCAAAGAAGTGCTGCGCAGCAAGTTCGAAACCGTAAATATTCGCCGCTTTATTGTTAACAGGTTTAGAGTTAATGAAGGTAATCAACGGATCTTCGCTATTGGGCAGCACATCGAATTGCTGCTCAAACTGCTCGTCAGTCAACGAGTCATACTCGATACCGTTTTCCATCGCAGCAACCATGTTAAACAATGACGTGTCATTAATTGGAATACCACGCGCCTCTAATTCAGCGCGAGCCGCCTCTGCACGCGGTCCATTGGTAACGTCTCTCAACCCAAAGATATTTTCTTCAACTTGTTCATTACCGATAAAGTTCTTAACACGCTTATCGTAAAAACCAACCGACACATAGCTTGTCTCATCGAAATAATATTCGAATGAAAGATCAAGGTTGTCTGATTCTAATGGTATCAGCGATGGGTTACCTGAACTCGCGGTGGCGGTAATGCTGTCAGTAAGAATTGTCGGCCCGCTTTGAGGCGATACTGTCGCAGCGGCGCTCAAGTTGTTGTACGTGGGTCGCGCTATTGTCTTACTGTAAGAGAATCGCGCAATCATGTTTTCAACAACTTCGATATCGAAATCTAATGCAGGAAGTACATGGTCGTAACTTGATTCAACTTCAACATCTTCCATGTCGCTTCCAAAGCGGACGTTGAAGTCATTATTACCTTCCCACGCAATGCCGCTAGGTAAACTTATATTTGCAATTGAAGTTACATCGGTATTTTCGTAGCGTACACCTGCCAACAGGTTGTACTCCATGCCGTTTAACTCGCCAGATAAATCCAATTCGAAATAAACCGCTGTTATGTCTTCTTCAATAGTACGGTTAGTTGCAAACGGGTTGTTGGCAAGAAAATCAAAACCGTATTCTTGAGCAGCAAATGCACCAATTTGCGCAACGCTACCGGTAAAGCCCTGAGAGAACATCCCCTCAGTATTGAAATCGCTAAACTCACTCGCCAAATCCAGCGGTGTTAACGAACCAGCAGGAAGCTCACCCGGGTTCTCAATTCCCCAGTTGCCCATGGTGTGGCGGGTTAGAGATTGGAGCGATGTGCTCTCCATTGAGCGTGACTCAATACCAAAGTTAATGCTTCCGGTATCCATAACGTAAGAGCCATCAAGACGAGCTTGAGTAATTTCGGTGTCTTGCGACGAGAAATTCATGTCCAATATCGATGTACCTACGTCATCTTGGTCAAGCACGCCATTACCGTTAAGATTATCACGAGCTTCATCGTCAAAATCGACGAACATAATAGGGAAGTCGCCTCTGAAATCGACACCTTGCCCTTTAACTACGTTTGCGCCTAAACCAAGATTTGTCCACGTTCCATAGGGCGCATCTGGGCGTCCTTCTGCCGTCGAATTATGAAGGTCGAAGACTAGAGTTAGCTCGTCATTTACGAAGTACTCAAGGTTTAAGCCGATCGACTTGTTTTCGTTGACTTGGTTTAGTTCTTGAAGCGCCAAGCCTAGATCACGAGGTAGCAAATCTCGGCGTTCTTGAGTTATCAATACTGGCGTTTTTACCGTTTCATCATCAAAGGTTAGTTCGGTGAAGTACCTATCATCCATCCATATCGATTGCTCGGCTCGAGCTTCGTATAAGTCTTGCTTTGAATAGGTGTAATCAAGCGTGGCCGTCATTTTTTCTGAAGGAGCAAACTGGAACGTTAGCTGTGCATTCGTTCTTTCACGCTCTCGGTCTGCCATGTAATAACGTAAATCTGAGGGAATGGCGAAAAGCTGTCCCATGGCTGGTGCGTTGTTCAGCACAATTGGGTCACCGCTATCTGGGTTCGCTGGATCAGGTGATTGGGGCACCGTGCCATCAAATGGATTTACGCGCCACTCGTTCACAAACGCACCTTGTGCAGCACTGTCACGCTGTTGGAATGAACCGGTAAACGTAACGCCAAAGGTATTGTCATCATTGAGGTAATTGATGAAGCCAGATACTTCAGGCGTAACATCATCACCTACACGGTTAGTCGTATCATGCAGTGCTTTTGCGCCTACACTTGCGGTAATGCCATTGTCAGATGCTTGAAAGGGACGTGCTGTTCGTATATTTACCGTAGCCCCAATCCCCCCAGTTGCAATACTCGCTCTACCTGTTTTGTACACTTCAACCGCTCTAACACTTTCAGAAGCAAGGTCAGAAAAATCGAAGGCGCGAGAATTTGCTGCTCCGCCACCACCAGGTAACGCAGAACCAGGCATCGTACGTCCATTCAGCGTTACCATATTAAAGTCAGGTCCAAAACCACGCGCTGTGACTTGGCTTCCTTCACCATTATTCCGACTAATTGAAATACCAGTAATACGCTGTAGTGACTCTGCTAAGTTAGTATCAGGAAATTTACCAATATCTTCTGCTGAGATGGCATCAACAACACCAGCAGAGTCACGCTTGATACCCATCGACTCTTGAACACTACTTCGTATACCTGATACCTGAATAACTTCTATGTCTTTTTCTGTTTCTTGCGCCGTCGCAGATGACATCACACCGCTACTCAAAGCGGTCCCGAGTATCAATGACAAACTTGCTGCGATCTTGCTTTTATTTGGTGTTGTTTGTGTCACGGTCTATCTCTCTTTAATAGTGGCTTTTATATGTGTTGTGAACCTTACGCGCCGCCAGAAAGGGCTTTCCCAAAGAGAAGCTAGAATACCCAGACGTAAGAAAGCGCTTTCCGAACATTAATTCAACAAAAGTTTAAGATCAACACATTTTTTACAATTAATTCACAGACAACAACTATATCGGAGAACACCAAACTCCTCATAAAAAATACAAAACTATTATATTCAACAATTTATAATAAAACCAAAACTCTATTAGATTCCTGTGATAGCCATAGAAATATTATCAGTCACTTAATTCCATTAACGTAAAAATGACATAAATATGAGAAAGCGCTTTCTAATTGTTTTTTATTTGTGCTATAAACCGCTTTGTTATTTCAGATTCATTGTACTGCCAGCATCCGTTTAGAATTTGTGCAGTAAGAAAAAGGTTATCGACATATGAACAGCATTTCGCTTCCCGCAGGCAGTCCCTTACTCAAAAATTCGTTTCTTTATGGAACTGCCACGTCAAGTTTTCAGATAGAAGGGGATGTCGATAACCGTCTCGAATGTATTTGGGATAGATTTTGTGAACGGCCTTCAGCCATTGCTGATCACTCCAATGGCGATGTCGCCTGTGATCATATTGCTCGGTGGAGAGAAGATTTCGACATTTTGTTAGACTTAAATGTAGACGCTTACCGTTTCTCTATTTCTTGGCCGCGCGTTATCACTCAAGAAGGTGAGCTAAATCCAAAAGGCGTTGCCTTTTATAAAACGCTAGTTGATGCGTTAAATGAAAAAGGCATTAAGCCATTTGTTACCCTTTATCACTGGGATCTCCCTCAGCACCTGGAAGATAAAGGTGGGTGGCTTTACCGACAAACTGCTTATGCATTTGAAGACTATGTTGACAAAATAACGCAGGCGTTAGGCGAGTCCGTTTTTTCCTATGCAACGTTCAATGAACCTTTTTGCAGTGCTTATTTAGGGTATGAAATAGGCGTACACGCCCCGGGCAGAACGGGTAGAAAATACGGAAGAACTGCGGCTCATCACATTTTGCTAGCACACGGCCTTGGGATGAAGGTGCTTAGAAAAAATGTCCCAAATAGCGAAGCCGGTATAGTATTGAATTTTACGCCATGCTACCCCGCCACACAAAAGACAGAAGACCTCTTAGCCACCCGCAAAGCAGATGACTATATCAACCAATGGTATATGCAGCCTTTAATGGAGGGAAGCTACCCCGAAGTGTTATTTGATATAGACGAAGCGGATAGACCACCAGTTGAAGCTGGTGATATGGAGACAATCTGTCAGCCCATCGATTTCTTAGGGGTAAATTTCTACACGCGATTACACTATTCTGCGCCCGAAGAGAAAGGCGCATTGTATTTCGAGCATCCTCATCAAGGTCCATTGACCGATATTGGTTGGGAAATCTATCCAAAAGCGCTTTATGATTTACTTACTTCATTAAACGAACGATATACGCTCCCTCCCATTTTTATAACTGAAAATGGTGCTGCAATGGCAGACGAACTCAAAGATGGTCTTGTTAATGATGTTGATCGGGTTGATTACTACAATGCCCATTTAAACATGGTACACAACGCAGTGATTGATGGAGTAGAAGTGAGTGGTTACTTCGCATGGAGCCTCCTTGATAACTTCGAGTGGGCGGAAGGATATGAAAAGCGATTTGGGCTAGTTTATGTGGATTTTGAAACGCAAAAGCGTACGCTTAAACTTAGCGCCAATGCTTACAAAGCGCTCATAGCAAGCCGAACATAACAACAGTGGAAATAGCAATGAACCATAAGCTGACATTAAAAGAAAAAGTGGGTTATGGCATGGGCGACGCTGCGGCCAATTTAGTTTGGCGGGGCGCACTTGCATATTTGGCGGTATTTTATACCGATACGTTCGGTATTACAGCCGCTGCAGCTGCGATGCTATTTCTTGTCGTTCGTCTTTCTGACGGTGTGACCGATATTATCATGGGAATGATTGCTGACAGAACCCAGACTAAGATGGGAAAGTTTCGCCCTTGGATATTAGGCTCCACCCCTTTTCTTGGCCTTTTCATGGTCCTTTGCTTTACCACACCTGATCTCTCGTATTCAGGCAAACTCATTTACGCTTACCTGACCTACATCGGACTAACCTTAGCGTATACGGTTAATAATGTACCGTACTCAGCGCTAATGGGCGTGATGACCAGTGATGATAGAGAGCGTACAAGTTTGTCTGGCTTTCGTTTTGCTGGGGCATTCTTTGGTGGACTGCTTGTTATGGGATGTTTGCCTATGCTGGTGGACTTGCTAGGCCAAGGGAACACTGCTGTAGGGTATCAATATACCATGTGGTTGTTTGCCACGTTGCTTATCATATTAATGTGTGTAACAGTTTTTACCACGAAAGAGCGCGTTACGTTGCAGCAGGTTTCAAAGCCTCAAGACACTAAACTGGACTCTCCAAAAACAGAGACAGGTACCCAAGTAGCGCCCGCTCCTCGTTCACTAACATCTGAACTCATCGACTTGGGAAAGCAACTACCGTTAATTCTAGTTCCTCTTTCAGCAATAACCGCCTTCTTTTATTATCGAGACGCTTTAACTGGGGCAATCTTCATTACTGTTATAGCGCTTACTACTATTGCAATTAAACGGTTAATTCGCCGACCGGAAGCCGAGAACACCCGTTCTCAGCAGGATATTATCGACCTGCTTTCCAATAAACCCTGGCTAATTTTGTTAGGAATGGGTTTTCTAACCATGATGTTTAATGGCATCAAATATGGCGTTATTGCCTACTATTTCAAATATTACGTGGGCAATGAGCTACTCACAGGCTACTTTTTCATTTCACTGCTGGTGGTGTCGATTTTCGGCGCATTAGCAACGTCCAAATTAGCCGCTATGTTTGGTCGCAAGAAGCTCTTTATTATCGCGCTGTTAGCAAGTAGCGTATTGACCTCTGGCATTTATTTTGTTCCTCAGAAAAGCGTGAGCGCCATATTCATTCTAGGTTGCAGTGCAGAGTTTTTTGCCGCCATATTGCCTACCTTATTTTTCTCTATGCTAGGAGACTCGGCAGACTACAGCGAATATAAGACAGGTCGAAGAGCCACCGGACTCGTCTACTCTGCAGGCTCTTTTGTTCAAAAAACAGGGGGAGGCTTCGCAGGGGCGCTCGTCTTGTTGGTACTAGGAAGCTATGGCTATAACGGTCTTGATATCAATACAATTAATCAAACGCTTCCAGGTATGAAGTCTTTAATGAGTTGGATACCGGCCCTATTTGGCTTTGCTGGCGCGGCGTTAATCTGTCTGTACCCATTAAATGACGAAAAACAAAAAGAAGTTACACAAGCTTTACTCTCTCGACGTAGCGAACAACCGCCGATATCGGCATAATACAGTCAGTTAGAGTGATTGTTTTAGAGAACGAGGTCTTATCACGTGCCCACCATTTATCAAGTTGCCGAGCGTGCAGGTGTTTCTTTATCTACGGTATCCCGCGTATTAAATGGTAAGGCTTCGGTAAACAAAGTACTGAAAGAACGCGTAGAGAAAGCGGTTAAAGAGTTAAATTACCGCCCAAATTCTGTCGCTCGTTCATTGGCAAATAACCGCACTGACAGCGTCGGGGTACTCGTACCTGAACTCAACGCCCCGTTTTTTGGCGATCTGATGCAAGCTGTGGAGTCAACGCTGCGTGCCGCAGATAAACATGTCATTATTTCGGTAGGACGAAATTGCCTAGAAACAGAGAAAGATGCGGTAGAGTTTCTTATTAGCCGTAACTGCGATGCACTCATCATGCATGCTGAAGCATTATCCGATGAGTATTTATTGGAGTTAAACCAGTCGAAACTTCCCGTTGCTTTGGTTAACAGGCAGGTAGAAGGGCTACCTGAGGCATGCACTAGCCTCGATAATGAAAAGGGTGGATATCTGGCTACCCGCCACTTACTCGAGCTAGGCCATAAAGACATTGCATATATCTCTGGTCCGACTGACAAGTGTGACGCGAGCTTGCGCTTGGAGGGACATAAACGCGCCTTGTCGGAAGCAGGGTTGCCCATAAACCCACAGTTGATATTTAACGGCGACTATTCTGAAGAAGACGGGAAAATTGGCTTGTTAGAGCTCATGGCACGCGATGTGCCTTTCACGGCTTTAGTGTGCGCCAACGATTGGATGGCATCGGGTGCGATAAGCTGCGCGAGAGATTTAGGCATGAGCCTTCCCCACGACTTGTCTGTGGTCGGTTTCGATGACGTGGTATTTGCCCACCATGTTTTTCCTCGTCTTACCACGGTCAGTAACCCAATTGCGGAAATGGCTGAAATGTCAGCCAAATACATACTTAATAAAGTATATGGTCAGGCTAATAACGTTCAGCTGTATTTCGAACCTTCCTTGGTTGTTCGGGAGTCTACGGTAAAACATGAAGGATGAAGCCAAGTTGGTAAGTCGTAAACCGACTTTCATCTAAACTCTTAATTAAAACTTTCAATTAAGCGCCTTTCGCTCCCAATAGCGCACTTTGCTACCCACCTTAATGATGATACGACCCACAATAGACGCGAAGGCCTGTCTTACAAGTATTTAAGCCAAGGGGCGTGGTGCTTTGATTTATAGGCGCTAAACCATTTAACAGGGAAATAAAGCACTAAACTAAGGCCAGCAGCTATTAACCATATTTGCCAAATATGGTCTACTCCCACGTATTTTCCTTTATTCGCCTCCCAAATAAAGAATGCAATACCGTACATCACCAGCAATACGTACAAATGCAGGATGTAGAAAAACATCGGGACCGAGCCAAAGGTGTCAAGAAACGCAAACTGCGTATCCTTAACGCGCTCGAAAGCAAACAACAATAGAAACATGCCGGCCAGTGTAAAGAGCAAAAATGCTAAAGACGGGGGGTACTTAGTCAAATTAAGTAATGACATCAACGTAGTGATGGCACTTTGTTGTAGCTCCCAAGGCAAGGTCTCACCATAAATATTTAAACCGCGAAGTAGGAAAAATAGGCTGAGCGACACTGCAAATAAACCAAGCAACCACCGACCGCGTCGCGCTTTATCAAGCTGTTGACTGTAAAGAGGCCCACATGCATAACCGAGCAGTATTACCCCTATCCAAGGAAGCACGGGATAACTCACTTTAATGTTTAGGGCGGCTGACTGAAGTATATATCCTCTATCGTGCAGCATTGTCCAAAGCGTATAGCCTGTTTCATGTGGAACATAGCTAATTGGCGTTAGTGCATTATGTCCAAAGACAATTAAGAGGCCTAAAATGAGCAACAGAGTTCTTGGAAGATAACTCAATACAGCCAGAGCAATCATGCTGATACCTATGGCCCACATCACCTGAAGATAAAGCGTTTGGAAACTCGCCCCCCAGCTAAACGTAATAAATGTGACCTCTAAGAACAAAATAAACAATCCACGCTTAATTAAGAACTCTCTGACATTACGTGTCGGCTTAGCCTTATTCGCTGAGTCCATTGGATTGGGATAGAGCCATGCAGACAGCCCCGTCAAAAACACGAATGTGGGTGCGCAGTAATGGGCGGCTAACCGTGTGAAAAATAGAGAAGGTGACGTAGTATCGATATCCATAGGATCAGATACCTGCAAATGCAGAAAAAAGCGCTCTCGCACGTGATCGATAAGCATAATCAGCATGACCAAGCCACGCATCATATCGATGCTTCGAATACGGTTTCGTTGAATACTAGAAGACATTTTAGCCATTACATCAAGGAGGAAATATTTGCTATCAACACAACTTCGTTCAGAATTTCGCGGTAGTTTTAGCCACTTACTGCATCGATAGTTAAACGATTAACCCAATGCTATAACATTGCAGTAAACAGTGGCAATTATTTGCTTCGAATATACTAATGATGCGTTCAACAGCATAATAAGAAATACTAGAAGAAAAACGGAGTCACTATGAAATATCTATTGTTAGGTCTGGTCATGCTTGCTGTTGCGACGACGGCCGTTGCGAACAACGACCGCGACGCAGTGAATCAGACACTTAATGCTCTACATCACAATGCGTCTATTGCAGACTTTGAGCAGTATTTTGGTTTGTATCACGACAGCGCTATCTTTATTGGCACCGACGCATCTTAGGTATGGACCAAAGAAGCGTTTAAGGCGTATGCCAAACCTCACTTTGACAAGGGCAGAGGATGGACATACCACCCGCGAGACAGGCATATCTATTTTTCCCCTAATCACGACGTAGCCTGGTTCGATGAACTGCTCGATAATGAAAGCCTGGGAGAAACACGAGGCACGGGTGTCTTAATAAAAGAGGGAGCGAAGTGGAAAGTAACCCAATACCATTTAACGATCCCTATCCCCAACGCGCTTGCAGATAGCGTTGCTAGTCAAATTAAAACCATGCAATAAAAAAAGCCCCGACGTAACGGGGCCTTTGTTTCTCTTTGTGTCTTAACTACCTTTAGGTATTAGACTGTGTGAGTGGTTGAATTTCCATCTCTACTCGACGGTTCATCGAGCGGTTTGCTGCACTATTGTTAGGTACTTTAGGTGCGTATTCGCCCATACCTACCGTCGTGATACGCGTCGGGTTAACGGAATAGTTAATAAGTAAATTCTTAACCGCTCCTGCACGACGCTCAGATAAAGACTGGTTGTACTGCTCAGAGCCAGTGTCATCCGTATGGCCTTTGATCATAAGAACGGTTTTTTCGTAATTGTTTACGACTTTGGCAACGTCTTGAAGAACCGGATTGAAGTTAGGGCTGATGCTAGAACTGTCAGTAGCAAAGGTAATGTCGCCCGGCATGATTAATCGTAGATTATCACCTTCTCGCACAACTTGAACGCCAGTATCAGAAAGCTCATTTCGAAGCTCTTCTTCCTGTTTGTCCATGTAGTTACCTATCGCACCACCTGCGATTGCACCTACCGCAGCGCCCCACGCATAACGACTTTTGTCGTTATCACCTGTCGCTTTACCCAGCAATGCGCCTACTACCGCACCAATAGCGGCACCTTTTTGCGTATTATTCGGATCGGTTGCGCAACCTGCTACCGTTAGTGACGCAGCAATCAAACTTACAGCAAGAGTCTTTTTCATAACTTCCTCTTATTTCAATTAAAAGCTTAATATTGATGAGTTGCATTTATCCATTGCCACTCTCAATAAGCTCAGTGTTAGTTTTGCATTAAACAATTACAGTGATAGCAATTAGCGTTCCACTGGCAAATGTTCTGTATGTAAGCAATAACAAGTACCTGATCGCCACGAGTTCGTTTCCACCTTAACTTTTCCTAAAGATCAGCACTCAAAGGCACTACAGCACTTCATGTTTAGAGGATTGTAGGACATCAAACCTGAACGTTAGCTAAATGAACGTTGGAATAAAGAAGAAAAAATGCGTTGGTACACAGTGTAAATACTACACTGTGTTGCTAAAAAGTAACGTTTTAGCCTATTGAAACTGAACGCTCAAAGAATGCGTTCACATCAATCTTATAGTCAGACGCTATGACGGCTTTGTTGATACTGATTGTTTTATCCGATGATAGATCAACATCTTTCGGCGTTAGATAGTGGTTACTGCGAACCGAATAAAAAATCTTTACGAGTGGCGTAAGCGGGGAGTCTCTCTGTTCAAGCACCATCGCTAATTTATCATTTGATAATAGAACTAGGCTCCCTACGGGATAAACGCCCAGACACTTTATAAACTGTTGAACAAGTGACTGGTCAAGACGCGTTGGCGCATCACTCATCAAAATAGAGAATGCCTTTTGGCTAGACATACCGGCCTTATACACCCGGTCCGCGGTGAGTGCATCGTACATATCGGCAATGGCAAGCATTCGGCCCGCTTGGCTAATATCCTCACCTTTGGTCCCAGCAGGGTAGCCTAATCCATCCAATCGCTCATGATGCTCACTAATCGCTTGAATCAGTGGCTGCGCAATTTCCGTACTTTTTAAATAGTCGACCCCGTGCTTTACATGACCTTTCATGATCTCCATTTCGCTGTCTGTAAGGCGGCCTGGCTTATGAAGAATTTCATCTGGAATTTTGATTTTGCCCAAGTCGTGTAGAAAGCCAGCATAGGAAAGGTCTTGCACCTCTTCTTCAGACATCCCTAAATACTTGCCAAAATTGGCGAGTAAAATAGCGACGTTCAGAGAATGCTCTAGTAAATAGTCGTCTTTTTCTCGAATTTTTGTCAGACAAAGCAACGCATCGGGGTTTCTATCTACCGACTCGACTAACTTATTTGAAAATGCTTTGGGAATACTCGCATCAAAAGGCGTCTCTTTTTGTACATTGGCAAGTAACAACTTTTGAATTGCCTTTCCTTGCTCGTGAAGCTTTGCGGCTCTTACCAGCTCATTTTCGAGTGATATCTTTTTTGATTTTACCGGCTGATCAGAAGACGAGTTTTGGTGCTTTTCCACAGTGGCCGATGAGCTAGGTTGCTCAACGTCAAACGCCTTATCTGTATCAATGGCGAGGGTTTTCACACCTCGCTTTTTAAGTGTTTCAACCACATCACCAGACGTAACGCGTCCTTGGCTCGTGACCGTCAACGCACCTTTTTGCTCTAAAATTTGATGAACAAACATGCCTGGCACTAACTGATCAATAGTAATCTTTTTTATCATCTTATATGCACTGCACTATATTAATCGCCATATATTTGCTAACTGCTTTCATATAAAAAGTGAAAGCTCAGTACTCTAACTCTACTAGTATAGTGTGTAAATCTGGCTTCCAACCAAACTTCGTCATATTCACTCTGTAGTTTTTAACGACCACACCTTCCTCTGCTAATCGCTCTCGCTGCTCATCCGCTTTGTCAGAGCCAGCAGGAAAAGCAATTTTACCGTCAGCACGTAGTACGCGATGCCAGTGACAGTCAGCATTTATCTCTCTTAAACACTTTCCCATCATTCTAGCTCTGCCGGGTAACCCACACAGGTCAGCGAGCAAGGCGTAACTTATTACCTGTCCCTCAGGCACTAAAGAAAGCGTTTTCTCTACTCGAGATTGTACTGCTTCATTCGGCATGTTGTATATTATCCTATCTATTAAGTTACTTAGTTAATAAGTGCGATAAACGTTCAAAAGAGAATAAAGAAATTCAGTTATGCGCCTTTATTGTGAACACTGTGGATATCCTCAAAAAACCTGTATTTGCTCTCACATTAACACAGTAGATACATTATTAGAGATTGTGATAATTCAACACGAAAAAGAAGCACTTCACGCCAAGAATACGGCGCGCTTAGTTTCATTGTGTATTCCTTCGACGCGAATCATACTTGCTAATGATGTCGTCGCGATGCAATCCCTATCCGAACACTGCTCACGTCGACATTCAGTGCTTGTTTACCCAAGTGAATGCAGTACACCGATAGAAAATGTCGATGCCGTTGCACGTTCTGAGATCACAACGCTAATTCTAATAGATGGAAGTTGGAAACAAGCATTTGGTCTAGTTAAACAGAACCCATGGTTAACAAAGTTACCAGCGTTTCACTTCATTTCTGCACCCACTTCTAACTATGCTATTCGTCATACAACATTAAGCAATGCACTTTCTACGCTAGAAGCAACAGCTTATGCTCTACAGTGCTTAGATCAAATCGACGTTTCTGGGCTTTACAGAGCACAGAGAGCCTTACAAGATAAGTGGCAAGGCCCTATGTCACATAGAAGGCATTTGTAGCGTAGAACTTCGTTTAGCGCACATTACGCGTTCATGGGAATGAAGCCCTTTTGATCTTTGACTAAACTTATCCAATTTCGAATGGCAGGATAGGCGGAAAGATCAAACCCACCCTCGTGGGCAACGTGGGTATACGCAAACAATGAAATATCCGCAAGAGTTAACGTGTCACCTAGCAAAAACGGCGTAGTTTTAAGTTGATGCTCCATGACAGCTAGTGCGCGATATCCACCCGCTTGTTTAGATTCGTACTCCGCTTTCCTGTCCTCGGGTAGCCCTAAATAAACATTGATGTAACGAGCAACGGCGATATAAGGCTCGTGACTGTATTGTTCGAAAAACTGCCACTGTAAAAGTTGCGAAAAACTATAGGGAGAAGAGGGGATTAAAGGAGTGTTAGATGCTAGATAGTGCATGATGGCATTGGATTCTGACAACACCCTGCCGTCGTCTAATTCAAGCAACGGAATTTTCCCATTAGGGGTCTTTTCTAGGAAAGAAGGAGCGCGTGTTTCTCCTTTCATAATGTCCACATCAATCCATTCGCAGGTTTTACCTAACAAAGAAAGAAGCAGTTGGAGTTTGTAACAGTTTCCTGAACGCGTGTCGCCGTATATTCGCACAATGATATCTCTATGACCTAAGAAGATTTACCATACCAACGCAATGTGAATACGACAATTATTAATAGCTGTTAGGGTGCGAGAAGGGATTAAGCGTGCCTTGTCTAAATACCACATAGACCTCTGCGAAAAGATAAGGCAAAGAACAACAGACCCGAATAGACTAATGATAGCGAGGGAGTTGAATTAACCATTCAACAATGAACAATAGAACCCAAGAAATCGGTATTAACGCAATACATGCAGCCACTCTAGCCTTATCTCTTGGGGCAAAAACCCGCGCCCCCATTTTTAAGACTCGTTCTTTTTCGCTTTCTAGTTGCTCAATTGACGCAGCTGTAGAGAATTCTTCGTGCTTTGCACATCGTTTAATACCGTCTTCTATATTTTCCTCAAGGTGCAGAACAGCAGCTTTCTGCTCTTTCTCAAGCATACTTTTAAGCTTTATTACCGGCCAAAATAGATAAACGCTCACTATCCCCGTGAAGAACGTCACTACTAGTACATCAATGGAAGGAATGTCTTTTTTCAACCAAAAGATAGGAAAGATGGCCAGTGCCCCCATCGCAAATATGCTGTTAGTTGTTCCTAATTTTAAAATTGTCATGATGGACTTAAGTCGGTCAATATTTCCACCGGCTTGGGGCAAAACTTTAGAAGTTAGGTACTTAATGTTGGAGGAGATCTGAAACAAAAATAAAATGGCCAAGAACCAAAAGGGGACGGCTGTGGCCGTTAAGAATAAAACGTGTATTTCTTGTTTTACCGTGATCAATCCTTCGAATATGCAGTACACAATCGTGATCATAATAGAAATGATGATTGCATTGAAAATATGGTGTCTAAATTCAATGGCGAGTTCTCGCCTATGCGCCGAAAACTGACTAAGCTGGTTGGTTTTTACAAGCAAAGAAATAAGGGTGCTAGCCACGTTTTGATGCATTAAACGAAGCGCAAACCAAAAGTATCCTGTAATAAGCGACATACCAATAGCAGAGTTGAAGTCGCGCTGTGCACGTACATTTCCCACTTCAGGCCAATCTAACGCACCCGTAAAATAATGCACTGAAAGTAAAATCAGTGTTGTTAGCAGAGGAAAAAATCCAATAGAGGCACCTTTGTGCATGTTGGAATACGGGTTAAGCTTCATTTCTATAATTCGTTACAGGCAAAGGTGGCACTAGAATTAGCGCCGATTACGTTTTAATTTAAATCGGTTAAAACGCTCTAACGATAAGCTTTGTGTAGTGCGATAGCAATAAAAATAAACGTAAGAGAATGTGAACGACCACTTTTCGTTCGGCAATAAAAAACCCGCCATTTGGCGGGTTTTTTCAAAGCTGTGCTTTTTACTTGCGTAACTTCTGAATAAGACGAAGTTGAGCAATAGCTTCTGCAAGCTCGTGAGCTGCTTCAGCGTAGTTAAAGTCAGCGCCTGGGTTGGCGATGTGCTCTTCTGCACGTCGTTTGGCTTCTTCTGCTGCCTGCTCGTCAAGATCTTCAGCTCGAACCGCGGTATCAGCCAGTACGGTAACATTGCCAGGTTGTACTTCTAGTACACCACCTGCAACATAGATTACTTCTTCTTCACCGTGCTGTTTAACCAAACGCACCATACCAGGTTTAATAGCAGAGATAAGTGGCGCGTGCCCTGGGTGAATACCCAGCTCACCTTCGCTACCTGTCACCTGAATCGCTTCAACGCGACCTGAGAAAATCGCTTTCTCCGCGCTTACTACGTCCAAATGTACTGTCATTGCCATGTGAACCTCCTGATTAGGTACGTTAGCATGATGCTAGGCTAGCAACTGCTAGCCCTGTCATTATGCTTTCTTGGCTTTCTCTAGCGCTTCTTCGATAGAACCAACCATGTAGAAGGCTTGCTCTGGAAGGTGATCGTACTCACCGTCTAGAATGCCTTTAAAGCCACTGATTGTGTCTTTTAGCGATACATATTTACCAGGTGCACCAGTAAATACTTCTGCTACGAAGAACGGCTGAGATAGGAAACGCTGAATCTTACGAGCACGTGATACCACTTGCTTGTCTTCTTCAGATAGTTCGTCCATACCTAGGATCGCGATGATGTCTTTCAGCTCTTTATAGCGCTGAAGAACAGTCTGTACGCCACGTGCTACGTCATAGTGCTCTTGACCAATTACTAGCGGGTCTAGCTGACGAGACGTTGAATCTAGTGGGTCTACCGCAGGATAGATACCAAGAGACGCGATATCACGAGAAAGTACTACCGTTGCATCCAAGTGAGCAAAGGTTGTCGCTGGAGATGGGTCAGTCAAGTCATCCGCAGGTACATATACCGCTTGGATTGAAGTGATTGAACCTGTCTTCGTTGACGTAATACGTTCCTGAAGTACACCCATCTCTTCTGCAAGAGTAGGCTGGTAACCTACCGCAGATGGCATACGACCTAGAAGTGCTGATACTTCAGTACCTGCTAGGGTATAACGATAGATGTTATCTACGAAGAATAGAACGTCACGGCCTTCGTCACGGAACTTCTCAGCCATTGTTAGACCGGTAAGTGCAACACGTAGACGGTTACCCGGTGGCTCGTTCATCTGACCGTATACAAGCGATACTTTATCAAGTACGTTTGATTCGTTCATTTCGTGATAGAAGTCGTTACCCTCACGCGTACGCTCACCAACACCAGCGAATACTGAGAAACCGCTGTGCTCGATTGCGATGTTACGGATAAGTTCCATCATGTTTACGGTTTTACCTACACCCGCACCACCGAATAGACCAACTTTACCACCCTTAGCGAATGGGCAAACCAAGTCGATTACTTTGATACCAGTTTCTAGTAGTTCTACCGAGCTAGACTGATCTTCGTAGCTAGGCGCTTCACGGTGAATAGACATACGCTCTTCTTCACCAATTGGACCTGCTTCGTCGATTGGGTTACCCAATACGTCCATGATACGACCAAGTGTCTTCGTACCAACTGGAACCATGATTGGGTTACCGGTATTTTCCACTGCAAGACCACGTTTTAGTCCGTCAGTAGTACCTAGTGCGATGCCACGAACAACACCACCACCTAATTGCTGTTGCACTTCCAGGGTTAGACCTGACAAGTCACCTTCGGTAACTCGTAGTGCGTCATAAACTCTTGGTACCGCATCTTGTGGAAATTCAATATCCACAACGGCGCCAATGATTTGGACGACCTTACCTTGACTCATAATTTGTCCTCGTTATCTCTTTTAAACCTTTGCCTACACCGCTGCGGCACCGCTCACAATCTCACTGATTTCTTGTGTGATTGCAGCCTGACGCGCTTTGTTATATACCAGTTGTAACTCATCAATGAGGTTACCGGCGTTGTCGGTTGCTGCCTTCATGGCAACCATTCGCGCAGCTTGTTCTGACGCCGCGTTTTCTACAACACCCTGATACACCTGAGACTCAATGTAACGAACCATTAGTGCTTCCAAAATTTCTTTTGGATCTGGCTCGTAGATGTAGTCCCAACGATGTTGATATTCTTCGTCTTCTGACTTTGGCAAAGGCAATAACTGATTGATCACAGGTTTCTGTGTCATGGTGTTAACGAAGTCATTGAATACCAAGAATACTCGGTCAATTTGTCCTTCGTCGTACGCTTTAAGCATAACGCGTACAACACCCACTACATCGCTCACAGACGGCTTGTCACCTAAACCAGATTCAGCAGCAAGCAACTTGCCACCAAAGCGGTTGAAGAAACTGCACGCCTTAGAACCTAATGCAGCGAAATCCACTTCTACACCCTGTTCACGCCATTTTTTGACGTCTTGAGTGACGAGCTTAAATTCATTGGTGTTCAAGCCACCACATAAGCCTCGGTCAGTGGAAATCACAATGTAACCGACGCGCTTGACTTCACGCTCTTCCAAATAAGGATGGCGATATTCAAGGTTACCGTTTGCAATGTGACCAATCACTTTAAGCATATTTTGTGCATATGGACGGCCAGAAGCCATGCGTTCCTGCGCCTTTTTCATTTTAGACGCAGCAACCATTTCCATCGCACTGGTAATCTTCTGAGTATTTTTGATACTCCCAATCTTACCTTTTATTTCTTTACCGCTGGCCATGACTATCTCTCCGATTACTCAACGAATTGCGCTGGTGGTTAAACACCAGCACCATTGATTACCAAGTTTGTGTCGCTTTAAAGTTTGTTAAAGCGTCGTTCAACTTAGAGGCAATCTCGTCGTTGTAGTTACCTGATTCGTTGATAGTCTTCATAAGGTCAGCGTGTTCGCTGTTCATGTAAGAGTGAAGAGCGGCTTCAAAATCTAGGATTTTGTTAAGCTCGATACCCTTAAGGAAACCTTTTTCTACCGCGAACAGAGATACACCCATATCAGCAATTGAAAGTGGTGCGTACTGCTTCTGCTTCATTAGCTCAGTTACGCGCTCACCGTGCTCAAGTTGCTCACGAGTTGCATCATCAAGGTCAGAAGCAAACTGCGAGAACGCCGCAAGTTCACGATACTGAGCTAGGGCTAGACGGATACCGCCACCCAACTTCTTGATGATTTTAGTCTGTGCAGCACCACCAACACGAGATACCGAGATACCAGCGTTAACCGCTGGACGGATACCTGCGTTAAACAAGTCAGTTTCTAGGAAGATCTGACCGTCGGTAATTGAGATTACGTTAGTTGGTACGAATGCAGATACGTCACCAGCTTGCGTTTCGATAATTGGAAGCGCAGTCAATGAACCTGTCTTACCTTTCACTTCGCCGTTTGTGTAACGCTCAACGTATTGTTCGTTTACACGTGCAGCACGTTCTAGTAGACGTGAGTGAAGGTAGAATACGTCACCTGGGTAAGCTTCACGGCCTGGTGGACGCTTAAGTAGTAGTGAGATTTGACGGTAAGCAACAGCTTGCTTAGACAAATCATCATATACGATTAGCGCGTCTTCACCGCGGTCACGGAAGAATTCACCCATAGTACAACCAGAGTAAGGCGCTAGGTATTGAAGCGCAGCAGACTCAGATGCAGATGCTGCAACCACGATAGTGTGGTCAAGTGCACCGTGCTCTTCTAGTTTACGTACTACGTTAGCGATAGTAGATGCTTTCTGACCAACCGCTACGTACACACACTTAATGCCTGTACCTTTTTGGTTGATGATAGCGTCAACAGCCATTGCTGTTTTACCACACTGACGGTCACCGATGATAAGCTCACGCTGACCACGACCTACTGGGATCATGGCGTCAACTGACTTATAACCAGTTTGTACTGGCTGGTCTACCGATTGACGCTCGATTACGCCAGGTGCAATTTTTTCAACTGGTTCGAAACCAGCTGCATCGATTGCGCCTTTACCATCGATAGGCTCACCTAGTGTGTTTACAACACGACCTAGTAGTGCGTTACCTACTGGTACTTCAAGAATACGACCAGTAGATTGTACTTTATCGCCTTCTTTAAGGTCCGCATAAGGACCCATAACAACTGCACCTACAGAGTCTCGCTCAAGGTTTAGTGCAATTGCGTAACGGCTTCCAGGAAGCTCGATCATTTCTCCTTGCATTACATCTGCAAGGCCATGAATGCGGATAATACCGTCAGTTACTGCGACGATAGTACCTTCATTACGTGCTTCACTGCTTACATTGAACTGTTCAATTCTTTTCTTGATCAGTTCAGCAATTTCAGTGGAATTAAGTTGCATGCTCTTATCCCCGTTATGCTTGCAACGCGTCTGCTAGACGGTTCAATTTCGACTTTACGGAACCATCAATAACTGTATCGCCGGCATTAATTACCATTCCAGCGATCAGGGCAGGGTCCACGTTACAATTAAGCTTCACTTTACGTGCCAAACGTTTTTCCAAAGATGCAACCAACTCATTTTGTTGCGCATCAGTCAGCGTAGATGCTGAGGTTACGTCCACTTCTATTTCTTTGTCGTAATCTGCTTTAAATGCATCAAACAAAGTAGAAATTTCAGGCAACGCGGCTAAACGTTTATTCTCAGCCAAAACCTTAACCAGGTTTTGGCCGTGTTCGTCGAGTTGCTCACCACAAACATTGTTAAAAATGTCGGCAAGCGTGTCAGCGGCAACCGCACCAGACAAAAGCTGGTGCATGTCATCGTTCGCTGCTACAGCGCCTGCAAAGGCGAGCATTTCTTGCCATTTTGCAACGGCGTCTTTCTCGACAGCAAAATCGAAAGCAGCTTTAGCATAAGGACGAGCAACGGTTGTCAATTCAGACATGGCTCATCTCCCTATTAAAGCTCAGCGACAAGTTTTTCAACAATGTCGTTTTGTGCGTTTGCATCGATTTCACGTTGTAAGATTTGCTGTGCGCCAGCTACTGCAAGTGCAGAAACCTGCTTGCGCAAATCTTCTTTGGCACGATTGCGTTCAGCTTCAATCTCGGCATAACCAGAAGCGATAATCTTTTCGCGTTCCGCATGGCCTTTTTGCGTTTCTTCGTCAACCAATTGGTTGGCACGCTTTTTAGCCTGCTCGATAATTTCAGCTGCTTGCGCTTTCGCATCTTTCAATTGCTCAGTAGCTTTCGCTTGAGCAAGCTCTAGGTCTTTCTCTGCACGCTCAGAAGCTTCAAGCCCATCGGCAATTTTCTTCTGACGTTCTTCAATCGCTGCCATTAGTGGAGGCCATACATATTTCATGCAGAACACCACGAACACAGCGAAGGCGATTAATTGACCAATAAAAGTGGCGTTAAAATTCACAATCGCCCCTCCTCTTAAAGTTCGCTAAAAAAGTGTTTAGTAGAATTAGGCACCAACAGCGAACAATAGGTATAGAGCGATACCAACACCGATCATCGCGATGGCGTCGATAAGACCCGCTACGATGAACATCTTAACTTGTAGTTGAGGTGCTAGTTCAGGTTGACGAGCAGCAGATTCAAGGAATTTACCACCTAGTAGACCGAAACCAATAGCGGTACCTAGGGCACCAAGACCAATCAGTAGTGCAACAGCGATGTATAACATTTACGTCTCCGATTTAAGTTAAATTTAAAGTTAATGTTTAAAAGTCAAACTCTGTAAAAACGGTGTCGATTAAAAATCAAAACCGACACCCGTTAATGCTTAGTGGTCTTCACACGCCAGGCTTAAGTACACGATGGTAAGCATCATGAAAATAAACGCTTGAAGCGGAAGTACCAGAATATGGAACACAGCCCACATGAAGTGCAGTGGAAGCTGGAAATAACCAATTGTAGCAATCAAAATGAAGATTAGCTCACTGGCATACAAGTTACCGAACAAACGCAGTGCTAGTGAAAGCGGACGCGCAAGCAAAGTAACGGTTTCAAGAATAAAGTTCACCGGAATAAAGATAGGGTGACCGAAAGGCTGCATAGTCAGTTCTTTTGCAAAACCGCCAATGCCTTTCATCTTGATTGAATAGAAAAGAATAAGAATAAACACGCCTGAAGCCAGTGCGAACGTTAAGTTAAGGTCAGTGGTTGGAACTGCCTTGTTGTAAACGTCGTGTGGATCCATGCCAAAAGCCGCTTGGCCGATAAGACCAGATACCCATGGAATAAGATCAACTGGCACCAAGTCCATAAGGTTCATTAGCAATACCCATACAAAGATAGTCAGTGCTAATGGCGCAATAAGTGCGCTCTTACCATGGAAAGTGCTTTTAACGTTGTCGTCAACAAACTCAACAACAAGCTCAACAAACGCCTGCATTTTGCCAGGTACGCCGGTTGTCGCTTTTGAAGCAACGCTTCTAAAGATAATTAGGAAAAGAAGACCAAGACCGATAGACCATGCCAGTGTATCAACATGCCATGCCCAAAAACCGGCGTCAGAACACGCTTTGTTAAAAGCAATTCCGTTGTCAGTTGAGCACATGGTGGCATTGGTCAAGTGGTGCTTGATGTATTCTGAGGTAGTGTATTCAGATGCCATTGTTTAACCCAAGTTGTAAAGTGTAAAAATTTGGTGACTGGTTCTTTTGTCTCAATCGGTCGAATACGTTGTTTTCGTTATCGCAACGCCTCGCGCTGTCTTTATTCTTTCGTACCGTAATGAAACATGGCTAGCCCGTGGCTAGCGGTTGTAATCACAAATGCCATGAAAATCTCTAATGGCGCGGCGTTTAAGCCTTTAAAAGCAATTACAAATAAAATGATTGTCAGTGCCAGCTTCAATTTTGAGCCTTGGCTAAAACTCCGTGCAACAAGGTCGTTTTTACTGGCACCTGCGTAACGAAACGCGAAAGCCATAAAAACACTGTTCGGCAGAATGCTGATTAAAGCGCCTGCCGCTGCCGACATGGCGGAATGACTTCCTCCTGCGGCGCCTGCGAAAGCGGTAACGACTAGGGCCGTGACAGCCTGAAAAAGTAGCCCTTTCTTGGCGAGGTCTAACCCGCGTTTTGCTAACTTGTTCGTCACTTTTACTCGCAGCTTGTTCACGTCTTACAAAAAGCGTCAGAAGTATACTGTTTTACCGACAATTTTCAACAGTACAACGCTTTTTGAAAGTTATTCTGAAAATTTTCTATTGCTATAACCGGAAAGGAGAGTGTCCGGCGTTTGCGCCGAACAGCGTATCAATTGCGGGTAGGCAAAGGGGGTTTCTCTACTAATTTTATTTTAAGCTATTGAATTTTAGAGATAATCCCATCTAATTGTTCGAGGTCGCTAAAGCTAATCGTCAGCTTGCCTTTGCCTTTCGCATTGTGGTCAATACTCACAGGAGTGCCTAAATTTTCTGAAAGTCGTGTCATAAGGTTTTGCACATCAGGATCAACTTTCTTCTCAGGCTTAGGTTTAGCTGGCTCCAAAAGCTTTTTAACAAGCTTTTCTGTATCGCGCACGGTAAGACCTTTGCCCGATACTACTTGCGCAGTTTCAGACTGGGTATCACCTTCTAGCGCTAACAGCGCTCTAGCATGACCCATTTCAATATCGCCATGCTCGACTAACAGTTTCACGTCGTCGTTCAAATTATTCAAACGAAGTAAATTTGTCACTGTGGTGCGTGACTTGCCCACCGCTTCAGCAACTTCTTGATGGGTAAGCGCGAACTCATTCATTAAACGGTCGAGGGCTTGCGCCTCTTCCATGGCATTTAAATCTTCACGCTGGATATTTTCGATAAGCGCAATGGCCACTGCCGCTTCATCAGGCACGTTCTTAACCAAACAAGGCACTTCGTCTAGCTGTGCTAGTTGTGATGCTCGCCAGCGACGTTCACCGGCAATGATTTCATAGCGGTGCTCGTCGACTTTTCTCACTACGATAGGCTGAATAATACCTTGCGCACGAATGGACGATGCCAATTCTTCTAATGCCTCAGGTGACATGTCTTTACGAGGCTGATACTTGCCCGGCACTAAGTATTCAATAGGGAGTTTACTCAACTCACCGTTTGTTGAATTAACCTCGGCGGCATCTTGTTCTTTTTGAGCAGATGATTGGCTGGTTGCGAGTAGCGCATCTAAACCGCGGCCAAGGCCTCTTTTACGTGCTGACATAGTGTCCTCTATGGCATGTGCTGATAGTGTTCAGCTTATTGTCGTTTAACTTGCTTTTGCCTGTGCAGGCGTTGTTTTGTCCCTACGACGCAGTATTTCACCCGCCAGTGCCAAGTAGGCTTTAGCGCCTGTCGATGACTTATCATAGTACATCGCTGGCGTACCGAAGCTTGGTGCTTCAGCTAGGCGAACATTGCGCGGAATAACCGTGCGATAAACCTGCTCACCAAAATGGCGCTTCAACTGTTCTGAAACGTCGTTAGCAAGGCGGTTGCGCGGATCGTACATAGTACGCAATACGCCTTCAATCTTCAATTCTGGATTCACCACGGAAGCCAACTTTTGAATGGTATCCATCAGGGCAGTAAGGCCTTCTAGTGCGTAATATTCACACTGCATAGGCACCATTACCGAATCGGCAGCCGCCAGGGCGTTCACCGTTAACTGGTTTAGCGAAGGCGGGCAGTCGATAAAGACAAAATCGTAGTAATCCATAACGGGCTTCAGCGCGTTGCGAAGCCTTACTTCACGGGCAAACATTTCCATCAGCTTAATTTCTGCCGCGGTTACGTCACCGTTCGCCGCGATGAGGTCATACTTGCCGCTTGTCGCTTTAACGATAACATCGTTAATAGGCTTTTCTTCAATCAACAATTCAAATGCCGTAGATTCAACGTCGTATTTATCAACGCCGCTTCCCATGGTCGCATTACCTTGTGGATCGAGATCAATGAGCAACACCTTACGTTTGGTTGCTGCCATTGACGCTGCCACGTTAACTGCGGTGGTTGTCTTTCCAACACCACCTTTTTGATTCGCGATCGCGATTACCTTAGCCACGTTAGATCCTGTTCTCGTCTATTTCTATTTTTCGGCTATTTCTTTTTTAGCCAAACCAGATGTCGTTCGCCTACCAAATTTGGCACAGTGAGGTTTTCCGTTTTGCTCACATGGAAGTAATCACTCACTTCGTCTATCTCATCTTGTGGAAACTGACCTTTAAACGCCAAAAATTGACCTTCTGAATCTACCAGATGCTGACACCAGTGCAACATATCTTTTAGCGAAGCGAAAGCTCGGCTTAGCACAATATCGTAAGGCGTATCGCCATTGTGCTCCTCAACGCGGCTTTGCACAGGAGTTACGTTAGTTAATCCAAGCGTGTGCACACATTGGGTCATAAACCGTACACGCTTGCCCAATGAGTCAAGCAATGTGAATGATTTATCTGGAAACGCGATTGCCAACGGCATACCTGGAAGGCCAGGGCCCGTTCCAACATCAATGATATTGTTACCATCAAGAAAGGGCACAATCGCCAGCGAATCTAGAATGTGTTTCACCATCATTTGCTTAGGATCGCGCACAGAAGTCAGGTTGTACGCCTTATTCCATTTGTCCATAAGCAGCACATAGTCAACTAACTGCTGCTGTTGCTTATCACTTAAATCTAGTGAAAGGGCATCGAGTCCAGACACCAAAATGGTGTGCAATTCTTGCTGTATCGTCATCGAAAAATCTGTCTGTTCGCGTTAATGTTTTTTGCTCTACACAGTCCATACCATAAACACGCGTGGCGAATCGTTATTTGCCGCTCATTTACAGCCGTTTGTTACTGCAGCTCTTCATGCTCGATACAAGTGCGCTTGAAAAATGCACCTGAATTCATCAAAGCCGCACAACGAATGTAAATTGGTGCAATGGGACAGTGTGAAAAGCGCCGAGTTTTTCTAGTTTTCGCATAGTTTAGGCAATTATGATTATCATAATACGCGAATAAATAGGAAAAACTAAGCGCTGCGAGTAATGTGTTGAGTTAAGCGCGTGTTTTACGCACTGATTTTCTCTTGCTTGCGCAACATGCCGTGTTTTTTAAGGTAAACCAGCAGTAAAGAGATGGCCGCCGGGGTAATGCCCGAAATACGCGATGCTTTACCGATTGTTTCCGGTCTGGCTTCGGTTAACTTGGCTACAACCTCGTTCGACAAGCCGGAAATCTTGCTGAAGTCCATATCAACCGGCAACAGGGTGTTTTCGTGTCGCTGCGTTTTCGCGATTTCATCCATTTGACGGGCAATGTAGCCAGCGTACTTAATTTGAATTTCCACTTGCTCTGCAGCAACCGGATCTTCAAGACCTGGGCCAACACTTTCAATTTCCATTAACTGACCGTAAGTCATTTCAGGTCGACGGATCAGTTCTTCAAGAGAATGTTCACGACTCACCGGATTTTTCAGCATGGTATTGAGTTCCGGCGTTGCCGCGTGATCAGGGTGGATCCACTGACCGCGTAGACGCTGCAGCTCACTTTCTACCGCTTCCATCTTGTCGTTAAATTTCGCCCAGCGCGCATCATCAACAAGACCAATCTCTCGGCCCATCGCGGTTAAACGGCTATCGGCATTGTCTTCACGAAGCAGTAGTCTGTATTCTGCACGGCTAGTGAACATGCGGTACGGCTCTTTCGTACCCATGGTGGCTAAGTCGTCGATAAGTACGCCCATGTATGCTTGGTCGCGGCGTAAAATCATCGGGTCTTTTTCTTGAACTTGTAGCGCTGCGTTTGCGCCTGCTACTAACCCTTGCGCACCCGCTTCTTCATAGCCAGTAGTACCGTTAATTTGGCCAGCAAAGAACAAACCTCGAATAAACTTCGTTTCCAGTGTTTGTTTCAGATCGCGTGGATCAAAGAAATCGTATTCAATTGCATAACCCGGACGAACAATGTGCGCATTTTCAAAACCTTTGATCGAGCGGACAAGGTTCATCTGTACGTCAAATGGCAAACTGGTTGAAATACCATTTGGATAAACTTCAATGCTGTTTAAACCTTCTGGCTCAACAAAAATTTGATGCGATGTCTTATCTGCAAAACGGGTGATCTTATCTTCGATACTTGGGCAATAGCGCGGTCCGATACCTTCGATAACCCCTGTAAACATGGGTGAGCGATCTAATCCCCCGCGAATGATATCGTGGGTTTTTTCGTTAGTGTGGGTGATATAGCACGGGATCTGTGTAGGGTGCATAGTTCTATCACCCATGAACGAAAATACCGGCGTAGGATTGTCACCAGGTTGAGGCTGCATTACAGAAAAATCTAACGAGCGAGCATCAAGTCTTGCTGGTGTCCCAGTTTTTAAACGGTCAACACGAAACGGAAGGGCACGTAGTCTATCTGCAAGTGCGATAGACGGTGGATCGCCGGCACGACCGCCGCGATAGTTTTCAAGGCCAATGTGAATGGTTCCGCCAAGGAAAGTACCCACTGTCAGTACCACTGACTTGGCTTTAAACTTCAAGCCCATTTGCGTAACAACACCGCATACCTGATCGTTTTCAACAATCAGATCGTCAACGCTCTGTTGGAACAGGGTTAGGTTTTCTTGATTTTCAACAATGTCGCGAATGGCGTTTTTGTAAAGCGTACGGTCAGCTTGCGCACGCGTTGCACGAACAGCTGGGCCTTTAGAAGAATTCAATGTTCTAAACTGAATACCGCCTTTGTCGATAGCCAGTGCCATTGCACCGCCTAACGCATCGATCTCTTTTACAAGATGACCTTTACCGATCCCACCAATTGCAGGGTTACACGACATCTGGCCTATCGTCTCAATATTGTGAGTGAGCAACAGCGTATTTGCACCCATGCGAGCAGCTGCAAGTGCCGCTTCTGTACCTGCATGTCCACCACCTACAACGATGACATCAAATGCTTCAGCATAAAACATGGTTAAACCTCACTATTAACTTACGATAAGCCGATTAAAAACTAATTTTTCTCACGCAGAGACTGCTGAAAAAAGGGCGCGTATTTTATCTGACTTATTGGATAAAGAAAATGATTAAATTTTCCTCAAAACCTGTTTTTGAAAAGGTGTGATCGAATTATAAGATCTTAAGATCTCTTTTAGATCTGTTTATTTTTACTTTTATTAGGATCATCAAGATCTGTGGGTAACCGATCAAAGCACATAAAGATCATCAAGTTACGCGATCAATAACATTGGGAAACCCCGATCCATAACCCTATCTCAAACTTGTGTATAAATGGCCTTTTTATCCACACCCCGAATCGTTTGAAAAGTTATTCTTTTTTCGATCAAAGCTTATGCACAGTGGTTTGTAGGATCCTATCCACAGGGGTGATCAAGATGTGATCCAACTGGGGATAAAATGTTTGCTATTTATGTATCGCGATCAAAAGATCGTGTAGATACGTGCGTTATAGCGTGATCACATTGTGGAGGAGATCTTTTCCAAAAGCTGTGATTAGATCGCCCGATCGCATTTATCAACACCTTCAAAAAAACTGCACGTTTTTATGAACGACAAGATTATTTTTTCAAAACAGCCCATTTTTCAGGAGAAAAACATAGGAGCTGACCAAAATTCAGTCACTTTTATAAGGTAGAAGTGGGTCTGAAAGAATGGTTATTTGTTTAACTGAAGGAGATCGTTGAGTGTATCTATGAATTAAAACCGTATTGTTTTGGTAAAAGCGTGATCAATAGGCTAAGTGATTCGCTATTACCTGGCACAACAGGAACATGCAATAAGGTTTAATGAAGGAAAAGACCTAGCAGAGTAAGGGCTAGGTTTCGAGAGAGGGGAAACCAGGTGCTATTAGCGCACCTGGTTGGGTTGATAGCGTGGCTGTGAAACAGAGCCTTGCATGTCTTCTTGTTCAATGGTTAAGCCTTCACGGCGGCTTGGACCTTGGAACCTAACTTTGTAAGTGTCGTACTCTTTAATCGACTCAAAACAATAGGGGCCAAGGGCATTTTCAAGTTCGGCTAAATTGTGATTGGTGATCAAAATACAGTTTTTCTTGTTTACCAAGCGTTGTCTTAGCAGATTACCAAACCAACTCTGCGCATTTTTCTTTAACACGCTTTCGTTTACACACACCTCATCAAGAATAAGCAGATCAACGTCTAGCAGTTCCTGATTGATCTCCCTGAAGCGCTGCCCCGCGTTGTCCGAAGCCCCAAAATCAAACGAGAAATTGCGCATTTCAAGCAGTGTAGACAGTTGACGATAAAGCACTGAAATTTCGTACTGCTCTATAAGTTGATGGGCAATGGCACCGGCAATATGTGATTTACCACGACCGTAATCGCCGTAAAACAGCATCATATGCGAGCCGCTTTGACGCCATGCAGGGTCGTCATGGGCAGCAATAAAAGACTGAGCTATCGATACGGCTTCAATCACATCGTCACTGTCTTCAACTAAGTTGGCGAAGGTCCATTTAGGATTCAGATCAGAACGGCCATGAATAGCCTCTACACGCGCTTTTTTACTACGCTGCTGTAGTTGTGATACTTCTTCGTTCGCTTTCGCCTCGTACTGCTTACGCAGCGTTTTATAGTCGATGTATTCACGATTGGGATCGACGTCTTTGTTGAGCGCTCTCGCTAAATTAGCAATTTTGTCGGTTATACGATCCATAACGAATTAACTCTTCTTAGTTGCGGCATACTTTTCCACCAGCTTTCTAGCATTATCATCTGCTTCTATGCCGGCTGCAACTTTCACTTGTTGCGTTCCCACCACCTTTGTTGGGGCGTAGCCTGAAGCGAGACGCTTGCGCTTGATATTGTTGGCAAACTTTTGTGTCCATTGGAATTCGCTAAACACTGAACTTGGTCTTCCTAACCAATAGGCAATGAATTCACCCACCTCGTTGTCATCAAATGTTTTATCGATAATACCCAGTAGCGAGGCCATTTCTTCAAACAACGCCTTGTTGGGCGTCCAGTTAGGGGTCATGGCGCTATGACGGGCATGTAGTTGGTCGAAGTCTGACTGCGGCTCGCTTAGAAGCGGAAGAAGTAGGGTTTTCCCGTTGATTGTATGCTCAAGATCAAGTTCAAGGGGCAGGGCAACCAAACCCACTTGTTCAAGCTGCTTCACCAAGCTATTGATTTGACGACCGCGTTGGTAAGGCTCGTCTTTGCTGTCGCCGTTTAGCAAATTCAATAATTGCTTATAATCAATAGGTGCCGACGATGTCGTTGCCGAATTTGCACCTGTTCGAAGCCCAAGTAAATACAGTACCCGGCAATCGTTAGAAAGGGGAGATTGCAACGCCGCTAGTTCAGCTTGGGTAAGGTTGCTGTTCATCGCATTGGTTCCACGTAAAAACGCTTGTTAAGCATTGGCCAGCTTTTCGTCAAACCATTCTACGGCGGCATCTTCAGGGATAGGGTGTTCTAGCACATCGATGTATAGCGCGTCGGTAATTAACGTGCCACCTGCGTTTTTAATATGCTTTTCCATTTCTTTTGCGCCGAAACAAAAGGTGTCGTAACTGGTGTCACCTAGCCCAATAACGTAGGCATTTACTGCGCTTAAATCCGCGCCCTCTAGCTGTTTTGCGAACGGCTGGATGTTGTCAGGTAATTCGCCAGCACCGTGGGTTGATGTACACACGATCCACGTTGATTCTGTTTTAATCTCATCTAAATTTGGTTCTGCGTGAATAGTGTGGGTGTGCCCGCTCGCATCAAGTTTTTCCGCAATGGCATCAGCCACATATTCTGCGGCACCTAACATGGTGCCGACGATGATTTCAAAATGCTTGCTCATTATTGGGTTGCTTCTCTATTTACGATTGTCGTCTTAACGTAAGTGCGGCTTATCCCGTAGGTTATTCACCTTCTTACTTTTATGGTCACGCTATTTGCCGATACAGAACGATGAAAAAATCTTACCAAGTAGGTCGTCTGACGTGAATTCACCGGTTATCTCACATAGTGCCTGGTGAGCCAAGCGCAATTCTTCAGCAAGCAACTCACCCGCCATAGCATCATGCAGTTGTTGTTCGCCAGTGCTTACATAACTGTAGGCTTGGTCGAGTGCATCTATGTGTCGTCTGCGCGCAATAAATTGACCTTCAGTTGTAGTATCGAAGCCCATGGTTTTGGCCAGATGTGCTTTTAGCGTGTCGACGCCGCTACCTTCTTTGGCTGATAGATTGATAACTGAGATATCACCTTGCTCGGTGGCAACTGTGCTTTGTCCAATATCTAAGGTACTAAGGTCGGCCTTGTTGCGAACTACGGTAACGGGGATGCCTTGTGGCAATCGGGCCATAAATTCTGGCCATATTTCATAAGGGTCGATAACAGCAGTTGCGGTAGAGTCTACAACGAATAATACGTGGTCAGCTTCATTGATAGCTTGCCACGCGCGCTCAATACCAATTTGTTCCACTTTATCTGGGCTTTCTCGAAGTCCTGCTGTGTCGATAATGTGCACCGGCATACCATCAATGTGAATATGCTCTTTAAGCACGTCTCGCGTGGTACCGGCTATATCGGTAACAATGGCGCTATCTCGTCCTGCCAGGGCGTTTAATAAGCTCGATTTACCGGCGTTAGGTCGCCCCGCAATCACCACCTGCATACCTTCGCGCAACAAGGTGCCTTGTTTAGCCTGTTCGCGCACTTTAGTTAAGCTTTGCATAATTGCGCTTAAGTCACCTGATACTTTCCCATCAGATAAGAAATCAATTTCTTCTTCAGGAAAATCGATGGCCGCCTCTACGTACATACGAAGATGCACGATTTGGTCAGATAGCGTTTGAATTTGTGTAGAAAACTCACCCTGTAGCGAGCGCAGCGCACTTTTTGCTGCCTGTTTAGAACTTGCATCAATCAAGTCGGCAATCGCCTCTGCTTGCGCAAGGTCTAATTTATCATTTAAAAAGGCTTGTTCACTGAATTCACCTGGATTGGCAAGCCGGGCATCGCCCGTTGCAAGCACGGCATCAATCAGCATGTCCATGACAACTTGACCGCCATGGCCCTGCAGTTCAAGTACATCTTCACCGGTAAATGAGTTAGGCCCTTTAAAAAACAGTGCTATGCCCTGGTCTATTACGCTGTTGTTAGCATCAACAAACGGCGTATAGGTCGCAAGACGTGGTGTTAGTGCGCTTGGTACTAACGCCTCAGCGATGGCTTTAGCCTTAGGACCTGAAACACGTACTATACCTACGCCGCCACGACCGGGCGCTGTCGCTTGTGCGGTAATAGTGTCGGTAGAAAGGGTGAGTGATTCCATAATTAGTCGCGGAAGTTTTTAAATTGGAAAGGTTGGCCTAAGTTCGACTCTTTAACCAGTGAAATCACTTGCTGCAAATCATCACGCTTTTTACCTGTTACGCGAAGTTCTTCGCCTTGAATAGCCGTTTGCACTTTGATTTTGGCGTCTTTCACCAGCTTCACAATCTTCTTCGCCATCGGCTGCTCAATACCTTCTTTAAAGGTAATGGTCTGACGGTAAGTTCTACCGTGTGCATCGTAGGGTTTAACATCCATAGATGAAGTGTCTACGTTACGTTTAGACATCGCCGTTCTAAACATGCTTTCCATTTGCTGAAGTTGGAATTCAGCTTCAGCTTTCATGACCACGGTTTTATCTTTGTACTCAAAGCTCGCGTCAATACCGCGAAAGTCGAAACGCGTTGATAGCTCACGGCTTGCGTTTTCAGTGGCGTTGCGTACTTCTTCCATGTTGATTTCAGAAACAATATCAAATGATGGCACAGGTTATTCCTCTTAAGACAAAACAGCCCGCATAGGCGGGCTGTATAATTCATTGATCAGCGTGTTATTTACTGCTGATGCCCCGCTTCTCCATTGAAGCATAAATCATTTTGGCTTGAACCAAGGTAATCACGTTACTGACTAGCCAGTATAGTACCAGACCTGCAGGGAACCACAGGAAGAATACACTCATTGCTACCGGCATCCATTGCATGATTTTCTGCTGCATTGGATCAGTAATGGTGGTTGGCTGAAGTTTTTGCAATAGGTACATACTTGCGCCAGTTAGAATTGGCAGCACAAAGTATGGGTCTTTTGTAGAAAGGTCAGTGATCCAAAGCACAAAGTCTGCATGGCGTAGTTCAACACTTTCCATCAGTACCCAGTAAAGCGCAAGGAAGATAGGCATTTGCAGAAGAAGAGGTAAGCAACCGCCCATTGGGTTTACTTTCTCTTTGCGGTAAAGCTCCATCATAGCTTGAGACATTTTTTGTCTGTCGTCGCCAAAACGGTCTTTTAGCTGCTGCATCTTAGGTGCTAAGTTGCGCATACGTGCCATTGACTCGTATTGCTTCTTAGTTAGCCAGTACATCGCGCCTTTCACTACAATAGTGATAAGGATAATTGCCACACCCCAGTTATTAACTAGGCTATGAAGGAATGTAAGAAGGGCGAACAGCGGCTGTGAAATCCAGAAAAGAATACCGTAATCAACGGTTAGGTCTAATCCGCGCGCAATTTTCGCTAGGCTTTCTTGATCTTTAGGACCCATGTAAAGGGTAGACGCAAGGGTTTTGGTTTCACCAGGCGCTACGCTCTCAGACGGAGACAATACACCAATTACCGCATACTGATTTTTCAGGTTACGAGAATAAAGCGTGTTAGTTTGCTCTTGTGAAGGTACCCATGCTGATACAAAGTAATGTTCAAGCATGCCAACCCAACCCGCTTTCGTGGTTTCGCGTAGGTTGTCATCTTCAATCTCGTCGAACGAGTACTTCTGGTAGCGGTCATCTTCCGTTGAAAATGCAGCACCACGGTACGTTGGCATAAACATGTTACCGTCGTCTTCAAACTCCATCACTTGTTTAAGCTGTGCATACGGCTGAACCGTTGCTGCGCTGCCAGTACCATTTTCAACGCTATAGCTCACGTTTACGTCGTACTGACCTTTAGTGAAAGTGAAGGTTTTGGTAACTGACAAGCCTTGGTTGTTTTTCCATGTAAGAGGAATAACAAGGGTGTCGCCAGTCATTTCATAATAGTCACTTTGTGCATTATACACAGGGCGGCCACTGCTGCTTGCATCAGGCCCTTGAGCACCTATTAGGCCACTTTGCGCTACATAAAGACCGTTGCCAGAGCGAAGTAGGCTGTAAGGAATATCCGAACCTTGCTCTACCGGAAACTTAAGTAAGTCTGCTGATACTACATCGCCGCCTAGCAAATCGATGCGTAAATCAAGCGTATCGGTTTTTACTTCAATAATGCGGTTTGAGCTTTGCGCCGCTGCGATAGGTTGTGCAGCAGGAACGCTATCACTACTAGGTACATCTTCGCTGCCATTTTCATTAAATGACGGTACGCCTTGTGATGTCTCTTGCGTTTGTTGTTGCTCAACAGGCACAACTGGCTGTGGCCCATAATCTTTTTGCCATGATTGCCAAAGCAAAAAGCTAACTAGCGCAAGGCCAATTATCAGAAAACTACGTTGCGATTCCATAGAGGTCTCTTTATTTTGAGTGTTTATCTTGTTGTTTTTCCGGCACTGGATCATATCCGCCGGCATGCAAAGGGTGGCATTTTAATATGCGTTTAATAGATAACCAACCGCCTTTTACTAATCCGTGCGTTTTTAATGCGTCTATAGCATACCAAGAACAAGAAGGATGGAAACGACATCGTTGCCCTAACATAGGGGAAATGAACCATTGATAAAATTTTATCAATGCCAAAGGCACTGCAATTAAGAGTTGCCGCAACGCTTGTTTAATTTTTTCCATAGCTTGTCCAATGTAGCGAAAACTTCTTGGTTGCTAAGGTTGTCAGCGCCAGACTTGCCAATAACGATAATATCGACATTGGGTAAGTTGTGCTGTTTATGCCTAAAACTTTCTCTGACTAATCGCTTCAAACGATTTCTATCGTGAGCTTTACGGATACGTTTTTTCGCGAGCGTAATGCCTAAACGAGGAGTTGAAAGTGTATTTTTTCTGGCTAGAACAGTAAAAGAGGGAGATACAGCTGGGGTTGCGTTATCAAACACATAGGTAAAGTGGGTGGGAGTTAACAGACGTAACTCCCTAGAAAAATTATTCTCGCCCACTTTGGCGTCTTTCAATTAAGCTGAAAGACGAGCGCGGCCTTTTGCACGGCGAGCTGCTAGTACTTTACGACCATTTTTAGTCGCCATACGAGCACGAAAACCGTGAGAACGCTTGCGCTTTAGATTGCTCGGTTGAAATGTTCTTTTCATGACCAAAGTCTCACTTATATTTAGTTAAACATAGGCGTTTTTGGTAACACATTATGCTGTTGCCAGAACAATGTGGTGTTTTCACCAGAAAAGCCCATCGAAAAAGGACGCTGAATTCTAGAGATCTCGGGGCGTGCTGTCAATGCATATTCTCGCTTTTCGGATGAATAAGTGAACAATTTTTGCATTTTCTAATCGATAGCTTAATCGATAACGCAGTTTTCGTACAAATCGTCTGTGAATAACGCGTAAAATTTGGTTAGGTTATCCACAGTGCGTTGTGAAAAACACAGAGATAGATATAAAAAGCAAGGTGATCTAACGGTTTTTTAGCACAAATTTAGAATGAATTTTTCTCGTTATAGTTTGATTTGATCTAAAAGAAAAAAGCTTGCTAATCAGTTGCTTGTTGTTTTGATCGAAAAGATCGATCGGGATCGCCATTTACATTGTGTTGATAAAGTAAGATAATCCACAGCGATTAAAACGATAACTTAATTTCTCGCTGCTACCCAACACTTCCAACGCTATTTTCTTCTAATGGCGCTTTTTAGTGCCTGCTTTCTTTATGCTTGGCTTTTCAGGAGTTGGTTTTTCTAGCGAGTTACGGGAGCTAACTACGTACCATGTCCTTGTGGAACCAATGCCTTGAAAGATTGCGTCAAGAATTACCAACGCAGCAGTTTAGTATGTGGATACGACCGCTTGTTTGTGAAGAACAACAAGGCGTGGTTGCACTCTATGCTCCCAATCGTTTTGTACTTGATTGGGTAAGAGACAAGTACCTGAATAATATTACCGCACTACTAAAAGAGTTTGCCGGAAGTGACGCACCACAATTGCGTTTAGAAGTGATGAATCGTCACAGCGTAAGCCGAAGTCAGCCTGTAAGTACCAGCGGATCTTCACCTGCTCCAAATACGCCTAATAATCAACCAAGTAAGCCTAGTGCACCTGCGGGCGGTCAAGGGTATCAGAACTATAATACTAGTAATCAGCCTGTTCACAGCGGCAGTAATGGGCAGCACACATCGTCTTATTCACCAATGTCGAATAGCGGTATGCCATCATCGGCAAGCCAAGCGGGTGATCAAGGACAAAACAATGCGTTTTCAAAATCACCTTCATACACACAGGGTATGGATCTAAATGATCGCGGTGCGCAAAACCACGACCGTAATGGATATAATGCATACGCAGATCAAGCGCCAAGATCGTCTACACCGCCGAAAGTGATCCCGATCCCTGAGGCGATGAAGCATAAAAGTAATATTAATCCGACCTATCAATTCGACAACTTTGTCGAAGGTAAATCTAACCAGCTAGCACGTGCGGCTGCAACTCAAGTTGCAAATAACCCAGGCGGTTCTTACAACCCACTGTTTATTTACGGTGGTACGGGCTTAGGTAAAACTCACTTATTACATGCAGTGGGTAATGGCATCGTAGCTAATAACGGTGACGCTAAAATTGTGTATATGCATTCAGAGCGTTTCGTGCAGGATATGGTTAAGGCACTACAAAATAACGCGATAGAGGACTTTAAGCGCTTCTATCGCAGCGTTGATGCGTTACTTATCGATGATATTCAATTCTTTGCTAATAAAGAGCGTTCACAAGAAGAGTTCTTCCACACGTTCAATGCGCTTCTTGAAGGTAACCAACAAATCATCCTTACTTCTGATAGATATCCTAAAGAGATTGATGGGGTAGAGGATCGATTGAAATCGCGCTTCGGTTGGGGTTTAACTATTGCTATAGAGCCACCAGAGCTCGAAACCCGAGTGGCTATTTTGATGCGCAAAGCGGCAGAGAACCGGATTCACTTACCTAATGAAGTGGCGTTCTTTATAGCTAAGCGATTGCGTTCAAACGTACGTGAGCTCGAGGGTGCACTTAACCGTGTTATTGCTAACGCAAACTTTACCGGTCGCCCTATCACTATTGATTTCGTTCGCGAAGCGCTTCGAGACCTTTTGGCGCTTCAAGAAAAATTGGTAACCGTTGATAATATTCAGAAAACCGTCGCAGATTATTATAAGATAAAAGTAGCTGATATTTTGTCTAAACGACGTAGTCGTAGTGTGGCGCGTCCTCGCCAAGTCGCGATGGCGCTGGCCAAAGAACTTACCAACCACAGTTTACCTGAACTAGGAAACGCGTTTGGTGGACGAGACCACACTACGGTTTTACACGCTTGTAGAAAAATAGAGCAGCTAAGAGAAGAAAGTCATGATATAAAAGAGGACTATAAGAACCTCATTAGGACTTTGTCTTCCTAACACCACGACCTTAGAGGCGAGATAGCACTGCGATGAAATTTACTATAAGCCGCGAACAATTTTTACAACCCCTACAGTTGGTATCTGGTGCTGTAGAGCGTAGACACACACTGCCAATTCTTTCCAATGTTCTCATCAAAGTAAGTGAGGACGCACTTTGGCTTACTGGTACAGATTTAGAGGTAGAACTAATTTCTAGTGTGAAATTAGAAGGTGAATTCACGGAAGGTGAAATTACTGTTCCTGCTAAAAAGCTGTTTGATATTATTCGCGGTATTTCTGAAGGAACAGATATTCATTTCTCGTTAGACGGCAGCAAAGCACTTATTCGTGCCGGTCGAGGTCGTTATACGCTTTCTACTTTATCTGCCAACGACTACCCAAATCTAGAAGACTGGGAAGGCGAAGTTGAGTTTGAATTATCGTGCAGTGATCTAAAACGTCTTATCGATGCAACGAGCTTCTCAATGGCTCAACAAGACGTACGTTATTACTTAAATGGTATGTCCCTTGAAACGGAAGAGAATATCATTCGTACCGTTGCAACAGACGGTCACCGCCTTGCACTTTGTCGCCTAAACTATGAGACCGCTTTGCCATCTCGTCAGGTAATTATTCCACGTAAAGGCGTGTTAGAAATTTCTCGTCTTATTAGCGAAGATGACAAATCTCTTAAGGTGCAAATAGGCGCAAACCATCTTCGAATTTTCTCAAACGATTTCATTTTCACTTCGAAATTAGTTGATGGCAGATTTCCTGATTATCGCCGTGTTTTACCTCAAAATGGCGACAAGGAAATTATTGCGAGTAAAGCTGTATTAAAAGAAGCTTTTTCACGTGCGGCCATTCTATCTAACGAAAAGTTTAGAGGCGTACGATTAAACTTGTCTTCTGGTGAGCTTAAGATAACGGCTAATAACCCAGAGCAAGAAGAAGCGGAAGAAATCGTTGATGTTCAATATCAAGGTGACGATTTAGAAATTGGCTTTAACGTTGCCTATCTAATTGACGTATTGAATGCGCTTGGATCTGATGGCGTTAAAGTGAGCCTATCAGACTCAAACGCGAGTGCGCTAATCGAAGATGATGTTGATGACGCCGCGTTATACGTTATTATGCCAATGCGACTGTAGTCACTACTACATTAAGTGTTTGCAGCGTTTCGCATATTCCACGTTATTTTGTCATTTAAATTATCAATTCAAGAAGCGATGAGTGTTGATACTCCTCGCTTCTTTTCTTTCATCAGTGTGACCTCATGAAACTGGACCGCGTCCAGATTACACAGTTTCGTAATCTTACTTCCGTATCACTTTCTCCTTCACCAGCGTTGACTATCATTAAAGGCGTTAATGGGAGTGGGAAATCCTCGTTAATCGAAGCACTTTATTACCTAGGCTTTGGACGTTCTTTTAGAACAAATAAACACAGTTCGGTTATTCAAAATGAGAAGGACAGCTTCAGTGTTTTCGCGTCATGCAAAACTGAAGAAGGGGATGAATTAAAGCTAGGTTTTCAACGAAGTAGAAATGAGACATTCACTTGTAGTATTAACGGTGAACATTCAAATAAATTATCAGATTTAGTTAGCTTGGTACCACTTCAACTTTTTACTCCGCAGAGTACTGACCTTATAATTGGTTCGCCTTCCGAGCGTCGACGTTTTTGTGATTGGGGATTGTTTCACGTGGAACATCAGTTTCAATCACTTGCTAATCAGTATGGTAAATTTTTAAAACATAGAAATGCCTTACTGAAACAGCAGGCAAATTTAAGCGCACCACAAAATCAATATTGGGAGTCTCAGTTCTCAGAACTGGGTGAGTCTCTATCGGCTACGCGTCAGAAATATGTGGATACCCTTACGCCTATTTTTAAGCAATATGCGCAAGAATTTCTTCCTAACTTCGATGTGGAATTAAGTTACTATAAAGGGTGGGAAAAAGATGTCGGTTTATCAGAAAGCCTAGTTAAAAAACGTGAGTATGATGGTAAAATAGGACACACCTCTTCTGGGCCCCATAAAGCCGATTTAAGGCTTAAAATGAATGGAGTAAACGCCCAGGAGCTTTTATCGAGAGGGCAGCTTAGAATGGCTGTGGCAGCGCTTCAAATGTCACAGACTAAGCTATTTAATAAGGCAACGCAGCGTAAAAGTATCTTTTTACTTGATGATGTAGGTGCCGAACTAGATGCCGATAAAAGAGAACAATTTATTGATGGGTTGCTCAAAATGGATACGCAGGTTTTCGTTACTGCAATAGAATCCACGCAGCTCGCTTTTATACAAAAATACAACGAAAAGAAAATGTTTCACGTGGAACATGGAAGCGTGAAAGAGGAGTAAAAGCTAGTATGTCAGCAGAGAACAACTACGACTCGTCCAGTATTAAAGTACTTAAAGGATTAGATGCCGTAAGAAAGCGTCCTGGTATGTATATCGGTGATACTGATGATGGTACCGGATTACACCACATGGTTTTCGAGGTGGTCGATAACTCTATCGATGAAGCACTTGCTGGACATTGTTCTGAGATTACTGTGCTCATTCACAGCGATGGCTCAGTATCTGTGTCTGACGATGGACGTGGTATACCAACTGAATTGCACCCAGAAGAGGGTGTGTCTGCAGCTGAAGTTATTATGACGGTTCTTCACGCCGGCGGTAAGTTCGACGATAACTCTTATAAAGTATCGGGCGGTTTGCACGGTGTAGGTGTATCAGTAGTAAACGCACTTTCAAGCCGACTGAAGCTTCGTATTCGTCGCGGTGGTAAAGCGCATGAACAAGAATATCATCATGGTGTTCCACAGGCGCCACTAGCCGTAACAGGCGATACTGACAAAACGGGAACTATGATCCGTTTCTGGCCAAGTTCAGACACCTTCACAGATACGCTTTACCACTACGATATTCTTGCTAAACGTCTTCGTGAACTATCATTCCTGAACTCTGGTGTGTCTATTCGCTTAAAAGACGAACGCGATGGAAAAGAAGACCACTTCATGTACGAAGGTGGTATCAAAGCGTTCGTTGAGTACCTAAATGAAAAGAAAACACCTGTTCACCAGAAAGTGTTTCATTTCAGCAGTGAACAAGAAGACGGTATTGCAGTAGAAGTAGCGATGCAATGGAACGATAGCTTCCAAGAAAACGTGTTCTGTTTCACCAACAATATTCCTCAGCGCGACGGCGGTACTCACTTGGCGGGCTTCCGTGGAGCGTTGACGCGTACATTGAATAACTACATGGAAAAGGAAGGCCTGAACAAAAAGGCTAAAACGAATGCCAGTGGTGACGACGCGCGTGAAGGTCTAACCGCGGTTATTTCCGTTAAAGTACCAGATCCAAAATTCAGCTCACAGACTAAAGACAAGCTTGTATCTTCTGAAGTTCGTCCAGCTGTTGAATCGGCAATGAATGAAAAGCTAGCAGAGTTCTTATTAGAAAACCCAGCAGAAAGTAAAATCATTGCAGGTAAGATTATTGATGCTGCTCGTGCTCGTGAAGCTGCACGAAAGGCCCGTGAAATGACACGCCGTAAAGGTGCGCTCGACTTGGCTGGTCTGCCGGGTAAGCTAGCTGACTGTCAGGAAAAAGATCCTGCACTTAGTGAATTATACATAGTGGAGGGTGACTCTGCGGGCGGTTCAGCTAAGCAGGGGCGTAACCGTAAAAATCAAGCTATTCTGCCGCTTAAAGGTAAAATCTTAAACGTTGAGAAAGCGCGTTTTGATAAGATGCTTTCTTCTCAGGAAGTTGCGACGCTTATCACGGCACTAGGTTGTGGTATCGGTCGTGACGAGTATGACCCTGAAAAATTACGCTATCACAGCATCATTATCATGACCGATGCTGACGTAGATGGTTCTCACATTCGTACGCTTCTACTCACATTTTTCTATCGTCAAATGCCTGAAATCATTGAGCGTGGATATGTATATATTGCACAGCCACCGCTATACAAAGTGAAGAAGGGTAAACAAGAGCAGTATCTTAAAGATGACGATGCGCTAACTAACTACCTAACATCAATCGCAATTGACGGTGCGTCTTTGCACACCAGCGATGAAGACCCAGGTATTAGTGGTGTAGGCCTTGAAAACCTTGTTAAGCAGTACCAATCGGTAGAGAAGATGATTGCACGTATGAAACGTCTTATGCCTGCATCTATCCTCTACAGAATGCTTTACACGCCTACGCTAAACCTTGAAGACCTTAAAGATCAATCTGCACTAGAGCATGTGGCGAAACACTTCGTAGAGCAGCTTACAGAGCGCGAAAACGATGGTGCTACATACCGTTATGAAATTCGCACTGATGCTGAGCTTAGCGAGTACTACATTACAATCATTATGCGTATGCACGGTATCGATTATGAGTACGTTATCGATCATGAGTTTATCGAGTCGTCTGAATACCAGCGCCTTAAAGAGCTTAACCTTGCCATTAACGACATGATGGGCAAAGACGCCTATATTCAGCGTGGCGAGCGTAGACAGCCAGTTGAGTCTTTCAAAGAAGCACTAGAGTGGCTAATGAACGAAGCGAAACGCGGCCAATACATTCAGCGCTATAAAGGGCTAGGTGAGATGAACCCTGAGCAACTATGGGAAACCACCATGGACCCAGAAAGCCGCCGTATGCTTCAAGTTACCATTGAGGATGCCATTGGTTGTGACCAGCTGTTCACTACATTGATGGGTGACCAAGTTGAGCCTCGTCGAGAGTTTATCGAAGCTAACGCGCTTAAAGTGGAAAACTTAGACGTGTAGATTATTTATTTAATGATGCATATTTTAAAAACGACCCAGGTAGGGTCGTTTTTTTTGTGTACGAAAATGTATCTTAACGAAATATTGAAGAGCCTTACAAAAGAGTAAAAGTTGTTCTAGTATAAATTTATGTAACAAGCTGATAAGTAGTCTTATCAACTAAAACAGGGACATATAAATGACAGGACGTTTGTGTATTATTTCCATCTTCGTTGCGTTTTTAATAATAGGCTGTTCTCATTGAAAAAGCGAACATCATTCTTGATACCAAAGTTAAAGGTATTTTTCTAGAAGATTTAAACCACATTTCTTATGCGAGTGAAATAGCACTTCGTGCTAAGCAAGTATTTATTGATGCCAAAATTAACCTTAAGAGCGAAAGCTTAGCAGCCCTTGATAATCGAATTGGTTCTTATGTAAATAGTGCAGGCCTAACAGCAGTAAAGCTGCTGCACCAGTCAGTAGATATGACGGTAAGCTTCAAGAAAGACATAGAAGATATGCCACTACAGCCACTAACCAGTAATAGTACGTCGACAAGTGACGGCATGGTGAAATTTTTGGCTAAGCAATACAGCGTTGATATTAAATCATGTTGTATATCTGATTTGAAAGATATCGCCATATTTTTGAGTCAAGTAGACGAGCTGGAGCATTACCCGTTGAGAAAAATGATTGCGAATGTAGAGGTAAGATTATCAAGTGTCTTAAGGCACCCTGAAACCGCGAAGAAATACAAAAATGAAATAAATGCGATAGGTGAGCAATATAAAAATACTCAATAAGCAAATAAACGTTAAATAATGGACATAAAGGGATGGAAAATATTATGGAAAAAACAGTCATTGCATGCATGGGATTGCTAATGCTCCACACGGTACCAAGCGCATTAGCACAAACTAATTATAAGATTGTAGATAATGCCGATAAATCGGTAACAGTGACAAACGGAGCAGAAAAAGAAACCGTGCTAGTCATTGAAGACGAGGTAAAGTTTTCTATATCTCGAACACCAAGTATCAATAAATCCCAGCCACCGCTACAGAACAATAATATCTCCCTTAAAGGTGGTGTATTTGGCTTAACAATCAATGAAAGTGTAACAAGTATGCTGAGCGTACTCGGTACACCTACGTCAACGTATAGCGTTAACAAAGACACCGTGCTGTATTCTTATGGGAGAAACCTTTGGGTGGTGACCCACAAAGGAATAGTAAAAAAAGTAACTACAGAAAATCACTGGGTATCAACAACCCTTACTAATTCTATTGCCTTTGATAATCGGTTTAACAGCGATTGGCTTATAGAAGAGAAAGTCGGCTACGAGACTAAAAAGGCGGAATTATTAAAACAGTTGCCTGAAGGGAATCAAATTGAAAGAGGCAAATACCGATTTACTCTTAAAAAGAAAGCTGATGTAAATCTTGATGTAATAATAGATTTGAAAATTATAAACGGTGAAAAGGAATGGCTAGTTAACGGCTTCGAGTATGGATATACGGATACTGCTTATATAAAAGATTCAAGCAATGAAACTGAGAAGGCACATCAATACAATGAAGTTATCGCCTTTGTTGACAGTAAGCGTAAACAGGGTGACACCATAACGATAGAGCAATTAGATGAGCAGGGCTTTCGTCCAATTTTTGATGCTTATGCGGATAACGGTGATGTTATTCAAGTATATGGCAATCATCTTGTACTGAACTTTAGTTATCAAGAACTAAGTAAGTTATCTGTTTACGAAAGTGTGTTTAGAAACAAACAGAATCTAGAAGATTGGAAGTTTGCAGAACACTATTTTGAACAACCTAGCACTGAGGTTAAGGCGCTTTACGGTGATGAAATAATGGGTAATGACGATTATTGGCAGGTATTTCTAGATGATGCAAAGTACGATCTATATTTCGTTGAAAACGATGATGGGACAATGATGCTAGCCGAACTTGAAATAGAATTCTTTTAAATACCTGCTGCGAAAAAGACTAAAAGCGATCTTTCTCGCAGAAGGTGAATAGTCAAGCCGAAGCTAACTACAATTTAGACACGACCAAGGCGACTTCCCCCGCACTTGCTGCTGTTGCTGTAAAGCGATAGGTGCCAGTTGAGGAGGGGGTAAATTGCAAGTTCTCTGAGCCCTGTTCACAGACTAAATAAACAGTGGAACCTAACATTACAGGCTGCCCTTTATATTTGCCGCCACAGCTTTGTGAGGGCGTCCATTTTGCATCTGACAACCTAAAATCATAAGGTTGTCCGTCGGCTATGAGTTCAACGTCCACTGTCCAGCCTGAATTTGATCGTTTGAACTTGTAACTAGGGTCAGCCTCCCACCAGTTAAATACACCTCTTAGGAACATGTTTTCGAATTGAATGCGAGGCACGTCCGGTGCTATTTCTGGAATTTTAAAACTTCCACTGCTTGAGCATGCTGAAAGTGCTATGCACATAGAAGCAATAGTTAGTAACTTTTTCACAGCGTCTCCATTTATAAAAAAGCCCAACGTTAAGGCTGGGCTCTTTGTTTTTCGCGGCATAAAACCGCATTAACTCTGACTAGCCTACGACTTCGCGAGAATAGATATATCTGCGGTAGTAAGGAAAAGTTGCCTTAAAAGCGACAGTAAAGCAAGTCGGTTATTTTTAACCGCTTCGTCATCAGCCATAACCATTACGTTATCGAAGAAGTTATCGATTACATTACGTAAGGTTGCAAGCGCAGTAAGAATACGCGTGTAGTCCTGTGAAGGAACAGCAATATCAACTTCTTTCTGTGCGGCTTTCAGCTCAACGTAAAGCGCTTTTTCAGCTTCTTCAGCTAACAGTGACTCATCAATATTCACTGTGTCTGTCACTTCAACGTTCTGCTTAGCAAGGATGTTTGCAACACGCTTGTTAGCGGCAGCTAGCGCTTCGGCTTCTTCCAATGCTCTGAACTTATCTACCGCATGAACTCGGGCTAAGTAGTCAGCTGGCTTAGTAGGGCGACGAGCAGCAACGGCCTGAATAACGTCAATGGCGATAGCTTGATCTTGTAGGAGCGCAGTAAATCGACCCAATACAAAATCAACAACCTGAGATTGCGTTTCTGCATTCGTTAACTTATCGCCATACACATCGATAGCTTTGCTTACTAACGTTTCAAGATCTAGCGGCAGTGACAGCTCAGTGACAATACGTAATACACCGATAGCTGCACGACGAAGCGCAAATGGGTCTTTATCACCCTTAGGTAACTGGCCAATACCAAAAATACCCACAAGAGTATCTAGTTTGTCAGCAAGCGCGACCGACGCGCTAACGCCTGAACTAGGAAGTGCGTCACCAGCAAAACGCGGCATGTATTGTTCATACAGTGCTTCTGCAACAGGCGCATCTTCACCGTCGTTTAGCGCATAGTATTTACCCATAACACCTTGAACGTCAGGGAACTCCATAACCATGTTCGACATCAAGTCGGTTTTAGCTAGAAGACCTGCTCGTGCAGCTTGTGTTTCATTCGCATCTATTTGCGACGCGATAAACGCCGATAGGGCAGATATACGCTCAGACTTTTCTTTTAGCGTGCCAAGCTGTTTTTGGAACAACACGGTTTCTAAGCTTTCAAGGCGGCTTTCTAATGTCGTCTTTTTATCGCTGTTAAAGAAGAACTCAGCGTCTGCAAGACGAGGGCGGATAACCTTTTCATTGCCAGAAATAACTTGAGACGCATCGCGACTTTCGATATTCGTTACAAATAAGAAAGTGTTTGAAAGTGCACCATCGCTATCTAGCAGCGGCACATATTTTTGGTCGTCTTTCATGGTATAGATAAGCGCTTCTTTCGGTACTGCCAAGAAAGCCTCATCAAACCCAGCTTGAAGTACAACCGGCCACTCTACAAGTGACGCGATTTCTTCTAGTAAGTCTTCATTATAGTCTGGCTTAAGCGACAAGCTTTGCGCTGCGTCTTCAAGCTGCTGACGCACTTTATCTTTACGCGCCTCAAAATCTGCCAGCACATATTGTTGCTCTAGGGCAGAGGCGTAATTGTCAGCATGATCAAGTTCAAAGCGACCTTCGCCGTGGAATCGGTGACCCTGAACAACGCGGCCGCTTGTTAGGCCCAATACAGAAACGTTAACCACTTCGCTTCCGTAAAGCACGCAAAGGGTGTGAACCGGGCGTATAAACTGAGTGTTGTAATTACCCCAACGCATTGGCTTTGGAATAGGTAGCTTGCTTACTGCTTGGTTTATCAGCCCTTCTAGTAGCTCTACAACTGATTGCCCTGGAACGTGGGCTTTATGAAGTAACCACTCTCCTTTGTCAGTTACAAGGCGCTCTGCGTCAGCAACGTCAATGCCGTTACCGCGAGCCCAACCTTGTGCTGCTTTAGTGGGGTTACCGTCGGCGTCAAACGCGGCTGATACTGCTGGGCCGCGTTTCTCTACTACTTTGTCAGCCTGACCTTCAGCAAGACCTGAAACATAAACGGCTAAGCGGCGAGGGGCTGCAAACCAGCTGACTGAATCAAAGCTTAAGTCAGCTTGCGTAAGCGCAGCTTCAAACTGCGTGGCGAAGGCTTCACCTAAAGACTTAAGCGCTTTTGGTGGGAGTTCTTCAGTACCTAATTCAACTAAACAATTTTCTGTACGCACGCTTATGCCTCCTTGTTACATAGTGGGAAGCCAAGCGCTTCACGTGCTTGGTAATAACTTTCTGCACACGCTTTGGCAAGCGTTCGAACGCGAAGAATATAGCGCTGGCGTTCAGTCACTGAGATAGCATGACGAGCATCAAGCAAGTTAAATGCATGTGACGCCTTCATAACCTGTTCATAGGCAGGAAGTGGAAGGTTGTTTTCGATAAGCTTTTGGCTTTCTGCTTCACATTCGTCAAAGGTTCTGAACAATGCTTCAACGTTGGCGTGTTCGAAGTTATACGTCGATTGCTCTACTTCGTTTTGATGGAACACATCGCCATAGGTCACTTTGCCCATAGGGCCGTCAGTCCAAACTAGGTCGTAGATACTATCTACACCTTGAACGTACATGGCGAGTCGCTCTAAGCCGTAGGTAATTTCGCCGGTAACAGGCTTACATTCAAGGCCGCCAACCTGCTGAAAGTAGGTAAACTGTGTTACTTCCATACCGTTTAGCCACACTTCCCAACCTAGACCCCACGCTCCCAGCGTGGGTGATTCCCAGTTGTCTTCTACGAAGCGAATGTCATGAACCAGAGGATCAAAACCTAACTCTTTCAAAGAGCCCAAATACAACTCCTGAATATTATCAGGTGAAGGCTTAAGCATTACTTGGAACTGATAGTAATGTTGTAAGCGGTTTGGGTTCTCACCGTAACGACCATCAGTTGGTCTACGGCACGGTTGAACATAGGCGCTACTCATTGGCTCTGGACCTAAAGAACGTAGGAACGTCATAGGGTGAAAAGTACCGGCACCCACTTCCATATCCAGAGGCTGAATAATAACGCAGCCCTGACGCGCCCAATAATCTTGAAGCGCAAGGATCAACCCTTGAAAGGTCTTAATATCGTATTTCTGCATACATCCGCTGCTTATTAGTTATCTGACTTAAAATAAAGGTGGGATAGTATACAATTTGTGAGGCATAGTATGTAGGTGTAAAGGGTGAAAAAACGTCACGAATAAAGCCAATATGCCACTTCACAACAAGGATTTAATCTAAAGCCATGCCCAATCAAACAAAAATAGAAAAAAATACGCCTTTGCATCGCTGTGGTTGGGTGAGCAGCGACCCTATTTATTTAGCGTATCATGATAACGAATGGGGTGTACCCGAGCTAGATAGTCGCGCGTTGTTTGCTAAGTTATGCCTCGATGGACAACAGGCTGGTTTATCTTGGCTGACCATTTTGAAAAAACAGCAGAATTTTGAACAGGCATTCTATCAGTTCGACCCTGAGAAAATTTCGAAGATGGGCCCCGCTGATGTCGACAGGCTGATGCAGGACAGCGGCATAATTAGAAACAAACTCAAGATAGAGTCGGTTATCAAAAATGCCAAGGGTTTTTTAGCTATCGAAGCGTCGCAGCCATTCAGTGATTTTATTTGGCAATTTACAGATGGACGTACGGTCATTAATGCGTGGGAAGACTTCAGGCAAGCACCCACATCAACTGATGCGTCAAAGGCAATGTCAAAAGCACTTAAAAAGCACGGATTTAATTTTGTAGGTGAAACGATTTGCTATGCTTTTATGCAAGCTGTGGGTATGGTCAATGACCACGAAGTAGGGTGTCATTGCTACGAGCGTACCTGCGAGCTCGCGATAAAGTGACATAGCCACAGGTAACCGTGTTAAAAAAAGCCGACTACATTTTGTAGTCGGCTTTTTTTGATACTAATTTGTTTTATATCAGCAAAACGCTTACTCGTTATTTACTGGCTATAAGCGTCTCACAATACGCCTTTAGCGGTGGTAATTCGTCTAACACCTTAGATTCGTATTCCGATTCAATCTGCTCGCGAGCGATATCTTGCTTTCTTCGCTCATTCTTAGGTAGCTGTTGCCTTGCTTCTAAAATCGCAAAACCGCTTACCTCTGTGAATAGTGCATGAATGTTGGGATACTGCGCTTTAAAATCAGGCGGAGTACTTATTGGAAGCGCGTTAAGCAAGTTCACGATGCGAATTACGCCTTCTGACAAATCACATTGCTGCTGCTCCATCGCCTTAGCTATTACTATAATACTGTCGGTTATAGTGGCTACGCGCGACTGCCTTGCCGCTTCTTGTCGCTCTTTTTGTTGTTTTAACATAAACAGCAGTTTGCCTGCGTAAAAACCTAGCGCAAGAATAATTAGTAGCGCGATGCCTGAAAGTACTGCCCAAAGCATGACTCTTTCCCGTTTTTTATTAGTGCTTAAAGTCGTCGATATTAATAGCGTCTAAATCATTAAACGGATCCATATCGTCGTCTTCATCATCCTCTTCTACTATTCCTAGTAGGTCACAAAGAATGCGGTGGCGTGCCATCTTCTCGTCGACATAAGCTTGTTGCTCACGGGTGAGCGGTTTATCGTCGTCAAGTTTGTCGAGTAAATCTGACAAGCGTTGATCTGCTTCAAGCGCTGCCAGTTCTTGGGCTGGTGTGGCGTACTTTTTCTTTTGAGCAGGGGTGGGCGTCACTGCTTTTACAAGCTGAATAGGCTTTTTACTGCCGTGGCGCGGATCTTTATTCTCAGCACTCTTTTTGCCCGTCACTTTTTTCTGTTCAACATTGTGGCGATTACCAGCGGGCTTACCTTTATGCTTTTTAGGGCGAGGCGAGTCTGATTTACGGTTTTCGCTTGGTTTAAAGTCAGGATCTTTACGAACGCCGATTAGGCCGACTTTACGTGATTTCTTTGAACGTGCCATAATTTCCAAATAACAAAGAGAGTGAAAAAACAGCGCTATTATAGCGCGAATTAGTGTCTACGTATTGATCTTTGGGTATGCAGTGCAAAATCAATACGGGGAACATAAAGTATTACGGGAATTTGTTTCAGCGCTTTCTCAATAGAGCGACATCGCTGGCAGGAAAAGTGACATCATAGCCATCTCGTTGTGCCAAATATTGAAAGGTTGCTTCGCTGAAAAAGCTAACGTGGGTGACGTCGTTTTTATAGTGCCAATTTGCAAACCTGGCTTTATCAAGTACGCGCTTGGTCATGATGGCAAGAACGCCACCAGAAGCTACAAGTTTGTTAAAAAGCGCCCATTCCACATGAGGGGCGTGAAAGTGTTCTATAGCCTCTGTACATGTCACTATGTCATAGCTTTGCTCAAGTACCGATAAGTTGTGTGCATAGAAGGGATCGTACATATTCATCCTAACGCCTTCTTCTTCCAGCATACTTGCTAAAACAGGCGCAGGGCCACAGCCAAAGTCTAGTCCTCGGAGTTCACCAAATTTCATGTCTTTTATAAAAGGTGTAAGTGGCGTTAAAATCTTTCCTAAAAACTTTCGATACCCTTCGTCTTCAAAGCTATTCTCGTGAAGGTCATACTCCTGCTTTTCTACTTCTTTCGATGGCAAGAATTCAGGAGAAACATAAACGAGTTTGCATTGATTACATTGAAGGTAATCGCGCTTTTTATCTGAGTGATAGTGAGATGGCGCGTTAGCGCTTTTGCATAAAGGACAGTACATAGGAAAGTGAACAATAATAAGGGGCTTAAAAAAAGAAAAAGGTGATGGTTCTCACCATCACCTTACATTGTATGAGTGTCAGATGACACCTCTCCCGTTATACACTTCTATGTGTATTTTGCTTCCCTAGCCGTGCTCCCCTTATTTTTATTGTTAGCAGAGCTGTATTGTTGTTTTTGGCCCTCGTGGCTCTTTATCCCGTCTTCCATGCTGCATTTTTATTATTATTCTTGTTATTTAGCTTGTAGCTTTTCAAAGGCACCTACAAACTACGCCGTTAGATTACACGAATAATTTCAAAATACAACTTTTTCGGTAACAAATTTTTAACAACAATGTGCAAAAACGGTAATGCTTAGTGTAAGCCCGCGATATAGTTAGATAAAATCTCAATATCTTCGTCGGTTAATTTCATCGCAATATCACGCATCATGCCATTCATGTCATTGTGACGTTGGCCTGAACGGAATGCTTTCAATTGAGCTGCAGTGTAAGTTGCATGTTGACCGCTGATATCAGGGAAACCTGCTAAGCCCATGCCGTTGCCCTTAGGACCGTGACACGCGATACATGCAGTTACGCCTCGAGACTCGTCGCCACCTTGGTACAATGCACGGCCAGCTTCAACGTATTGCTCTGGTGTTTCACCCGCCTTTGGCTCTTGGCTTGAGAAATAAGCGGCTAGGTCTTTCATGTCTTGCTCTGAAAGTGGGGCAGCCATGCCGTTCATCACAGCATTGTTACGACCTTCCTCGCCACCTGTTTGAGAGGCAAGTTTAAATTCGGTTAATTGCTTAACAATGTACTTCTCATGCTGGCCAGCAATCTTTGGGTTCATGTCAATCATGCTGTTGCCATCAGGGCCATGACAGGCTGCACATACTGCAGATTTCGCTTTACCTGCCTCGGCGTCGCCTTCTGCCATAGCAGTTGCGCTTAAACCTAAAGACATACATACCAACAAACACAGTTTTTTCATAATAAATCTCTTAAATGGATCCAACGGCTCGCGTGATATACGTGATATCATGCGTATTTTACACATTTAACGCGTCAGAAAAACCTATTCCATGATAAAACTATGGTTTTTAGTTGGTTTATTCATTAAAAAACTGTAAACCGAAGGTTGAGACGCATGTGGAGGTAAGTCTAGATGTCGTATTACACCAAAGCAAAATTCTTTACGAGCGCACCTGATATTCGTCATTTAAAGAATGATACCGGAATTGAAGTAGCGTTCGCGGGCCGCTCTAATGCGGGTAAATCGAGTGCACTTAACACGTTAACTCGTCAGAAGAACTTGGCAAGAACCAGTAAAACACCGGGTCGCACCCAATTGATCAACGTCTTTGAATTAGAAGAAGACTTACGCTTGGTTGATTTGCCAGGATATGGCTTTGCAAAAGTGCCAGTAGCCATGAAAAAGAAGTGGCAGGCGTCACTTGGTGAATATCTTCAAAAGCGCAAGTCCCTTAAAGGATTAGTCGTTTTAATGGATATTCGTCACCCCTTCAAAGATTTAGACCAAGATCTTATCCATTGGGCAGTAGCCTCAAATATTCCAGTACTGGCACTTCTCACTAAAGCCGACAAACTTAAAAGCGGTAAGCGAAAGGCACAGCTGTTAATGGCGCGTGAAGCTGCGATGGCATTTATGGGCGATGTTACCGTGCAAACCTTCTCGTCATTAAATAAGCACGGGTTACCCGAATTAGAGCGTATTTTGGATACGTGGTTTGGCTTAGATAAACAAGACGACACAGAAGAGTCTGATAGCGAAGTACAGTAGCGCAATTCACCCTTACCGTTTGTGCTTATCTGACGTGCCCGATGGATAGGAATGATGGGTGTTAGAAAAAAGAACGCCCCGCATAGAGCGAGGCGTAAACTGAGAGAAAACACATAAAAACCGTAGATATAGAGTCGTGATAAATAGAGAAGTTCAGAAAAATTAAAATAAAATTCGCTTTATTTTTTAAGTTATTGATATTTATGAATTATTTATTTTCCGCAGATATAAAAAAACCCCGACAAAACTGTCGGGGTTAAAGCAAAGGTTTGAAAACAGCTTTCTCACCTCTGTACCCTACATGTGTAATATTACAACAAAGCACAGAAAAGGCAAGGGTGTTATGTAATTAAATTACCAAATTTAATGAATATAACGCGCCTTTTAATGTAAAAACTGTAATCTAATTACCAAACTAGTGCGCTTCATCCCAGTTTTCGCCCACACCAGCCTCAACAACCAGCGGAACATTTAGCGTAGCTGCGCTTTCCATAAGAGCAGTAATAGTAGAGACATAGGTTTCCACTTTGTCTTCTTTTATTTCAAAAACTAATTCATCGTGCACCTGCATCATCATTGTCACATCATCAGATGCATTTTTTCTAATCCAGTCATCAACTTTGATCATCGCCATCTTAATAATGTCTGCCGCTGTGCCTTGCATAGGCGCGTTTATCGCTGCGCGCTCTGCGCCTTTTCTACGTGCACCATTACTGGCTTTAATATCAGGCAAATAAAGTCTGCGACCAAATACGGTTTCTACATAACCTTTTTCTTTCGCGCTCTCACGTGTTGAATCCATGTACTCAAGCACGCCTGGGTAGCGTTCGAAGTAAAGATCCATATATTTCTGTGCTTCATTACGTGGAATATTAAGTTGCTTCGACAACCCAAAGGCACTCATACCGTAAATTAAGCCAAAGTTAATCGCTTTTGCACTGCGACGCTGTTCAGTGGTTACTTCATCTAGTGGAACACCAAACACTTCAGACGCTGTAGCTTTATGAATATCTTTGCCATGTGCAAAGGCGTCTAATAGACCCTTATCACCCGAAAGGTGAGCCATTATTCGCAATTCAATTTGCGAGTAGTCGGCAGCGACGAACTTATTTCCTTCTCTTGGTACAAATGCCTGACGTACGCGGCGACCTTCCTCATTTCGGATAGGGATGTTCTGTAAGTTAGGATCGGTGGAAGAGAGTCGTCCCGTGGCGGTTACTGCTTGGTGATAAGAAGTATGCACTCGACCCGTACGATGATTGATCATCTTAGGAAGTTTATCCGTGTAGGTATTCTTTAGCTTGGTTAGGCCACGGTATTCCATGATCTTCTTCGGCAACGGGTACTCAAGCGCAAGTTCTTGCAGTACGTCCTCAGAAGTAGACGGCGCCCCTTTAGGCGTTTTCTTTATGATCGGTAGCGACATTTTTTCGAACAAGACATGTTGAAGCTGTTTAGTAGAACCTAAGTTGAATGGCTCGCCAGCTTCCTCATGTACTTCACTTTCAAGCTCGGCAATCCGGGTGGCAAGATCCTGGCTTTGCTGACGCAGCCTTTGGCTGTCTATCAATACACCTTCCTGTTCCATACGAGAAAGTACACAGGCTAGGGGAACCTCAACATCTATCAATAGATTTTTAAGCTCAGGAATTTCTTTCAACTTCGTCCAAATAGCGTTGTGTAAGCGAAGCGTGATATCAGCATCTTCTGCGGCATAAGGCCCAGCTTCTTCAAGGCTAATTTGATTAAACGTTAGCTGCTTTGCGCCTTTACCCGCAATCTCTTCGAAGTGAATAGTTTTATGACCAAGGTAGGCTAGGGCAAGTGAGTCCATATCATGGCGCTGCGCGGTACTGTTTAGTACATAGCTCTCAAGCATGGTGTCAAAGCCAATGCCGTTTAAGGTAATGTCATAGTTCGCTAATACGTTTTTGTCGTATTTTATGTGTTGACCTACTTTGATCACGGTGTCCGATTCTAAAATAGGTTTTAATGCGTCTAATACGAATTCTCGTGATAGCTGGGCGGGTGCATCTGGGTAATCGTGAGCAACAGGCACATAAGCTGCTTCACCTTCCTCTATACAAAATGAAACACCAACTAACTCCGCATCCATGTAGTTAAGGCTGGTTGTCTCGGTATCAAAAGCGATTAGCTCGGCTTTTTCTAGCTTCGCGACCCACGCATTAAAGCGTTCCTCTTCAAGCACTGTCTCATACTTCGACTTATCTATCTCTACCGATTCACTTTGTTCGCTCTCTTCTGCGCTATCGCTCTTTTCTTCGTTGGTGTTTGCATTGGCACCAGAGGTATCTCCGCCGGCTATTAGCGCGCTTACTTCTGCATGCCAGCGTTTGAACTCGTATTCGGCAAACAGATCGCGAAGTTGTTCGTTATCGGCTTGGCAAGGCATAAGAGCTTCGACATCATAGTCAAGGTCAAGATCGATGCTGATAGTAGCTAGGGTATAAGAAAGCCGAGCTTGCTCTTCGTATTCCTGCATTTTAGCCGCCATCGACTTACTGCCTCTAAACGACAGATCTGCAATTTTATCCAGGTTCTTATATATGTCGTCGATACCGCCAATACCGTTTAACAAGGCTTGAGCACTTTTATCACCTACACCAGGTACACCTGGGATGTTATCGACTTTATCGCCCTTAAGCGCAAGGAAGTCGATCACAAGCTCCGGTGGAATACCAAACTTCGTATTTACACCTTCGACATCCATCAGTTGGTTTGTCATGGTGTTGATTAAGGTGACATGTTCATTTACTAGTTGCGCCATGTCTTTATCGCCGGTGCTGATAAGGGTATCAATACCTTTTTCTGTGGCGTGTTTGGCTAACGTGCCAATCACGTCATCAGCTTCTACACCCGATTCAACAATAACAGGTAATCCCATTGCCTTAATGATGGCGTGCAACGGTTCGATTTGGCTTCTTAGCTCATCCGGCATCGGAGGACGGTTCGCTTTGTACTCTTTATAGATGTCATCGCGAAAGGTCTTGCCTTTAGCATCAAAAATCACCGCCATATGCGTCGGGTTGTATTGTTTGATCAAGCTTTTAAGCATGTTCACAACACCATAAATAGCACCGGTGTCTTGGCCTTTTGAGTTGGTTAATGGTGGTAAACCGTGAAAGGCACGAAAAAGATATGACGATCCATCGACAAGAATAAATGGAGGCTTTTTAGAATCAGGCATAGATGGCGATTTTCCAATAGAGAATATGAGCGCAAGGATGCCACAGGCTAGGGCAGATCGCCATATCATGAAGGAACATTAAGGTCGATAGCGGATCGCATTTCGCCTGTGGATAACTTTGTGATCTAAAATTTTGGGCACAGTGATCCGGATGATCTTTGTCAAGTTAAAGATCACCTTTCAAATCAAGAAAAATAAGGGAATGAAACTTAGGTGTGAAAACAGCGTACCTGCTACTTACCATTCCATTTTATGTGGATAACTTGGTGTACGTTTATTTTTGGTTTAACCAAGTTGGTCAAGTAATGTAGCATAACCATTAACAATGTATACACGTATTATTAAGAACTTTTTTTGAACAGTTGTGTGTTTAATAGCCAAATTTTGAATAAGTAGATGGCATAGCGTCTAGGAGGACAATATGAAACAAGTAGCCGTTATTTTAAGTGGTAGTGGTGTGTTTGACGGGGCTGAGTTACACGAAGCGGTATTGACACTTTTAGCCATTGAGCAAGAAGGTGCGTCTTACCAGTGTTTTGCTCCAGATGTAAACCAACTGCATGTAGTCAATCACTTAACCGGTGAGGTATCAGAAGGTGAAACCCGAAATGTGTTAGTAGAATCGGCCCGTATTGCCCGAGGTGATATAAAACCCGTGACTGAGTGCGACGTAACTGCTTTTGACACACTTATTTTACCTGGTGGCTTTGGCGCTGCAAAGAACCTGTGCACGTTCGCTGTAGACGGTGAAAATTGTACCTTTAACGAAGAGGTGCTGACAGTGTGCAAAGCCTTTGCACAAGCTAAAAAGCCCACAGCGTATGCGTGTATTGCACCTGCGCTAGCAGCAAAAGTGTATGGCAACAAAACTAAACTGACCATTGGCAATGACGAAGCCACGGCTGGTGGGTTGAATGCCTTAGGAGCCACGCATGTAGAGTGCCCAGTTGATGAGGTGGTTGTTGATAATGACGCAAAGCTTGTTACTACACCTGCGTATATGCTGGCGCAAAGCATTAGTGAAGCCAATGCGAGTATTACTCAGATGGTCAAAACCGTGCTTGCTATGAAATAGAAAACTAAAAAAATAAAAGTGGTTGGTTTTTTCCTAGTGAAAAGATCAGGTGCCTTTATGTGTAATTAGCCTAATGCAGTGGGGAGACAAAGGTTTCCCCTTGTTCATTATAGTCCTATAATCAAAACCCTATGCGTAACGTATAGGATTTCATCTACCTTGTTTCACGTAGATAGATTCGCTTTTTGAAACCATATCAAAAAGCACATTGTAACTAGGGCTCAGTAGTCCTTATGCGCACTATAAAAATAAAGGCATAACAAACAATGCACTACCGTGCCATCATACGAATACTTGGGTTATTAATTGCGCTTTTTAGCGTAACCATGATCCCTCCCGCTATCGTGTCGTTGATTTATCAAGATGGCAGTGGTCTGCCTTTTATCCTCGCATTTATATTTTGTGTCATCGGCGGTATGGCATTGTGGTATCCCAACCGTCAGCAGAAAAATGACTTAAGAGCACGAGAAGGGTTTCTGATTGTTGCGTTGTTTTGGTCAGTACTAGCAAGCGTGGGGGCAATTCCACTTATCTTGCTAGAGCAACCAAGCATGACGGTAACCGATGCTTTCTTTGAGTCATTTTCTGGCCTGACTACAACGGGAGCTACGGTTATCGAGGGGATAGATTTTCTTCCTCACTCAGTACAGTTTTACCGTCAACAACTTCAGTGGTTAGGCGGCATGGGTATCATCGTACTCGCAGTTGCCATTTTACCTATCCTTGGAGTAGGGGGCATGCAGCTTTATCGGGCAGAAACTCCTGGCCCAGTTAAAGATAATAAAATGACTCCGCGTATTGCCGATACGGCAAAGCATTTGTGGTACATCTACCTATCCATAACCATTGCATGTGCCGGTGCATACTGGCTTGCGGGAATGAATGTTTTTGATGCGATTTGCCATTCTTTCTCAACGGTTGCTATTGGTGGCTTTTCGAACCACGACGCCAGCTTAGGCTATTTTAATAGTCCTATGGTAAACGTGGTGTGTACCGTGTTTTTGCTTATTGCTGCGTTAAACTTCTCATTACACTATGCGGCGGTGAGCTCTCGTTCGGTTAAAGGCTATTTTAACGATCCAGAGTTTAAGGCGTTCTTTATCATTCAAGCCTCACTCATCGGGATTTGTTTCTTAGTACTTACACTATCAGGCTACTATAGCTCGGCAGAGCAGGCTTTAGATCAAGCTATGATCCAAGCGGTATCTATTAGTACCACAGCAGGGTTTGCAACCACTGATTTTTCAGTCTGGCCGGCATTCCTCCCTATTATGCTTATTTTTTCAAGCTTTATCGGCGGGTGCGCAAGTTCCACGGGTGGGGGCTTAAAAGTAGTACGCGTGTGCCTACTGTTTCTACAAGGCAAGCGTGAGGTTGATAGGCTAATTCACCCGAAAGCAGTATACAGCGTTAAGTTTGGCGACCGTGCCATGCCTGACAGAGTAGTAGAGGCCGTATGGGGGTTCTTTTCAGCTTATGCAGTGGTGTTTGTTATCATTATGATAGGCTTGATTGCCACGGGTTTAGATAACCTAAGCGCCTTTACCGCTACTGCGGCCATGCTGAATAACTTAGGTCCGGGATTGGGCAGCGTAGCGGCCAACTATGCTGATGTTACTGACGCAGGCAAATGGATACTGGTGATTGCCATGGTATTTGGGCGACTAGAGGTCTTCTCATTGCTGGTCTTGTTCTCACCAACGTTCTGGCGCAGTTAACAAATAAACCGGTAGTTTTGATACGAGCTAAAAAAAAGGGCGATAAATATCGCCCTTTATTTTTATGTCTTCAACTTTTAATCTTGCGGCACCTATGACGCTTTGCAAAAGCGCTAGCCAAAGAAAAATGCGCTGGGTTGGAACAGCTTTTCCACGTCGTTGATGTACTTCTTATCAACCAAGAACAAAATTACATGATCGTTTGCTTCAATCTTGGTATCGCTGTGAGCAATAATCACCTGATCGTCTCGAACAATAGCGCCAATCGTGGTGCCTGGCGGTAATTTAATATCGCCTATTTGTTTGCCAACCACCTTAGAGGTATTTTCATCGCCGTGCGCTATCGCTTCAATAGCCTCGGCAGCACCTCGTCGTAAGGAGTACACGTTTACAATGTCACCGCGACGTACGTGAGTCAGTAGCGCCGAAATAGTGGCTTGTTGAGGTGAAAACGCGATATCTATCTCACCGCCTTGCACCAAGTCCACATAAGCACTTCGCTGGATAAGCACCATGGCTTTTTGTGCACCCATACGCTTTGCCAGCATGGCTGACATAATATTCGCTTCATCGTCGTTGGTAACGGCTATGAAAGCGTCAACTTGCTCGATGTTTTCTTCACTTAGCAATTCAGGGTCAGACGCGTCACCGCTAAATACAATGGTTTTATCTAAGTTCGCAGATAAATATTTGGCCCTTTCTGGGCTGTATTCAATAAGCTTAACGTTATGATTGTGCTCTAACTTTTTCGCTAGGCCTGCACCAATCAAGCCACCACCGGCTATCATAATTCGTTTGTAGCTTGATTCGAGCTTTTGAAGTTCACTCATTACTGCGCGAATGTGCTTGGTAGCGGCAATAAAGAACACTTCATCATCGGCCTCAATAACCGTGGTACCTAACGGCCGAATAGGGCGGCCGCGTCGGTAAATGGCAGCAACCCGGGTTTCAACGTTTGGCATGTGGTCTTTAAGCGCAGATAACGCGTGGCCTACCAATAAGCCACCGTAATAGGCTTTAACCGCAACAAGGCTGGCCTTGCCTTCAGCAAACTCAACCACCTGAAGTGCACCCGGGTAGTCAATAAGACGTTTGATGGCCTTAGTTACCAACTGCTCAGGAGCGATAATGTGGTCAACGGGAATGTCCTGCTGCTTATATAGCTGCTCTTGATAAATAATATATTGTTCAGAGCGCACGCGGGCAATTTTAGTGGGAGTCTTAAATAAGCTGTAGGCCACCTGACAGGCCAGCATATTGCTTTCATCACTGTTGGTAACGGCTATCAGCATGTCGGCATCTTCCGCACCGGCCTTACGCAACACGTCAGGGTGTGAACCCACGCCGGTTACTACTTGTAAATCAAGGCGGTCTTGAAGTGCGCGCAATATAGTGGGGTCAGAGTCAATAACCGTTATTTCGTTATTTTCACCTACTAGGTTTTCAGCAAGTGTTCCGCCTACTTGGCCGGCCCCTAAAATGATGATCTTCATCGTTATTATTTTGCCTTCATATTCGTGCAGGTCTTAAACTTGTGACGTTGCACAACTATTGAACTCAGTCTGATGACTTTACCAGCCTCGCATAGTAGAAACCATCCATTTGTTGCTCACCAGGCGTTATCTGGCGCCCTGGTTTATCAACGGTTTCTGTTTTCACTATGGGCGATAACGAGGCATCTGGAGTGTCGGCGAGGAACTGCTGTATTTGCGCCATGTTCTCTTTTGGCAAAATAGAACATGTTGCATAAAGCAGCGTGCCGCCTGGTTTTAACAAGCCCCAGAGCGTATCTAAAATGCGGCGTTGAAGCTGTGCTAAGTTGTGGATGTCATTGGCTTTTCGAAGCCAGCGAATATCTGGGTGACGTCGAATCACGCCGGTAGCAGAGCAGGGGGCATCCAGTAATATTCTGTCGAAGGGCTTTCCGTCCCACCAGGTATTAGGATTAGCTGCATCACCTTGCTTGATATCGACAGTGTGCTTAAGGCGAGTCATGTTTTCTTCTACCCGTTTTAGGCGTGTAGCATCAGCATCAAGCGCTAATACGTATTGTGTATCAGGTGCAGACTCAACAATGTGCCCTGTTTTTCCGCCTGGTGCGGCGCAACAGTCTAGAATGCGTTCGTTCGCTTGAGGCTTTAGGTAATGCGCAGCTAATTGCGCTGCCCCATCTTGTACCGCAAAGTGACCTTTTTCAAAACCAGGCAGGGCAGTAATGTCTTCTCGCTTAGTCAGAATTACGGCATCAGCATGGTTTGCGCTAAGGGTATATTCAACCCCTGCTTTATCTAACGCCTGAGTAAATGCTACCAACGATGTTTGCAACTTATTTACGCGAAGCCAAATGGGGGCCATGGCATTCGTTTCGTTACGAACCTGCTCGGCGTCGTCACCATAGGCGTTCTCTATTGCCTTAAACAACCACTTTGGTAAGCCGCTGTTTATGATGGCGTCGTCTACAGGTTTGCCTGCAAGGTTTTCTCGCTGAAAATTACGCAGTACCGCATTAACTAACCCTTTTAACCCTGCGGCATTTAAATAAGATGCTGCGGCGACGGTTTCGCCAACGGCGGCGTGGTTGCTAACACGGGAAAAATTAAGCTGGTACAAACCAAGAAGAATAAGATGTTCTATGACTTTTTTGTTGCCTTTTAGAGGCCTATCCAACAAAGAGCGCAGCCAGTGCTGTAAAAGGGGAAGGCGACGCATTACCCCTAGTGACATCTCTTGAATCCATGCGTTATCTTTGGCGTTGTGTCTGCGCTGAACGCGCTCTAAGCACTCACGAGATGACTTGCCTTGTTCTAAAATTTGGTAGATGACCCACGCGCAATCTGCGCGCAGGTTCTTTTGTTTGGGAAGGGGTAATGGTTTCACGTTTAGTCCGCTTGTGTCAGACAACGGCCCACTTCAAACCACGTTTGGCGAGCATTGATAACGTCTGACGCTGGAAGCGCCTTTTTACCTGGAATTTGAAGTGATGTTATGCAAAGCGCATCGCGCCCTGTAGCGATAGTAATGCCTTCTTTATTGGCACCGATTACCGTACCTGGCGTTACATTTTTATTTAACGGAACAACGTTAGCAGACCATACCTTTACATTCTGATCTTCGACCTGCATCCACGCTACAGGCCAAGGATTGAAGGCGCGGATATTTCGCTCTATTTGCTCAGCATCATCTGCCCAATTGATAAGGGCTTCTTCTTTTGATAGCTTTTTCGCGTAGGTCGCTTGAGAGTCGTCTTGTTTGGTGGGCGTGTAACGATCAAATTCATTAACGACCTCAACCAACGCTTGTGGTCCTAGCTCTGCTAGCTTTTCATATAAGGTGGCGCTGGTATCTTCAGAGGTAATAGGTAATGTTGCTATGTGAAGCATGTCACCCGTATCTAAACCTTCGTCCATTTGCATTATGGTTACGCCGGTCTCAGCGTCACCCGCCCAGATTGAACGCTGTATTGGTGCCGCGCCTCGCCACTTAGGCAGAATAGAGCCGTGCACGTTAATGCACCCTAGCTTAGGTGCATTTAACACCGCGGTAGGCAGTATCAGTCCGTAAGCGACAACTACCATTAAATCGGCATTGAGCGAGGCTAATTCTTCCTGAGCGTCTTGAGCTTTAAGCGACTGAGGCTGGTAAACTGGAATGGCGTTTTCTTCTGCTAATACTTTAACCGGACTGGCGGTAAGCTTTTTACCTCGCCCTGCGGGTCTATCAGGCTGAGTGTAAACAGCAATGACTTCGTGCTCGCTCTCGAGTAACGCTGATAGATGTTTAGCTGCAAAATCCGGAGTACCGGCAAAAATCACTTTCAATGGAGTTGTCACGTTATTCCTTAGGCTTTTGCAGCAAGACGCGCTTCTTTCTCAAGCTTTTTACGAATACGTTGGCGCTTAAGCGGTGAAAGGTAATCAATAAACAATTTGCCTTTTAGATGATCCAGCTCGTGCTGAATACAAATCGCTAACAAACCTTCTGCATCCAACTCAAAGCTTTCGCCATTTTGATCTAGCGCTTTTACGGTAATTGATTCGGCGCGCTCAACTTTCGCGTAATTACCCGGCACTGATAAACAGCCTTCTTCGCTAATCGTGGAGCCATCTTTACGAATGATTTCAGGGTTAATAAATACGCGTGGCTCGTTTTGATCTTCCGATACGTCCATTACAACAACTTGAACGTGGCGGTTAACTTGCGTTGCAGCAAGGCCAATACCGTTCTCGTCTTTCATGGTTTCGAACATGTCCGATACCAATTGTTTAATTTCGTCGTTAACCTCTTCAACCGGCTTAGCTACCGTGCGAAGACGTTCATCAGGAAAACTTAATACGTCTAAAATTGCCATTTCTCGCTTACTTCACCTTTTCGCTGTATAAATTCATATACGATCTAATTGCCAGCACACTTTACAGTGCTTATTAAGTTACTATTCTAACGTATATCGGGCTGTTTCGTGCAGTTTTTTACCGAAACTCTATTAGAATACCTAGTTATGCCGATATAGTGCTATTGTCTGAAAAATCAACAATGAGTGACAGTGAATAATTTGCAGGTGGTTAATTTGAAAAAGCGATTGATTTATGCGCGTCGTGCAGCATTGTTTATCTTAGGTGTACTGCTTTCTTTGCCTACCTTTGCGCTGCAGCTAAAAGAGAGCGCGCCAGAAACCTACACAGTAAAGCGTGGGGACACGCTATGGGCAATCGCTAACGTTTTTCTCAATGAGCCTTGGCTCTGGCCTGAATTATGGCGAACCAACACCCAAATCGACAATCCACACCTTATTTACCCGGGCGATGTTATCGTCGTTGGGTATGTTGATGGGCAGCCTGTATTAAGTGTAAAGCGCGACAAGCCTTCCTATAAGCTTTCTCCGGCTACCGATAAGCGAGTAAAACCGAAGCCTGTTGATGTGTTGTCGTGGACAACTATCTCTCCATTCATTAGACAACATATGCTGCTAGACGAGGAAAGCTATGCTTCGCTACCTAAATTGCTGGGTAATCAGGATGGAAACGTAAGGTTTGCGTCTGATGATTTTGTGTTAAGCCAGCAACAATTCAGTACCGACGATCAGTACAGAGTAGTAAGAAAGCACGCTACGATTAGAAATCTTGATGGGGAAATCCTTGGTATTCAAGTTACCCATGTTTCAACAGCTTCACTAGTGGAAAAAGATGAAGGTAGCAACACGATGTTGCTTTTCATCGACGATGCGAACCAAGAAGCTAAGCGCGGTGATAAGTTAATGGCGGGTGGATTTGAACATCCTGAAGGCTTTGAACTTGTTCCGGCTACTTCGCAGCGAGGCGCAATAGTTGGAGATTTGCATGATCACGATTTACTTGGCAAATACGACGTTGTCATTCTTGATTTAGGCAGTATGGAAGTAGCGCCAGGTACGGTCCTAGGGCTTTACTCACAAGGTCCAGCCATTATTGACGAAGAAAGTCCACGCTATGTAGATGAACCCGGCGCTAACACTGGTGGTGAGTGGTTTATCGATACAGTATCGCAACCCGCGCTTAAAGTAGGTGAAGTTGTTGTGTTTAAAACATTTGATGCGGCAAGTTACGGATTAATAACGCGAGCGAACAAAGGGATAAAGCGCGGCTTTATTGTCGCAAAGCCCTAAGCGTTGCATGGTTCATTGTCGCTCGCATTAGGAGCGATAATGGCACCACAATCTTCTCAGTTAGACAGCGAAACATTAGCATGGATTGCGCTGGCTTCCGCTCAGCGTGTTTCACCTAAACTATGGCTACAGGCTCTCAAAAAATATCAACTTTCTACTGTCGATTTAGGCAGCAACGCGTCTACGCTGCCTAACGAGGTTAAACAACTCACTAACAACATTTCACCGCCTCTTATTGATGCAGCAATAAACTGGCTGCAAGCGAGCGACAATAGACACATCGTGCCGTTGTCATCGCCTCACTATCCAGAATTACTTAAGCAATTGGATAGTCCGCCCCTCGCGCTATTTGCCACGGGAAACAAAGCGCTATTTCAAAAACCACAGATTGCTATAGTGGGAAGCAGAAGGGCCAGCCTTCAGGGTAAGCGTACCGCAACCGACATTGCTTATGGGTTATCTAGTAGCGGAGTTGTAGTGACGAGCGGCCTTGCCATGGGCATTGATAGCGCCGCACACCAAGGCGCCCTGTCTGGTAGCACCGGAACCATTGCGGTAATGGGTACGGGGCCTGAAAAGGTATATCCGGCTAAAAATAGTAAGCTCTATGAAGCTATCAACAATGACGGAGGTGTCACCGTTACAGAGTTTTTTCCGGGGCAGGGACCTAAGCCTTGGCATTTTCCAAGGCGAAATCGAATTATCGCAGCGTTATCCCTCGGAACCTTAGTGGTAGAGGCAAAAATTAAGAGTGGCACCTTGATAACTGCGAATTTGGCCGCAGATATGGGGCGAGAAGTATTCGCTGTGCCAGGCAATATCGCTAACGCTTACGCTGAAGGTTGCCACTGGTTAATCCAACAGGGCGCCAAATTAGTAACAAATATAAGCGATATTCTAGATGAAGTTGGCGTTCAGCCTGAACAACTAGGCTTGAATGTTGACGAGCAAAACGAAAAAAGTACAGCGAATAGCTTGGCAACCGATAAATTATTAGCTAGTGTGGATTATGACATCACCGCTATTGATGTCATAGCCCAGCGCAATGCCTTATCTGTATCGCAAGCAATGGCATCATTATTAGAATATGAGTTGCGTGGTTTAGTGGCCGCTGTCCCTGGTGGTTACGTTAAATTGAGGGGAAAATAATATGTTCGATATCCTCATGTATCTGTTTGAAAACTTCATTCACAGTGAAACGGAAATTCGTGTTGACCAAGACGAGTTAACGGAAGAGCTTGTGCGCGCAGGATTTCATCACGATGAGATTTATAAAGCCCTCGCATGGTTAGAAAAGTTAGCGGCACTGCAAGAGACGGACATCAAACCGTACTTTTGCAAAGGTATTAGCACTAGCTTAAGCCGTATTTACACGCATGAAGAACAAATGCGTTTAGATGTGGAATGTCGCGGTTTTCTTATGTTCTTAGAACAGGTTAATGTGTTGGATGCCTCCACACGCGAAATGGTTATAGATCGCGTTATGGAAATTGATTCCAATGAATTTTGCTTGGAAGACCTGAAGTGGGTGGTGCTAATGGTACTATTCAACGTACCTGGCAAAGAGAAAGCCTACGCACAAATGGAAGATCTTTTGTTCGAAGAGCCAGATGGTGTTCTGCATTAATGCAGTTGTAGTCACTGGTATTTGAATCTTTACTTAAAAATGCGCTGTGAAATTACAGCGCGTTTAAGGCCTTAACGTCCAATACATGTCTAAAATAGACCATTCACTCTTTTCAGCGCACGAGCATGCTCTCGATGATAATTTCGGAGATTGCCCCGAGTGCGGTAAACCTCTTCATATAAAGAACAGTAAATCCGGCCCTTTTATCGGGTGTACGGGCTATCCGGAATGTAGCTTTAGTAAGCCACTTCACGATAAACAAACCACCATACTGAAAACCTTAGACGGTGTAGCCTGCCCTGAATGCGCATCCGACTTAGCAATAAAGAAAGGGCGGTTTGGCATGTTTATCGGCTGTACCAATTTTCCTTCATGCCATCACATAGAGCCCATTAAAGAAAAAGAAGATACTTTGGTGGATTGTCCAAAGTGTAAGAAAGGGCATCTAATCTCGCGTACTAACAAATACGGCAAACAGTTTTTTGCGTGCAACCATTATCCACAATGTCGATATGTGCTAAATTTCACGCCGGTTAATGAAAGCTGCCCAGACTGCGGTTGGGGAGTATTGATAGACAAAAAGGGGCAGTTACAGTGTCCTCAGCCGGCTTGCGGCTATAAAAAGTAATTATACGAACAACTATACGAAGAACTATACGTAGAGATTAAAACCATGTCTGATATCCAAAATGGGAACGTAAACACGTTTACCCCCGTTGAGGCTAACTCACCTGAAGTAGACCCTGTTGTTGCCGCATTCCAAGCTGGCAGTTTAATCGTTTATCCAACCGAAGCGGTAATGGGCATCGGATGTGACCCCGACAATGAAGCCGCTGTAAATGCGCTGTTAGAGATAAAACAGCGACCGGTAGAAAAGGGCGTGATCTTGATTGCTGCAAACTACAGTCAGCTACTGCCTTATGTTAACGATAACGCCATTCGCCCTGACAGACGCACCGATATTTTTTCGAGCTGGCCAGGCCCTAATACTTGGCTATTACCTAAGTCGTCATCTGCGCCAGTTTGGTTAACCGGCAAGCATAGTAAAATAGCGGTGCGCGTAACTAATCACCCTGTAGTAGTGGAATTGTGCAACAAGTTAGGTAAACCGTTAGTTTCTACAAGCGCTAACCTGACCGGCCAACCGCCAGCCATCACCACTGAAGAAGCAAAAGCCGTATTCGCTGATTCCGTCTTCTATGTCGAAGGGGAAGTAGGCGGTGCAACTAAACCCAGTACCATTCGCGATGGTGACACAGCAGAGGTAATAAGAGCATGACATCAGCAGAATTACTGGACGGTAAAAATGCCGCTGAAGTAATAGAACAAGTAAAAAGCTATTTACTAGGGCTGCAAGACACCATTTGCCAAACACTTGAACTTGCCGATGGTAAGGGCCAGTTTGTTGAAGACAGCTGGCAGCGAGAAGAAGGTGGCGGTGGCCGTTCTCGAGTACTAAAAAATGGTGCGGTGATTGAACAAGGCGGCGTTAACTTTTCTCATGTGTTTGGCAGTCAAATGCCTGCTTCAGCAACGGCTAATCGCCCTGAGCTTGCGGGAAGAAACTTTCAAGCAATGGGTGTATCACTCGTTATTCATCCACATAACCCGTACATCCCAACGTCACATGCTAATGTTCGCTTTTTTATTGCAGAAAAAGAGGGCGAAGCACCTATCTGGTGGTTTGGCGGCGGCTTCGACTTGACGCCATTTTATCCGTTTAAAGATGACGTTTTGCATTGGCATGACACTGCAAAGAAGTTGTGCAAACCATTTGGCAATGACGTCTACCCTAAGTACAAAAAGTGGTGCGACGACTACTTTTACTTAAAGCATCGCAATGAAACTCGCGGAGTGGGCGGTTTATTCTTCGACGACCTGAATGAATGGGGCTTTGAACAGTCATTTGCATTTATGCAGGCTGTTGGTATTGGCTTCATCGATGCTTACGTTCCTATTGTTGAACGTCGTAAGCAAACCGATTTCGGCGAAAGAGAGCGTGATTTCCAACTTTACCGCCGGGGCCGCTACGTTGAGTTTAACCTTGTATTCGACCGAGGCACTTTATTTGGACTGCAAACCGGCGGGCGTACGGAATCAATTCTAATGTCGATGCCGCCGCTCGCGCGCTGGGAGTATTGTTATACACCTGCACCGGGTAGCGCCGAAGCCAAGCTGACAGACTGGTTAAAACCTACTGATTGGTGATTAATTATTAAATAAGGCAGCGCTTAAATCCTTACGCGGACCGCCGATAGCAGCTTTCATCTTTAATGACTAAAAAACGCCGTATTAATGTTAATGCGGCGTTTTTTTGATCTACATCAAGGTGGAATATCATCTGTGTTTCAGTGAGTTATCAAACTTGCGCTGGATCAATGTTTCTCTTAACCACAGGCGTAAAGTATCGCCATCTTAGTTAAACACAAAAGAGACACATCATGCGCAAACACTTTTTATCTGCATCTGCACTTTGCTTTACTCTTGCTGCACTCTCACCTTTAGCTAGCGCTCACCAGCAGGGCGACTGGATTGTTCGTGGCGGTCTTACTACCGTTGCTCCTGACGAATCTACCTCTAACATCGTCGCGGGTGGAACTGATCTTGGCGTGGCCCTTAATATCGATAACGATACTCAGCTAGGTCTAAACGTAGCGTACTTTATTACTGACAATATTAATATTGAGCTGCTTGCCGCAACGCCCTTTAAGCACGATGTGAATTTTTCTGTTGCTGACCCGTTAGGGACGGGTAACCAGCTTGGAGAAGTCACGCACCTTCCACCTACGCTTACCGCAAACTACTATTTTAATGATGCCAGCTCTGCGTTTCAGCCGTACATTGGTGCAGGTATCAACTATACCTTTATCTTTGATGAAGAGTTTACAGGTGCGAATGAAACAGCTGGCTTAAGCGACCTTTCGCTTGATAATTCATTTGGCTTGTCAGCACAGGTGGGAATGGATTACCAAATTGATACCAAATGGCATGTCAATGCATCGGTTCGATTCATTGATATAGATACCGAAGCCACCTTTAAAGTGGGTGATGCTGCTGGAAAGGTAAGTGATATTGAAATAGATCCTTGGGTGTATACCTTATCGGTGGGTTACACATTCTAATTATTAGTTCTACGCCTTATTAACTATTAGGCTTTCACAATTGCACTACTTTATGCGCCATAAAGAGCGTAGACAGTAACAGGGGAGTTGCGCGTTAAAAGGTTAATCCTTTCAACGCGCTTTTTTATTTTGTATTCACCATGTGATTGGCGAGTTGATCAAGTGCGTCTATCAACTGTTGAGCTAAGGCGATATCTTCAACCGTTTTAAACATGGCTTTTCGCATGCAATACATCCACTGCGCTTTTAACTCTGGTGTTACGGTATAAGGTAGGTGGCGTGCACGCAGACGCGGGTGGCCATACTGCTGCTGATAATCATCAGGACCACCAAGCCATAAACTTAAATAGAGAAAGAACACGTGGCGAATTCTGTCTAATGGCTGGGGGTGAATAGCTAGCAGTTCATTGGCGAGTGGATCGGTTTCCATTATGTCGTAAAACGTATTTGCTAATTCCCGTACTTTCTCCTCTCCACCTATACGTTCATATGGTGTACTCTGCGAAGCACGATTATCGCTTTTCTTCTTTATATTAAATAAGTCTCGTATTCCCATGAAAAAATTCGCTGTATTCGGAAATCCTATTGCACAGAGTTTATCACCAACTATCCATCAAATGTTTGCTGAACAAGTGGGAGAAAAGATTTCTTATGAAAAGATACTTGCGCCAGTAGACGGTTTTGTAGATGCCGCCAACGCGTTTTTAGCTCAGGAAGGCGCGGTAGGTTGTAACGTCACCATGCCTTTTAAGCTTGATGCATTCAACTTGGCAAAGGTAGACGACCAAGCAGCCAAAGATGCACAAGCTGTTAATACGCTAATGAATGGTGACAGCGGTGAAATATGGGGATTCAACACTGATGGTGTAGGGCTGGTAAACGACTTGCTTAACAGCGGTGTGGAAATTAAGGGTAAGCTCGTGTTGCTTATTGGTGCCGGCGGCGCTGCTCGTGGCGTAATCTCCCCGTTATTAAAAGCAGGGGCCGCCTCTTTAACCATCACCAATAGAACCAAAGCGAAAGCTGAGGAAGTGGCAAGCGCCGCTTCAAACGCTAAAGTGCAGGTGGCTGCGCTTGAAGATATCGCAGATGTTGCGCCTCATATTATTATCAATTCAACAGCCGCCAGTTTAAGCAATGAATTGCCGTGCCGTTTAAATGATGGTGTTTTACAAAACTGTGAAGTGGTGTACGACATGGTTTATAAAAACTCACCCACGCGCTTTATGAGAGAGGCGGCCGAACTTGGTGTTAAAACACAAATAGATGGGTTAGGGATGCTGGTTGAGCAAGCGGCTGAAGCTTTCTACATATGGACACATAAGCGCCCCGATACTTCAGATATTGTAAAACGTGTCAGGGCTATCGTTGAGCAAGGTGAGAAGCGAAACTAGTTCGCTTCTTCAAGGTACTCATCTTTCAATACAACATAGTTAACGGCAGACTGTTTCAGGAATGCCATTTCGGCGTCGTTGAGCGGCCTTTTCTTTTGCATGGGGTTTCCAACGTAAAGAAATCCGCTTTCTAACCTTTTGTTCGGCGGTACTAATGTACCTGCACCAATAAACACATCGTCTTCAACAACAACACCATCCATTACAATAGCGCCCATGCCAACGAGAATTCGATTACCCAACTGACAGCCGTGCAGCATACACTTATGCCCAACGGTAACGTCCTCACCAATGATAAGAGGGAAGCCGTTGGGGTTCTTCTCAGATTTACGGGTAACGTGTAAAACACTGCCATCTTGAATATTAGAACGGGCGCCAATACGAATTTTGTTCACGTCGCCACGAGCTGCAACCAGCGGCCAAATACTCGCATCATCTTCTAAAACTACATCACCGACGATTCTTGCCGAGCCATCAACATAGACATTCTTTCCTAATGTAGGAGAAACACCTTTAAAACTATCAATCGATTTATGCATTACACACTCATATAAATTGCGCAGAAAGTGAATTACGCAAACTCTAACAGCAATGCCGATGAGTTGGTACTAGTAGGGTGGTTACAGAGCCTACCTGTAATGCTTTAAGCAACAGGTAACTATCTTGGGGTAGCAACACGCGAAGAGGAGGGTAGTAAATCACAAGGAGAAAAATGATAATGTAGCTTGCTAATAGAATTTATCGAGACGTTGTAATGCCCAAGCGCTATGTATTTTTCACTGCCCTTTCCTATGCGTATCCTATTTATAGACCACTACAAGAGGCCATTAGGGCTAGAGGTGACGAAGTAGCGTGGTTTTTGGAAGGAGAATGTCCCGATCTATTGAAGCCTGATGAAATTCGCCTTCATACTATTAATGATGTTATTGAATACAACCCCTTAGCCATATTTGCGTGTGGAAATATCATCTATCACTTTTTGCCAGGTATAAAGGTATCAGTATTTCACGGTTACCCGATTGGCAAGCGGGGGGAGAAGACTAGCGCTACAGATGATCACTTCTCTATTCGCGGGTGGTTTGATATGTACTGTACTCAGGGGCCAAGTAGCACAGAGTATTTTAAGCAGCTTGAAGCAAAGCATCAGTTTTTTAAAGTGTATCAAACAGGTTGGGCTAAAGTGGATGACTACTTTTCTTCATATAAGAAGGAAAACGATGTTCCCACTATTCTCTACGCCACCACTTTTTCTAAAGGCATTACCTCTGCTCCTGTACTTGTCGATACAATTAGTAGGTTAGTGAAAGAAAAGAAATGGAATTGGCGTTTAACATTCCATCCCAAACTCAACGATCAAGCACTATTAGATAGATATCGTGCGCTGGCAGATGAATATAGTAACGTTACGTTTGTCGATAATGTGCGTCTTGAAGACTTTCAGCAATCAGATGTCATGTTGTGTGACAGCAGCTCTATAATTTTAGAGTTTATGATGATGAACAAACCTGTTGTCACTTATCGCAATACAAACCCCGGACAACATTTACTTAATGTCACAGAAGTAAGCGAAGTAGAAAACGCCATTGAAACTGCATTAACGCGACCAGCATCATTAATGAAAGAGGTTAATGACTTTGCCCATTATCATGAAGCCTATAGAGATGGACATAATTGCGAACGTATTTTAGATGCAGTCGATGACTTTGATAGTAACTATAAAGGTAAGATAAAAGCTAAGCCGCTTAACCTTTGGCGCAAGTTCAGGTTAAGGAATAAGCTGAAATACTGGAAATAGTTGGTATTTTGAGCGTTCAAAACGAATATGACACTTTTTTTAAAATAAGTGTTGACGTGAGCGCTCATTTCCCTAAAATGCGCATCCGCTTCGGGGGGAAAGCAAAACAGCAAGCCTCCTGAAGTAAGTCTCTACTACCTTTATAGGCCAGTAAAGACGGGAGTTTAGAAGAAACGCTTCAGAAAATAAATTTTCAAAAAGTGTTGACAACGAAAACTTCCAGCGTATAATGCGCACCTCACTCGAATAGGGTGAGTCACTAAGAAGCAACGGCTTCAAGTGAATGTTCTTTAAAAATTTAGACAAGACAATCTGTGTGGGCACTCGTTAAGAGTGTCACAACGACGATTCATATTTCGATATATTTAATT